>Ga0070738_10000891_pt1 | contig 72795 bp, 65 predicted proteins | sample Coa_R2_2_FD_66446 | JGI IMG/M metagenome (GOLD analysis project Ga0070738, IMG submission 66446) | Surface soil microbial communities from Centralia Pennsylvania, which are recovering from an underground coalmine fire - Coalmine... | ecosystem: Environmental > Terrestrial > Soil > Unclassified ...
CGCCTCGGCCACGTTGCGGCGCAGATCCTCAAACAGGACCCGCGTCCATTCGATCAGCCGCTCAGGCGAGGAGGCAGCAGCCAGCTCCATCCGCCCAGTAGAGCATGAAAAGGTTGATAAACCGTCAACGGCGGCGGCAACGGAACCAGCCGGGCTAGCCGAGGATTGAATCGCGCAGAGGGAGCTGGAGCGGGCGAGGGGAATCGAACCCCCATGAGCAGCTTGGAAGGCTGCCGTTCTGCCATTGAACTACGCCCGCCCGCCGGGCGCACGGCATAGACCCCACCGCCCGTTGCGACAAGAACCGGGCGATCAGGTGAGCAGCGTGAGAAGCTGCTCGATCATCGGCTCGGCCGCCCGCGTCAGGCTGCGCGGGCGCCGGTAGAGCAGCCAGGTGATGATCATGTGCGTGACGCTGCCCATCAAGATCGTCGCCATGCGGTACGGGTCCAGCGCCTTGCTCCATTCGCCGAGCCGCGCGCCTTCCCGCAGCATCTCGACGATGATACGGCCGAAATCGTCCACCGCCTCGCGCACCCTTGCTTCCTGGATCGCCACGCTCGGCCAGACCTCGAGGTAAAGCACGCGCGCCCAGTCCGGATCGCGCCGCGCGTAGTCCACCGCCATCATCATGAACAGTCGCACCCGCGCGCGCATCGTGGGCTCGGCCCGCGCCTTCGCCAGAAAGGCGTTGTAGAAGGCGGCGAGGCGCTGCACGGGGATTTCGTACGCGAGCTCCTGCTTGCCGGCACAATAATCGTAGATCGAGGATGCCGGCACGCCGGCTTCGGCGGCGATGTCGGCGATCGTCGCGTTGGCGATGCCGTCGCGGGCGAACACCCGCGTCGCCGCTTTCAGCACCTCCTCCTTGCGGCGCCGGCTGCGGTCCTGCTTCGGCACGGGGCTGCGCAGATGCCCGGCAGCCGCGCGCTCCAGCACCGCGAGCCAGCCGGGCTTTTCGAGCAGCGCGACGCCGTCCGGCATGGGTCTTCCTCGCTCCTGCTAGGCGCGCACCAGCGGGCAGCCGAACAGCGCGGGCGGCGGATAGGCTTCCGGGCTCGGTAGCGTGGAAATCAGCTTATACAAATCCCATTGATGCGTCGCCTCGGACGCCGGCTTCACCTGCCAGAGATACATGGTGTGCGGCACGCAGCCGTTCTCCATGATCCGCACGCCCTTGTTGTAGAAATCATCCACCGGCATGGCGTGCATCTTCTCGGCCACCGCGCCAGCATCGAGCGTCCCGGCTGCCTGCGCCGCCTTCAGCCAGTGGTTCACCGCCGCATAGCAGCCGGCGTTGAAGGCGGTGGGCGGCGCCTGCATCTTGGCGATGTAGCGCGCGCTCCACGCCCGCGACGCCGGCGACATGTCCCAGTAAAACGAGTCGGACAGCACGAGCCCCTGGCAGGTGTCGGCGCCGAGCGAAACCACGTCGCCGATCACCATGAGCAGGGTGGCCAGCCGCTGCCCGCCCTTGGTGATACCGAACTCGGCCGCCTGCTTGATGCAGTTCTGCAAGTCCGTGCCGGCATTGGCGAGCCCGATCACCTTGGCTCCCGACGCCTTCGCCTGCACGAGATAGGAGGAGAAATCCGCCGTGCCGAGCGGCGCGCGCACCGCCCCGAGCACCTTGCCACCGGCCGCCTTCACAAACTCCTCGGTATTGGCCTGCAAAGAGGTGCCGAACTCGTAGTCGGCGGTGATGAAGAACCAACTGTCGCCGCCGGCCTTGGTGAGCGCGGTGCCGACGCCCTTCGCCAATGCATAGGTATCGGCGGCGAACTGGAAGCCATAAGGCGAGCATTGCTTGCCGATGAAGGCGGTCGCCGTCGGCGTACTCATGAGGAAGATGCGCTTCTTCTCCCGCGCGATCTGCTGGATCGCGAGGCCCGCCGAGGTCGCCGCGCCGTCCGCCAGCACATCGACATGCTGATCGTCGATCCATTGCCGCGCCAGCGCGCCCGCCACATCCGCCTTGTTCTGGTCGTCGGCCTGCATCACCTCGATCGGGCGCCCGAGCAGCGAGCCGCCGAAATCGGCAACCGCCATCTCGGTCGCGACCTTGCTGCCCGGACCGCCGACATGCCGGTAGGGGCCGCCGACATCGCTCAGCAGCCCGATCTTCACCGGCGCGGAGACGCTTTGCGCCCGGATCAGCGCCGGCCGCGCCAGTGCCGCCGCGGTCGCGAGCGCGCCGAGCGCGGCGCGGCGTGTGATGGCTAGCATGTTTCCCCCGTTCCTTTGTCTCTGCGCATCAGATGTTCAGGTATTCCCATCCTCATTGCGAGCGCCGCATAGCGGCGCGAAGCAATCCAGGGATGCAGCACCGTGCGGCAGCCCTGACTTGCTTCGGCCCGCCAGGCGCGCCTCGCAATGAAGTGCGCGCGGGCTCATCGGCATCCTCGCCGCCACCGTGCCTAAATGCGATAGAACCTGGCCGCCGTATCGTGGAACAGCGCGCGCTTCTCATCGGCCGACGCTCCTGCCGCGATCCGCTTGAAGGCGTTCCACAGCACCGGATAGCTGCACATCGCCTTGTCGACCGGAAAGTTGCTCTCGAACATGCAGCGGGTCGCGCCGAACAGCTCGATGCAGGCGCTCATCCACGGCCGCCACGCATTGACAAGCTCGCCAGACGACGGCGGCAGCACCTGTCTGTGGAAGTCGAACCCGTTGATCGCCATTGCCAGGCCGCCGAGCTTCACATGCACATTCGGGCAAGCGGCGAGGCGGCGCATCGACGCCTGCCAGGTGGCGAACACTTCCGCGCTCTTGCCCTGGAACGGCCCCACCCCGAGCGGACCGCCGACATGGTTGAGGACGATCGGCGTGCCGGGAAAGGCGCGCGCGAGATCGTAAAGCTCGTCGAGCTGCGTATGGTATAGCCAGGCATCGAAACTCATCCCGTGCTTCGCCAGCTGCGCGAAACCGGCGCGGAACGACGAATCGGCCATCAGCCCGAGAGGCGGCGGCTCGGAGATGCTGGCGAGCAGCGCCGGATGGCGCGCCACGCCGTGGCGGATGCCGCGGAACCGCCCGCCCGCGGCGGCGACATGCGCCTCCAGCACCTCGTCCACGCGCTCGCCGAGGCGCAGATCGGCGTGACCGACGATCGCCGCGCAGGCGCGCGTCTTCGCCTGGCGCCGTTCCGCCTCGGCGGCGATCGCGGCAACGAACTCGGTCTCGCCCACCGGCCGCAACGCCTCGGGACCGCTTGTGCGATAGGCCCAGAAACATTGCAAAAACACGGTCGCGACGACGTTGTGGCCGGAGCCGGTGTCGGCGAGCAGTTCGTCGAGATAGTAGCGGCTGCCGGGCCGGTCCCACAGATGATGATGCGGGTCGATGATCGGCAGGTCGGGCTCCAGCACCTCCTCGCGCAGCTTATTCAGCCACGCGAGGTTCGGCTGCGGGTGCTCGATAACGAGCGGTGCGGCGGACATGCGCGTCAGGCCGGCAGCACGGGCTCGGTGCCGACGATGGTCGTGCGGTGCATCACCCGCCGCTCGCGCGGATCGTGCGGCGTGACCTGGTGCATGGTGCAGCGGTTGTCCCACATCACCACGTCGTGCGGCTCCCAGCGATGCGGATAGACGAAGCGCGGCTGGCCGGCGAGGTCGGTCAGCTCCTTGAGAAGCTCGCGCGCCTCCGCGCGGTCCATGCCCTCGATCTCGTCGTTGTAGATCGGGCTGATATAGAGCGAGGGCCGCCCCGTCACCGGATGCCTGCGGACCATCGGCTGCCAAACCGGGGGCATCGCCGCCTTCTCCTCCTCGGTCAGGGGCTTGAGGCTGGCGAGCGTGTGCAAATGACCGAAATCGTGCAGCGCGCGCCGCCCCTTGATCTTGGCCTTCAGGCGCTCCGGCAACTCCTCGTAGACCGCATACATGTTGGTGAAGTGCGTCTCGCCGCCGGTGCGGCTGGTTTCCACGCCGTGCAGCAGCGCGCCGACGCAGGGGATCTGCCGGTAGCTGCTGTCGGTGTGCCAGAACTGCGCGAGCGAGACCTGCTTCACCGTCGGGTGGTCGGGCGGCATCAAATTGCCGTCGTCATCGACGTTGGAGACGCGGAAGATCTCCTTCACGCGGCGCGAGCGGATGATGTTCTGGTGGAAAATCTCGGGTTCGCCGAACTGGCGGGTGAAGGCGACATGCTCCTCGTCGGTGATGCGCTGCGCCGGGAACACCAGCACGAGATAGCGCATCCAAATATCGTGCAGCTCCCGGAATGAATCGGGGTCGAGCGGCCGGCGCATATCGACGCCATGCACGCGCGCACCGAGCGCGGGATGCAGTGGCTCGACCTCGAAGCGGCTCCGCGTGGCGGCGGCGGCATCTGGCATGGTTTCCTCCTGTTCTGTCGCCGCGCTAGGCCGGATGCTCGGCGAATTCGAAGCCCATGGCGCGGGTGTGGTAGTAGATGCCCCCGTCCTGCACGATCAGGAACATCGCTTGCTCGTTGCCGCCGTTATGGTGCGAGTGCACCGCAACTGGCGGCGTGATGGTGGTCGCCCAGGGCGCCCAGTCCTTGCGCCTGCCGTCGATGATCGAGAAACAGCGGTCGCCCTTGATCACCAGCGCCACCGCGACCGAATTGTGGCGGTGCGGCCGCTGCACCGCGCCGCCGGGCAGCGAGTTCATGGCCACCGTCAGCGTGGGCAGGATGTTGCGCGTCGCCTCCTGCCGTTCGGCCGAGAAGATCAGCGCGGAACCGGCGATCTGCTCGCCGCGCCCGATCTCGTAGAGAAGGTCGATCTGCCGGGCGATCTCGTCCGCCCGGTAGTGCACGAGCTCGGTCGGCGCGTCGCCCGGCGCGGGCGGGCGCAGCCGCTCGAAGGCAAGCTGCGGCTCGTTGGTGACGAGCCAGAGCACCGTATCCGCATCCGCCGCCTTGTGGCTCGCGGGCACGTCGCCGGGCAGGATGAACACGTCGCCCGCGCTCCAGCAGATTCGCTCCGCCCCGCACAGTGTCTCGCCGTTGCCGGCAATCACGTAAGCGATCACGCCGCTGGCAGCGAAATCGGTCTCCAGTGTTTCCCCAGCACGGATGCGCGCGTAGCGCGCCAGCACGAGCGGCGTGGTGGCGGGAAAGTCGCAAGCCAGCTCTGCGGAAATGTCGCAAGGAAACAGGCCGGTCGGCGACGCGGGATCAAGCGCGCGGCGGGCTTCCTCGGTGAAGATGCGGTCAGGCACCGGCGGCAATTGCACGTTGAACCCGTTGCCGGTGTTGAAAAACCTGCCGCGTGCCTCCGCCGCCGTAGCAGGCGCGGCGGCGCGCTGGGCCGGCAGATCGGCGATGCTGCGCGGACGCACTTCGTTCGGCATGGAACGTTTCCCTGAGCCCTCTGAAGGCACTATCGCCGCGCCGAGGCGAGGCGTCAAATAAAATCCGAATGTCATTCGGATTTTCGCTTGCCCTCCGTCCGCGCTGCAACCATAGTGGCCGCACACGGAGGAAACGCGGGCCGCCGCAGATGCAGCCACCCTATAGCCGCACGATGTTCGAACTGCTCGACGAGCAGGCCGCGCGCCGCGGCGGCGAAACCGCCGTGATCGCCGGCGAAACCGCGCTTTCCTGGCGCGATCTCGCCGCTCGTGCGCGGCGCGCGGCGGCAATGCTGCGCGCGCGCGGCATCAAGCGCGGCGAGCGGGTGGGCCTGCTCATCAACAACCGCCCCGAATGGCTGGAAGCCGCGTTCGGCGCCTGGCTGCTCGGCGCGGTGGTGGTGCCGTTCAGCACCTGGTCCACCCGCCGCGAGCTGGCGTTCCTCTTGGCGGATTCCGACGTCCGCATCCTCATCGCGCTCGCCGCCTTCGGGCGGGAGGATTATGCCGCGACCCTCACCGATCTGGCGCCGGAGCGCCGCCTGTCCGTGCTTCTGGTAGATGGCGCCGGCACGTTCCCCGATTACGCGGCGGCGCGCGATGCGGCGGAACCGCTCCCCACGCCGGCGCCCGGCGAGGGCGCCAGCGCCGCCGACGAGGCGATCATCCTCTACAGTTCCGGCTCGACCAGCCGGCCGAAGGCGATCCCCCTCGCGCATTATTTGGTCATCGAAAACGGCTTCAACATCGGCGAGCGCCAAGGGCTGACGCCCGAGGATCGCGTGCTGCTCTCGCCGCCGCTCTTCTGGGCCTATGGCGGCGTCAACGCCCTGCCCGCCGCCTTCGGCCACGGCGCGACGCTCGTGCTGCAAGGCCGCTTCGACGCCCGCGAAACGCTCGATCTGATCGAACGCCATCGCTGCACCGCGATCTACACGCTGCCGGGCATGACCGACGCGCTGATCCGTTATCCCGGGTTCCGCCGCGAGCGCACGGCAAGCCTCCGCACCGGGCTCACCATCGGCAGCCCGCAGGACCTGATCCGCGCCGCGACCACCCTCGGCGCCGTCGCGCTCTGCAACATCTACGGATCGAGCGAAACGGGCGGCAATTGCTGCGTTACGCACCATGACTGGCCGCTCGAACGGCGCGCCAATTGCCAAGGTTTGCCGCTCCCCGGGGTGAAGCTCCGCATCACCGACGAAAATACCGGCACGGTGCTCGGTCCCGGCCAGCCGGGCGCGGTCGAAGTCAGCGGCCCGTACGTGACGCGCGGCTATGTGGGCGAGAGCGCCGCGCACAACGCGACCGCCTTCACCGCCGACGGCTGGTTCCGCAGCGGCGATCTCGGGATGCTCGGCGAGTCGGGCGAGATGATCTTCCTCGGCCGCTCGACCGAGATGATCAAGCGGGCCGGCATCAATGTCTCCCCCGCCGAGGTCGAGGAGGTGCTGATGCAGCACAAAGCGGTCGCGCAGGCCGGCGTGGTCGGCGTGCCGGCGGCAAGCGGCGAGGCGATCGTCGCCTTCGTCGTCCTGCGCGGCGACGAGCGGCCCAGCGCCGACGCGCTCGCCACGCACTGCCGGGCGCTCGCCTCCTCCTACAAAATCCCCGACCGGTTCGAGATCGTGGACGCGCTGCCCACGACCGTCACCGGCAAGCTGATGCGCCGCGAGCTAAAAAGCCTCGCCGCCCGGATCGTGGCGGGGCGCTGAGCATGGCGCGCGAGAATTGGGGCCGTTGGGGCGAGGCGGACGAGATCGGCGCGCCCAACCTGATCGGACCGGCCGAGGTGCGGCGCGCGGCGGCGCTGGTGCGCGAGGGCAGCGTCATCAGCCTGGCGCAGCCCTTATCTGCGCGCACGAAGGTGCCGCGCCACCGCGCCGGCGTGCAGCACTTCATGGGCCGCGACGGCGGCGATTACGCGGCCGGCGCCAAGCGCCCGGGCGGCTTTCAGTTCGCCGAGGACTCGGTCGTGTTGCCGCTGCATGTCGGCACGCATATCGACGCGCTGTGCCATGCCTGGTGCGATGATCATCTCTACAACGGCTTTCCCGCCAGCTCGGTGCGGAGCACCACCGGTGCGCTCCGCTGCGGGATGGAGAAGATGCCGCCGCTCGTCACGCGCGGCGTGCTGTTCGACATCGTGGCGCTGCGCGGTGCGCCCGTGCCGCCCGGCGAGGCGATCGGCCGCGCCGCGTTGCAGGAAGCCGCCGCGCAGGCCGGGATCGCCTTGCAGCCGGGCGACGCGGCGCTGATCCGCACCGGCTGGCAGGAATCGCAAACCGGGCCGGAGTCCGATTTCAACGCCGAGCCGGGGATCGACGTCGAGGCCGCGCTTTGGCTCGCCGATCGCGGCGTCGCGCTGGTCGGGGCCGACAATTTCGCCGTCGAGGTGCTGCCGTTCCCGCCGGGAACGGTGTTTCCGGTGCATCAGCGTCTGATCCGCGATCACGGGATTCCATTGCTGGAAGGGCTCGTGCTCGCGCCGCTCGCCGCGGCGGGCGGGCGCGCGTTCCTGTTCGCGGTCACGCCGCTGCCCGTGGTCGGCGGCACCGGCAGCCCGGTGGCGCCCGTGGCGGTGCTGTGACCGCGCGCGATCGAACCAAGGAGGAAAGCGAACCGACATGGCCTATCTGACCAAGGCCGGCGTGATCGGCGTCGCCATCGCGCCCTGCGTGACCGACCAGCGCCGCTCGCTGGAAGAACTGCTCTACGACATGGGCCACGCGGCGCTGCGCGATGCAGGCCTCACGATCGAGGACATCGACGGCATCGTGGTCGCCTCCAACGACCAGTACGACGGCCGGGCCATCTCGGTGATGGCGGCGTCAGGCTCCGTCGGCGGGGTCGATCGCGACATCCTCTCCACGCCGTCGGCGGGCGAGCACGCATTGGTGATGGGCGCGCTGCGCGTCCTGTCCGGCCAGTATCGCACGCAACTTGTGTTGGCCTGGAGCCCGACCGAAGCCTCGCCCCTGCCCGAGGCGCAACGGCTCGCGGCCGATCCCTATTTTCACCGCCGCCTGCCGCTCGACGAGCCGGCGGCCGATGCCTTGCAGGCGAGCGCCCTCCTTGCCGCCGACCCGGGGCTCGCGGAGGCGGCGCGCGAGATCGCGGCGCGCAACCGCCGCAACGGCACGACGGCCTATCCCGATCTGGCAAGCGCCGCCCGCCCCTGGTCCGGTGCGCGCTGGCCGCTCGAGCCCGGGATGGTCGCCGCTCCCGTCACGGGCGCGGTGGCGCTGGTGCTCGCCTCCGATGCCTATGTCGCGGAACGCGGCATTCGCGATCCGGCCTGGATCGCCGGCATGGGCTGGGCGACCGAGCCGAGCTTCCTCGGCGACCGCGATCTCTCCGACGCGCCGGCCTTGCGCGCGGCGGCCGAGCAGGCCTTCGGCGAAGCAGGCGGCAAGACGGCCGATCTCGCGGAGGTGGCGGACGCAACGCCCTATCAGCAGCTTCTCGCCTCCCGCGTGCTCGGCCTCGGCGCGAACCTGCCGGTCAATCTCTCGGGCGGCGCGCAGAGCTTCAATCCAGTCTATTGCACCGGCCTGATCCGCATCGCCGAGGCCGCCAATCAGGTGCGCGGGCGGGCGGGGCGCCATCAGCGCGCCGGCACGCGCACGGCACTCGCGCACGCGGCGAGCGGGTTCGCGATGCAATATCAAACGGTGATCATGCTGCGGGGAGAAGCAGCATGAGCGGGCGCGTCGGCATCATCGGCGTCGGTCAGTCGGCGTTCCGCTCGCGCCGCGACGATGCGAGCTATCCCGATCTGGTGCGCGAGGCCGTCAGCCTCGCGCTGAACGACGCCGGCCTCGGCCTCGAGGACATCGAGGCGGTGGTGTATTCGCTCTCGCCCGACGCGATGGTGGGGATCGGCAATGCCGAACGCCTCGGCGTCGATGCGGTGGGCGCGCGCAACAAGCGGTTCCTGCGGATCAACACCGGCGGCGCGACGGGAATCTCCAGCGTCGCCGCGGCCTACTACCATATCGCCGCCGGCGCCTGCGACGTCGTGCTCACGGCGGGCGCCGACAAGGTGGGCGAGTGCGGCGACAGCCAGACCGTGCTCAACAAGATCTGGGATCCGACTTACGAGCGCGCCCTGCCGCTCGGCACCATCAACATGCTTGCCATGTCCGCCGTGCGCTACATGCACAAATACGGCATGACCGAGCAGGACATGGCGCGCGTGGTGGTGAAGAACCGCTGGCACGCCTCGCTCAATCCCAACGCGCATCTGCGCGCGTTGGCAACCGAAGAGGACGTGCTCGCCTCGCGCATGATCTCCTGGCCGGTCAAGCTTTTTGATTGCTGCCCGCAATCGAGCGGCGGCGGGGCGATGGTGCTGGCGTCCGAGCGCTACATCAAGAACCGCAAGCTGGATGCGGCCTGGATCACTGGCGTCGGCCATTGTTCAGAGACCTATTATCTGGGCGACCGCATGGGCAACGGCTACGCGGCGGATCACGCCGATGCCTACGCGCTCCGCAACGCCTTCCAGCGCGCCTACCGGATGGCGGGCATCACCGATCCGCGGAAGCAGGTGCATGTGGCCGAACTCTATGCGCCGTTCAGCAACACCGAGTTCCACGCCATCGAGGCGGCCGGCCTCGCCGATCTCGGCCAGTCGCCGGCGATGCTGCGCGAGGGCGCGTTCCGCATCGGCGGGCCGACGCCGGTCAGTCCATCGGGCGGCACGCTCTGTACCAACGCGATCGCGGTAACGGCGATGGTGCGCGTGATCGAGGTGGCGCAGCAGGTGCGCGGACGCGCGGGTGCGCATCAGGTCACGGGTGCCCGCGTCGGCATCGCCAACGGCAACGGCGGCGACCATCAGTTCTTCGGAGCGATGGTGGTGGAAGCTTAGGGAGCACGGGAATGGAACTGCTGAAGCGCCAGGAGACCTGGAACATCACCTACACGCACGCGCTCGGCGAGACGGCAAGCTGGTTCTATGTGCAATTGCGCGACCACGCCAAGCTGTACGGCCGCCGTGATGCCAAATCGGGGCGCGTGCTGGTGCCGCCGCGCGCCTTCTCCGACCAGACACTGCAACCGACCACGGACTGGGTGGAGGTCGGCCCCGGTGGAAGGATCGAGGCGTTCACCATCGTCTATGACGCCTTCCAAGGCCTGCCCCCGCCGCCCTATGCGTTCGGCTATGTGATGCTCGATGGTGCCGACACGGGTCTCGGGGGCTATTTCCGCGGCGTCGATCTCGCTGACGCGCGCGCGGCGGCGGCGAAGCTCAAGATCGGCACGCGGGTGATCACGCGCTTCGCCGAGAAGCGGGTCGGCGACGTGCTCGATTTCTGGTTCGAGCCGGCGCCGGCCTGACCGCCTACGCGAACGTCTCCTAAGGATCCTCTCGCGCCTTCATGGCCGTGGGTCGGTGCCCCTACCCCTCGGCTGACGCGGCGGCTAAGCCGCCCAGCATGGAGCCATCCTACGACATCGCCGTGATTGGCGGCGGGGTGAATGGCGCCGGCATCGCGCGCGATGCCGCCGGGCGCGGCCTTAAGGTCTTGCTGGTCGAGCAGGGCGATCTCGCCGGCGCCACCTCGTCCGCCTCCACCAAGCTAATCCACGGCGGCCTGCGCTATTTGGAGCAGTACGCGTTCCGCCTGGTGCGCGAGGCGCTGGCCGAGCGCGAGGTGCTGCTGCGCGCCGCGCCGCATATCATCCGCCCGCTCCGCTTTGTGTTGCCGCACCGCCCCGGCACGCGCCCCTGGTGGATGCTGCGCGCCGGGCTGTTCCTGTACGATCACCTCGGCGGGCGCGCGATCCTGCCGGGCACCCGCGTGCTCGATCTGGCGCGCGATGAAGCCGGCGCGGCGCTCCGGCCCGGCTGCGACCGCGCGTTCGAATACTCCGATTGCTGGGTGGACGATTCGCGGCTCGTCGTGCTGCTCGCGCGCGACGCCGCCGCGCGCGGCGCCACCATCCGCACGCGCACAAGCTGCATCGCCGCCCGCCGCGAAAACACGGGCTGGAGCGTCGCGCTCGCGGATGGCTCTTCGGCAAGCGCCCGCATCCTGGTGAACGCCGCGGGTCCCTGGGTCGGCGAGGTGCTGGGTGCCGTGCTGCAGCAGCGCGGGCGCGCGCCGATCCGCCAGGTGAAAGGCAGCCATATCGTCACGCGCCGCCTGTTCGCGCACGACCGCGCCTACATCTTCCAGAACACCGACGGACGGGTGTGCTTCGCCATTCCCTACGAGACGGATTTCACCCTGATCGGCACCACCGACCTCGATTACCGGGGCGATCCGGCAGCGGCTTCGATCAGCTCCGAGGAAGAGCAGTACCTGCTCGATGCGGCAGGCGCGTGGCTGCGCGAGCCTCCGGCGCCGGAAGACGTGGTCTGGCGCTATGCCGGCGTACGCCCGCTCTATGACGACGGCTCCGCGCGGGCGCAGGAGGCGACGCGCGATTACGTGCTCGATCTCGACGCGCCTCAAGGTGAGGCGCCGCTTCTGTCGGTGATCGGCGGCAAGATCACCACCTTCCGCCGGCTGGCGGAGGCGGCATTGGCGAAGCTCGCGCCGTTCCTTCCCGGCGCCTCCGGCCCCTGGACCAAGCGAACGCCGCTGCCGGGCGGCGACTTTCCCTGGGACGGCGCGCCGGCGCTCGCCGCCGCACTCGCCGCGCGACATCCGTTCCTCGACGATGCGACCGCCCGTCGCCTGATCCGGGCCTACGGGACCGACGCCGAGACGATCCTTGAAGATGCGCGCCGCCCCGAGGATTTGGGTCGCGACTTCGGCGCCGGCCTTACGGAGCGCGAGGTGGACTGGATGATGCGCGCCGAGTGGGCGCGCACCGAAGACGACGTGCTCTGGCGCCGCAGCAAGCTCGGCCTGCGGTTGAGCCAGCGTCAGGCAGCGGACTTGGCGGACTGGATGGCCGGAGCGCGCGCCTGACCGCACCCTTGCCGCGCCGCCCCGGCATGGACAGATTGCGCGCGCAAGAAGGAAGGGCGGGATGGATTTCGATCTGTTCGTGATCGGCGGCGGCTCGGCCGGGGTGCGCTGCGCGCGCATCGCCGCCGGGCACGGCGCCCGCGTCGGCATCGCCGAAGAGCGGTTCTGGGGCGGCACCTGCGTCAATGTGGGCTGCGTTCCCAAGAAGCTTCTGGTACAGGCGGGCGAATATGGCGGCTGGGCCGACGATGCCGCCGGCTTCGGCTGGGAAATCCGCAAGGGGCCGCACGACTGGGGCAAGCTGATCGCCGCCAAGGACCGCGAAATCGCGCGCCTCAACGGGATCTACCGCAAGCTCCTGGATGGCGCCGGAGCGCGGGTGTTCGAAGCCCGCGCGGTGCTCACCGGCCCGCACGAAGTCGCGGTTGACGGGCAGAGCTTCACCGCCGAGCGCATCGTGATCGCGACTGGCGGCCATCCGGTGCGCCCGGACATCGAGGGCGCCGCGCTCGGCATCGTGTCCGACGACGCCTTCTACCTGCCGGAGATGCCGCAACGGATCGCGGTGGTCGGCAGCGGCTACATCGCCGTCGAGTTCGCCGGGATCTTCGCGACACTCGGCGCGACGGTGGACTTGATCTACCGCCAGCCCTTGCCGCTGCGCGGGTTCGACCAGGATCTGCGCGAGGCCATGGCGGAGGCGCTGCGGAACCAGGGCGTCCGGCTGCATCCCGGCCACATGCCGCGCCGCGTGCGGAGCGACGGCAAGGGCCGCGTGCTCGAGCTGAACGACGGGACGGCTCTGCAAGCCGACCTCGTTTTCTTCGCAACGGGACGCCGGCCGGCAACCGCGCGGCTCGGGCTGGAGGCAGCCGGGGTGCGGACGAACGAAGCGGGCGCGGTGCTCGTGAACGAGCACCTGCAAACCAGCCAGCCGCACATCTTCGCCATCGGCGACGTGACCGACCGGCTGAACCTGACCCCCGTCGCGACCGCCGAGGGCCATGCGCTCGCCGACAGCCTGTTCGGCGGCCGGCCGCGCGCGGTTTCGCTGCTCAACGTGCCGACCGCGGTGTTCACCACCCCGCCGCTCGCGACCGTGGGGCTGACCGAGGAGGCGGCCGCTGCCTGCGGACCGGTGGATGTCTACGTCGCGAAGTTCACACCGATGCGGCACACGCTCTCGGGACGCAAGCGACCGTCGCTGATAAAGCTCGTCGTCGATCAGGCGAGTCAGCGCGTGCTCGGTGCGCACATGCTGGGCGAGGACGCGCCCGAGATCATGCAGGGGCTGGCGATCGCGCTGGTGATGGGCGCGACCAAGGCCGATTTCGACCGCACCATCGGCATCCATCCCACCGCCGCCGAGGAATTCGTCACCATGCGGACGCGCACGCGCGTGGCGGGTATCGCCGCCGCGGCCGATTGAAGTCCGCCGCGCCCGCTCAGTCGTACAGCTTCACGTATTCGAACTCCGGCGGCAGGTTATCCACCCCAAGGCGTGGCGGCGCGATCCAGGGGGCGAAGGCACCGGGCGCCGTCACGCCCCGCATCAACGAGGTGATGTACTCGGCATCATCGCCGTTCGGCAGGAACGCGTCGCGCCGGCGCTGCCATTCCGCCTCGTCCAGCAGCGCGCCGTCGGGCGCAGCATGGCCGGCGGCGAACTCGCCGATGCGGCGGTTGAAGGCGACGTGCGGCAATTTGAACTCGTACTGATAGTTCGCCCTGGCGATGATCTTGTTCCATCGCCCGATGCTGCCCGAAACGTCGTCCAGGAAATCGTCGCGCAACCGCATGTTGAGCGAGGAGAGCGCCGGCGCATCCTCCCGCACGATTTGCCCGTCGCGCAGGCGCAGCACCGGATAGGTGGAATTGGTGAGCTGGTGATCGTCGTCGATCTTGTCCTCGCGATAGCGCCCCTTCAGGCTCGCGTTGAAGAAATTGGCCGAATTGGTACTGATCTCCGAGCCGAACAGGTCGAGCGTCAGCGAGCAATGCAGGTTGATCTTCTTCTGCACGGTCGGCAGGTCGATCACGCCGAGCCGCCGCACCCGTTCGATGTCCGTCGGATCGTCGATCCCCGCCCGGCGCATCGCCTCGCAGGTGCGTTGCACGATCCGCCCGACGCCGGTTTCGCCCACGAACATGTGGTGCGCTTCCTCGGTCAGCATGAAGCGGCAGGTGCGTGAGAGCGGATCGAAGCCCGACTGCGCCAGCGCGGCGAGCTGCATCTTGCCGTCGCGGTCGGTGAAGGTGGTGAACATATAGAAGCTTAGCCAGTCCGGCGTGGCCTCGTTGAATGCACCCAGCATCCGCGGACTGTCGGCGTCGCCCGAGCGGCGGCGCAGCAGTTCCTCGGCTTCCTCGCGCCCGTCGCGGCCGAAGTATTTTTGCAGCAGATAGACCATCGCCCAGAGATGACGGCCCTCCTCCACATTCACCTGAAACAGATTCCGCATGTCGTAAAGCGAGGGCGCGGTGGCGCCGAGATGGCGCTGCTGCTCCACCGACGCGGGTTCTGTGTCGCCCTGGATCACCAGCAGCCGGCGCAGCATGGCGCGGTACTCGCCCGGCACCTCCTGCCAGGCGGGCTCGCCCTTGTGCATTCCGAAGCCGATGCGCCTTCCTTCCACCGCCGGGGCGAGTAGGATGCCCCATTTGTATTCGGGCATCTTGACGAAGCCGAACTTCGCCCACCCGCCCGGGTCGACGCCGACCGCGGTACGCAGATAGACCGGCCGGTCCTGGAACCCCTCGGGTCCCATCGTCTTCCACCAATCGAGATAGCCCGGATGCCAGGTCTCCAGCGCCTTCCGCACGCGGGCATCCTCGTTCAGATCGACGTTGTTGGGGATCAGGCCGCTATAATCGACCGTCATTCCGTCCGGCATGTCGGAGGCCTCCCTTACCCTTTGCCGTCATCCCCGCGAACGCGGGGAGCCATGCTGCCGCGTGCTGGACGCCGCATGGGTTCTCGTTTGCGCGGGAATGACGATCGCTTGGATCACACCCGCCCCATATCGAACTCCGGCCGCAGCCCGGTTCCATATAGTTTCAGCGCCCCCTGCTCGCCGACCGCATTGGGACGCTGGAAGATCCAGTTCTGCCATGCGGTCAGGCGGGCAAAGATGCGCGTCTCCATCGTCTCCGGCCCGGCGAAGCGCAGATTGGCCTCCATGCCGGTGAGCGCGTCGGGCGAGAAGGCCGCCCGCTCCTCGAGCAGCATCCGCACCTCGTCGTCCCAGTCGATCTCGTCGAAGCTCGCGGTGATCAGCCCGAGTGCCTCCGCTTCCTCGGCATCGAGCAGCGCGCCGGTGCGCGCCTCGGCGTCGCGCAAGCTCTCGGGTTCGCCGATGAACCGCGTGGCGAGCCGCGTCAGGCCATTGCCCATCGGATAGGCGCCGAAATTGAGCGGCGAGAGCGCCATGCACGCCACCGCATTGGCGCCGGCGCGCGCGCCCGACAGCATCATCGCGCGGTCGGCGGCGAACGCCAGCTCGGCGAGCGTGCCAGCGAAGCAGCTTCCCGGTTCGATCAGCGCGATCAGGCTGCGCGACGTCATATCCAGCCGCTTCAGCGTGCGCTTGAGCAGAAGCCGGACTTCCCGCACCAGCCAGTCGCCGCGATGCGCCTCCAGCAGCGCGTCGGCGGCCAGCACCGCCTCGGGGTCGCCCTCGGTGCGAAGCACGAAAAGCCCGAGCTCCGGCTCGTTGAACCGCAGATGCAGAAGCGCGTCGTCCAGCTCGCGCGCCACCGCCAGCGGCCAGAACTCGGCGCCCTCGGCATGGATGGCTGCAAGATCGGAAGGCAGCGCGCGCGGCGCGGCAATCGTCAGCGTGACGATGCGGCGCGCGCGATCGAGCGCGGCGCGCACATGCCGATAGCGCAGGAAATCGTCGCCCGCTTCGCGCGTGAGCATCGGCAGAGCAACGCCCCGCGCCCCCTCCGGCCGGTCGGAACGCGCCGCCAGCTCGGCGGCGCGGCGGCGCACCGCCACCTCCCACGAAGAGGGCGGCACGGTCTCGTCCACCAGCCGCCATTCCACCGCGCGCCGCCCGCGCACGCCCTCCTCGGTGGTGCAGAACACGTCGGCGCGGTCGCGCCGCACCTTGCGCTTGTCGGTCAGCCGGGTCAGCCCGCCCGTGCCCGGCAGCACCGCGAGCAGCGGCACTTCGGGCAGCGAGACGGTGGAGCGGCGGTCGTCGATCAGCATGATCCACGCGCACGCCTCGGCGAGCTCGTAGCCGCCGCCCGCCGCCGTGCCGCTGACCGCGGCGAGATAGCGCTGGCCCGAGTGCTCCGAGGCATCCTCGATCGCCAGCCGGGTCTCGTTGGTGAACTTGCAGAAATTGACCTTGTGCCCGTGCGTCGCCTTGGCGAGCATGCGGATATTGGCCCCGGCGCAGAACACGCCGTCCTTGCCGGAGCGCAGGATCACCGCGCGCACCTCGGGATGCTCGAAGCGCAACCGCTGCACCGCATCGGCGAGCTCGATATCGACCGACAGATCGTAGGAATTGAGCTTCAGCTCCGCATCCGGGAACAGCCCACCCTGGGGATCGACATCGAGCGTCAGCGTGGCGAGCGCGCCCTCCGTCTCCAGCCGCCAATGGCGGTAGCGCCTGGGCTCGGTGCGGAAGTCGATCGGGGACATTGTGGGCCAACTCCGCTGTCGCTGCAGCCATATAAGAGCCGGCCCGGCGGCTGCCTATGCCCGCCCGTCCCGCGGCGCTCCGCCCTGCGTGGACCGGCCGCACTGGCCCCATTTCGATGTTGACGAACCGTTGAGCATCTGACAACGTAACTTTCTGGGACGTCGACGGGGGCGCCATGTGATGCGGATGCGGAATAAATTGAAGTACGCCCTGGTTGGCGCGGCAGGGCTTGCCGCGGCCGCGGGCACGCCGGCGACTGCTTCGCCGCTTCTTAACCTCGTCGATCCGCCTGACCAGACCGAAACGCCGTACTCGCTCAGCTTCGACGCCACTGCGGCGACGACGACCCTGACCTATGCGGGCTTCAATGTCCCTTCCTTCACCTTTCTCGAGGACAACGGTGTCTATTTGAACGGCATCGGTCCCAACCTATTGGGAAGCTCCTGGTCCTTCACGCCGGCGAAATTGGGCAGCGAATCTTTCACCTACAACGACGGTAGCTCGGTGCCCGCTCTCGCGTTCGGGGGCGTGGACGTCGGCTACTACGATGAGTACTCGCAGACCATCGCCACCATACCGGGCGACGCCTACACGGTTCAATTCCTGCTCAGCGCTTACGGAGAAGGTCACAAGTCCCAGTTAGTGATCTCCACGTCGGGGGCCGTCGTGCCCGAGCCGGCGGCCCTCGCCCTGATGCTCACCGGCATTACTGGCCTGGGCGGCGCCACGCTGGCGGGAAGAAGCCGTCGCAAGGCGGCCTAGTCGAAGCATCCTTCCCCTCGCCATCGAATTTCTTCTCTGGAAGTTCGATGGCGGGCCGACGACTCCCTCATAACAGCGACAATTGCGCATCCGCTATCCCTGCGGTCATCGGCGGCGGGGCGAAGCGCGTGCAGTCGAGCCCCTCCATCGACTCCTCGAGCCCGTACTGCCGCGCCGCGCGGGTGAAGCGGCGGAGCAGAAGGTCGGCATAAGCGCCATGCCCGCTGAAGCGGTGATGAAAGCGCGGGTCGTTCAGCGCACCTGCGCGCGTCTCGCGGATCAAGCTCAGCACGTGGCGCGCGCGGTCCGGAAAATGCCGGTGCAGCCAGTCCTCGAACAACTGGCGCAGCTCGTGCGGCAGGCGCAGCAATACATAGGCGGCGCGGCGGGCGCCCGCCTGGGAAGCCGCCTGCATGATCCGCTCCATCTCGGCGTCGTTCAGGCCGGGGATCATCGGCGCCACCATCACCCCAGCCGGCACGCCCGCCCGCGTCAGCGCGGCGATCGCCGCCAGCCGCCGCATCGGGGTGGCGGCGCGCGGCTCCATCTTGCGCGCGAGCGCGGCGTCGAGTGTGGTCACGGACAGCATCACGCGGACCAGCCGCCGCTTCGCCATGTCGCCCAGAAGATCGAGATCGCGCAGCACCCCGGCGGACTTCGTGACGATGGTGACCGGGTGGCTGTAGCGGCTCAGCACTTCCAGCACCGCGCGCGTCAGGCGCAAGGTGCGCTCGACCGGCTGGTAGGGGTCGGTGTTCGAGCCGAGCGCGATCGGACGCACCGAATAGCCGGGTTTTCGCAGTTCCTTCTCAAGAAGCTCGGCGGCGTCCGGCTTGAAGACGATCTTCGTCTCGAAATCGAGCCCGGGCGAGTAGCCGAGATAGGCGTGGGTCGGCCGCGCATAGCAATAGATGCAGCCGTGCTCGCAGCCGCGATAGGGGTTGATGGCGCGGTCGAAGCCGATATCGGGCGAGCTGTTCCAACTAATCACCGCGCGCGAGGCATCACGGATCAGCGTGGTATCGAGCGGCGGCAATTCCCCGAATTCGGCGGCGAGCGTGTCCCACCCGTCGTCGAACGGCTCGGCGCTCGCGCGGTCGAACCGGACCGCGGGGTTGAGCGTCGCCCCGCGCCCCCGCCGCGCCTGGGCGGGCATCCGCACGGGCGGCGGCGGCTCCGGCTGGCCGGCGCCGGTCAGCGCGGCGACGGCATCGCGGTCCAATCCCCTTTCGCCGGCGCTTTCCATGGCAGTTCCCCTTGTGTTCCGTCCGCAGCGTGCCAACCTATCCGGCCCCCGTCAAGAACATATAGGCAACATTGGTGCTGAGCGTCGTCATCCCCACCCTCAACGCGGCCGCCGTCCTTTCCGCCACTCTGACCGCGCTCGGCCGCTCGCCCGACCAGTTGATCGTGGCGGACGGCGGCAGCACGGACGGCACGCAGGAGATCGCCGCCAGCCACGGCGCCACGGTGCTGCGCTGCACGCGCGGGCGCGGATCGCAGCTTGCCGCGGGGGTGGCGGCGGCCCGCGAGCCCTGGCTCTTGCTCCTGCACGCCGACACGCGCCTCGCGCCCGGCTGGCAGGAGGAGGTGGCGCGGCACATGCGGGGCCCGGCGACGAGGCCCGGCTATTTCCGGTTCCGCCTGGACAGCGACGATCCAGGCGCGCGGCGCCTGGAACGGCTGGTCGCCTGGCGCTGCCGGGTGCTCGGCCTGCCCTACGGGGACCAAGGACTGCTGATCTATCGCGACCTGCTCGCTTTCGTCGGCGGCGTACGCCCGCTGCCCTTGATGGAGGACGTCGATCTGATCCGCCGCCTGGTCCGCCTGCTCGGGCGGCGCAGCCTGACCGCGCTCGAAACCGAGGCGGTCACTTCTGCGGAACGCTGGGTGCGGGACGGCTGGGTGCGGCGCTCGGCACTTAACCTCGCCTGCCTCGCGCTGTGGCGGATCGGCGTGCCGCCAGCGCTGGTCGCCCGACTTTACGGATGAAGCCGGTCGCTATCGTCTTTGCCCGCGCGCCGCGCCTCGGCGCGGTGAAGCGGCGGCTCGCGCGTGACATCGGCGCCCGCGCAGCGCTCCGCTTCCACCGCGCGACGCTCTGCCGGCTGCTTCGGGCGCTGGCGCGCGAGCGGCGCTTCGACACGGTGGTGGCCGTCACGCCCGACCGCGCCTTCCTCTGCGCGCCCGGCCGGGTGCGACGGATCGCGCAGGGAAGGGGCGATTTGGGGGAGCGCATGGGGCGCGCCTTCCGCCGCTTCCCGCACCGCCGCGTGGCGCTGGTCGGCTGCGACATCCCCGAGCTCGGACCGGCCGATCTGATCGCGGCCTTCCGCCTGCTGGGGCGCTGCCGCGCCGTGTTCGGCCCGGCCGAGGATGGCGGCTACTGGCTGGTCGGCATGGGCCCGCGGCGCCCGGCCCGGCCGTTCGCCGGCGTGCGCTGGTCCACCGCGCACGCGCTTGCCGACACCCTGTGCAATTTCCGCCGCCACGCGCCCGTTCTGCTGCGCACACTACGCGATGTGGACCGCGCCGCCGACCTCGTGCGTGCGCGGCCTTGCGGGATGCGACGCAGCGCCTAAACGGGGCGGGCCGCCAACCACCCGCCCGCGAGCCCCGCACCGATGCAGTCCCCGACGCCGGTCCAGGAGTCCCCGCCCTCCGACGGTGTGCCGGTTCCGCAACGCTACTGGGCGGCCGCGACCATCCTGCTCGGGCTGGCGCTCGCGGTGCTGGACGGCGCCATCGCCAACGTGGCGCTGCCGACCATCGCGCAGGACGTGCACGCCTCCGCGGCGGATTCGATCTGGGTCGTCAACGCCTATCAGCTCGCGGTCACGATCTCGCTCCTGCCGCTCGCCTCCCTGGGCGAGATCGTCGGCTACCGCGTGGTCTATCGCTTGGGGCTGGTCGTGTTCACGCTGGCCTCGCTCGGCTGCGCGCTGTCGGGGTCGCTCGCCACGCTCACGCTCGCGCGCACCATCCAGGGTTTCGGCGCCGCCGGGATCATGAGCGTGAACGGCGCGCTGGTGCGCTTCATCTATCCCCGCCGGATGATGGGGCAGGGGTTCGGCATCAACGCCACAGTGGGCTCGATCTCGAGCGCGGTCGGCCCGACGGTGGCGGCCGCCATCCTCTCGGTCGCCAACTGGCCGTGGCTGTTCGCGGTGAACCTGCCGATCGGCGCCGCCGCCATCGTCTTCGCCTGGAAGGCGCTACCGGCCACGCCGAAGCTGCGCCAGCCCTTTGATGTTTCGAGCGCGTTGCTCAGCGCGGTGGTGTTCGGCACGCTGATCACCGGCATCGACGGACTCGGCCATGGCGAGCGGGCGCTGGCGGTGGTGGTGCAGCTTCTGGTCGCGGTGGCGATCGGGGCCGTGCTGGTCACGCGCCAGCTCACGCGCCCGGCCCCGCTCCTGCCCGTCGACCTGATGCGGATCCCGCTGTTCGCGCTTTCGGTCGCGACCTCGGTCTGCTCGTTCATGGCGCAAGGCATGGCGCTCGTCTCCCTGCCCTTCCTGTTCGAGGCCACGCTCGGCTTCAACGAGGTCACGACCGGGCTGCTGATGACCCCCTGGCCGCTCACCGTCGCGATGATCGCCCCCTTCTCCGGGCGGCTGGCCGACCGCTATCCGGTCGGCGTGCTGAGCGGCTGCGGTCTCGCCGTGATGGCGGCTGGGCTCGGCCTGCTCGCCTGGATGCCCGCCCATCCCGCGCCGCTCGACATCGTGTGGCGCATGGCAGTGTGCGGGGTCGGCTTCGGCTTCTTCAACACGCCCAACAACCGCGCGATCCTCACCACCGCGCCGCGCGCCCGCAGCGGCGGGGCGAGTGGGATGCAGGCGCTCGCCCGGCTGTTCGGGCAAACCAACGGCGCCGCCGTGGTGGCGCTCGTGTTCGGCCTGGCGGGCGCGCGCGGCAGCCTGACGACGTTGCTGATCGCGACCATTCTCGCCGCGGCGGCGGCGCTGGTCAGCTTCTCGCGGCTGGCCGGCGGCGGGCAGGCGCCGCGTACGCGGGGCTGAACGCCTCAGCCTCGGCCCGCGATGCCGAAATGATCGGCAAGCTCCGCGCCGGTGAAGCCGAGGGTGAAGCTTTGCGGATCGAGCGGCAGCATCGTGCGGTTCCACGCCTGCCATTCCGCGACCATGCGCTCATACACGTCCGGGTGCCGGTCCTTCAGGTTGGCGCGTTCCAGCGGATCCTGCACCACGTCGAACAGGAAGCTGTTGCCGCCGATCTTCAAATATTTCCAGTCGCCGTCGCGCATCGCTTCCTGCGCGAGATTCTTATAGCGCCAGAAGAGCTTGCGCGCCCGCGGCGCGGCGTCGGCGACGATCCAGGGCAGCAGGCTGATGCCGTCGCTCGGGTGCGAGGGCGCGGGTGCGGCGCCGGCGGCTTCCAGCAAGGTCGGCAGCCAGTCCATCGTGATCGTGACTTGCTCCGAGACTGCGCCCCGCCAGGCGCGGTCGGGCCAGGAAAGGATTGCCGGCACGCGCAGCCCGCCTTCCAGCAGCTCCGATTTCTTGCCGGTGAAGGGCCAAGTATCCGAGAACCGCTCGCCCCCATTGTCGCTGGTAAAGACCACGATCGTGTTGCCGGCGATCCCGGCCTCGTCGAGCGCCTGAAGCACGCGGCCGACCTGCAAATCCATGCGCTGGACGATGCGCTGATAGGTGCGCTGCGAGCCGCCATCGAAATGAAACAGGCTCTTGATCCGCAGCGCCTCGGCCTCGTCGCCCGGCGCTTCCCAGGGCCAATGCGGGGCGTTGAAATGCAGGCTGAGCAGGAACGGCGCATCGCCACGGGCGAGTTCCGCGATCATGCTGACGGCGCGATCGCCCAAGAGATCGGTAAGATAGCCGCTTTGGTGGACCGGCGTGTCGCCGTCCCACAGATCGTGGGTGTCGGTGCCAGCCGGGCCGAACTTGTGCGTGTAGTAGTCGAGCACGCCGCCGCGGAAGCCGTAGAACCGCTCGTAGCCGCTTTGCAGCGGCCCGAACTCCGGCAGGCGGCCGAGGTGCCACTTGCCGATCAGCGCCGTGCGATAGCCGTGCGCCTTGAGCAGCGAGGGCAGCGTGGGATGCTCCGGCGGCAGTCCGATCTTGCGTTCGGAGTGGCTCCGCAGCGGCTCCTCCAGCCCGATCGGTAGGCGATATTGGTACTGCCCGGTCATCAGCGCTGTGCGCGAGGCGGTGCACACCGCGGAGTTGGCGTAGGCCTGTGTGAAGCGGATGCCGTCCATCGCGATGCGGTCGATGTTCGGCGTCGCGAAGTCGCGGCGGCCGTAACATGAGAGGTCGGCATAGCCGAGATCGTCGGCCAGGATGAAGACGATGTTGGGCCGTTGCGCTTGCATAAGGCAAGCATAAGCGCGAACGGGGCGCTCGCGCCAAGGTGGAGAAGAGGCGGGGGCGCGCGGCTAAGCCAGCCGGCCGTGGCAATGCTTGTATTTTTTGCCCGAGCCGCACGGGCAGGGGGCGTTGCGCGGGGTGCTGGCCCAGGTCGCCGGATCGGTCGGGTCAGCCGGGCGCGGACGGGCGAGCGCGATAGTCGCCACTGGCGCGGCGGCTTCCAGCACCGCCTGCCCATTGCCGCCGCCATTGGCCTCCGCCGTTAGCGGAGGCGGCTCGGGGTGCAGTTCGATGAAGCGCCGCGGCATCGGCTCGGGCTCGGGCGGCGCCTGCGGCGTCAGCTCGACGCGGGCGAGCATCGCGGTGACGCGCTCCTTGAGCTCGTCGAGCGTCGCGTTGAACAGTGCGAACGCCTCGGCCTTGTATTCGTTCAGCGGGTCCTTCTGCCCATAGGCGCGCAGCCCGATGCCCTGGCGCAGATGATCGAGCGCGTAGAGATGCTCCTTCCACACCGCATCGAGTGTCTGGATCAAGAGCGACTTCTCGATGAAGCGCATCAGCTCGGGCGTCATCGCCGCGGTCTTGGCGGCCATGAACTCGTCAGCCGCCTGCTGGATGCGCTCGCGGATCTGCGTCTCGTCGATCCCCTCCTCCCGCGCCCACTCCTCGATCGGCAGCGTGAGATTGAGCAGGCGCTGAACGTCCTCGGCCAACTCCTTGGTCTGCCATTGCTCGGCGAACGCCTTTTCCGGGATGCGCCGCGCCACCATCGCGTCGATCACCTCCTCGCGCATGGCGGCGACGGTTTCCGAGACATCGGTCGCGCGCATGAACTCCTTGCGCTGGGCGTACACCTCCTTGCGCTGGTCGTTCATCACGTCGTCGTATTTGAGGACGTTCTTGCGGGTGTCGAAGTTGCGCGCCTCGACCTTCTTCTGCGCCTTCTCCAGCGCCTTGTTGATCCAGGGATGCGTGATCGCCTCGCCTTCCTTGAGGCCGAGCTTCTGCAGCATCCCGCCCATGCGGTCCGACCCGAAGATCCGCATCAAGTCGTCTTCGAGCGACAGGAAGAAGCGCGAGCGGCCCGGATCGCCCTGCCGGCCGGAGCGGCCGCGAAGCTGGTTGTCGATGCGCCGGCTCTCGTGGCGCTCGGTGCCGATCACGAACAGGCCGCCCGCTTCCTTCACGCGCTGGTGCGCCTCGGCGATTTCGTCGTGGACGCGGGCGGTGATCGCCTCGCGCTCCGCCTCGTCCTCGATACCGGCAAGCTCTTTCGCGAGCCGCATCTCCAGGTTGCCGCCGAGCTTGATGTCGGTGCCGCGGCCGGCCATGTTGGTTGCGATCGTCACGGCACCGGGAGCCCCGGCCTGGGCGACGATCTCGGCTTCCTGTTCGTGGAAACGCGCGTTCAGCACCGCGTGCGGCACCTTGCGGCGCTTCAGTATCTCGCTCAGGTGTTCGCTCTTCTCGATCGAGACCGTGCCGACCAGCATCGGCTGCCCGCTCTTGCGCGTTTCCTCGATCAGGTCGGCGACCGCGTTCCACTTCTCTTCCGCGGTGCGATAGACCTCGTCGTCCTCGTCCTTGCGGATCACCGGCACATTGGTCGGGATTTCCACCACGCCGAGCTTGTAGATTTCCTCGAACTCGTCGGCCTCGGTGGAGGCCGTGCCGGTCATGCCGGCGAGCTTGGGGTAAAGCCGGAAATAGTTCTGAAAGGTGATGGAGGCGAGCGTCTGGTTCTCGGCCTGGACCTCGACATGCTCCTTGGCTTCCAGCGCCTGGTGCAGCCCGTCGGAGTAGCGGCGGCCCTCCATCATGCGGCCGGTGAACTCGTCGATGATCACCACCTTGCCCTGCCGCACGATGTAATCGACATCGCGGGTGAACAGCGTGTTGGCGCGCAGCGACTGCTGAACGTGGTGCACCACCGAGACGTTGAAAATGTCGTAGAGATTGCCCTCGGTCAGGACGCCCGCCTCGCGCAGCATCTCTTCGACCCGCTCGGAGCCGTCCTCGGTCAAAGAGACGGTGCGGAACTTCTCGTCCTTGTCGTAGGTGGTTTCGTCCTTCACCAGCTCCTTCACCACCGCATCGACGCGCCGGTAAAGATCGGAGCTGTCCTCGGCGGGGCCGGAGATGATCAAGGGCGTGCGCGCCTCGTCGATCAGGATCGAGTCCACCTCGTCCACGATCGCATAAGCGAAATCCCGCTGGACCATGTCCTCCAGGCGGTATTTCATGTTGTCGCGCAGATAGTCGAAGCCGAATTCGTTGTTGGTGCCGTAGGTGACGTCGGCGGCATAGGCCATGCGGCGCTGGTTGTCGTCCAGCCCATGCACGATCACACCGACCGTGAGGCCAAGGAACTTGTAGATGTTGCCCATCCACTCGGCGTCGCGGCGTGCGAGGTAGTCGTTCACTGTGACCACGTGCACGCCCTTGCCGGCGAGCGCGTTCAGATAAACGGGCAGCGTGGCGACCAGGGTCTTCCCTTCGCCCGTCTTCATCTCCGCGATCTTGCCGTCGTGCAGCACCATGCCGCCGATCAGCTGCACGTCGAAATGGCGCTGCCCGAGCGTGCGGCGCGCCGCCTCGCGCACCACGGCGAAGGCTTCCGGCAGCAGGTCGTCGAGCGTGTCACCACCGGCCAGCCGCTCGCGGAAAGCCACGGTCTTGCCGCGCAGCTCCTCGTCGCTGAGCGCGGAGATCGCCGGTTCAAGCGCGTTGATCTGCGGCACGCGGCGCTGATAGGCCTTGAGCGAACGCTCGTTGGAAGTGCCGAAGATAGCGCGGGCGATCGAGCCGATCATTGAAACCTTCTGGGCCAAGGCGAGACCGGCAGATAGGACCGGCCCCGGGCAGGGTCAACGCAAGCAGCGGCGCGCGCCTCCGCCGTTCGTGAGGCACGGCTTGTTCCCCTCCTTGTTCCCCCTCCTTGTTCCCCTGGGGGGGTTCCGTCATAACCCGCCCGCCCCCGTTTTTCCAGGAGTTGGGATGAGCCCTCGCGTTTCCGCCGCCCTCCGCGCCGCGGCAATCGGCCTTGCCCTCGGGGCGTCCGGACCTGCCTGGGCGCAGCCGGCGCCGTCCCCACAGGGGGGGGCCGCCGGCAAGCCGGCCGGCGACCCGCTGCTGGCCAAGGTGGGCGATCAGGAAATCCGGCTGAGCGACCTGCAGACGGCGCTCGACAGCCTGCCCGCCAACGTGCGGCAGATGCCGCCCGACACGCTCTATCCGATGCTGCTCGACCGGCTGATTGACCAGGCGGCGCTGGCGCAGGAAGCCGAGCGCAGCGGCTTGGCGAAGGACCCGGCTGTGCAGCGGGAGGTGAAGCTCGCCGAGACGATGGCGCTCGGCAGCGCCGAGCTGAACCGAACAGTGCGTCCGCAGATCACCGAGGAGGCGCTGAAGACGCGCTACGAGAAGGAGATCGCCAACCAGCCGCCGCAGAAAGAGGTGCACGCCGAGCACATCCTGGTCGACAGCGAGGACCAGGCGAAGGACATCATCGCCCAGCTCAACAAGGGCGCGGACTGGAACATGCTCGCCAAGAAATACAGCAAGGACACCGGCGCGCCCGACGGCGGCGATCTTGGCTTCTTCAAGAAGGACCAGATGGTGCCGGCCTTCGCCAACGCGGCGTTCGCGCTGCAACCGGGACAGATCACCCAACAGCCGGTGCACACGCAGTTCGGCTGGCACGTGATTAAGGTGCTGGCCCAGCGCGAGGCCAAGCCGCCGACCTTCGACGAAGCCAAGGACGAGCTGCGCCAGCAGATGGCGCAGGAGGCGGCGCAAAAGGCCGTCACACAGGCCGTTTCGCAGGTAAAGGTTGTGCGCTACAACGAGAACGGCGCGCCGATAAAGCCCGCCGACAGCGCGGTGCCGCCGCCGTCCAAATAACGGGGGGTCAGGAATGGATGTCGCCGTCTCGCCGCTTGCCGTGCAGATGCCGGCGCTTCCGCCGCTCGCCGGCGTGCGGCTGGGGGCGGCAGAGGCCGGCATCCGCTATCGCAACCGCACCGACCTCGTGATGCTGGAGCTGGCGCCGGGCACCACAGCCGCCGGCGTTTTCACGCGCAACCGCTGCCCCGGCGCGCCGGTCGATTGGTGCCGGGCGGCGCTGAAATCGGGTAAGGCGCGGGCGGTGGTGGTCAATGCCGGCAACGCCAACGTGTTTACCGGCCGCGCGGGGCGCGAGGCCTGCGCCGCGACGGCGGAGGCCACCGCGGCGCTGGTGGGCTGCAAGCCGAAGCACGTGTTCCTGGCCTCGACCGGCGTGATCGGCGAGGTGCTGCCGCACGAAAAGCTTACCGCGGCGCTGCCCGCGCTCCATGCGGGACTGCGCGCCGAGGCGTGGGGCGATGCGGCGCGCGGCATCATGACGACCGATACGTTCCCCAAGGCGGCGACACGGACGGCGCGCATCGGAGAGGCCGAGGTGCGGATCAACGGTATCGCCAAAGGCAGCGGCATGATCGCGCCCGACATGGCGACCATGCTCTGCTTCGTCGCAACCGACGCGAAAATCCCCGCCCCGGCGCTCGATTTGCTGCTGCGGAAGGGCGTGGAGGCGAGCTTTAACCGCACGACCGTCGATTCCGATACTTCCACGTCCGACACCGTGCTGCTGTTCGCGACAGGACGGGCGCACCATCCACGCGTGGACGCCGGCGGCGGCGCGGCGCTTGAGGATTTCACGGCGAAGCTGAACGATCTGCTGCTCGATCTCGCGCTCCAGGTGGTGCGCGACGGCGAGGGCGCGCAGAAGCTGGTGCGGATCGACGTCACCAGCGCGGCCTCCGGCAAGTCGGCCAAGCGCGTAGCGATGGCCGTGGCAAACTCGCCCTTGGTGAAAACCGCGATCGCCGGCGAGGACGCGAACTGGGGCCGCATCGTGATGGCGGTCGGCAAGTCGGGCGAGAAGGCCGATCGCGACAAGCTCTCGATCGCGGTTGGCGGCGTGTGGATGGCGCGCGACGGCGGCGTGGTGCCCGGCTATGACGAAGCGCCGGTGGCGGCGCACATGCGCGGGCGCGAGATCCATATCGAGATCGACCTCGGCCTCGGGCGCGGCAAGGCGACCGTTTGGACCTGCGATCTGACGCACGGATATATCGATATCAACGGATCTTATCGTTCCTGAACCGGGCCGGGCGCGCGCGACCGCGACCGGCGCGGTCGCCATCCTGCTCTGGGCCTCGCTCGCGCTGCTGACGGCGGCGGCGGGGCCGGTGCCGCCGTTGGAGCTGATGGCCTTGACCTTCGGCATCGCTTTCGTGGCCGGGACGGCGCTGCTGGCGGCGCGCGGGGCGGGCGGCCTCGCGGCGCTGCGCCAGCCCTTGGGCGCCTGGGCGCTGAGCTTCTGCGGGCTGTTTTTCTACCACGCACTCTATTTCCTGGCCTTGCAGTCGGCGCCGCCGGCCGGGGCGAGCCTCGTCGCCTATCTCTGGCCGCTGCTGATCGTGCTGTTCTCCGCCGGGGCGGGATTGCGCTGGCCGCATCTGGCGGGAGCAGCGCTGGGGCTACTCGGCACCGTTCTGCTGGTGCGCGGCGGCGCCGTGGGCGCAGGGCCAGCGCCCGCTCTCGGCTATGCCGCCGCACTCGGCTGCGCGTTCGTCTGGTCCGGCTACTCGGTGCTGAACCGACGCTTCGCGCGGGCCGGCAGCGCGATGATGGCCGGGGTTTGCGGGCTGGTGTCGCTCGCCGCCCTGCTCGCGCATTTCGCCCTCGAGCCGCCCGTGTGGCCGGCGCCCGCCCAGTGGGCGGCGATCCTGGGGCTCGGCCTCGGCCCGGTCGGGCTCGCCTTCTATGCCTGGGACCATGCGACGAAACACGGCAACGTGCCGGTGCTCGGCAGCCTTTCCTACCTCGCCCCGCTCCTTTCCACCGTGCTGCTGGTCGCCGCCGGGCGGGCGCCCGCCAGTCCCCGCCTCGTCGCGTCGGCTGGCCTGATCATCGGGGGCGCGGCGCTGGCGACGTTGGCGGGACGACGCGGTAGAGACTGATCCCCCCGCCAGCGGCGACCGGGCGGAGCCAAGGCGCGGGCAGCTGTGGCCCCGGCGGCGGATCGACCGCGATGAGGGCATCCATGGAGCGGAGCGCCGCCACGTCGATCGCGCCTGCGCCGCCAAGCCAGCCCCAGACGAGGTCCGGCCGCAGCACTTCAGTGAGGGCGGGCAAGGGCGGGCGCAGCCGGAGCGGCTGCTGCGAGGGGTGGTTGAACAGCGTGGTGACGAACGCGTCGCGCCGGATCACCGCGAGTGCCGGCATGTGCAGGATCGGCGTCGGGCCGAGATGGATCGCGTGCGGCGAGAAAGCCACGGCGACCAGGCTGCCCGGTTCCAGCCGATCGAGCACCCGCAGGATCGCCGCATAGACGCGCTCGCTCCGGTGCCAGGACAGCGCGACGCTCGCGATCTCCGCGAGGAACAGCACAAGCGCTGCGCCGAGAAAGCGCCTTGCCCGGGACGCGCCGCCCGTCCAGCGCAGGGCGGCCACGAGCAACAAGGCAAGCGCAAGCGGCAGCCGGTGGTCCGCGCCGTAGGCTGTCAGCACATGCGTCGGCATGGCGAGATAGACCAGGCCGAGCGCGGCCAGCGCCGGGACCAGCACCGGCGTGAGCCGCAGCCAGCCGCGCCAGAACCCGAGCGCGAGCCCGCCAAGGATCGCCACGAGGCAGAGCGCGTCGAGCACCGGGCTTTCGGTGCCGACGATGTTTCCGAGATTGTCGATCTTCCTGCCGGGTGGGCCGAACGCCACCCCGCCGCCCGCCAGGCCTTGGCCGGTGAGCAGCAGTAGGGCGAGCGGCAGCAGAAAGGGCGCGCCGGCGACCAGCAGCGGGGCGCAGCGTCCGCGCCAAGCGCGGTGCTCGCGCAGCGCGAGCGCCGCCTCGGTGCTGACCACCATCACGCCATAAACGCCCGCCGCTTCGAGATGGGCGGTATAGGTGAGAAGGGCGAACAGCGCGCCGCAGGCGAGGCGGACGGGCACGGCGCGCCGGCGCAGCGCCATCCAGCCGGCGAAGCAGGCGAAGGCGAGGCCAAGGCCGAACAGGTAATTGAGGAAGCCCCAGAACAGCATCTTGTCGTAGGCGAGCAAGAAGCCGAGCAGCGCGGTCGGCCCGAAGGCGCCCTGCACAGCGCGGGCGAGCAGCGCCGGTCCCGCCGCGAGCAGCAGGATGGTGGCGAGCACGAACAGCCGCCCGGCCGTCTCGAGCCCGATCAGCGATGCGAGCGGCGGGACGATCAGGTCCATCGCCAGGTTCGGAATCGGCTGCCACACGACCTCGTAAAACCGCCGCAGCGCGGGCGAACCCGGCAGCGCGGCGATGATGTGCATCCGGGCGAGGTGGTTCGGGTAGTCGAACAGCGGCGGCAGCGCGGTGAGCAGTATCGGGACTGCGGCCAGGAGCGCGAGGGCGATGAATGCGACGAGAAACCAGGGCGCGGTCACGCGGAGCGAGCAGGATGCCTCACCGCGGCCGGCGGGAGCCGAAGCAAAGGGCTTGGCAGCGGCGACGGGCCCGGACCGTTCGGGCGTCGGGTTGGACGGCCGCACCGTCAATCGCCGGAGATGCGGCGGACGAAGCCGGACCCCTTGGCCCGAACTCGGGCGGCGAAGCGGTCTCGAACGGCCCGGAACAAACGCGGCGCCAGGAACCCCGGGGCGACGGTCTGCGGCCCCTGCCCCGGAACGAATCGCAGGTCCGGACCAGGCCGAATGACGTCGTTGCCCTCGCTGAGCCCGATCCAAGAGGGCTCGGCGTCCAGCCCGAGACGAAGTTTTACCGGCCGGGCCAACTCGATCGCGTCATCCTCGCGCGCGGGCGGGCTGAGGGTAATCGGCAAAACGATGACCCGCATTCGCTCCTCGACCTCGGCAACGGCCAAGAAGATGGCACATGGTCGCTCCTTCGCGCCCACCCCGCGGCCACGCGCGGCCACGCCGCGCCATCTCGGAGCCAAAGATAGGAATAGCGGATGATTAGCTTTGGCTTCAGCGCCGGACGCCACAGGCTTTGACGAACTCCTCCGCAGTTACGCGCACGGTGCGGCATCCAAGCGATCAAACCCTTCGGATGTTAGGGCTTGGCGGCCGCGCCGCCAACGCCGAGGGCTCACCCCTCCGCGCGCTCCGCCGCCTCCACGTTCACCACCCTGAACACGGACTCCTCGTCGGTCGGGCGAACTAGCGTCACATATTCGCCCGGTCGCATCACCCGGCCTTGCAGCTCCCACACCGGGGCGTCGTCGCCTTCGCCCACGCCGCGCAGGCCCCAGCGGCCGTCGAGCGGCACGAGCTCGCCCGACCAGGGCTCGCGATCGGGCCAGGTCCGGCGGGCGGTGCCAGCCGGCCCACAGCCCTTAGGGGCGGCGAGCGCCGCGTTGGCGTCAAGGCACACCTCCATCTCCAGGGTGGCACTCGTGTCGCCCGCCGGCAGGCCGGGGCCGCGCGCCAGGATGGCGGTCACGCGGTAGCGAGGCGGTGTTCCGGGCACGGGGTTCCTCCGTCGCCCCTCAGATGGCGACGCGGACACCGAGTTCCACGACGCGATCGGAGGGTATGCGGAAAAACTCCGTCGCCGGCACCGCGTTGCGGGCCATGGTGAGGAACAGCCAGCGCCGCCAGAGCGCCATCTTGGGCGCGAGCGACGGCACCATCACCTCGCGGCCGAGGAAATAGCTCGCCTGCATCGGGTCGAATTCCACCCCGAACTCCGGCAGTTTCTCGAGCTCGGCCGGAATGTCGGGGCTCTCCATGAAGCCGTAGCGCAGGATGATGCGGTGGATTCCCGGCGCGAGCTGCTGGACGCGCATCCGCTCGCGCGCCTGTGGCACGTCGAGGTTGTTGACGGTCACGAACAGCACGCGCTCGTGCAGCACCTTGTTGTGCTTGAGATTGTGCAGGAGCGCCGCCGGGACGTAGTCTGGATTGCCGGTGAGGAAGATGGCGATGCCGGGCACGCGCAAGGTGCGCGACTGCGGCAGGCGGGCGAGGAACGAGGCGAGCGGCAGGCTGTCCTGACGCCAGCGGGCGAACAGCAGATCCCGCCCGCGCTTCCACGAGGTCATCAGCGCCATCAGTGACAGGCCGAACACCAGCGGCACCCAGCCGCCTTCGGTCACCTTCAGCGTGTTGGCGGAGAAGAACATCAGGTCGATGACGAAGAAGAAGCCGAACACGAGCACGGTGATGATGCGCGGCCAGTGGAACTGCCGGCGGAACACCACCGCCGCCAGCACCGCGGTGCAGGTGAAGGTGCCGGTCACGGCGATGCCGTAGGCCGAGGCCAAGCTGTCACTGGTGCGGAAGCCGAACACTAGCAGCATCACGCCGATGAAGAGCGCCGTGTTCACCTGCGGCACATAAATCTGCCCCTCTTCGGTCGAGGAGGTGTGGCGGATGATCATGCGCGGCAGGAAACCGAGCTGCAGGCATTGCCGCGTCATCGAAAAGGCGCCCGAGATCACAGCCTGACTCGCGATGACCGTTGCGAGCGCCGCCAGCACCACGAGCGGGAGCTGAATCCAGTGCGGGGCGGTGAGGTAGAAGGGATTCGCCTCCGCCTTCGCATCCGATATGATCAAGGCGCCCTGCCCGAAATAGTTGAGCACGAGCGCCGGCAGCACGAAGAACGTCCAGCTTACCCGGATCGGATGCGGGCCGAAATGGCCCATATCGGCATAAAGCGCCTCGGCCCCGGTCACGCACAGCACCACCGCGCCCAGCACCACGAAGGCCATCGACTTGTAAACGATGCAGAGCTTGATGGCGTACCAGGGCGAGAGCGCATTGAGCACATAGGGGTGGTCGCGGATCTGCAACAGGCCGAAGGCGGCGATGGCGAGGAACCACACCACCATCACCGGACCAAACAGCCGCCCGACGCTGCCGGTGCCACGGGACTGCACGAAGAACAGCAAGGCGATCACCACCGCGCTGATCGGCAGTACCCATTCCTTGAGGTCAGGCGAGGAGACCTCCAGCCCTTCGATCGCCGAGAGCACCGAAATGGCCGGTGTGATGACGCCATCGCCGAAGAAGAGACACGCGCCGGCGATGCCGACCAGAGCGACGAATGCGCGCATCCCGGGCGAGACACAGACCCGCTGTGCGAGCGCCATCAGGGCGAGGATACCGCCTTCTCCCCGGTTGTCGGCGCGCATCACGAGCGCGACGTACTTAACTGAAACGATCAGCACCAGCGACCAGAAGATGAGCGACAGGATGCCCAGCACCTCGAGGTCGGTGATCGTGTGTTCCTTGAAAAGGTCGAGCGCGGCCTTGAACGCATAGAGTGGAGAGGTGCCGATGTCGCCATAGACGACGCCGAGCACGGCGATGAGGGCGCCGGCGCGGGGGAGCCGGAAGCGGCTCGCCTCGGCGGTGGTCACGCTCATGCAGGGTGCGTCCTTCTCCAGCGGCCCGGACGCTTAGCGCCCGGCCGGAAGAGCATCAAGCGCGGCATCCGAGCCGGCGTTGTTCAGTGGCCGCGTAGAATTTGCGAGAGGAACAGGCGCAGACGGTCGGTGGCCGGGTGCTCGAACAGCTGGTGCGGTGGTCCGCTTTCCACGATCTCGCCCCGGTCCATGAACACCACCCGGTCGGCGACCTGACGCGCGAAACCCATCTCGTGCGTGACGCAAACCATCGTCATGCCGGACTCGGCGAGCTCAATCATCGTGTCCAGCACTTCCTTGATCATCTCTGGATCGAGCGCCGAGGTCGGCTCGTCGAACAGCATTATCCGGGGCCGCATACAGAGCGCGCGGGCGATGGCGACGCGCTGCTGCTGCCCGCCCGAGAGCTGGCCCGGGTATTTGTGCGCCTGCTCGGGGATCTTCACGCGGCGCAGATAGGACATCGCCAGCTCCTCGGCCTCCGCCTTCGGCATCTTGCGGACCCAGATCGGCGCCAGCGTGCAGTTCTGCAGGATCGTCAGGTGCGGGAACAGATTGAACGACTGGAACACCATGCCGACTTCGCTGCGTATCTTGTCGAGCGCGCGCGTATCGTCGGTGAGTTCCGTGCCGTCCACCACGATGCGGCCGCCCTGATGTTTCTCCAGCCGGTTGATGCAGCGGATCATGGTGGACTTGCCGGAACCCGACGGCCCGCAGACCACCACTCGCTCGCGCTCGGCGATGCTGAGCGAAACGTCGCGCAGCACGTGCATCTGGCCGTACCACTTGTTCACCTTGTCAAGCAGGATGATCGGCTCGCCGATCGTGTGGGCGGCTTGACGCTCGGCCAGCGCGGTCTCGCTCATCGCGGACGCTCCTTCAGTGGCGGCGGGAGCGATCGAATTCGCGCTCCAGCCCCTTGCTGTATTTCGACATGGCGAAGCAGAAGGCGAAGTAGATCACCGCCAGAAAGAGATAGACCTCGTTCGCCTGTCCCTGCCAGGGCGGGTCGGCGACCGCCGTGGTGCCCGCCTTGAGCAGATCGAAGATGCCGACGATGAGCACGAGCGAGGTGTCCTTGAAGAAGCCAATGAAGGTGTTGACGAGCGGCGGAATAACGAGCCTCAGCGCCTGCGGCAGGATGATCAGGCGCATCTTGCGCCAGTAGCCGAGGCCGAGCGCGTCGGCCGCCTCCGACTGCCCGCGCGGCAGCGATTGCAGCCCGGCGCGCACGACTTCGGCGAGGTAGGCGGCGGCGAACAGGATGATCGCCACCTGGGCGGCGAGGATTTTGTCGATGTCCACGCCTTCCGGCATGAACAGCGGGAACATTACCGTCGCCATGAACAGCCAGGCGATCAGCGGCGCGCCGCGGATGATCTCCACATAGATGACGCAGAGCAGCCGCACCGCGGGCAAGTTGGCGGCGCGCCGTCCGAGTGCCACCAGCACGGCGAGCGGGAAGGCGGCGGCGAGACCGAGCGTGGCGAGGATTAGCGTGAGCGGCAGCCCACCCCATTTATATTGCGGCACATAGGGCAGGCCGAACACCCCGCCCCACATCAGAATGCCCACCACAACCAGCGTGCCGACCCAGATCAGCGCCAGCTCGCGGCGCCAGAAGAAGCGGTTGGCGGAGATGGCGTAGAGCGCCACGAACAACGCGCAGCAGAGCGCCGGGCGCCATTGCTGGTCGAACGGATAGAAGGCGAACAGGATGAAGCGGATTTTTTCCGGGATCACCGCCCAGCAGGCGCCCACGCCCGCGGCCTGGCAAACTCCGGTCTGCGGCACGCCGTTGGCGCCCGTCGGCACCGAATAGACGGCGTGAACGAAGCCCCACCGAATGAACCCCCAAAGCGCGCGGACGATGGCGTAAATCAGGACCAGCGTAAGCGCGCTCGACCACCAGGCGTTGAACAGGTTGGCGCGCGCCCAGCCCACGGGATCGAAGGCACGCGCCGGGCGCAGGGCGGTGGCCGACATCGCCTAACGCTCCTTGAGCGCGATGCGCGCGTTGTACCAATTCATGAACACACTGATGGTGATGCTGAACGTCAGATAGACAAGCATGATGATCGTCACGCCCTCGATCGCCTGCCCGGTCTGGTTGAGCGTGGTATCAGCGATCGAAACGATGTCCTGATAGCCGATGCCCACGGCGAGCGAGCTGTTCTTGATCAGGTTCAGATATTGGCTCGCCATCGGCGGGATGATGATGCGCAGGGATTGCGGCAGCACGATCCGCCGCAGCACCACCCCGCGCGGCAGACCCAGCGCGCCGCCCGCTTCCCATTGCCCGTGCGGCACGGCGAGGAGGCCCGAGCGCACGATCTCGGCGATGTAGGTGGCGGTATAGACCACGAGGCCGATCAGCAGGGCGGCGTATTCAGGCGTGACGGTAAGCCCGCCCTGGAAGTTGAAGCCGCGCAGCGCTGGCAGATCGAGATGGAAGGGCGCGCCGAGCGCGGCCCAGACAGCGACCGGGAGCACGACCAGCGCAGCGAGCGCGACCGGCCAGGTGGGCGGACGCACCCCCGTGGCCTGCTGCCGCCGGTCGGCGAAGCGCGTCCAGAACCAGGTGACGACCAACCCCACGGCGAACATCGCCAGCGCAAACCCGTGCGCGGGCTCCCACTCGAGCGCGGGGAAGCGGATGCCGCGGTTGGAAAGAAAGAGCCCGGTGATCGGGTTGAACGCCTGGCGCGGCGGCGGAAACGCCTGCAGCAGGCCGTACCAGAAGAACAGTTGCAACAGCAGCGGGATGTCGCGCACCACCTCCACATAGACGGCGCTGATGCGCGCGAGCAGCCAGTTGGGCGACAGCCGGCCGATGCCGACGAACGTGCCGAGAACGGTGGCGAGCACAACGCCGACGACCGACACTTTGAGCGTGTTCAGGATGCCGATCAGCAGCGCGCGGCCATAGGTTGAGACCGAGGGGATGTAGGCGATCGGCGCCTCGCCGATCGGGATGGAGGCAGGCTGCCAGAGAAACGCCCAGCCGCCGGCGATGTGGCGCGCCGCGAGATTCCGCTCGGTGTTGCGAACGAGATACCAGACAAGCGCCGCGACCGCGCCGATGATCAGCACCTGCCAAACGATGTTACGCAGCGTCGGGTCGGTCCAGCTCAGCCGCATCCGCCGCCGCGTCGGGGCTGGGCGGGCGCTCACGAATCGAGGGTCGGCGGTCTGTACGTCGGCCATTCAGCGGCGATCATTTAGCAAGAAAGCGGCGGTGTCGAGCGGAATGAGCCCGCCGGCCGGTTCGCCGGCGGGCCATCGCGCCGGTCAGCGCAGCGGCGGGGAGTACATCAGGCCGCCATCCTTCCACAGCCGGTTCAGCCCGCGTGGCACCTCCAACGGGCCCCAGTTGCGGTCCCACATATCGGCGTAGCTGCCGACCTGCTTGATCGCGTTGTAGGCCCACTTGTTGTCGAGCCCGAGCTGCTTGCCGAGGTCGCCATCCACTCCGAGCAGGCGGCGAATGTCGGGATTGGTCGAGCTGAGCTGCTGATCGACGTTCTTCTGGTTCACGCCGTGATCCTCGGCGTCGATCTGCGCGAACCCGACCCAGCGCACGATGTCGAACCAGCGATCATCGCCCTTGCGGACGGCGGGGCCGAGCGGTTCCTTGCTGATCAGTTCGGGCAGCAGCACGAAATCCTGCGCCTTGTCGCCCTGGGTGTAGCGGAAGGCGGCGAGTGCCGAACTGTCGGTCGAATAGACATCGCAGCGGCCGGAGAGGAACGCCTGCTGGATCTGGTGCAGGTCGGCGATCTCGATCGGCGTGAACTGCATGTTGTGGGCGCGGAAATAATCGGCGATGGCGAGCTCGGTGCTGGTGCCGGGCTGCACGCAGATCGTGGCGCCGCCGAGATCCTTGGCCGCCGCCACGCCGCTCGACTTGCGGACCAAAAAGCCGGTGCCGTCGTAGAAGTTGATGCCGGTGAACTCGAGCCCGAGCGCAGCCTCGCGGCCGAGCGTCCAGGTGGTTTCGCGGATCAGCACATCGACGCCGCCCGATTGCAGCGCGGTGAAGCGGTTCTGCGTCGTCAACGGCACGAACTTCACCTTCTCGGCGTCACCCAGCACCGCGGCGGCGATGGCGCGGCAGCCGTCGGCGTCGAGGCCCACCATCACGCCCTGGCTGTTGGGCAGCGAGAAGCCGGGCACATCGCCGCTGACGCCGCAAACAAGCTGGCCGCGCCCCTTGACGGCATCGAGCGTCGGCGAGCCCGAGGCGCCGCCCGCCGCGGCCGGCGCTTGCTGCGCGTGCACGGCATGGACGAGCCCGAAGCAAGCCAACCCGGCTAGCACGAGCCGGCCGAGCGATCCCCAGCGAAACATCCGCCGCACTCCCCTTTGATTGGAACCTTTTTCGTCCTACCGGCGAACCGGGCGGCTGACAAACCGGGCCTTGCCCACCTGCGCACGCCGGCGGCAGATTGCGGGCGATGCGCGCCGAGTCGCCCCCGCTCAATATCGTGAAGCTGGCAGTCGGCGTGCGCGATGCCGCGCATCTGCGCGCCTTGCAGGCCGAGCGGCTGGGGCGCGAGCCGCCGCTGCGCCACCGCACGCGGAACTTTCCCCGCCGTGCGGCGGAGATCGCCGGCAAGGGCTCGCTGTTCTGGGTGATCGGCGGGCTCTTGCGCGTGCGTCAGCGGATTCTCGACGTCATCGAGGATCGCTGGCAGGACGGCTCGGCTTGCGCCGCCTTCGTGCTCGATCCCGCACTGGTCCTGGTCGCGCCGCGCGTCACGAAGCCGTTCCAGGGCTGGCGCTACCTGTCGCAAGCCGATGCGCCGCCGGATGTTGCGGCCGGCCGGGCGGCGGCGGGCGCGGCGCGGTTGCCGGAGGTGCTGCGCCAGGAGCTGGCGGCCCTCTGCCTGCTGTGACATGGATGCCACGGCGCTGCCATGTGGGCCATGTGCGGCGCACAAAGCGGCTTGCCCGACTCCGGAACGGACCGCCATAGTCAAATCGGCAGAGCGGAACGGAATGTCGCGGTTTCGGCCGCTATGCCGCCCGGTCTCTCATCCGCTGATCTACTCGGAGCCCCCCATGCCCACCCGCAAGCTTCTTCCGGCCCTGCTCGGCCTGGTTCTGCCTTTTGCCGCCCTGCAGGCCGCACCCGCGTTCGCGCAGGGCTCGACCTCCGCGCCGGCGGCTTCCTCGACCCCCTCCACCCCGGGCACGGCCAGCTCCCACACGACGCACAAAAAGTCACATCACGCGACCCATGCGTCGCACAAGAAGCCGGCGCACACGACGCCGACCACGCCGGCGACGAAATCGAGCTAAGCCGTTCGCTTACAATACTGAAAGCGGGCTGGGGGCGGCGCCTCCGGCCCGCGGCGCTTCAGGAACACGCGGCGCGCTCAGCCGCTTCGATGGTGGACATCCGCTTCACCTCGGTGACGCGGTTGCGCTCGTCCACGAACACCACGGCGGGCTCCAGCGCGTCCATCTCCGCGGGCGTGACCCAAGCCTCGGCGAGGATGATCACCTTGTCGCCCGGCTGGAAGTGCCGCGCCGGAGGGCCATTGAGGCAAATACTGCCCTGGCCACGCCTTCCCGCCATGATGTAGGTCTGCCAGAACACGCCGTTCGAGCAGTTGGTGATGTTGACGTACTGGAAGGGCCGCATCCCGCTCGCTTCCAGAAGGTCGGCGTCGATGGTGATCGAGCCGACATAGTTCAGATCGGCTTCGGTCACGGTGGCGCGATGGATCTTGGCCATGCAGGCGCGGATCAGCATGGCGCCATCATAGGAACCGGCCCCGTCCGGTCAACGCGCCGCCGTCACGCCGCGGCCGGCGGCGCCTCGCCCTTCACTTGTGTGCGGTGCATCACGCGCCGTGCGGACTGATCGAACGGATCGCGCCGGTGCATGGTGCAGCGATTGTCCCACAGCACGAGGTCGCCCACGCGCCAGTGATGGCGCCAGGTGATCGCGGGGTCGGTGGCATAGGTCCAGATTTGGTCGAGTAGCGCCTCGGATTCCGCCAGCTTCAACCCGTCGATATAGGCATTGCGGCGGCGCCCGAGATAGAGCATCCGCCGCCCGCTTTCGGGATGGCGGCAGACGAGCGGGTGCAGCATTCCGGGTGCCTCGCGCGGATCGTCGGTCGGGGTGACGCCGGCGCGAACATAGCCGCCGCTGTTGTAGGTGCCGTCGTGCTTGACCCGCAGACCCTCAATCCGGCGCTTGAGCTCGACAGGCAGCCGGTCATAGGCGGCGTACATGTCGCAGAACCAGGTATCGCCCCCTTCGGGCGGGATCGCCAGCGCATAAAGCATGGAGGCCTTCGGCGGTTCCGGCAGATAGGACATGTCGGTGTGCCACACCGCCTCGCCCGCGCCGAGGCTGCCGATCGGCTGCCCGTCCGCGCCGAGCACGTTGGAGACGACGTAAATCTCTGGCTTGCCTTCGACGAAGCGGCGCCCGTTCTCCTGGATGGGCGCGTGATCGAGCGCGCCGAAGCGGCGGCTGAAGGCAAGCAGATCGTCGTCGTTGAGGTGCTGGTCGCGGAACAGCAGCACGCCGTGCGCCACCCAGGCGCGATGAATGGCATCGAACAGCGCATCGTCAATCGCGCGCAGGTCGACGCCGCGCAGCTCGGCGCCGAGCGCCCCGTCGGTTTTCCGTACCTCTATCGCGGTGAGCGTATCCATCGGGCGATGCTCCCTCCTGCGGAGGCGAGTCTAGGCCCGGCGCAGCGCCCGCACCACCCCGGCGGCGAGCTTCGGGCCGGAGACGAGTGGCGGCACCCTGGCGGGACTGTCGCGCGCCGCAACGGCGCGACCGGGCCTGAAACAGGCGGCCTCCCGCTTCGGTGCTGCACGGCCCCGGAGTGACGCCGGGGCAGGGGCAGGCGATACTGACAGGAAGGAGAGAACCGCCCCGATGCGCCAGATGACCCTCGTCGGCTTCCTGCAGGCCCAGAATTGCAGCAATTTCGTCGGCTCCTGGCGCCACCCCGAGGCCGCGTCGGACTTCACCACGCCCGAGTATTACCGGCGCATCGGCCGCATCCTGGAGGCGGGCAAGTTCCACCTCGCCTTCTTCGACGACCGGCTGGCGATGCCGGACCGCTTCGGCGGCGATCACGCCCACACGGTCGCGCACGGCATACGCTGCGTGAAGATGGACCCGATCACGGTGCTGACGGTGATGGGGATGGCGACCGAGCGCCTGGGGCTCGGCGCAACCTACTCCACCACCTACTACGAGCCGTTTCATGTGGCGCGGGTGTTCGCGACGCTTGATCTGATGACCGGCGGGCGCGCGGCCTGGAACGTCGTCACCTCGCTGAATGACGGCGAGGCGCTGAACATGGGCGTCGGCGCGCACATGGAGCATGATCTGCGTTACGACCGCGCCGACGAGTTCCTGGAGGTGGTGCTCGGCCACTGGGACGCGTGGGATGATGGCGCGCTGGTAGTGGACAAGAAGAGCGGGTTGTTCGCGCATCCCGACAAGGTGCATCGGCTCGATCACGTCGGGCGGTTCTTCCGCTCGCGCGGCCCCTTCACCGTGCCGCGCTCGGCGCAGGGCCATCCGGTGCTGATCCAAGCGGGACAGAGCGGGCGCGGGCTGCGCTTCGCGGCGCGCTGGGCCGAACTGGTGTTTGTCGCCTATCACGAGATCGAACGCTCGCGCGCCGAATATGCCCTGTTCCGCCGCGCGGTGGCCGAGGCCGGGCGCGATCCCGAACAGGTGCGGGTGACGATGGCCTGCTACCCAGTGGTGGCGGAGACGCGCGCCGAGGCGGAGGACAAGCTCGCGCTGATCGAGAAGCTGCCGAACGACTACGACCGACTTTCATTGCTTTCGGAACTGCTCAACTTCGATTTCGCTACGAAGGGACTCGACGATCCCTTCACCGAGGAGGAACTGGCGTCGATGTCGGGCGGGCAGCATCTGCGCGATCGGGTGGTGCGCGCGACCGGCAAGCCGAGCCCGACGGTGCGCGATTTCATGGAGGTGAGTGGGCGCGGCGCGTTCCGCGATCACCCGGTGTTCTGCGGCTCGCCCACGGATGTCGCCGACCAGATGGAGGCGTGGTTCACCGCCCCGGCCTGCGACGGCTTCGTGGTCGCGGCCTCGCATGTGCCGGGAGCCTATGCGGATTTCGTGCGCTTCGCGGTGCCTGAGCTGCAAAGGCGCGGCCTGTTCCGTAGCGAGTTCTCGGGCGCTACCCTGCGGGAGAACCTGGGGCTGCGACGGCCGGAGGTGGGGGCGTGGCGGGCATAGCCTCCGCTTTGGATCAGCCCGCCGATGCGGCGCGCGTATCTCGCCATGGTGATGCCGCCTTAAGTCTCGGGCGCCGGACGAACCCTCGAAGACGCGATCTCGGATGTCGGAAAATTCGCCACGGTGTTCAACCTCGTGATCGCGGCGCCGGGCGTGCTGGACCGCTTGCTTGTGCTGCTGAGAACCCGCGCATGAGGGGGCGGCAGATCCACGGCGCCAATATCGTCGCCACCATGCTGGAACACGGGATGGCGCGTCTATCGGCGTTCAACGGCGGCGATTTTCGGCGGTTCTCGCCTACGATCGAGGTCGTTGCTGGTTGAGGTGGGCGCCCCGTTGCGTGAACACCGGTTCGCGGCAATAACGCCACGTCCGGCAACCTCAGCCTGGAGAACCGTGATGAAGCTCTACTACAGCCCCGGCGCCTGCTCGCTCGGCATCCATGTGCTGCTGGAGGAGATCGGCAAGCCGTATCAAAGCGAGCTCGTGAACCTGCGTGAAGGCGCGCAGTACCAGCCGCAATTCACCGCGGTCAACCCGAAATCGAAGGTGCCGACGCTGGCACGCGATGACGGGTCGATCCTCACCGAGTTTCCGGCGATCGCCTACTGGCTCGCGCGCACCAATCCCGAGAAGCATCTGCTGCCCGATGATCCCGAGGGACAGGCGCGGGCGCTGGAGGCGATGGACTACGTGGTCGCCACAATGCACATGCAGGGGTTCGCGCGCATCTTCCGCCCCGAGAACTTCGCCATCGACGCGGACGACGCGGCCAAGGAGAAGGTGCGCGCGCGCGGGCGAGAGATTTTCGAGAAGGGCCTCGCGCTGATGGACAAGGCGCTGGCTGGCAAGGAGTATCTCGGCGGCAAGGACATTAACATCGCCGACGCGGCGCTCTTTTATGTCGAGTTCTGGGGTGCGGGGCGGCTGAAACTCGACCTGCCGGGCAACTGCGCGGCGCACTACAAGCGGATGCTGGCGCGGCCGGCGGTTAAGCGGGTGATGGAGCAGGAGGGCTTGCAGGGGTAGAGCGATGTAAAGTTTCGGACTGTTCGCGACATCCCCCACCCCACCCGACCCTCTCCGCTCCGACGGGCGGAGAGGGAGTTGTTTGTACACATTCAGAGAGCGCGCGTGCCTGCATGACCGAACCCCAGCTCAACCCGATCGCCTTCTGGTTCGTCCGCCACGGCGAGACGGATTGGAACGCGCGGAACTTGTCGCAAGGCAATGTCGATATTCCGCTCAACCCGACCGGCATCGCGCAGGCGCGGCAGGCGGCGGGGCTGCTGCGGAACCGGGGGATCGCGACGATCATGGCCTCGCCCCTGTCGCGGGCGCTTGTGACGGCCGAGATCGTGGGGGCGGCGCTAGGCCTGCCGGTCGAGATCGATCCGGGGCTGCGCGAGGTGGCGTTCGGCATGCAGGAAGGCAAGCCGATGGCCGACTGGTTTCAGTCCTGGATCGCGGGCGAATTCACGCCCGAGGGCGCGGAGAGTTTCACCGCGTTGCGCCACCGTGCGGTCGCTGCGATCAACCGGGCGACCGCGCAGCCACCGGTGGTGCTGGTGGTAGCGCACGGCGCGTTGTTCCGCGCGTTGCGGGCGGCGATGGGCCTCGCGCCGACCGCGCGCACGGCCAACGGCGTGCCGTTTCTCTGCTGTCCGCCGGCGCGCGGCGAGACCGCATGGCGGCTCCACCCAGCCGAGGAGGGTCTGGCGCTGACGATCCCGGGGCCTTAGGTCAGCACCCATGTCCGGCCTGAGCTTTCCCTTCGCCGCGCCGCCCGCGCCCGGCGAGATCCGCCCCATTGCCGACGGCGTGCTATGGTTGCGTTTGCCGCTGCCCTACCGGCTCGATCACGTGAACATCTACCTGATCGAGGAGCCGGGCGGCTTCGCCGCCCTCGATTGCGGCCTCGGCAATGATCGCAGCAAGGCGCTGTGGCAGGCGGCGCTGGAGCGGCTTTCGCCGCGGCGTCTGACGCGGCTGATCGTGACGCACTACCATCCCGATCATGTCGGGCTGGCAGGCTGGCTCTGCGCCGAATACGGGCTCCAGCTGCACATGCCGCGGCCCGAATATCTGTTCAGCCTGGCGCTGCAATACGCGCCGGGTGATCTGGGCGCGGACATGCACCGTCCGTTCTATCTGCGCCACGGGCTCGATGCAGACACGACCGACATCGTGCTGAGCCGTGGGCACGAATATCTGCGCCGCACGACGGGCGTGCCGACCACCTATCACCGGTTGCAACACGGCGACGTGATGCGGTTCGGCGCGCGCGAGACCGACGTGCTGACCGGCGGCGGCCATGCGCTCGAGCAGGCGATGCTGGTGGATCGCGCCAACAAGCTCTTTTTCGCCGCCGATCAGGTGATCGCGCGCATCTCGCCCAATGTCAGCGTGCACGCGATGGAGCCGGACGCCGATGCGCTCGGCATCTATCTGCGTTCGCTCGCCGCAATCCGCGTGGCGGTGCCAGACGAGCTGCTGGTGCTGCCCGGTCACGGGCTGCCGTTCCACGGCCTGCACGCGCGCATCGACGCGCTCACCGAGCACCACGCCTCGCGCTGCGCGCTGATCGCCGCCGCCTGCCGCGATGCGCCGCTCTCGGCAGCGGAGCTGATTCCCCACGTGTTCAACCGCGAGCTCGACCCGCACCAGACGAGCTTCGCCTTCGGCGAGGTGCTGGCGCACGTGAACTATATGCTGCGCGGCGGCGAGCTGAACCTGGAGCGCGGCGCCGACGGGATCGACCGCTACCGGGCGGCGTAGAGCCCGCGCAGCCGGTCGCGGACGGCGCGCAGCCGGTCCTCCAGCCGCGTGACGGCGTTGTCGCGGCGGATGTGCAGGTGCACGAAGCGCGGCCCGGGGCGGCCGAGATTCGCCTTGTAGCGGTACTCGCCGGCGAGGAAGTCGTAGATCCGGCGCCCCTCCTCGGCGTGGCGCTGGATGACGAGCGCGTGGCTGACGAGGCCCGGCTTGAGGCGGGCGTCGCGCTCGGTCTCGAAGCCGGTGACGAACGCCATCACGTGATCGCCGGAAATCAAGTTATAGACGTAACCGATGACGTGCGCCCCCGCGGCGACGCGCACGATCTCCGCCATCCCGCGCGGCACGGTGGCCGCGACCAGGCGTTCCTGAAAGGAAGCGAAGAACGGGAAGGCCCAGCCGCCGGGTTCGCCGCGCGCCTGCCATTGCGCCTGGTGCAGCCGCCCCATGTGAGCGAGCCATTCGAGCGCCGTCGGCGTATCAGGCGCGCGCCGCGCCGCGAGCGCGCCGCGCTGGCCGTAGAGGCGCATGGCGCGGCGGATCTGCTGGCGGGTATTGGCGCTCAGCGTGGCGAGATAGTCCCCGCCTGCCGCGCGCACCGCTTCCAGATCGACGCGCCAGGAGGGCTTCGGCATCAGGGCGCGGACAACGGCGCCTGCCGGCGCATAGCGCGCCGCCCGCTCCTCGGTGATCGCCTTGATGCCGAGCTCGTCGAACCGCTGTCGGCCGAGCGTGCGGCCGAGCAGCCAGCGCACCGCCTCGGTCTCCGCTTCGCCCGCAAAGCGCCGGTCCACGAGGAAGCCGTTATATTCGATAGCGATAACGTCGTCCTCGTTGCGGCCGGTGCTGTGCAGGTGGAATTCGTGTCCCCGCAGCGCCCTGCGCCAGCCCTGGCGGCGGCGCGGCACCAACAGGCCGAGCAGCACCAGCGCGCCGCCCGCTTCGCCGACCAGAACGATGGGCGCCGCCGGAAGGCCCGCGATCCAGGCCCCCATCCATTCCCAGCTCAGGAACACGGTGGCGTCGCTGCGGGCGTAGAGGTCGCGCCAAAGCAGGCCGAGATCGTCAGTCCCGAGCCGGGTCTGGAGGTGAAACCGCAGCCGCGTGCTGTCGGCCGGGCGGTTCAGCCGCCCGCGCCCGCGGTGGCGGCCTCGACCGGCTCGTACGGGCGGCGCTGCACGCGGTCCATGTTCATGCCCTCGATCCTGAGAAGCACGGTCGCGCCGTCGCGGCGCGGGGAATGCAGCACCCCGGGCTCATAGAGATAAGCGTCGCCCGGGCGCAGCGTGTAGTCGCGCACACGCCGCGCCTTTCCGGGCGCGGTGTCGGTCGGGCGGGCGAGGCACTCCCAGTCCGTCATCACCGTCTCGCCGGCCGCCTGGCCATAGATTGCCCAGGAGGGACCGTGATCGTGCGGGCGGCTGTCCTTGGCGCCGTCATAGGCGTGCGCGAGGATCGTGAAGCCGAGCTCGGGATCCTCGTACAGCACCTTCCGTTCCGGCCCCTTCGGGTCGAGATTCGCGGCGACGAACGCCTTGTCCTTGAGTGCTTCGCGCACCAGCGCGCAGAGCTTCTCGCGCCCGGCGCGGCCGGGGTTCTGCTTGAGCGCGTCCCGGCAGGACGCGGCGAACTGCTCTAGCGTCATCATGGGTCTCCGCTTGCCTATCGGCGGTAGGGATAGCACCGGGCGCGGTCGAGCGTCAGGCCGAAATGGTCGGCGAGCGCGCGGATGGCCGGGCCGTGGGCCGGGTAGGGGTCGGCGTTGCCGGGGCCGACCACGATCGGGGTGAAGCCGCGGTCGGCCTTGCCCCCGGCGGGCAGCATGGCGGTGACATGCGCCACCCCGTCCTCGTCGCGCAAGGTGACGAACAGCGGCATGTGGCGCTTGATGTGTGCCTCGCGGCCGATCTCCTGCTCGAAGAACACGGTGGACAGCGGCACGAAGGTCTCGGCGGCGCGCTCGCGCTCGCGACGGAAATATTTGGCGACCGCATGGCCCATTTCGCGCGATTCTGCCTCGGCCTCGCCCTCCGTCACCAAGCGGAACCAGGTCATCCCGTCAGGTGCGTCGCATATATATTCCATGGGACCTCCCCTTCTTGGACCCCGTTTATCCAGAAGCTTAGGATGCGCGGAGCGGCGAGAAAACTCGCAAGCCGGGGAGGGAATGCATGGCAGATCAGGCAGCCGCGCGGGCGGATACGTTCGACTACGTCATCGTCGGCAGCGGGGCCGCGGGATCGGTGCTCGCGCACCGGCTGAGCGAGGACGGACGTACGAGCGTCTGCGTGCTGGAGGCCGGGCCGCCCGACCGGCATCCGTTCATCCACGTGCCGGGCGGCTTCATCAAGATGCTCTTCAACCCCCATTATACTTGGCAATTCAAGACCGAGCCGGGCGAAGGCACGGCCGGACGGCGCATTCCGACCACGCAGGGGCGCACGCTCGGCGGGTCGAGCTCGATCAACGGCATGGTGTATAATCGCGGCCAGCGCGCCGATTTCGACAGTTGGGCGCAGCGCGGCAACCGCGGCTGGAGCTACGCGGACGTCTTGCCCTATTTCAAGCGCACCGAGCGGCGCCTCGGCGTGCACGATCCGCGCTATCACGGCAGCCAAGGACGGCTGCCGGTAACGGACATCGACTGGATCCACCCGATCTGCGAGGCCTTCATCGAAGGCGCGGCGGAACTCGGGATCCCGCGCTGCGAGGACTATAACGGGGCGCGCCAGGAAGGGGTGGGGTATTTCCAGCGCGCGATCCATAAGGGCTACCGGTGCAGCGCGGCGCGCATCTTCCTGCATCCGGCGCGCGCCAAGGGCGTGCAGGTGCGAACCGAGACACGCGCGGCACGCATTCTGTTCCAAGGTAAACGCGCGGTCGGCGTGGAATATGTCCACGACGCCAACCGCAGCGAGCGGCGCCAACTGCGGGCGCGGCGCGAGGTGATCGTCTCGGCGGGCACCGTGAACAGCGCGAAGCTGCTGCAAATATCGGGCGTCGGCCCGGCGCCTTTGCTCGCCGAGCTCGGCGTGCCGGCGGTGCATGTGCTGTCGGGCGTCGGCGAGAATTTCCGCGATCATTACGCTGTGCGCTTCGTTGCCCGCGTGCGTGGCATCACGACGATGAACGAATTGTCGCGCGGGCCGCGGCTTGCGGCGCAGATCGCGCGCTGGGCGGCAGGGCGGCCGAGCATCCTCGCACTGAGCCCTTCGCTCGTTCATTGGTTCTGGAAGTCCGACGACGCGCTCGATTTCGCCGACCTGCAGGGCGTGTTCAGCCCGGCGAGCTACAAGGAGGGGTTCGTCGGTCTTCTCGACGATTTTCCCGGCATGACGTGCGGGGTTTGGCAGCACCGGCCAGAGAGCACGGGCTATGTGCGCGCCCGCTCGGCCGACCCGTTCGAGGACCCGGCAATCCAGCCCAATTACCTCGCCGATCCGATGGACCGGCGCGTACTGCTGGCGGGGATGAAGCTCGCGCGGCGGCTGTTGCGGACCTCGGCGCTCGCTCCGTGGTTCGACCATGAAAGCCTGCCGGGGGAGCGCGTGCAGAGCGATGACGAGCTGCTGGACTTCGCCCGCCATTACGGTTCCACCGCGTATCATTTGATCGGCACTGCTCGCATGGGGCCGGCGAGCGACCCCATGGCGGTGGTGGACGATCAGCTCTGCGTGCACGGGATGGAGGGGCTGCGAGTGGTGGATGCCTCGATCATGCCCACCATGCCGTCCGCCAACACCTACGCCTCCACCATGATGATCGCCGAGAAGGCGGCCGACATGATCCTCGGCCGCCCGCCGCTCGCGGCGGCGGAGGGGCTGGCGGCGTAAAACCAGGCTGCGCTCGCAAGCCGGTGCTGGAGCACTCAGTAAACGATGCAATGCCCCGCCGCCGCCATCACCGCCGAACGGAGGTGAGCGAGCTTGACCGGCTTGGAGAGGATCGTGACGGGCGCTGACTTGTCTTCACTGAGGCGCGACAACTGATCGAGTGGCGCGTAGCCGCTGACCACCACCATCGGCAGTGCAGGATGCTCGCCCCGCAGCCGGCGCGCCAGTGTCAGCCCGTCCATGCGTGGCATCCGTACGTCGGTGACGACGACGTTGTAGGGATGGCCTTCGGCTTCGGCTTCCTCGAACAGCGCCAGCGCTTCCTCGCCATCGCTCGCGACCGAAACGTCGTGTCCGTCGGCGATCAGGCTTTCGGCGAAAAGCTCGGCGATAATAGACTCATCCTCAACCAAAAGGATGCGAAGTCCGCGACCGAAGCCAGCAGCATCGGACGGCATGTGTGTTCAAGCTCCCTACGGCCTCGCTCGCGTCGCGAACGAGCTACCAGCATTGGCCCGTTCAAATAAAGCGTCCATGCCCGTAAATCCACTATGCCAAGGTCGATTATCAAAGGATTGATGCAGCCTGGAAGTTTCTGCTTTTCACGCTTTTGTGTGCGACGATTGTTCCGTTTATTGCTCGTTAACTTTCACGTCCCATTCTGTGACCGGAGGTGCATGTGGTGGGGCGGCGTTTCACCTGTCTCGACGGTTTGCGCGGGCTTCTCGCCGTCTATGTTCTCGTATCACACATGGCGCCGTTTGCCGGATTGCCGTCGGCGCTGGTGCGACCCTTCTCGCATGGCGAGGCGGCGGTAGACGTGTTCTTTATCTTGAGCGGCATGGTGGTCGTGCGCTCGCTGCAAAGCTTCGGATGCGATCGCCGTAGCTTTCTGATTGCCCGTGCGGCGCGGACCTTGCCCGCCTTTCTCGTGGTGTTTGCGCTCGCGATCCCGGTGCAACCGCTGCCGACGGCCCTTCCCGGCATGTCCTGGATCGGGCCGGGTGATCCGGGACGCGCCATCTGGTCGACCGGCTGGCCCGATGACTGGGCGGTTGAGATCGGCGCGCATCTAGTGATGGCGCATGGACTGTTTCCTGATGCGGCGCTCCCCGACGTGTGGGTGAGCTTCCTCGGCGCTGCCTGGAGCCTCAGCACCGAATGGCAGTTCTATCTGCTGGTCGCGCTGCTCGCCCCGCTGCTCGGCGGAGACGGGCCGCGGCGGCTCGTGCTCGCGCTTCTGCTGCTCGGCGCCGCGGCGCTGCTATGGCACACCGCCATGCCGCCGGGCTGGCATTTCAGCCGCGCCTTCCTGCCGAACAAGGCCGCCTATTTCGGGCTCGGGATCGCCAGCGCCGGCGCGCTGGACCACGGGCGGCGACGGCGGCTGGCGGTCGCTTTCCTCGCCGCCGTCGCCATCGCGGTCTGCCAGGGCGGCGCGGGCAAACTCGCCGCGCCCCTTGTGTGGATGCTCTGTCTCGCGGCGCAGACCGGACGCGGCCTTCCCTTGCTGGCGCCGCTCGCGCGTTTCCTGCGCTCCCCGCCGCTGCTCGCGCTCGGGCGGGTCTCCTACTCGATCTACCTGATCAACGAGCCGGTACAGAAGGTGCTGGCGCTCGCCTTGCTGCCGCTGGCCGGCGGTGATCCGGTGCGCTTCGCCGCGCTCTGGCTCCCCGGCGCGGTGCTGGTGCCGCTCGCCGCCGCGTCCCTGCTGCATCGCTATATCGAGGCGCCCGGCCTCCGGCTGGGGCGGGCGTGGCTGCCGCCGCGGCTCGCTATCGCCGGATGAAGCGCCAGTAGAGCGGGCGGCGCCCGGCGGCGAGCGCCTTCGCCTCGTAGCGGGTGGGCGGCCACCCAGGTGGGCGCGTGGCGAGCGGTTCCGCCGCGGTGAAGAAGGGCTGCGCGCCCATCACCTCAGCGACCCATTGCTGGTAGGTCGGGTCATCGGTCGCGATGCGCCATTCGGCACCCGGAGCCAGCACGCGCGCGAGCTCGGGAACCAGGGCGGGATGCACGAAGCGCCGCTTGGCGTGCCGCGCCTTCGGCCACGGGTCGGGGAACAGCAGGAACAGGTGCGTCAGCGCCGCATCCGGCAGGGCCCGGATCAGCGCGCGTGCATCGTCCGGCCAGAGGCGGAGATTGGCGGGCAGCGGCGGTTGTTCTTCCGCCCCCTCGGGCACCAGCCGCGACAGCAGCGAGCAGAGTCCGTTGATATAAATTTCGCACGCAATCAGCCCGGCTTCCGGATGCGCGGCGGCCTGCGCGGCGGCGTGCTCGCCGCCGCCCGCGCCCACCTCCAGCCAAATCTCGCGCACCGCCCCGCCGAACGCAGCCGCCGGATCGGCCGCGAGGGCGGCGGGAAAGCGGAGCAGCGGCAGCACGCGCTCGAGCAGCCGGATCTGGCGCGGTCGCAGCGCATGGCCGCGCGCGCGGCCATATAGCCGGTCCGGCGGAGGCTTCAGGCCGGCAGGGGAATGCGCCGGCACGCGCGCGGCCCGGTTCAACACGTCTCGCAGGGGGTGCCCGCGGCGATCGCCTCGGCCGCCGAGCGCAGGACAGGACCGGGAATGCCGCGCCCGGAAATGCCGACGCCGACCGCCCAGCCATAGGGTGCAGGACGGGTCCAGGCCTGGAGCACCCGAGCACCGTCGAGCGCCTTGACTTCCCCGGCCCCGGAGCCGCCTGACAAGAACAGCGCCTGGGCGATGGGCAGAGCATGGGTGCCGGTCATGGCGTGGTCGCGCGGATAGCGGGCGATCTTCACGGCGTCGGCGTCGGTCACTTTGACGATCCCGTCGGAATGCATGTCTTCGCGCGCACGGACGCTGCGAAACCGAAGCCCCTTGCCCCGATCGTTGTGCGCGCCGGCGATCCGGCCCGGTTCTCCGCCATGCCGAGATCGCCCTCGCCCGCTTCGTCCCTGCCGCTGCATGTGGCACGGGACATGCGGACGGCGGAAGCCTGACGGCGATCAAATCAGCCGGTTGGATGCGGAATAAAGTTCCTCCGCGCGATTGTTGTGCGCATGAGGCGCAGACACCCGAGCGCTATGCTGCTGCCCACGTCCGAATATTCGCTGTCCACCTTCGTCGTCATGGGCGGGCTTGGCCTGGCCACCCGCCACTTCACCACCCGCAACAAAGGCCATGGGTGCCCGGGCCAAGCCGGGCCAAGCCCGGGTACGAGGGGTTGAGGATTGCCGATTTACAACTCCGTGACCCCGGGCTAAGCGCGCGCCCACGAGAACGGGGGTAAGCGCGCGCCCATGTCCGAGATGCAAGATCGCCGTCCGACCCGGGCGCACTGGATCCGGGTGATCCTGATCGTTCCGTTCATCGCCGTGCTGTGGGTTCCCTTCTACAACAAGGTCGAGCCGAGCGCGGGCGGGGTGCCGTTCTTCTATTGGTGGCAGCTCGCCTGGATCCTGATCTCGGGCGCGATCATCGGCCTTGTATACCTCATCGAACATCGCGACTGAGGGCGCGAACGCAATGAACTGGACCGCCGTCGTCGTTTTCGTCGCGCTTTTCTTGTTCGTCACCTGGCTCGGCTTCGCCGCCGCCAACTGGCGGCGCGGCGACCTGACCTTGCTGCACGAATGGGGCCTGGGCGGGCGCCGCTTCGGCACCTTTGTCACCTGGTTCCTGCTCGGCGGGGATCTCTATACCGCCTACACCTTCATCGCCGTCCCGGCGGTGATGTTCGGCGCCGGCGCGCTCGGCTTCTTCGCCGTGCCGTACACGATCATGGTCTATCCGATCCTGTACGTGATCTTCCCCCGCCTGTGGTCGGTGGCGCACCGGCACGGCTACGTGACGACCGCCGATTTCGTGCGCGGGCGCTTCGGCAACCGATGGCTCGCGCTGGCCGTGGGCGTGACCGGCATCATCGCGACGATGCCCTATATCGCCTTGCAGCTCGTCGGGATGCAGGTGGTGATCGCAGCCCTCGGCTTTCCCGATACCGGGCTGATGGGCGACGCGCCGCTGATCATCGCCTTCCTGATCCTGGCGGCGTTCACCTACACTTCCGGCCTACGCGCCCCGGCGATGATCGCTGTCGTGAAGGACGTGTTGATCTACATCACGGTGATCGCCGCGGTGATCGTGATCCCGATCCAGCTCGGGGGCTACGGGAAGATCTTCGCCGCGATCCCGCCCGCCAAGCTGCTGCTGCCCGCGCCCGGAGCCAACAGTTTCGGCACCTTCTCCGCCTATGCCACGCTCGCCTTCGGCTCGGCCTGGGCGCTGTTTCTTTATCCGCATTCGGCGACCGCCTTGCTCGGCGCGTCGGGGCCAAGGGTGATCCGGCGCAACGCGGCGATCCTGCCCGCCTATTCGCTGGTGCTCGGCCTCCTGGCGCTGCTCGGCTTCATGGCGATTGCCGCCAAGGTGAACACGCTCCCCGAATTCGCCGCCGGCTTCAAGCACTACGCTTCGAATTTCGCCGTGCCGGCCTTGATCCTGCACGCCTTCCCCTCCTGGTTCGTCGGCATCGCCTTCGCCGCCATCGCCATCGGCGCCTTGGTGCCGGCGGCGATCATGTCGATCGCCACCGCCAACATCTTCACCCGCAACATCTACCGCGAGTTCATCCGACCCGAATGCACCGACGCCCAGGAAAGCGCGGTCGCCAAGCTTGTCTCCTTGGTGGTGAAGGCGGGCGCACTCGTGTTCCTGTTCGCGATCCCGCTGCAATTCGCGCTCTGGCTGCAAACGCTCGGCGGCATGTGGATGATCCAGACCGCGCCGTCGGTGCTGCTCGCGCTCTACACCCGCGCGCTGAACGGCTGGGCGCTCCTGATCGGCTGGGCGGTGGGCATGACGATGGCGACCTGGATGGCGATCGCCAACAACTTCCTGCCCAACTACCCGCTTTCGCTCTTCGGTTACACTGTGCCCTGCTATATCGCGGTCGCCAGCGTGATCGTGAACCTCGCGGTCTCCTGGCTTCTGTCGCTCTATCTCGACCGCGTCGCCTCCGACCGCGCCAAGGACGTGACCGAGGCGCGCGACTACGCCTGAGGCGGCACGTCGCCGAACTCGCGCACCACCGCCACGCCGGGCAACGGTCGTGAGCGACGTCGGATTTTCCGACTTGTCGCCGGCCGAGGATACGCCGATATAGGGACTGCTTTCCGTGATCGCGTGATCGGCCGCCCGAAGCGGGCAGTCTTCCCGGAAATTCAAGCGCAACAAGTTCGCCCCATTATCGCGCGGGGCGGCGGACCGTTCGGGCGACGTCGCGGGTTGGACCGCGCGCGCCGGAGACCCTCTCCCTCATGACAACACCCTCTTTCGCCGCACTCGGGCTTTCCGAGCGGCTGCTGCGCGCCCTCGAGGGCGCCACGTTCCACACCCCCACCCCCATCCAGGCCGAAGCCATCCCGCCGCTGCTCGCGGGCCGCGACCTGCTCGGCGTGGCGCAGACCGGCACCGGCAAGACCGCTGCCTTCGCCCTGCCGATGCTCCAGCACCTCGACGCCGGGCGCGAACGCGCCTCCGCCTTCGCCACCCGCGCACTGATCCTGGCGCCGACGCGCGAGCTTGCCCTGCAGATCGAGGCAAGCCTGCGCCGCCTCGGCGCCGGAGGGCGCCTTCGGATCGTCTCCATCCTCGGCGGCATGAGCCGCTCCAAACAGGTGCAGCAGATGCGCGGCGGCGCCGACATCGTGGTCGGCACGCCGGGGCGCGTGTGCGATCTCATGGCGACACGTGAGCTTCAGCTTCATCAGGTGCGGCACTTCGTGCTGGACGAGGCCGACCGGATGCTCGATCTCGGCTTCATCCGCGACATCCGCCGCGTGCTCGCCGCCCTGCCCGCGCAGCGCCAATCCTCGCTCTTCTCCGCCACCATGCCGGCGGAGGTCAGCGGGCTGGCCGAAAGCCTGCTGTGCGATCCGGTGCGCGTCAGCGTGACCCCCGCCGAACCCACGCCAACCCGGATCGAGCAGCACGTGCATTTCGTGCCGCAAGCGGGAAAGCGGGTGCTGCTCGCGAACCTGCTCGCCGATCCGCAGCTTTCGCGGGTAATCGTGTTCACCCGCACCAAGCGCGGCGCCGACCGCGTAGCCGAATCGGTAGGGGCGGGCGGCATCGCCGTGAGCGCCATCCACGGCAACAAGAGCCAGCCGCAGCGGCAGCGGGCGCTGGAGCGGTTCCGGCGCGGCCAGGCGCGGGTGCTGGTCGCGACCGACATCGCCGCGCGCGGGATCGACGTGACGGGCGTTTCGCACGTCATCAACTTCGATCTGCCCGCGCAGGCGGAAGACTATGTGCACCGTATCGGCCGCACGGCGCGCGCGGGTGCGGCAGGGGTGGCGATTTCCTTCTGCGATCCGGCCGAGCGCGGCGCGCTGCGTGCGATCGAGCGGGCGGCGGGCGCCAAGCTCGTTGCCGCGTCGGGCGATGAGCTTGCCGAGACGGCGGCCCCGCGCTCCGCCGCGCCGAAGCGCCGGCGCCGCAATGGCGGGCGCGGCGCGGCACCTTGGATGCGCCGGGCGGCCTAACGCGACCTGGTCCGGCGCATCAGAGGATGCGCTCGGGCTTGAGCAGTCCCTCCTCCAAACGACAGAGGCCGATCACCCGGCCGCCCGCCATCGCCCGGGCCAGGCCGCCGGCGGGATCAGCCTGCGGCGGTATCCGCCCCATCAGCGCCACCAGGCTGACCGCCTGCCCGTGCTGGAGGGCGGCGGCCTCCGGCCCGGTGAGGGGCAGCGCCGGCAATTCCGCAAGCGCCGTCTCGACGGGCAGGAGAAGGTCCGGGGATGCGCGCGCGGCCGCGACCCGCTCAAGCGGGATCGCCTGTTCGGCGACAAACGGACCGACGCGCAGCCGGCGCAGCGCGGCGATGTGGCCGAGCGTGCCGCAGGCGGCGGCGAGGTCGCGGGCGAGGCTCCGCATATAGACGCCCTTGCCGGACTCCACCTCGAACACGGCGTGGTCGGGATCGGGCCGCTCCACGAGTTCAAAGCGATCGACGCGCGCTGGGCGGGGCTCCAGCACCGGCGGGCGTCCCTCGCGGGCCATGTCGTAGGCGCGCTCGCCAGCGACCTTCACCGCCGAATAGACCGGCGGCACCTGCATGATCTTGCCGCGAAAGGCGGGCAGCGCGGCGCGGATCGCCGCGTCCGTCGGCCGGATGTCGGAGCTGGCGGAGATCCGCCCGTCGGCGTCGTCGGTATCGCGCGCCTCGCCGAAGCGGAGCGTGAAGCGGTAGAGCTTGGTGCCGTCCATCACATAGGGGACGGTCTTGGTGGCGGCACCGAAGGCGACCGGCAGCACGCCGGTGGCGAGCGGATCGAGCGTGCCGCCGTGCCCCGCCTTCTGCGCGTCGAACGCGCGGCGCACCTTGTTCACCACATCCGTGCTGGTGAGCCCGGGCGGCTTGTCGATGATGAGCCAGCCGTCGAGCGGACGGCCGCGCGGCTTGCGGCGGGACATGGGAGGATGAACCGGATCTCGGGAGGGGCGGGCTTGTGCGCGTGCGGGCGCGGTAAGTCAACCGGGTGCTGCCCGCCGATTTGAACCCGCGCAAACGGACAGGCTAAACGGTCCCGGCAACGCCCTTGGAGACGCATGACGCGGCGGTCCCTTGCCCGCGCCGGATCGGCGAGCACGCTTCAGGTGCTGTCGGTGCAGACCGGGCTCGCCGCTCGCGTGTGCGTGTTCGCCGTCTCGCCGCTGATTATCGTCGAAGCCTGGCGCTGGATCCTGTCGAGCGTCAACGCGCTGCAACCGGGCGATCTTGCGGTTGCCCTCCTGCTCGCGGTGGTGCTGGCCGGATTTCTCGAACCGCTGCGCGACCTGATCGTGCGGCCCGAGCATCACGGCGCGCAGGCCGGCATCGGCAGCTTCGTGCTCACCGCCGCCCTCACACTCCCCGTCGTCCTGCTGCATGGCCCGCTGGAACGGCACTTCCATCACGGAATCGACCGCCCGCTCAATGTCGTCCTCGGGCAGGGGCTGATCGCCCTGTTCGTCACCCTAGCCTGGCTTGCCCAGCACCGCGTCTTCCAATGGATCCTGGGTGCGATCGGGCTGTGTATGCCGCTGATCGCCGGCTACCGGTTCGAGTGGGCGGCGGACGAAACCTGGTCCGCCTTCTTCGTCTGCCTTGTGATCTCCGCCCTGGTGATGCCTCGGTTCCGGCCCTGGGACCGCGAGTCGCTCCGCATCGCCTCCGGCTGCGTGCTGTTGGTCGCTTGCACCTTCCTGATGATCACGCTTCTCCTGCATGCAATCTCCGATCACATCGTGGCGCTGCCGTACTGGCTGCTGTACGAGGGATCGGCCGAGCCCGCGTCGGTACCGAGCCTGGTGGGCGGCCCGGTGTGGTGGACCACCTGGCTTGAGGACCTGCTCTTTTATGGCGGCTGGGCGCTCGGACTGTTCGTGCATCGCGGGCGCACGCCCGCGAGCGGCTGACGGGGCAAGGCGCACATGCGCCCCGCCGTTCTGGAAGGATCAGTGATAGCTGGCGTTGCCGTTCGACGAGTTGATGGCGTTGCCGGAATTTCCGGAGTTGGTCCCGCCGCTACGGAGCGCGAACGCCCAGCCTGTTACGAAATCACGCGCTGGCGGCGCGCTTGGCCTGGCTGCGCGCGATGCGGCGCTTGATAACCAGGACATCGGCCGGCAACCGGCGGTCGGGCGTGCCGAGCAGGAAAGCGTCGATGCCGCCCTTGGCCTCCACCGTGCGGATCGCCCGGGTGGACAGCCGCAGCCGCACCGTCTGGCCCAGGACGTCGGAGAGGAGCGAAGTTTCCTGCAGATTGGGCAGGAAGCGGCGGCGGGTCTTGTTATTGGCGTGGCTGACGTTGTTGCCGGTCAGCACGCCCTTGCCCGTGATCTGACAGCGGCGCGACATCGCGTGAACCCCTAACGAAGCAGGCCCGGAGCAATCCAGGATCGGTGCGGAAGGCGCGGCTTATCCCCGAACCGCGCCCGGAGGTCAACCGGCCCTCGCCCGGCGCGCTCTGGCGAGCGCGGCGACCTCTTCCGCGAGCGGGCGCGTCCACCCCCGCGAAGGCGAGAGGCGCCGGGTGAGGGCGTGCAGCATTTCGCCTCAGGCCCGCTCGACCCGGCAGAGCAGGCATCCGGGCTTGGCGGTATGGATGTTCACAAAGGCCGTGCGCGGGTCGAACAGCGCCCGCAGAAGTGGCCCCTCGGCCTCGGCGCCCTCGCCAACATGGCCGAGATCGTAAAGGCAGAGGTCGTCGGCGTCGTAGGCGCGGACGGAGATGAGGGAGCCGCGGACGATCTCGGGGATCGTGTTCGCCGCCGCGAAGGGGGCGCACTCGGTCTCGTGCAGGAAGATCGGACTCGGAGTCCAGTAGACGCCCCGCGGGCGCGGCAGATCGTAGGAGCCGAGCAGCACCGTCTCGTTCGGCGCGGCATAGCGCAGGCAGACCCGGCAGGGACAGCGTGAATCGGGGCCGGGTCCGCGACGCAGGAACGGGCTCCCCCGGTCGTCGCGCAAGCCGTGGCGAAAGCGGGCCGCCACGTCAGGCGGGATGGGCAGGCAGCGGAATTCAGGCATCGGTTGGGCTCCCACAATGGACGGGACGACGGAAGCCGATCCGCCGTCCCGCCCGCCATCCGCCGCTTGCGCCGCTATGGGCGGCGGTTATGTGCCAATGCCCCCCAGCGTGACGTATTTGATCTCCAGATACTCCTCGATCCCGTATTTCGAGCCTTCGCGGCCGAGGCCCGAGGCTTTCATGCCGCCGAACGGCGCCTCGGCGGTCGAGATGATTCCCTCATTCACGCCGACGATGCCGTATTCGAGCGCCTCGGAGACACGGATGATCCGCCCGATGTCGCGCGCGTAGAAGTAGGAGGCGAGGCCGAACTCGGTGTCGTTGGCGAGCCGGATCGCCTCCTCCTCGGTTTTAAAGCGAAACAGCGGTGCCACCGGGCCGAATGTCTCCTCCTTGAAGATCAGCGCCTCGCGGGGCACGTCGGCAAGCAAGGTCGGCTCGAAAAAATTGCCGCCGAGCTTGTGCCGCTTACCGCCCGTCAGCACGCGCGCGCCGCGCTTGGTGGCATCGGCGATGTGCTCCTCCACCTTCTTCACCGCGTCGGCGTTGATCAGCGGCCCCTGCGCCACGCCGGGCTCCATGCCGTTGCCGACCTTCATCGCCTCGATCGCCGCCTTGAACTTGGTGGCGAACGCATCGAACACCCCGTCCTGCACCAATATGCGGTTCGCGCACACGCAGGTCTGCCCAGTGTTGCGGTATTTGCTCGCCATCGCGCCCTGCACGGCGGCATCCAGATCGGCGTCGTCGAACACAATGAACGGCGCGTTGCCGCCGAGCTCCATGCTGGTTTTCTTGATCGTCGGCGCGCATTGCGCGAGCAGCTTCGCGCCCACCTCCGTCGAGCCGGTGAACGAAAGCTTCCGCACCAGCGGATTGGACGTGAGTTCACCGCCGACCGCGCCCGAGGGGCCGGTGATGACGTTGCACACGCCGGGCGGCATCCCTGCCCGCTCGGCGAGCACCGCGAGCGCGAGCGCGGAGAACGGCGTCTGGCTGGCCGGCCGGATGACGCCGGTGCAGCCCGCGGCCCATCCCGGACCGGCCTTGCGGGTGATCATCGCGGCTGGAAAATTCCAGGGCGTGATCGCGGCGAACACGCCGATCGGCTCCTTGGTGACGAGGATGCGCCGTCCCTTAGCGTTCTGCGGGATCGTGTCGCCATAGACCCGGCGTGCCTCCTCGGCGAACCATTCGATGAAACTCGCGGCATAGGCGATCTCGCCCTTGCTTTCCGCGAGCGGCTTGCCCTGTTCGGCGGTCATGATCACCGCCAGGTCATCGGCGTTCGCCATCATCAGATCGGCGATCTTCCGCAGGATCGCGGCGCGCTCTTTCGCCAGCATGGCGCGCCAGCCCGGATATGCGCGCGCCGCCGCCTCGATCGCCCGGCGGGTCTCGGCGGCGCCGAGCGCCGGCACCTCGCCCACCGCTTCGCCAGTCGCCGGGTTGTTGACCACGAGCGTCCGGCCGCTGTCGGCCTCGACCCACTTGCCGTCGACGTAGTTAGCCTGGCGCAGCAGGGTCGGATCCTTCAGGGGGAGCGGACTGGCTGGATTGAGCATGGCTGGCCTCCGTTATCCGCCCCCGATGGTAGTGCCGGACCGCCGCGCTGCCCAGGCCGCGCCGGCGCACGCTCGCCTTGTCGCGGCAAAGCCGCTTCGGATAAATGAACTCGGGATTTGGCAGCGGAACGTTGTTTGAGGCTCGCATGAGAAGGCCGCGCATAAGTGTTCTGCTGCCCGTCTATAACGGCGAGAACTATCTCGGCGAGGCGGTGAACAGCATCCTCGGCCAGACGTTCGAGGATTTCGAGCTGATCGCCATCGACGACGGTTCGGCCGACCGCTCGGCGGCAATCCTGCAAAGCATCGACGATCCACGGATGGTCGTCATACAGAACGAGAGCAACCGCGGCCTTGTCTGGTCGCTCAACCGCGCGGCCTCGGTGGCGCGCGGCGAATACTTGGCGCGGCTGGATGCCGACGACATCGCGCTCCCGACCCGGCTCGCGCGGCAGGTGGCGGTGCTCGACGGCGATCCGGGGATTTCGCTGCTTGGCGGTCTGGCGTGGGATCTGCTCGAAGGCCGCTGCTATCCGCCGACAATGCCGTACGATCCCGACCCGACGGTTATCCGCTGGATGATGCACATAACCAATCCGCTCCCGCATCCCAGCATGATGTTCCGCGCCGATCTGCTGTCGAAGCTCGGCACCTACATGCGCGAGGAGTTCTTTCTCGCCGAGGATTTCGATTTTTCCCACCGCGTAAGCAAGCTGGGGGGGATCTGGCTGATGCCTGAGCGGCTTATTTTGTACCGGCGCCACAAGGCGAGCCTCACGAGCGCGAACAAGCGCGAGCTGCTGGTGCAGCGGACGGCCGCCGTGCTCGCCCAGCCGCACGCGGAGCTGGTCGGCGCAGAGGCCGCTTACACCAGCGAAGTGATCGCCTCCGAGCTGATGGCGGTGGGCTCCGACACGGACCGCAGCGATCGGGTGAACGCGCTGGCGGAAGTGCTGGAGCGGCTGCTTGACCGCTTCTTAGAGGTCAACCGCGTATCGGATGCACAGGCAAGCCGGCTCTGGGCAATCACGGGCGAGTTCTGGCGGCGGCGCGTTCAGCACGGCGTCGCTCGCGGGCTCCCGCTTTACGCCGTGCCGCGCCCGAGGCGCTTGGAGGGATCCGTCGGGCCGTCCTGGCCAGAGCTGCTGGCGACCAGCCTTCGCAGCATGGTGCCCGCCAAGCCGCTTATCCGCGCGGCGGTCGGCAGGTTTTCGGCGTCGCGACCGCGAGCAGGCCCGGTCGCCGCGTTCGGCACGAGATTCACGCCCATTCCGCCCAACCAAGACAGCCCGCCGCGGCTGTTCGTCGTGGTGGACACCGAAGCGGAGTTCGACTGGGGCGGCCCGTTCGAGCGGTCCGGCATGAGGGTCGGCGCGATGCGTTTCCAGGAACGCGCGCAGTCGATTTTCGATGGCTTCGGCCTGCGGCCGATCTATGTGGTCGATTACGCCATTGCCGCCCAGCCCGAGGGATACGAGCCGCTGCGCGCGATCCTGGAACGGCATAGCTGCATGGTGGGCGCGCATCTGCATCCGTGGATCAATCCGCCATTCATCGAGGATGTGAGCGAGCGCAACTCCTATCCCGGCAATCTGCCAGCCGATCTCGAGCGCGCAAAACTCGAAGTGCTCGTGAACGCGATCGAGGCCGCATTCGGCATCAGTCCGCTGTTCTACAAAGCGGGACGGTTCGGTGTCGGGCCCTCCACCTATGCGACGCTCGCGCGGCTCGGCTTCGCGGTGGACCTGAGCATCCTTCCCGGTGCCGACATGCGTGCCACCGGCGGACCGGATTTCGTCCGCTTCCGCCCGATCCCATACCGCGTGGCGGCCGGCGGTATTCTGTCGCTGCCGGTGACGCGCGGTTCCTACGGCGTGCTGCCGGCGATCGGCGGCACTTCGGTGAGCATGTTGTTCGCGCCGCTGGCGCAGCGGCTGCATGTGCCCGGAACGCTGCGTGGCCTCAAGCTCCTCAACGCCGCCACCTTGACCCCGGAAGGGGTCGATGCGTCCGAGCAGATGGCGCTGATCCGTCATTTGGTGCGGCGGGGATTCAAGGATTTCACCCTGTACTATCACAGCCCCTCGGTAGTGCCTGGAAACACGCCTTATGTGCGAAACGAGGCTGACCTCGCACGCTTCCTATCGCGGCTGGAAACGGTGTGCGACTTCTTCTTCAACCGGCTTGGCGGACTGCCCGGCAACCCAGCCGATCTGGTCGCGCCCCCGCAGCGCCGCGCGCTCTGGCCGCGCCGGGCTGCGTCACGCGCCGACACGATGCCCGAAGCAGCGCCGCCGCGCGCCTAGACAGGCGTTCAGCCCGGCCCGGCGCCAGCCAGATCGGCCCACTCCTCCTCGGACAGAATCCGTACCCCGAGCTCGCGCGCCTTGCGCTCCTTGGAGCCGGCCTCCTCGCCGACCACGACGAAATCGGTGCGGCGCGAAACATTGTCGCTCACCTTCGCCCCCAGCGCCTCGGCGCGCGCCTTCGCTTCCGGGCGCGTCATCGTCTTCAGCGTGCCGGTGAACACCAGCGTCTTGCCGGCGAGCGGCGAGTCCGATGCGCTCACCGGCGCCGCATCTTCGATGTCGAGCTGCGCCGCCAGTTCATCGAGCGCTTGCACGTTACGCGGCTCAGCGAAGAACTCCGCCAGCTCCTCGGCGATCGCCGGGCCGATCCCGAGGATCGAATCGAGTTCCTCCCGCGCCTCGGAACCCGCTTCGGCGGCTTCCAGCATCTTCGCCCGCCATTGCGCGAAGCTGCCGTAGTGGCGGGCAAGCAACTGGGCGTTGCGCTCGCCGATGCGGCGGATGCCCAAGGCGTAGATGAAGCGCGCGAGCGGAATGCGGCGGCGCGCCGCGATGGCCCGCGACAGGTTGCGCGCCGACACGGTACCCCAGCCCTCGCGCTTGGCGATCTCCGCCTCGCGCGCGGGCAGGCGGAAGATGTCCGCGGGCGAGGCGAGCCAGCCCTCGTCGAAGAATTCGCGGATCGTCTTTTCGCCGAGCCCGTCGATGTCAAAGGCGGGGCGGGAGACGAAATGCACCAGCCGCTCGACCCGCTGCGCGGGACAGATCAACCCGCCTGTGCAGCGGCGCACCGCCTCGCCGGGCGGGCGCATGGCAGCGCTGCCGCAGGCGGGACAATGGTCGGGAAACACGAACTGTTTGGCGCCGCGCGGGCGCCGCTCCGCCACCACGCCGACGATCTGCGGGATCACGTCGCCGGCCCGCTGCACGATCACGGTGTCGCCAATGCGAACATCCTTGCGCGCGATCTCGTCCTCGTTGTGCAAGGTGGCACGCGCCACCAGCACGCCGCCTACATTCACCGGCTCCAGTTCGGCGACCGGCGTCAGCGCGCCGGTGCGACCCACCTGGATACGGATGTCGAGCAGCCGCGTGCTCGCCTGCTGGGCGGCGAATTTCCACGCCACCGCCCAGCGCGGCGCGCGGCCGGCGAAGCCGAGGCGCCGCTGCAAGGCAAGATCGTTTACCTTGTACACGACCCCGTCGATATCGTAGTCGAGATCGGCGCGCCGCATATCCATCTCGCGCTGGAATTCTTCCGCCGCGCGGGGGCCGTCCAGCAGCCGCGACAGCGGATTGACGGAGAAACCCCAATAGCGCAGGCGTTCCAGATACTCCCAATGGGTGTTCGCCACCGGCTCGCTCGCCTCGCCCATCGCATAAGCGAACAAGGAGAGCCGCCGGCCCGCGGTGATGCCGGCGTCGAGCTGGCGCAGGCTGCCCGCCGCCGCGTTGCGCGGGTTGGCGAAGGTACGCGCGCCGGACGCTTCCTGCGCCGCGTTCAGCGCCAGGAAGTCGGCCTTGGTCATGAACACCTCGCCGCGGATCTCGATCAGCGCCGGGACCTTGCCCTTCAGCTTCGGCGGCACCGCCTTCATCGTCCGCAGATTGGCGGTCACGTCCTCGCCTTCGACGCCGTCGCCGCGCGTGGCGCCATGCGCGAATCTCCCGTACTCGTAGGTAAGGTTGATCGAGAGCCCGTCGATCTTGGGCTCCGCCACCACCGGCAGCTCCGCGTCCGCCGGGAGGCCGAGGAAGCGGCGGGCACGGGCCCAGAATTCAGCGAAATCCCCGGCATCGAAGGCGTTGTCGAGCGAGAGCATCGGCACACGGTGGCGCAACTTGGCGAAGCCGCTCGCGGGCGCGCCGCCGACGCGGCGCGTCGGCGAATCGGGGCGGATCAGCGCCGGAAAGCGCGCCTCGATCGCCGCATTGCGGCGGCGCAAAGCGTCGTAGTCGGCGTCGCTGATCTCCGGCGCGTCCTGCTCGTGATAGAGCCGGTCGTGATGCGCGATCTCGGCGGCGAGCCGCGCCAGTTCCGCCGCCGCCTCCTGTTCCGTCAGCGCGTCCACCGGGCGCTCGCTCATGCCGGCGCCCCGAGCAGGTCGGCGGCGGCGGCACGCGCCGCCTCGGTGATGGTTTCGCCTGCTAGCATCCGTGCGATCTCCTCGCGCCGCGCTGCGCCATCCAGCGCATCGACGCGCGTGCTAGCACGCCCGCGCGCGACCTGTTTCAGGACGCGCATATGCGCCGCGCCGCGGGCGGCGACCTGCGGGCTGTGGGTGACAACCAGCACCTGCACGCGGGTGGCGACGCGCGCCAGCCGCTCGCCCACCGCCGCGGCGGTCGCGCCGCCGACGCCGGAATCCACTTCGTCGAACACGAGCGTCGGCGCCGGCGAGCCGCTGGCCAGCACGACCTTGAGCGCCAGCATGAGCCGCGACAGTTCGCCGCCGGAGGCGATGCGCGCAAGCGGCGCAGGTTCATGCCCGGGATTGGTAGAAACGAGGAACCGCACCCGATCGGCGCCGAGCGGCCCCCACTCGGGCTCTTCCAGAGGAGCGAGGCTGACCAGGAAACGGGCGCGCTCCAGCTTGAGCGGCGGCAGCTCGCGCGCGACGGCCCGTTCGAGCTTCACGGCGGCTTCGGTGCGGGATGCGGTAAGGCGGCTCGCAGCTTCCGTGTAGGTCGTGCGCGCGGCGCGCGCGGCCGCTTCCAGCGCCGCGATCTCGGCCGCGCCATTCTCCACCGCGGCGAGGCGGGCAACGAGCGCGTGCAGAAGGCCAGTAAGGTCGGCGACGGCGACATGGTGCTTGCGCGCGGCGGCACGCAGCGCAAACAGCCGCTCCTCGGTCTGCTCCAGCCGGCGCGGGTCGGCCTCGGCGTCGGCCGCAAGCCGTGTGAGCAGGCCTTCCGCCTCAGCCAGCGCCTCCTCGGCGCGCTCCAGCGCGGCGAGCGCGGGGGCGGCAGGATCGGTGGCTGACTCCTGTTGGGGGCTTGCCCGCTGCAAGGCGCGCGCCGCTGCGCGGAGCGCGGCAGCCGGCCCGGCGGCTCGGCGGTCGCGCGGCGTCAGCTCGGCCAGGGCGGCGGCAATCGCCTCGGCGCGGCGCTCGCCCGCTTGCAGCGCCTGCCGTTCGGCGGCAAGGCGGTCCTCTTCCCCTTCCTGCGGCGCGAGGGCGCGAAGCTCGCCCACGGCGTGGCGCAGCCAGTCCTCGTCGCGCGCCGCCTCGGCCGCCGCGATGCGTGCCGCCTCGGCCGCGTGCTCGGCCTCGCGCCAGCGATGATAGGCGCCGTCCACCGCCTCGCGCAGCGCGGGCGGCACGCCGAAGCCATCCAGCAGGCCCACGTGACTCGCCGGATCGGCAAGCCCCATCTGCTCGTGCTGACCCTGCACCTCGACCAGCAGCGCGCCGAGTCTTCGCAGGAGAGCGACCCCCACGGGCTGATCGCCGACGAAGGCGCGCGAGCGGCCATCGGCGCTCAGCACGCGGCGGAGGATCAGCTCGTCCTCGGCTTCGATGTCCTGCTCGCGCAACAGCGCCAGCGCCGGATGACTCGGAGGCGGGGCGAAGCAGGCGGTGACGCTCGCCTGGGCCGCACCGGCCCGGATGAGCCCGGCCTCGGCGCGCGCCCCGAGTGCGAGGCCCAAACTGTCGAGCAGGATCGACTTGCCGGCGCCCGTTTCGCCCGTCAGCACCGTCAGGCCGGGGCCGAAGGCAAGATCAAGCCGTTCGATCAGCACGACGTCGCGGATCGAGAGGGCGGTCAGCATGTGCGCTGCCCGCCCGCCGCTAGAAGACGGCGTGCCAGGCGCGGCTGAAAAAGCCGGGGCGGGTGGGTGACGGCGGCGGCGGAAGACTCACCAGCTTGTCCTGATAAAGCGCGCGATAGGCGTCCTCGTACCAGACGCTGCCCGGATAGTTGTAGCCGAGCACGGCGGCGTTGCGCTCGGCCTCGGTACGCAGGCCGAGCCGCAGATAGACCTCGACCAGCCGCTCCAAAGCCTCCGGCACGTGGTTGGTGGTCTGGAAGTCCTGCACCACACGCTGATAGCGGCCCATCGCCGCCGCGTAGAGATGCTGGTCCTCGTACCAGCGGCCGATCACCATCTCATGTCCGGCGAGATGGTCCCGGCAAAGGTCCACTTTCAGGCGCGCGTCCTGGGCGTAAGGCGTGCCGGGATAGCGGTCCGCCACCTGGCGCAGCGCATCCATCGCCTGGACCGTGATCTTCTGGTCGCGCTGCACGTCTTCGATCTGTTCGTAATAGCAGAGCGCGCGCAAATAGGTGGCATACGGCGTGTCCGGCCCGCTCGGATGAAGCTGGAGGTAGCGATCGAGTGTGGCGATCGCCTCGTCGTAATGGTTTTGCAGATATTGCGTGTAGCCGAGCATGAGCTGGGCGCGCGAAGCCCATTGCGAATAGGGGTAGTTCTCCTCGACCGAGGAGAATTGCTCGACGGCGATGGCGTAGCGGTTGGCCTCCAACGCATCCATGCCGTTGTTGTACAATTGCTCCACAGGCAGCGGCGGCGCAGAGAGCTTCGCCTGCTGGTCATCGCCGCCGCCGCATCCGGCAAGCAGCGGGCCGAGCAAGAGCAGAACGCCGGCGGTTGCCGTGCGGCGCATGAGGGAATCCCGGGTCATCACGGCCGGGCTTATAGCAACGCCGCCCCGGTTCCGCGAGGCGCAAGGGACGGGCACAATGGTCCGAACCGAAGCGTCCGGGAGCCCGCATGACCCTCCATCCGCTCGAGTCCTTCTTCTGGCCGCGCGCCGTCGCGGTGCTCGGCGCCTCGCCCGATCCGCACCGGATCCGCGGCCTGCTGCTCAAGCATCTGCGGGCCAACGGCTATCCGGGCCGGATCGTGCCGGTGAATCCGAGTTACCAGGAGATCGACGGGCTGCCGTGCTTTCCTTCGGTCCAGGCGGCAGGCGGCGAGATCGACGTGGCGATCGTGGCGATCCCGGCCCCGGCGGTGGCGGACGCGGCGGAGCAGGCGGCGGCGGCCGGGGTGAAGCACCTGATCGTCATCAGCTCCGGCTTCGCCGAGGAGGGCGGGGGGGCGGCGGCGATGCAGGCGCGGCTCGTGGAAATCGGCCGGCGGACGGGAATGCGGATCGCCGGGCCGAACTGCGAGGGTTACTGGAATGCGCTCGGCAGGGTGAGCACGACCTTCAGCCCGACGGTGGAGGTGAAGGCGGGCGCGGCGGAACCGAAGCTCGTCTCCGACCGGCGCATTGGCGTGGTGGCGCAGTCCGGCGGGATCGGGTTTTCGCTCTACAATCGCGGCCACGCGGCGGGCCTCGGCTTCAGCTACGTCATCTCGTCCGGCAACGAAGCCGACCTGACGGCGGCCGATTTCCTCGACTACATGGTGCAGGACGCGCGCACCCACGCGGTGATGCTGTTCATCGAGGCGATCCGCGACGGCGCGCGCTTCGTCGCGGCGGCGGCCGAGGCACGTCGGCGCGGCAAACCGATCGTTGCGATCAAGGTCGGCCGCTCCGAGGCCGGGCAGCGCGCCGCCGCCTCCCACACCGCGGCGCTTTCCGGCGCGCATACCGCGTACAGCGCCGTGTTCCGCCGCCATGGCATCCTCGAGGCCGACGACCCCGATGAGGCGGTGGCGATCGCGGGCATGGTGCTGACCGCCGATCCGCCGAAGGGAAGGCGCGTCGGCATCATCACCGTCTCGGGCGGCGGCGGCGCCTGGATGGCGGATGCGTTGACGGCGCACGGGATGAGCGTGCCCACCTTGTCTGAGGCGGCCCAGGCCGCGATCCGACCGCACATCCCCTCCTACGCCTCGGCGCAGAACCCGGTCGATGTGACCGCGCAGGGTTCGAACACCGGCCCGGTGGTGGCGCGCGCGCTTGAGATGCTGGGTGCGTCGGACGAGGTGGACAGCATCGTGCTGGTGAGTTCGCTCGCCAGCGAGACGCGCACGCTGCTCGATCCCGCGCGCATCCGCCCGTTGATGAAGCGGATCGACAAGCCGGTAACGGCGTGGAGCTACACCATTCCCTCGGCGTTCGGGCGCGGGCAAGCGACCGAATGCGGGCTTTTTTTGCACACCGACCTGCATGCGTGCGGCGTTGCGATGGACCGGCTCGTTTCGTACGGCGAGGCGCTGCGCGAACCCGATGCCGCCGCGCCGCCGATCCCGCCTGCCCGGCTGCCGGCCGACCTGCCGCGCGTTGTCACTGAACATCGCGCCAAGTCGCTGCTCGCCGCCTACGGCGTGAGTGTCGCGGGCGAGCTTCTGGCCCGATCGGCGGGCGAAGCGGCCGCGCACGCTGCCACGCTCGGCTTTCCGGTCGCGCTCAAAATCCAGTCGCCCGACATTCCGCACAAAACCGAGGCAGGCGGCATCCTGCTCGGGCTCGGCGATGCCGACGCGGTACGCCGCGGCTTTGCCGAGATTACCGAAGCGGCGGGCCGGTACGCGCCGAACGCCGCGATCGAAGGCGTGCTGGTGCAGCGCATGGCGCCGCGCGGGGTGGAAATAGCGCTGGGGATGGTGAACGATCCTACGTTCGGCCCGATCATGATGGCCGGTTTCGGCGGCACCAACATCGAGCTCTTCGGCGACGTGGCGCACCGGCCCGCACCGCTCGATGAGCGTGCGGCGGCGCGCATGATCCGCGGCCTGAAATCCGCACGGCTGCTGGAAGGATTTCGCGGCGCGGCTCCCATCGACATCGGACCGCTCGCGCGCCTGCTCGCGCGCCTGTCCGAGGCGGCGGTCGCCTGGTCCGAGGAGCTCGCCGAGATGGAGCTAAATCCGGTCATCCTGCACGCGGACGGCTCCGGGCTGACGGTGGTCGATGCGCTGATGGTGCTGCGGCGCGCGTAGCTACGGCGCGCTGAGGGGGTTGCAGTTTTTGGCCGGCGCGCTACGTTCATGACTGCGAACCAAAAGGAGGCTCAGAAAATGACGCCACCGGGGAGCACGAGGATCATCGCTCGTTGAAACATCACGGGCGGTGATCGGAAATGACAGCACAATCTAGATTATAATGCCGGCTGGAAGCCGGATCCATGCCGCGCGAGGCGGCACGCGCGGGCCCTCGGGAGCGAGTGGCCCGCTTCGCGTTACCTGACCGCCTCCACCCCCGCCCGGAACGCGCGCAGCACGTCGGCCACGTCGGCATCGGTGTGGCACAGGCCGACATAGGATTTGCCGTCGCTCTTCAGCACGCCGTTCGCCCGCACCGCGTCGTTGAACCGCTTGCTCACGGCCGCATCGTTCCGCAGCGTGGCGCGGTAGTCGGCGATGTCGCCGGTTGCGAAGATCACGTCGAACATCACCGGCGCGCCGATCACCTGCGCCTTTAGCCCGGCCTCGCGCAGCATGGCGCCGATCCCTTCCATCATCGCTGTGCCGATGCGGAACACGTGTTCGTAGGCGCCGGGGCGGCGTAGGATTTCCAGGCACTTGAGGCCCGCCGCGGCGGCGATCGGGTTGCCCGAGAGCGTGCCGACCTGGAACAGGAACTTGTCCTCGCCGACCGCGCCCTTGTCGAACAGGCGCATGATATCGGCGCGGCCGGCGATGGCGGCGAGCGGGAAGCCGCCGCCGATGATCTTGCCGAGTGTGCAGATATCGGGCGTAACGCCGAAATACTCCTGCGCGCCGCCATAGGCGAAGCGGAAGCCGCACACCACCTCGTCGAAAATGAGCGGGATGCCGTGCTTTTCGGTCGCCTGCCGTAGCGCCTGCAGGAAGCCGGGCTTCGGCGCTATGAGACGCTGGAAAGGTTCGAGGATCACGCCTGCCAGTTCGTTGCGGTGCTCCTCGATCAGCGCGACCGCCGCATCGGCGTCGTTGAACGGCGCGATCAGCATCTCCTCGGCGACGGCACGCGGAATCCCTGGGCTGTCGGGGATCGCGCGCGGGAAGTTGCCGGGTCGCTTCGGCGCGAGCGACATCAGGCTCCAGTCGCTCATGCCGTGATAGCCGCCCTCAAACTTGAGGATTTTCTCACGCCCAGTGAAGGCGCGCGCGAGCCGCATCGCGTAGGCGTCGGCCTCGGTGCCGGACGAGACATAGCGCACCATCTCGGCGCACGGCATGGCATCGACGATGGCGGCGGCGAGCCGGATGCCGGGTGCGCTGGAGGCGAAGAACGTCGTGCCCCGGCCGAGCTGCTCGCGCACCACCTCCGTCACCTCGGGGTGGCAGTGGCCGACGAACATCGGCCCGGAGCCGAGCAGCAAATCCACATACTCGTTGCCGCTTACGTCCCACACCCGCCCGGCCTGGCCGCGTTCGAGAACGAGGTCGAAGGGCACGTTGCCGAAGCTGCCGGCGGGGAGCACGCGATGCGCGGTCTCGATCAGGGCGGCTTCGCGGGCGCTGCGGGACAGGGCGTTCATCTGCGGTGCCTTCGGTCTGCGGGGGCAGATTCAGCGCCTTCGCGGCGGCGGGCAAGCCCCGGCGGCGGTGGCCATGCGTCTTCCCGTGCCTGCACAACGGCGGCTGCTTCGTCGCGGCACCGCCTAGGTGTTCATCGCGTCGAAGAAATCGTTGTTCGTCTTGCTGTATTTCAGCTTGTCGAGCAGGAACTCCATCGCATCCACGGTACCCATCGGGTTCAGGATGCGGCGCAGCACCCACATCTTCGAAAGCGTCGCCTTCTCGACCAGCAGCTCTTCCTTGCGGGTGCCCGACTTGGTGATGTCGATCGCCGGGAAGGTGCGCTTGTCGGAGAGCTTACGGTCGAGGATGATCTCGGAATTGCCAGTGCCCTTGAACTCCTCGAAGATCACCTCGTCCATGCGGCTGCCGGTATCGACGAGCGCAGTGGCGATGATCGTCAGACTGCCGCCTTCCTCGATGTTGCGCGCGGCGCCAAAGAACCGCTTCGGCCGCTGCAAGGCGTTGGCATCGACGCCGCCGGTCAGCACCTTGCCCGAGGAGGGCACCACGGTGTTGTAGGCGCGCGCCAGCCGGGTGATCGAGTCGAGCAGGATCACCACGTCGCGCTTGTGCTCAACAAGCCGCTTGGCCTTCTCGAGCACCATCTCCGTCACCTGCACATGACGGGTCGCCGGCTCGTCGAAGGTGGAGCTGATGACCTCGCCCTTCACGCTGCGGGCCATGTCGGTGACTTCCTCGGGCCGCTCGTCGATCAGCAGCACGATGAGAAACACCTCGGGGTGGTTCGCGGCGATGGCGGTGGCGATGTTTTGCAGCATCACCGTCTTGCCGGTGCGCGGCGGTGCGACGATCAGGGCGCGCTGGCCCTTGCCGATCGGCGCGATCAGGTCGATCACGCGGGGCGTGTAGTCCTTGCCCGGACCCTTGGCGACCGACTGGAAGTTCTCCACTTCCATCTTCAGCCGCTCATCGGGGTAAAGCGGCGTCAGATTGTCGAAGTTGATCCGGTGGCGCACCGCCTCGGGCGGCTCGTAATTGATCGTGTTGACCTTGAGCAGCGCGAAATACCGCTCGCCGTCCTTAGGCGCACGGATTTCGCCTTCTACCGTGTCGCCCGTCCGCAGGCCGAAGCGGCGCACCTGGTTGGGGCTGACATAGATGTCGTCCGGCCCCGGCAGATAGTTGGCTTCCGGGCTGCGGAGGAAGCCGAAGCCGTCGGGCAGGATTTCGAGCGTCCCCTCGCCGTGGATCGCCTGATCGTTCTCGGCGAGGTTCTTGAGGATCGCGAACAGCATATCCTGCTTACGGAGGCTGGACGCGTTCTCGATCTGCAGGGATTCGGCGAAGCTTAGCAGGTCCGACGGGGACTTTGCCTTGAGTTCGGCAAGATGCATCTTGGACGCCTCGGGGGTCTTTTAGCCTGAAAAACTCGCGGCGCGGGCGGAAGGAAGGAACAGACAGGCAGATTAGGTCGCGCCAGGGTACTGGCCTGTTTTCCGTCCCGCCTTGAGAAGAGAGGTGGGGGAGGGCGAACGACCGGAACGCCGCCGCCTGTCGCACAACTGATTACGACGGTCCGCCCGGCCGGTCAACCTGCCACATGGAAGCGATGGGGCGCGGAATCAAGGGGCTACGCGCCGCGCCGGGCCGTCGGTCAGAACGGCCGCACGATCACCATTACGACAATGATGACCAGCAGCAGCGTCGGCAGTTCGTTGGCAATCCGATAGAAACGAGCGGAGTGGCGGTTGCGGTCGTGCAGGAAGTCCTTCCGCCAGCGCGCGAAGGCGCCGTGCAGGGCGGTCATGGCGATCACCGCGGCGATCTTCACGTGCCACCAGCCCCAGGACCAGTCGATCACGCCGGGGGTGAGGATCAGCAAGATACCGAAGGCGAAGGTGGCGATCATCGCCGGGTTGATGATCTGCTTCAGCAGCCGCCGCTCCATTACCTTGAACCGCTCGCTCTCGGCGGAGCCGGGGCGGGTATCGCAATGATAGACGTAAAGGCGCGGCAGATAGAACATACCCGCCATCCAGGCGACCATCGAGATGATGTGAAACGACTTGACCCAGGGGTAGAGGGAGATGAGGATCATGCTCCGCTACCCGCCGGACGGTCGCGCATGATGAGGTTCACACCGAGAGCCCAGGAAGAGGCGCGATGCGCGCCCGCGCGGCCTGCAGCACGTCATTGGCGACCGCGCCCGCGTAGATGAGCGGTTGTGCCAGGGTGTCGATGCTTCGCTCGGCGGCAACCTGCTTCAGGCTCCGGACACCAAGGCTATTGCCCCGTCGCGCGACGCTCACCTCCATGTCACACACCTCCGAAGGATAGACTTGGGGGGTATACAGCGCGCGTCTACCGACCTCGAGGGCCTTTCCCGAACGGACACCCGGCGAACTCCTGCGGGCAAAGCCGGCCGACGGCGTGGCTGCATAGGCCGGGGCCGCAGGCGCGCGCGCGCGCAACCACACCGGCGAGCGCGGCGATGAATCCCGCATCATCGTTCTGCGCAGGCACGCGAAAATAGCCCGGCACGCCGAGCCGTTCGGCCAAGTGGCGGTATTCGATGTCGAGCTCGACCAGCGTCTCGCTGTGATCGGAGACGAAGGCGATCGGCACCACGAGCAGCGCCACCTTGTCCGTGGCGGCTCGTTCGATCTCGCTCTCGGTGCTCGGCTCCACCCATT
>Ga0070738_10000901_pt1 | contig 72160 bp, 49 predicted proteins | sample Coa_R2_2_FD_66446 | JGI IMG/M metagenome (GOLD analysis project Ga0070738, IMG submission 66446) | Surface soil microbial communities from Centralia Pennsylvania, which are recovering from an underground coalmine fire - Coalmine... | ecosystem: Environmental > Terrestrial > Soil > Unclassified ...
TTGTCCCACTGGGGATCCGTCAGATCACTGGGATAGCGCTTCCGTGCAAGAGTATTCATGCTCAAGAAGATAACATTGACTGGCACGCCAGGGAAAGGCTACTTTCTAGACGGCCAGTTACACAATCTTCAAGGCCTGAGAAGAATCTTGTCGCCATTACTCCTTTTTCGCTGGCCTCAAGGAGACCTATTGAAGCTGAACATTTCTCTGCAAGATGTGTCAGATAAATAACATTCTGAAATCTGAGGAGATTCTTGGGTGAATTGGCATTCTCCGTATGTATCAAGAGGTAATCATGGACCACCCGCCGCTTTACCCGTTTCAAGAAGAGGCCGGAAGGATTGAGCGTCACTGCAAACTGCCGCTGCACACTGGCATCGGTGGGATTGAGAATCAGGCAGATTCACTCCATCCTTTACAGAAGGCAATTAGTCACTGGCAACGGGTTTCTGGGAAACGGATCGTGGCTCCGTCAGAGGTTGAATTCAACGCAAGTTGTCTGGTTCCGGCAACGGGTAACTGCTTGATCTTCCTCCGAAACCAGTCTGGTGTTCGGCTAAACCGCCTGTTCGGAGAAGGTTTGACTATCGAGGGAGAAAATGCGGATGGCCGCTTCAGGTTAAGCTGCCCTCACTACTACGTCAAAGCTACTTCGTCAAGTGGGGAAGAGCCTGCATGGGCAATTGCATCCCCCGTTAACTGCTTGGCGAGTATCATATACAGAGAAGCTGGTCCTATCGCCCGAGTCACGGCAGTCATTGACAACTTTGACTTCGAGTGCGGTAACTGGCCGCCCGACGCGAATCACCCCCAGCGAGAAAAAATCCTCCGTGTCGAAGCATCAGGGCACATCGTGGACTTCACGAAGCGGGAGGATCACGCCATACTTAGGCATCTACTCGACATCGGATTGTTGCACTCGACTTCGTTAGTGACATTTTCGTTCGCGGCATGGGAAGGTTCCTCCGAAGAAGACTTGACCGCATTCGCGTACAACATCGCTAGCCTTTGCAGCATCGTCGCGCGACAGCACACTGGCATTCCAGTCCTTTCCTTCTTCGATGAAGACGGACGTGTCGTGAAGCGGTTGCTTGGGAACGCCATCGAATCGGAATTTCGGAGCAATTACATTCTTCGCTTCTTGCATTTCGAGGCAGGGTTGCCGAAGCTGTTTCGGAAATGCTTTGATGAGCATGTGAAGATGCAAAAATTAGATCTCTGGACAAGATTGCCTCCGCTTTGTGCCGGAATTGAGGATCCTCCCTATCTCGAGCAGAAGTGCGCCACGTTAATGGCGGCCTTGGAATTACTAATTCGGAACTCCTTGATCGAGCTTGGTCACTATTCGACGGAGCAGGCACAAAAGATCATGTTTCCCGGCCTAATCAGTGCAGCGAGGAAGAAGCTCCTTTGGGACATCCCTCCCCACTACACGGCTGGGGATCGCTATCGGCTACTGCGAAACGCGGTTTCACACGGTGGCCAACTTCCAGGGGAAGCCAAGCAAGTGCGCCATGACTTCGACAAGTGGGTGCTCTTCCTGATGCGCCGTTACTTGCTTCGACTCGGATTTGATGGGGACGTGGCTTCCCCAGATCAGGGCTTAGCCTCAAGTTCATCCGTGGGCGACTTCTCGAAAGAACACAATTCCTTTGAGACATAAGCGGCCGCGCGTATCGAGCCAGTGGTCAGAAAGAGCAGAAAAAGGACACCGTGAGCAGAAAACGGACAGCGTGAATTGTTGTTGCTAGCCCGTCTCTGAACATGACTAATTCGCACTATCCCCTGTCCGCCGTCACAACAGGGCCGACGCACCGCAAAGATTAGTTGTCATCATCTAAACGAATTGCACTGTGTCCATTGAGCTGTTGCAAAGACATAAACGAAATTATGCCAATGATTTGCGCCGCACATCTCGCTGTCGTTGCAACGATTGCATGTCGTTGCATCCGGGGTGGGGGGAGGGCGATGCAAAGACTTCACGGGTGGCGGTTCTTTTCGTCGTATCGCTTCTAGCGAAAATAGCGTTTGTGCGGCTGGGCGAAGCTGGAAAAGCCAGGTAGACGAGGTGAAAGACTTCGTTTCGTCCCTCGCGTCGATTAGAGTGGGTCTACGCGGAAAGCCCGAAGCGAAACCGGGAGGCCCACTCGCATGTCCGAAGCCATCCAACGCCGGCGCGTCTTGTTGGCGGCGGCGGAGCCGGCCCGCGGCGAATGCCGTCCCCTGTTCCATAACGAGATCCTACGCGATTGGGATGTGATCGAAGCGGATAGCCTGGAACGCGCGCGTTTCCTTTTGCAGCTGGACCCGTGCGATGTGCTGCTTTTGGATTGCAGCCTTTATCGCGGCGGCGGCGGCGATGATCTGTCCTGGCTGGCCTCGCAGCGCCGCGCTCCCGTGCTCTTCCTGGGCGATAGCAATCCCGAAACCATCGCCGATGCGTTGCGCCACGGAGCGCAGTATTGGTTGCCGCGCGAGTTGGCCCGGCGTCATGTTCCGGTGTTGGCGGCCATGCTGCGGCAAGCGGCCGAGTTTGGCGACTTGCAGCGGCGCGGACAGGAAACCAGCGCGGCACTCGAAGACACGCGCCGCCAGGTGAGCCGGCTGGTCAACCTGCTTTGGGAGGCCGTGCCCGGCGAGGGACGGGCTCGCTGGTTCACGCAGCGGCACATGCTGGAACGGCTCGAAGAAGAAGTGATTCGCACCCAGCGCTATGGCGGGCCGATGGCCGTCGTTCTCGGCGAGGTGGAAACGAAACCGGCGATCCGAAACATCCGCGGCGAGGAGGGGCAGACGGCGACGCGGATCGTCGATCAGATCAGCCGCGTCAAACGACGCTGCGATGTTGCCGGGCAGTATGGGATGCAAGGTTTCATGCTGCTTTTGCCGCAGACCGATGAGAGAGGCGCAACCGGCTGCTGCCAGCGTCTTCGTAGCATCATTGAGCAGCCCTCTGAGGACCTCCACTCCTTTGAATCGCTGAGCGTCCATTTCGGCATCGCTTGTTTTTCGTCCGAGGCGCGTTCGGTCAAGAGCTTGCTTAGCCGTGCCGAAGAGCAGCTGGAGCGCTGCAAACTGGCAATTCAATAGACTCAAGTGCGATGGAAGAATTGAGGGGCACGTTTCCAACGTGCCCCCACAAAAAGGCTTCGGGCTTTGTTAGCGTCGGGACGGGCCTGGTGCAGGATTAGCCTGAGCGACTCCCCCTGACATCTTGGCGACGCCAAGGTCGTAATCTACCAGCGATCGATGTAGCGACGTGTAATACGTCTCATCGCCGGAGGTTGCCGGAGCGAAGGTCAATCCTTCCCTGGTCATCTGCTGGACCAAATCGCCGACAGTCGAGCCTTGAGGCGTCCAGTTGGGTTTGAAGTATTTGGCCACATCGCTCGACTGGAGCACCTGATAGCCCGACTTCAATTCCCGCGTGTAGCGCGATGCCTCGATGTATTGGGAGGGGGATATGTCGTCTACACGAGCATCAATCGCTCGTTGGAGTTCCTTGAGATTCTTGCCGATCTCGTCCAGAAGGGTGATATCGACCTGACCGGAAGGGGCCTGATCGCATGCTTGTTTGAACAGCTTGGTTAATTTGTTCCGTTGATCGTCGAAAATCGGCTGCCTCAGCGCGAAGGGCCAGGTCAGCTTGCCGCCGTCCCGCAGCACTCCGACTCCTCCATAGGTTGTACCGGTCGTCACGTTGATGTGCCGCAGAACTTCGGGAGAGACCGGCACGTCCGGTCCGAACTGGCCATGCGATTGTTCATCCTTGATCGCACGCAGCAAGTCGTTGAGGGCGCCGCCGGACCAGATCTCGGTCTTCGGGGGATTGTGACGGCTGCGTTGGAGGCGGTACTGCAAATCCTTCTGGCGAATGTCTTCCGCGCTAGGCTGAATCGACAGCTCGTACTGGCGTTCCTCGATGGTCGCACGGCGTGTTTGCAGGGCGGAACGCCGAGCTTCCTCGCGCGTCAGCTTGGCCTGCTGGATCGTCTGCTGATACTGGGCATTGGCCGAGGTAATGTTGGCCGCCCCGTTCATGTAGCCCTGATAGGGGGTTTGCCTCCAGGTAGTGGGACCATAGCCATAGCCGGCACCATAGCCGCCCGTCGCGGCAGGGTCCATTCCGCCTCCGCCCGGCGGAGGCGGAGGAGCAGCTGGCCCACTTCCGCCATTGAACTGCGCACGAGCAGGCATGGTCACAAAACCTGTCGCTAAAAGGACAAACCACGGTATCCGACGAAGTAGTGTTTTTGTCACGTTAGGTTCTCCTCAAGAGGATGCAAGCAGACTCCCCAAGGCTTATTTCTGCGTCGTTTTGCGGGGAAGCTCGCCTTTGGCAAGCATGGCTTCGACTAGTTTCTCCCATTTATCGCGCCCTTTGTCGCGTTCCTCCTTGGGAGCCAGCGGATTGAATTCGATGTTCTTCCCCTCGGGCACGAGGCGGACGAGGTGCCAGTGCGCCAGGCCGCGGATGGCCAACGCTTCGTTGTCGAGGTACTTGACGAGAATTCGGTAGACTTCCGGGTGAGCGAGATCCTCATCGCCAAAACTATGGAGCAGCTGGAGGATGGTCTCGGCACGGGCCGGGGGAAGTTTGCGAACCTCGATCAATCGCCGGTAAAGAAACTGGTCCTGCCCCGAGCCGCGTCCAAGCCAGTTCCGCAACACGACCACGGCGCGGTCCCAGGTGTCGGGATACTTGGTCTCGGTGAAGACCTTGTACAGACCACCGGCATCATCCGTGGCGGCCATGACAATCACGCCCAAGGCCCGGTGGGTCTGGTCTTCTGATGACGCGAAGGTCTCCGCAGCTTTCGGCAACGAGGTCTTAACTACCTCGGAGCGGAAGTCCTCGATTACCTTCCGGACCATCTGGGCACGCTCCGAGGTCGATTCGTTTTTGTTCGCCCAGGCGGGAAGCTCATCGAGTTTTTCGGGGCTTTCGTCCTCCTGTGCCATGTTGTCCCAGTGCAACAGGGCAGGACCGGGCGGCGCCGACATTGCGTGTTGGACGGCACCGTGCATGAGATCGACATGGCCCTCGAGCACCAGAAACACCAGATCCGCGGCCGGCACATCCTTCGGTCCCGGCTTTGGTGTGAAGGGCACCCCTTTCGGCCATCGCCCGTACAACTCCAGCGCGATGCGCGTCCCCGGCTCGTTCAGAGTCGCTTCCCACGTTTGATTGTGGAAGCGAATACGCACGCGCGCGGCCCCAGACTTCTTGACATTGCGAACGTCCACGCGGCCTCGGTCGAGCGTGAAATCCAGGTCAAAGCCGGGACTGTCATGCAAGGTCACAGCGGCTTCAAGGATCGGATAAGGAGAATTTCGATCGAGATCTGCCAACAAAGTAAGGCTAACCCCGTCATTCCGGCTCTGCACCGTTGCGCCGGGCAATCCGAAAAGCAGGTCGCCGGGATTGACCGTCCCCTTGGCCGGTATCGTTTTCCACGGCTGACCAAACATGGTCCGCGCGAACAAGGTTCCTTCCTGCGAGATGAGTTTTGCCACCGGCTCGGACTTTCCTTCTACTTTGACCGGCGCGGCTCCCAACCATCCGCACCATCCCATCCCAATCGCCGTGGCCGTGAGAGCATAAAAGCATTTCCGCATAGGAATATCCTCCACGAGTGCTAGCAAGACTCGGCTAGCTTCATTCACTCAGCTACCGTGTGCCTGCCTCGTTCATTTATCTTGTTGCACCGATTGGACTGTGATGGGAAAAGATGTCTTCGCTTTCTTGCCGCTGATTTGATCGTTGGCCAGTAATTCGACCGTGAACTTGCCGGGCCGATTTAGGGAGAGCGGAAACGCCATCGGGACCGCCGACGCCTGTTCGGGCACGTCCTTGTTGACGGAGTTGGTCGTCGGCCTTTTGTGGATCGGCTCGCCGCGCTCGTCGAGCACGCGGATTTCGAACTGGACATTCGGCTGCTTGGAAGTTCGATCGCGTTCGAAACCCACCGCGGAGCAGCTCACCCAAATACCTTGACCACTGGCGTAGACGATAACGGGGTATTGCCCATCCAGATCCACACTAACCGCTGTCCTGACCAGGGCAAAATCCTTGGCTGCAACCTTGGCGGAACGCGTGATGCTCTTTTCTTTTCCGGAGATTAGATCTTTTACGGTAATTTTGCATCCATAATCTCCGGGAGGTGTATTTAGGCCCACGCTGATTTGAGCATAGGCCGGGACGCGATTGCCGCCCAAGGACATCTTCGCTTCGGATTTTTGCGGCGCTTGCTTGAAAAGCACTTTGCCGCTCGCGTCGTTTACTTCGAGGACCGTACTGTAACGCACCTTGCCGTCGTCGTCGACCGAGATGCCCTCGATGTCGAAACATACAAAGAGAATGTCGCCCGGAGATAGTGTCTCGCTCGAACGCTGGGGTCCGAGCAAGCCGTGGGTTGAGCGCACGTTGGTTAGCGAAAGGTCTGCTTGTGCTGGGATGACGGTGAACGTGGAAAGAAGCGCGATGGTCGTCCACATGATGAGAAACTCTCCGTTGGAGACAGGTTCGGAAGCGTGCTACCAAGTCAAGATAAAAATATGCACCCGATGGCAGCTCGGACATTGGCCTTTGGTCCATATTTTGCTGCTCCGAGTCGATTCCACGGATGAGCAGCCGTCTGCCAGATTCTGAAGATTATGCTTGCGGTTGCGTTGCCGTCGTGGATAATGAGGCAGGGAATGGACGAAGCGGGTTTTCCCTAAACCATCAGCGTGGATGGTACACATCCTCAAGGACACCGCCGTCAGGAACTCGCATCATGACATCGCAACTTACCGCGCGCCCCGAGGCAAAAAACGGACACAAAAGAAAAAAAACAACTGCCGATACCGAGGAGAAGGCGGAGCTGTTTGAACAACTGGACGGATATCCGAAGTTTGAAGCCATGCTCGCCCGTCTGTCGGCCGCCTTCATTAACTTGCCCGCCACGGAGGTGGATGGCTATATCGATCGCGGACTCCAGCTGCTCGTGGAGTACCTCGACATCGATCGCAGCAGCCTGGCGGAGTTCTCGGAAGATGGGCAAGAGCTGCTGGTTAAGCATAGCTACACGCGACCGGGTTTCTCCCCCTTTCCGAACGTGAATATCGCTCCTTTGTGGCCGTGGTACACCGAGAAGATTCGGCAAGGCGAGCTATTGCGATTCAGCCGGTTGCCCGATGAGATGCCTCCGGAAGCCGTTCAAGAACGAGAGTATTATCGCCGGGGCGGCTTGCCGCAGTCCCATCTGGCGATTCCGTTCAAGGTGGGACATTCCGTACTCGGCGGCATCGGGTTAGGCTCGTTTCGCAAGATTTACGATTGGCCCGATGAGCTGGTCCAGAACCTCAAATTAGTGGCCGAGATTTTCGCCAACGCGTTGGCGCGCAAGCGAGCGGAGGAGAAGGAAACACGCCTGCGAGACCAGCTGGTTCTGGCCAGCCGGGTTTCGCTAATGGGAGAGCTGGCGGCTTCGATCGCCCATGAAGTGAACCAGCCCCTTTGTGCCATCATAAGCAACGCCCAAACCGCCCGACGCATGCTCGCCAACGGTGGATTCAGCCTAGCGGAGGTGGACGAATCGCTTGAGGACATCGCTCGGGACGGCCAACGCGCCAGCGCGGTGATCGCCCGGATTCGCGGGCTGTTCAATAAGGCCCCAACCGAGCGGACAGCGATCGACCTCAACAAGCTGATCCGCGAGGTGGTCAATTTGACTCGGTGGGAGATGAATCGGCGGGGCGTCCTGGTGAAGATGGACCTGGCCGATAAATTGCCTTCCGTGCTGGGCGACCGCGTCCAGCTTCAACAGGTGACTCTGAACCTCATGACGAACGCAGCGGATGCCATGGAGCACGTTGCGAGCGACAGGCGAGAGCTGGTCATTCGCTCAGCGGAAGATGATACGGCAAGCGTCGTCGTGTCGGTGAAGGATCGCGGCATCGGAATTGACACACGGAACAGCAAGCGACTGTTCGACTCCTTCTTCACGACCAAGCCGGACGGAATGGGAATGGGGCTAGCGATTTGCAAGTCGATCACCGAAGCCCACGGCGGCAGGATTTGGGCAAGCCCAAACCCGGACGGGGGGAGCACGTTTCAATTTACGTTGCCCGGCATCCCAGAGGGCACCTCATGAACGACGGATCCGAAATCGTGTTCGTGGTCGATGATGATCCTTCGGTGCGCGGGGCGATCGTTCGGTTCCTGAAATCAGTCGACGTTCGCGTCGAATCGTTTGCCTCCGCCTCGGACTTTCTGTGCCATCCCTTTCCCGACGCGACTTCTTGCGTGATCCTTGATTTGTGTATCCCTGGATTCGATGGGCTGGAGATTCAGCGCGCACTTACGGAGCGTAACATCAATCTGCCGGTCGTCTTTATCACGGGGCATGGCGATATTCCTCGCTGCGTGCATGCCATGAAAGCGGGGGCTGAGGATTTTCTTTCCAAACCGTTCAATAATCAGGATCTCCTGGCCGCCGTTCGCTCCGCGCTTTCCCGTCACCGGCGCGCCCGTCAGGTCGCAACGGAACTATCCGCCATCCGCGGGCGCGTCGAATCGCTAAGCCCCCGCGAGCGCGAGGTGATGGCGTTCGTTGTGAGTGGCATGTTGAACAAACAGATTGGCCACCGCCTAGGTGTGCGTGAAAAGACGATCAAGGCTCATCGGGCGCGCGTCATGGAGAAAATGAAAGCAGCTTCCTTGGCGGATCTGGTTCGTATGGCGGAAAAGGTCGGTGTCCAAGCACCAGAATCCGAGCCTGAAGCATAAGCGAAGACTGCCTTCGCTCACGCTTCAGGCTCGGACGATTTGGGAAAGTCACGGTTCAATTTCCCACCAGAGACGTACCTGCGGCAAACTCATCTCCGGAATGCTGAGAATCTTGCGCGACAACTGATCTTCGAGGGTGCGATTGGCCACCTTTACCTTGACCAGCAAGGAGCCGTCGCGCTGGACGACGACCGAGACATCGCGGGCCTGCCGGCCGCAAGCTGACTTGACCTGGCGTAACAGGTTCGCCGGCACGACGGCAGGACGTGTTACGGCCGGGGTTGGCGGCGCCGTCCTCGAAACCGGAGCAGCAACCGGTTCCTCGTCCTCGAAAGTGATAATGCCCGGCCGTCCTTCACTGGCCGGCTTTCCCGTTGCGTAGGCTGGCGGCCAACGGCGCGACGAGCGGAGCGGCGGACCGGACGGCGTGGGAATAGGCATGCTCTTCGACGGTGGATCGCTGTCGATTGTTGGCGTGGCGCGGCTCGGTTCCGATTCCTCGTTGCCGCCAGGACGCCGCCACGTCATGTCCGACGCCGGCGCAGTTCGAGCTTCCGCGAAATCCGCATGAGATTCCGTGTTTGTGCGGCCTGGTGTCGAGGGGCTACGCGCCGTTTCCAGCTGGTTCAATTGTGTTTCCCAACTCCCGGTGGGACGTCCCCACTTCACCGGCAGCTTGGGAGGAACGGCCGCATCGATGTTGCCGCCGACATCCCCCGATGGAGACTTCGCCTGTGTGATCGATTGCTGTGGAGCAAGAGCCGTGGGCAAAAGCGGCTCATCTTGTTTGGCATTCACACTGCTGACAGGAACGGGAGTCTGTGGCAGCACGTTGCTCGCTGGCTGTTGGTTTGCGGCCCTGGAAGCTGCCGGAAAGCTCGCTAGCTCCACCTTCTCCGAACACGGCTCGGTAGAATTCGATGGTAGAGAACGCAAACTGATCGCCGTGGAGGGAACGAGCAAAGAACCATCTCGCGTGATTTTCACCATGTGTTGACCATTCTGTTCGATCTGCGCGATGGTCAGTTTATTCTCAACTCCCGTGCAACCAGACAGCTGGCGAAACAGCCGGCTAACCTCTAGCTTGGTCTCCAACGAGTCCGTGCTTCCGGTCAATACAATCACCCCATCCGCCCGAGCTTCGAGGGAGATCTGCTTGGAAATCTCGCTCAGGTTTCTCTGCACCAGCTCGGCCCCCTCCTGCCGGAGCACCTGAGCAGGACGAACGGCTGGCCGCGGGTCCAAATCGTTTCGGATACCCAGCGAGTCCTTCACCGTTAGCTGGGTGTTATGGCGCGCAAGCTCCACAACGCGCTTCCGAACTATGTCGTTAGGCACGAAGCCGTACAGTTCCAAGAGTGGGCCGCGAACGCTGGTGCCGAGAGAGTACGGGAAAGTTGTCATGTCGTTGAGAAGGGCCAACTCCACCTTCATTTCTTCGAGCCGGCCTTGCTCGCCCGCGCGAATGAGGTTCTCCTCGGAGGCGGCTTTTCTCATCGGCATCGGTCGGCCTTGATACTGCAAGGAGGGAGCCTGCGCCCGCGCTAACGGTACCGATACCATAACAGCGATCGCCAGGAAAGCGCCAGCGGCGCGCGGTACTGCCCTAGGCATAACGGGGTCTCCTGTCATGGGGAACGGCCGGCGTCAACCGGCTGGTGAGGCTTGCACCAGCCGGCTGACACCGGCCGTTCGCCAGTCGCTTACTGGTTGAGTATGTCGCGGGTGATGTCGTGCTGCACATCTGGCGTCGGGCAGGGATAGAGGTGCAGGTGATCGAGATCGATGTAAACCACTTCCACGGCCGGACGGACGCACTTAAACGGTACGGGATAGCCGCCCTGGATGGTCTCCGTGAAATAGACCGTGCATTTCCAGTGGCAATGGTGCAGCTGAGCTGGCCCAACGAGTGGGAAGAACCGCGGCGGATCGATTTTGTCCACAATTCGCTCGGTGACAATTTGAATGTTGTCGCGGAACTCTTCGTAGATGTAAGGAATGCCGCGATGGACGGGCTTCAAAGCGCGAAGGACGCGCGCCTCATCGGGCGGATCCTCGCACAAGGGCGGCGGGAACCCTTCGCGAATCGGCGGCATAATGGGCGTGCGCCAGTCGTTCTTCCAGCAGTATTTCTCCTCAATCCGCTCCGGTACCCAAGGCGGCACCAGAATAGGCGTGAACAGGCCCATCGAGAAGGGCCAGCAACCGCTCAACCCCAAAGGTGCCAGTGCGAGCAGAGCCAGCACCAGGGTACGCACTTTTCTCATGCCCCTCCCCCTTCCTCCCCGATCGTGGCGCGCTCCGCCAATCCCCAGCGCGGCCGGAGCAAACAGCGTCCCGCTCATGCAAGGCGCCGGCAGCCATTCCAAGGAGTCCATCTCCTTTAATGCTGGAAATATCGGACGGCCGTATTGAACGACTTTAGCGGTTCGCCAGGATGTGTCGAGAAGTGGGGTATTAACCAAGCGGAGCCGCGACCGTAAGGGAGTGGTTTTCTTAACCGCTCCCTTACGGTCGCGGCTCCGCTACTATCATTTCTTTCATTTCTTTTTGCGGTCCAACCAACTTCGCCATTTTGCCTGAGCCTCGGCGATTCTCTCCTTGTCGGCGTCGGCGGCGGGGCCGAAGTCCTGTCCGCGGCTGAGTTTCACCAGCGCCTCATGGGCGGCGGCACGAACCTCATCCGTCTCATCGCTTAACAAATCGATTAATTCGACTCCCAGACGCGGTTTCTTACCGGCGATGACTCGAATGGCCGCCTTGCGCATCTCAACCAGCCCATCTTTGAGTTTCTCTTTGACGACCTCTTCCGACTGGCGCGCGAGATGACGATCAAGCAAGTCGCGACCTAGTTTCTGAATGTCCTTCTCGTAGCTGGCAGCCGCGTTGGCGAGGGCTGGCATCACTTCCGGACCTCGGCGCTTTTCCAATTCGGCGAGGAGCAGCTTCAGGCGCGGCCCGCGTTCCGTGCTGGCGGCATCGGCTAACTCACTGACGCCCATGGAGCGCGGCGGCTTGGGACCGGAGGGAGTCGAGCCGCGCCGGGCCAGGGCATTTTTTCGCATCGATACAGCGATGCGTAAATCTTGAAGAACGCCAGCATGGCGCGTAGGGCCGACGCCGCTGCCGATTTCGTCACGGACAAACTCCATCAACTCCTGATCGTCGGAAGCAGAAAGCAGGCGGCCGAGTTTCTGGGCGATGACGACGACAGGACAGCTATGCTCGATCTTCGCCGCCCGGTTAACTCCGCGAACGAGGGCCGGGATCGCTTCGGGACCGAGAGCCTTGAAATCCTTGAGCGCCTTGGCCGCCTCCTGCCCCTGCAATCGGCCGATGTCGTACAGCATGAAGCGATCGATGATCTCGTCGAGCTTGTTCTCTTCTTCCTTCGTGAGATACGGCAAACTCGGCGCGTAGGGGCTACGCTTCGGTTTCTCCTTCTCCTTGGTTCCCGAACCGCGCGTGGTAACATCATCGCCCGCGCCGAAAACCGCGAGCGTCAGGACGAGTACAGCAGTGGTCATCGACGGCTCTCCTAACAAGATCAAGTAGTCTCAGTTTGAGGAGCGCCCGAGAAAAGCACACTCTGAGTTTATCGTGTGCGCGCGGCATCTGCAATCGGCAATCAGTGGCTCATGTCCAAAAGGGAGACGTGCGGCCAGGCCTCGCGGACTTTGCGGGTGAGAAAGCCGCGAATCTCGCCGACCGTGTGCATGCGCAAGACTCGTTGAGCCACGGCCTGAGCCATCTCCAGCGTGGTGTGCCGCACAACCTCCTTGATCGACGGCACGAAAGCGGGACTCATGCTCAGACGGCGCAGGCCCATGCCAAAAAGCGGTAAGAAACAGCGCGGCCAGCCGGCCATTTCGCCACACAGAGTCACGGGCTTGCCATGATCGTTGCAAGAACGGATGACGTGGTTCAAGAGCTGCATGAGCGCCGGGCTGAATGGCTCGCACAGATGAGCGACGTGAGGATTATCGCGGTCAGCGGCCATGAGGTACTGGATCAGATCGTTGGAGCCAATGCTGATGAAATCGACTTCTTCCAGGATCGACTCGATGCACAAGGCGGCGGCGGGCACTTCCAACATGATTCCCAGCGGCAGATCCTCGGCGAAGGGGATGCCGGCTCGCTGGAGCGCCAGCCGAGTGCGATCGACGATTTTTTTCAACCGCTGAACTTCCTCCAGAGTGGAAATCATCGGAAAGAGCAGACTCACTTTCCCATAACGGCCCGCGCGCAGGATGGCGCGCAGCTGCGTTTGGAAAAACTCTGGATAGGCGCTGCTGAGCCGGATGCTGCGGAAGCCCATGAACGGGTTGGCCTCATTGCGGTCGCCAAGGTAGGGAACGTGTTTATCGCCGCCGAGGTCGAGGGTGCGGATGGTCACTTGGTTGTTCGGAGCGGTCTCGATAACCGCGCGGTACGCCGCCAATTGTTCCTCCTCGTCGGGCACGGAGGGATGCGTCAAAAAGAGGTATTCCGTGCGATAAAGTCCAACGCCGGTTGCCCCGGCGGAGCCGGCCGTCGCCGCGTCGCCAGGCCCATTGATGTTGGCCAAAAGCTCCAGGCGAATGCCGTCGGAAGTGATCGGCGGCAAGTCGCGGTTCTCGATGAGCTTGCCGGCGAAGTCGGTGTACTCGCGCTGCAATTTGCGATACGCCGCCTCCACTTCGGGGCCGGGATTCAGATAGACGTGTCCCTCGCGGCCATCCACGGCGATGAGATCGCCGGTGTGGATCTCGTGCAGCAGGCCGCGCAATCCGGATACAGCGGGGATGCCCAGAGCGCGAGCAAGGATGGCGGCGTGGCCCGTCGTTCCGCCCGTTTCGGTCACGATGCCGGCGATGAGATGGCGATCGAACGTTAACGCTTGCGACGGTAGGATTTCCTCGGCGACGAGAATGACCGGCTCGTTGGGATTGAAGCTCGATGGCAGCTGCTCGCGGCCCAGCTGCCCAAGGATGCGGCCGATCACGTCGCGCAGGTCGGCCATGCGCTCTTGCAGGTAGGGATCGGCAATCTGGCCAAATAGCTTATCGTACTCCTCGAGGATCTCGCGGAGCGCGGAGGCAGCGTCGATTTTGCGTTCGAGGATAGCCGTCTTGACGCGTGTAACAAGGGTGGGATCGCGCAGGAGCAGACGGTGGGCGCGGAAGATAGCTGCTTCCTCCTCGCCGACTTGCTGGCTGATGCGTTCGATGCTGGCGTCGAGTTCTCGGGCGACCGCGGCGCAGGCGCGATCAAAACGGCTGACCTCGCCGGATACCGAGGCCGCGTCCAAGGAGAAAACTTCATGCCGGAGCAGCCCGTTGTCCATGCAAAAAGCACGGGCCACGGCAACTCCCGGCGATATGGGCAGGCCGCGTTTCATAATCGTACGCCGCCGTATTGCCGGAGTAATGTTCTCTGCCGCGTCGGTGCGAGAACCGAAGCGCGGAACCTGGCGATTGTGTCGTGTCTGTTTTCCGCGCATTTTGTGTTGTAACACAGAATCGAGACGCCATCAAGCAGCAGTAGTCCGTACTTCGTCGTCCCCAATCATGCGGACCAAATTGCTCGTCAAGTCCTAGTCGCGCACGCAGCGCAGCGGAGTAAGCGGACACGCCAAGCCGCCGCCTACTCCGCCGCGCTGCGTGCGCGACTGGGACGAAAGATCACGCGTGCCTGCAGAGAAAAACTTCGAGAATGCGCCTGCGCGGCGGTATGACTCGCCCGGTTCGTTTCGGTCCACTATACTCCTAGGGGATAAGCCAGGCTTAAGGAGGATGAATCATGCCGGTGACGACGGGAATGAAGGGGGCGGGCTACTACGATCAGAATTCGACGGCACAACTCGCCTCGATGCGATTGGTGTTCGACTGGATCCAGACCGCCATCGAGGCCATGCCGCTGCCGCCTGCCTCGCAGCCCTTCACCGTTCTGGACCTCGGTTCCTCCGAGGGACGCAACGCCCTTATCACCATGAGCCGGATCGTGGACATGGTGCGGCGGCGCCGGCCCGATCAGCTCCTCCAAACAATTTATAGCGATCTGCCAAGCAATAACTTCAATCAGCTGTTTCTGAATCTCCACGAAGCGCGGACGGCAGGCCGCATTCCTGCGGGTGTTTATACCAGCGCGGCGCCTGGATCGTTCTATCAGCCGCTTGTGCCACCGCAGAGTGTCCATTTCGCGATGGCCTTCAACGCGCTCTTGTGGCTCGACGAATTGCCGGCCGCGCCGGTGCCGGACTTCGTCGTTTATCGTCGTCCACATCCGCCGCGTCCCGGACTGCATGTGCCACCGGAGACCGCCGACGCCTTCGCGCGGCAAGCCGACCGTGATCTCATTCGCTTTCTGCGATGTCGTGCGGAGGAGCTGACACCGGGCGGCAAGCTGCTGATCGTCAGTCCCGGAGATTCCACCACGCATCGCCTTTCTGATGGAATCTACGATGTTCTTAACGACGCTTGCCTTGATCTCGTTGCCGCCGGCCGGCTGCCGCGGCAACGCTATGAGCGCTTCACGATGCCGCTTTATTTTCGCACCCCGGCGGAGACGTTGGCTCCTCTGGAACGCGATGATTCGCCGGTAAAAGGCGTATTCACGGTCGATCGGGCAGAGACGCTGGAGGTACAGACACCGTTCTTTGTCGAGTTCGACCGCACCGGCGATGCGGCAGAATTGGCCGTTAACTACACGGGTTTTCTGCGCGCCTTCTCCGAGCCGGTGGCACGAGTGGCCCTAGTCGGCGGCGATGGGGATGATGCCTTCATGAACGACTTGTATAGTCGAATCCACTCGCGGATTAAAGCAGAGCCGCAACGCTATCGATTCCGTTATCTTCTGACGGCCACACTGTTCACGCGCCGATGAGAAATGTTGAGAGGGTTAAACAAATTGAACCGCCAAGGCGCCAAGGTCGCCAAGAAAGAAAAGAGAAAAAAACACATTGAGGAAGGGTTTTTCTTCCCTATCCTTTGTAGGTATTACGCCCCCTGGGCGAGTATGAATTTCGGTTTTGCCAGGTAAAGCCTTACGGCCTCGCGGATTATGTCCGCCTTGGCATCAAACCAGGACCAGCCATGATCCCAGCAGTACGACTCCAAACGCAGGAACGCCCGGATCGCAAAGCCGATATGGTTTCGCTGCGCCACCGACCGCCGTACCTGGCAACGTTCCACGCCGCAGTGCTGCTTCAAACCCCGGTGGTACGTCTCGATGGCCCACGACTGCTCCGCGTAGCACAGCCGGTCCATCGCGCTCAACTCCAGATCACCGCTGGCCCAGTATTGCGTGTCGCCGTCTGTGGCCACGATCCGAAACACTTTGACCAGTCCGTAACCCGGCAGCCAGACTATCGTTCCCGACGACGCAATCGCCGCATCGCGGACGGCCACGGCGGGACCACCCTCCTGGCGAACCGAACGGTTAGACTTCAGCCGCGTCAGCCAACGCCAGCCAAACGAACGCAACAACTTCAGATTGTCCAGGCTGGCGTACCAACTGTCGAAGCAGACGCAGCGGGGCGTCAGGCCCCGGTCCCGCAGACGCCGCAACAGGGTACGAAACAGGGCATTTTTGCTCAGGCCGTCGTGAGGCTTGTCGTAAACGGCCCAATCGCAGGGAACGTGGCGGTCGCCATCGGTCCACAACAACGTCATCACGTTGATGCCATCGACCACCTTGTGGTGCTTGCCCGACCAGTGCGGATGGACCAAGGCGATTTGGCGGGCGTAGGGCTTGTCCAGAGTGGAGTCGTCCAGAACCCACAGCCCCTCCTGCGGGCGAATTTGGGTCAGGGCCTCCTGCCAGAGCGTTTCCGGATCGGGTTCCAGTCGGGTCAACAAGCGACGGAAGGCGTCGTGAGCAGGCGGATTGGTCTGGGGCGGTTGCACGGCGGCAGCCTCGGTACAGGTGTATTGACGGGGCGAAGCGATCAGAAACTGGATGTAGTCTTCGGGCCTAACTTTCGGTTGGTTCATGACGGCATCCTGCGTTACGTTGCCTGTCCTCCCGGATATTACAGACATTGTAGGGGGGCGTAACTCCTACCTTTGTTATCGTTTTTGTCTTGTTTCTCTCTGTCTTTTCTTGTCGTCCCTGGAGGTTCAATTCGGAATCGGTTCTTAGCCGAGGATGTCCTTGATAATTTCGCCATGCACATCGGTCAAGCGCATGTCGCGGCCGCCAAAGCGCACGGTCAGCCGCTTGTGATCGATGCCGAGTAGATGCAGCAGCGTGGCGTGCAGATCGTGCATCTCGAGTTTGTTGGCGATCGCCTTGTAGCCAAACTCGTCGGTTTCGCCGTAGACGTAGCCCCCCTTGACGCCGCCGCCGGCGAGCCACATGGTGAAACCGAATTGATCGTGATCGCGCCCGTCGCTGCCCTGGGCGAACGGCGTCCGGCCGAACTCGCCGCCCCAGAGCACCAGCGTGTCGTCGAGCATGCCGCGACTTTTTAGGTCCTTCAGGAGCGCGGCGATCGGTTGATCGACGGCACGGGCGTTCTTCTCGTGTCCGCTTCTCAGATTATCGTGTTGGTCCCAGCGATCGCTACCCACATGGGGACAAGTCAACTCGATGAAGCGCGCCCCGCGTTCGATGAGTCGCCGCGCGATGAGACATTCCGTGGCGAAAATGCGAGTCGGCGCGTATTCCGCATCGAGTCCGTACATTTTTTTCGTGGCCGCGGTTTCGCCCTTGATGTCCATCAACTCGGGAATGGCCGACTGCATCCGATAGGCCGTCTCGTAATTGGCGATAGCCGATTCGATCGCATCATCGTGTCCGGCGCGAATGGCGATGCCATCGTCGAGGCGGCGCAGCAAATCGAGTTTGCGGCGTTGGTGAGCGTCGCTCGCTTCGAGGCGACGAATGTTGGCCACCGGCGGATTGGCGGGGCGGAAGATCGATCCCTGATAGGCGGCGGGCAAGAAGCCGCTGTTGAAATTGTCCAGCCCACCGGGTGGGATCAGTCCGCCGTTGAGAACAATGAAGCCGGGCAAGTTTTTGTTGAGGCTTCCGAGTCCGTAACTGATCCAGGCCCCCATGCTCGGTCGGCCCTGTAAACCGGAGCCGGTATGCAGGAAATAGTTGGCGCTCGTATGTTCGGGAAACTTCGAGGTCATCGATCGAATGATGCACAATTCATCGATACACTGAGCGACGTGCGGGAACAGATCGCTGACCCACAGACCGCTTTGACCGCGCTTGCGGAACTTCCACGGCGAGGCCATCACCCGGCCGACGTTGTTAAACTGTGTCGGCTCGACCTTGAAAACGCGATGGGGATCGCGGCCGTGATATTTCTCCAGAAGCGGCTTGTAATCGAAAGTGTCGATCTGCGACGGGCCGCCGTCCATGTAGAGGAAGATGACATTGCGAGCGCGTGCGGGGTAGTGGGGCGCGGAGAGTGCGGGCGCGGTACGTCCTTCCTCGGCCAACAGCGCTGCCAGGGCCACGGCGCCGAAACCGTTGGCGCAGCGCAGCAGCATCTCGCGGCGGGATGGCGGCATCGAGATGAATCGCCCGCAGTGCATGAAGGGCCTCCGTCGCTATCAGTTGAGGAAGATGAATTCCTTGACGTTAAACAGCACGTGAGCGAGATCCGTCCAGGCATCTTCCTCCCTTGCTTGTCCTGCGGCCTGGTGTGCCAGGAAATCCGCGCATGCCTCAAGCTCCGCTTCTGTCGGTGGACGAGTGAATGCGCTTTCATACATGCGCATGATCCGCTCCCGAGTGGAACCAGATTCAGTCAGCACGCGCTTGGCCCAGAGTTGTGCCTGCTGATGAACGAATGGATCGTTCAGCAGAATGAGAGCCTGAGCCGGCACGTTGGAGACGGTGCGGCGGCCGACCGTGGAGAAGGGACTCGGCGTATCAAATGCGAGCAGGAACGGCGACAGGAAGTTGCGTCGCACGGCCAGATACACACTGCGCCGGCCATCGCCGTCGAGCGGGCCGCTGGTCGGCCGGCCGCGACCCTCCTGAAACGCCGTCAGGTATGCCAGCACCGAGGGGCCGTACAGACGCCGATCGAGACGGCCGGAGAGGGATAGGATGGCATCGCGGATCGCCTCACCTTCCAGGCGGCGTCTGTTCATGCGGTGTAAAAAGAAGTTGCCTGGGTCGGCGCGATCGGCTGCCTCGTCCGCCTCGCTCGCCATGCGATACGTACTTGAAAGCACCAGAGCGCGGATCAGTTTCTTGAGGGACCAACCTTCTTTGACGAAGCGATCGGCGAGGAAGTCGAGAAGCTCGGGATGCGTCGGCCGCTCGCCGAGGACGCCGAAATTGTCGGTGGATGCGACGATGCCGCGCCCGAACAGGTGATGCCAAACGCGGTTGACAAGTACGCGCGGCAAGAAGGGATCGACGGCGGGATCAATCATCTGTCGCGCCAGTTCCAGTCGTCCGCTGCCGTGCGTTGCGGCGAGTGCATTGGGACCGGCGAGCGCTTCAAGAAAGCGTCGCGGCACGGTTTCGCCGCGAGCCTTGTGCGACCCACGGATGAAAACGTATTCATTCTCCGGGCTGCCATCGATCATCGCCACGCACAGCCGCGATCCCTTCTGGATTCGATCCGCGATTTTGCTCTCCTGGATGAGAAAAGCGCGGGCTTGTTCGTTTGCGGGAGAAGTAGAGCCGAATAGTGCGGCGTGCGCGATCATCCAATTCGCCAAGCGAGCGCGATCGGTTGCGTCCGAGGAGCCGACGAGTCCATCGGCGGCCAACATATCCAGCGTGCTGATAAAAAGATGCCGATATGATCGCGCCAGCGCATCGAGAGAGTCCGCATCGGCGAGCGATTGGAGCAGCATGTCGTTGGGACGGCCGGAGAGCGGCGGCGGTTTCTCCCCCTGTACCACCTTCGCGACAGCAAAGGGACCGCTCGTGCTCGGCGTGAACTCCAGATGAATGCGCTGGCCCTGGTACGCACTCAGATCGTGAGCGATCCACTGGAAACGCTCCCCGGTGTTGATGTGGTGCATCAGTTGGCCGTGCAAAGGGCCGGCGATCATGATGTGCGAGCCGATGGAAGCGTAAACGAGGCCGCTGCCTTTCACGAGATAGAAGAGTTTGCCGGTTGTTAATAGAAACGTCGGCGTGTAGAGCGTTCTGCCGGCTCGGACGTCGCCGCCCAGTGATCCCGGATCGTTCTCCGCGCCGGGAGCTGGTTGCAGTACGTCCCACATCGAATCCTTTTCTGCCGCAGCATATTGGGTGAAGCGCAAGCCTGGTTTCTCCGCATCGCCTTCGACGTGCAAATCCCCCGGACGCACCGGACCAGAGCCGAACGCAAATCCATCGGTCCGCCAGTCCTCCGACTTACACTTCCCGTAATCGATAATGACCTGCACGTCTGACGGCGCTCGCGCCATTGTAGTGTGGGCCGACGGAGGAGGCCCACCGGCGGGCGTGGCGGGCCTCCTTCGTCGGCCCACACTACTCTCAAGTTCGCCGGCACTCTTCGCCCAAGCGTGCAATGGATCGGTTTCATCTCGCGCTGCCGTCGCCAGATGCGTGAGCCATCGACCCAGGATGGCTGCATCGAGTTTGCGAGCGTTGGCGATCTCCGCGAGTCGCGCCGGCGAATTCGCATGAGCCAGCATCGCCTCACGCGCCGCCAGCAGATATTCCGCTGTTCGTCCCGCAATCGGCCGCAGCGCCTCCGCCAGCGCTGTTTGGACCTTCACCCGGCCTCTTTGCCGCAACGCCCACAGTTCAGCAGCCACCCGGCGGTTATGTTCCATGGAATCAAAGCGCGCCAGCCGATAGTGACTGCTCTGGAGGAAACCGAACAGCGAGTAGTAATCCTTTGTGGAGATGGCGTCGAACTTGTGATCGTGGCAGCGAGCGCAGGCGACGGTCAAGCCGAGAAACGCCTTGGATAGCACATCGACCTTGTTATCGAAGCGATCGGCCTGATCCTGGCGAATGTCCACCGGCGAATGCACTTCCTCGCCGAGAAACCAGAAGCCGGTGGCGAGGATCGATTCGTTAAACCCTTGTTGCGGATGCCGGCGGGGATTCGTCAGCAAGTCGCCGGCCAGATGTTCGAGAACGAATTGATTGTACGGCATGTCGGCATTAAGTGCTCGAATGACGTAATCACGATATTGATAGGCGTTCGGGATGGCATAGTCGAACTCGTGTCCTCGTGTCTCGGCATAGCGCACGAGATCGAGCCAATGCCGGCCCCAGCGCTCGCCGAAATGCGGCGAGTTGAGCAGACGATCGACAACCTTTTCGACCGCGGCAGGTGATGTATCCTGGAGAAAGACCTCGATTTCTTCGGGCGAAGGCGGCAATCCGACCACGTCGAAATACAGACGGCGAAGGAGCGTCCGCTTCTCCGCGGGCTTTGCCGGCGACAATTGCTTGTCATCGAGTTTGGCGAGAATGAAGCGATCGAGGGGATCGCGCGGCCAATTCTCATCGCGCACTCTGGGTGGAGTTTGCGGGCGAATCGGCTGCCACGCCCAGTGTGTGCGTTTGCGCTCGTTGAGATCGAAAGCGGATTTGGCGATGCTGGCTTGAGCGGACGATGCCTGCTTCGGCCACGGAGCGCCTATCTTGACCCATGTAGTTAGATCGGCGATGGCGGCATCGGGCAGCTTGCCGCGCGGCGGCATTTGCAGCTCGACATTCTTATAAGCGACCGCCTCGACAAGCCGGCTTTTGTCCGGCTGCCCAGGGACAAGCGCCGGACCACTATCGCCGCCGGCCAACATCCCCTCCCGGCTATCCAACCGCAAACCGCCGCGCAGCTTCTTCGCCTGCGCGGAGTGACAGCGATAGCAGTGCTCGACAAGCACGGGTCGCACTTTGGTCTCAAAGAATTCATTATCGTCGGCGCGGAGCGACAAGGTGGGGACACAAAGCGTGAGAACGAGCGAAATCAGCGTCGTCGGCAGGAGTCGGCAGGGTTGCATGGTGAAGCCCCGTCGGGTGGGAGTCCGATCTTCCGTGCGCGTGGGGGCGGACTTCTCCCATAAGTGTACTCTGCGAGCGAGTCTGGTGCCACGAGGGAATTGCGAAAAGACGGAATCCTCCCCTTCCGGCAATGTCCCATTTCCCCTACGGGGCCAGCGGCGTTAGCGTCCCATTACTCTGGGGAAGTTCAATCCTCACGGCCCTCCAGGCAACGAAACCGTTGGAACGCTGCACGAGAACGCGGAGATTCGACGGCTTGTCCCCACTTGTGTTTTCGACTTCGACGTATCCTTCCATGTTGATGCCCCAATCCCCTTTTGTTCGCCGCCAGCTCCGCCCCCGTAACGAGGATCTATCCCATCCTTCGTCAGCGCAGTAAGCCAGCGCCGCTTCTTCTGGATCTGAACCGACCGCAACGGCCAGCAAATTGACGAACGGAAGAGCAACGGCGACTCCCAGAAGTACAAACAATGCCCACTTCACGCCGCCGCGCGGGGGCCTATGGGTCGGGGCTTGCCCGACACCTAGTCCTTTCCCCGCTGGCATGGGATTGTCCCAGAAGATTAGCTTCAATCTTCGGTGGTCGCTTGCCACCAGAACACCACACAACACGGTCAGAAAAAGAGCAATGTATTTGACCGAGGGGAAGTCGAAGCAAAAATCCATGACAGTAATATTAAAGGAAACTGCAAGCAAGGCGAGCGCTCCAAGCGTGGTGGTCCTGGGAATCAGAACCAGAAGCCCCGGCACTAGTTCGCACGCGCCGATGAAGCGTGCATAGACCGGTGAGTACCCAAAGAAGCACCAGACAAGCCAGGTGCCATCTGTGGTCTTGCTGTCAATCACGAAATCTCCGTGATAGAACTGGCCGCCGAGGATTTTCACCAATCCATAAGCGACGAACGCCATCCCCACAATCAGGCGACAAAGCAGCAGGACAAGACGCATGAATCTCCTCGGGATTACATTGGATTTCACCGCGGTTCAGACCCGAGTACGTCAATTACACCCGGAATATGCGCTCGACATTATCGCGGAGCAGGCAGCGCGCCAGTTCGACCGCGCCGGTTTCACTGAGGATGCCGGGACGAACGAAATCGTCGGCTAGCACACGAGCCAGCAATCGGCGATACATGTTGAACTTCGGTAAACCAAATTCCAACTTATACATATCGCTGTAGTAGCCGATCTGTTTCGTCTTCGGCACCGCTTGCAATCGCGCTCGCAGATCGACCTCGATGTAGGCAGGGATATTCGAGTACCACCAATGGCCGTTGGTAACAACGTTCGGGAAGATCCAGCTATGGCTGACAAGTTCCTGGTTCTGTCCGCTCGATAACACCGAGATGCAGAACGTCACTTCCGGAAACGCGTTGAATAGCTCCGCATATTGAAGAAGCGAGGTGCGCTGATCGAAAAGGTCTTGCCCCTGATAGACACCGCTGCGATAGACACGACGATTGACGCCAATCATCAAATCGAAAGGCAGTTTGAAATCGCGGCAATACTCGGCGAGCATCCAGAACGCCTCTGGGCCGGGGCGCGGCACGAAATCGGGCGGCAACGAGATAGCACATGCTTTGGCGCCGTGCCGGGTGAAATAATCGAACAATTTGCCGATGGCGCGGCGCAGGCTTGCTGCATCGCCGACTTCAATTCCTGTCGCTTTCGCCAGGCGCTGCCGCACTTCGGGCTTATCGAGATGAAAGACGAGATCATCCGTTCGCAGACAGGGGACGTAGCGATTGGCATCGAACCCTTCAAGCGGATCATCGAAATCGTTGGTGAGGAAAACCTTCTCGATATTGGAGCGGCGCAGCACCTCATTCTCCCAATCGGGCTGCGACATTACGCGTTCAGCGGCGTCCCAAAGAAAATCGGCATCGGCAACCGTGATGCGCTCGCCCGAAAAGCCGAGAAAAGTACGGGCGATCTCCAAAAACCAGGCATATTGGGCCGTATTGTCGAAGCGGTCCATGTGGGCGAGGATAGCGCGGACGCGCTCGCGCGGCTCGAAATCCGCGGCGAGCGGCTTCTGATCCATCCCGGCGGAATGGGCCAATTCAGTGTAATAGTGATAGCCCAGGATGTCATCGAGCGTGCGCGATGCCGGTCGATGCGGGTTAATGTGCGAGTGCGGATCGATCAACGGGATACGGCAAATTTCGGTGAATAGCTCGCGGACAAGTGAATCCGACTGCATGATGCGGCTCCCCAGGGCAGCGATGTTTCGCCTATCGTTTCTTGAATAAGATCCACGGTAGCGACGCTAACCGAAGGTATTTTTGTACGACTCCTTGCCGGAGACTTCATCCCATGCGGAGTATTTATGAGTTAACCACGGAAGAAGCCTATCAGCTGGTTTCCGAACATTTCGGTCATCCTTTGCCGCCGCTGAAAGCAGTCGAGAATGAGGATTGGGGCCGTGACTACGTCTTGCAGTATCTGCAGCAGCATACTGCTTCGGAGTTGGCCTCGGTGGGATTGACCTGGGATGACCTCGCCGATGAATGAAATCGTTTTGGCATGGGGCGCCCGGCCCCGAAACGAATGCGGTCGCGGCTCACCGCGGATCGGCGTATAATCCGGGCATGGACGATACACCCATTCAACTCGCCTTCGAGGGCGGCACGCTGGCAGTCACCGGCGCGACGCCCGAACGTCTGACTGAGCTGCCGTATTGCCTGCACGATCCGCGCACCGGTGTCTTTCGCGCCGAGGCGATACACTATCGCGCGTTAGTTGAGCATCTGCGCCGCGAACGCATTGTTTACGAAGACAAGGCCCGCGCCTATCAACCGACGCCGTGGACGTTGCGAACCAGCCGCGATCCCTTTCCGCATCAGACCGAAGCACTCGAAACCTGGTGGAAAAGCGGTGCGCGCGGCATCGTCGTGCTGCCGACCGGCACCGGCAAGACGTTCTTGGCCGTCCTCGCCATCTACAAGGCGGCCCGGCCGACGCTCGTCATCACGCCGACCATCGACTTGCTCCATCAGTGGTACGCCGAGCTGCTCGCCGCTTTCGATGCCCCTGTCGGTCTGATCGGCGGCGGACATTACGAGATTCAGCCGTTAACCGTTACCACGTACGATTCGGCGCACATTCACCTCGACCGCTGGGGCAACCGTTTTGGCCTGGTTGTCTTCGACGAGTGCCATCATCTACCCGGTCCGTCGTATTTGGAGGCGGCGCGCGGCAGCCTGGCTCCCTTTCGCTTGGGACTGACAGCCACTCCCGAACGCCAAGACGGACAAGAAACCCTGCTGGAATTGATGATCGGCCCCATCGTGTATCGCCGCGAGATCAAGGAACTGGCCGGCGATTTCCTTGCCGAATATCGGGCCGAACGGCTGTACGTCGAGCTGACCCCGGAAGAACAGCAGCGCTATCAGCAGGCGCGCGAGCACTATCGTCGTTTCTGCGCCGAGCATGGCATCAGTCTGAGTTCGACCAACGGATGGCAGCGATTCATTCAGGAGACCTGCCGGTCGCGCGACGGCCGCGCCGCCTTTGAAGCCTATCGCGAGCAGCGCCGCCTGGCCCTTGCGGCGCCGGGCAAGCTACAGAATCTGGAAAAACTTCTCGACCGCCATCGCCAGGACCGCGTGCTCATATTCACCTATGACAACGCCACGGTCTATCAAATCTCTCGGCGATTTCTTGTGCCGGCCATCACGCATCAGACCAAAGCCAAGGAACGCCGGCACATTTTGCAGGCATTCCACCAGGGCGAGTATAATGTGGTCGTCACCAGCCGAGTCCTCAACGAAGGCGTCGATGTGCCGGCGGCCAATATCGGCATCATCCTGTCCGGCAGCGGCACAGTGCGCGAGCACGTCCAACGTCTGGGCCGCCTGCTCCGTAAGCACGGAGACAAACAAGCCCTGCTCTACGAGGTAGTGACACGCGGCACCGCCGAGGAATTCACCAGCGAGCGGCGCCGGCAGCATCATGCGTATCGATGAACCCGAGAGAGAGACGTGGATTTTCAACCGCGAAAGGGGATTATCATGGGAGAACCGAGGGAATTGACCAACGGCCCTTCGATGCAAGTAGTGCAGGAGTTGACCGTCGAACGCGATCAGCTACGGGAGGAAGCGAATCGGCTTCGTGCAGAACTGGCCGAATTGCGGCGCGCTTTGGAGCAAGCCCAACAAGAACTACGCGACAAGGCTACCATTGTGGCCGAGCGAGATCTGTATTTGCGCGAATTGGAGGAATTCTGGGCGGAGAAGATCGCTGAGACGAAAAAAAACAGCGTGGACTTCGGTGAATTCATCGCGGAAATGGAACGCGAGCTGGGCATGCGAGGGACACTCGATGGCAAGTAGCTCGGCCGACTCTTATCAGTTTGCACCGACGGAAGAGCAACTCAAGCAATTGAGGTCGTGGGCGGAGCGAGCGACCGCGCGGGGTAGGAAGGCGGAGTTTCTCACCACATTGAAGACCATTTATCAGAAGTTAACAACGGAGCCGCTGATCTGGGGCGATCCCTCTTATGGCCTTAATCAACTTGGTTTGCAGGTCTACCATCGCGTCTGCTCGCCCTTGCATGTTGCTTACGCAGTCGATGAAGCAAGACGGATTGTTTACATCAAGAAGTTCACTCTCTTATCCGGCAGTGGTCTAGAAGACGAATAAGGCATCTGCAAAATGCTCACCGGAAAAATGGTCGCCGTCCGCTATGCCCGTGATCGCATTATCCCGAGATACATCGATGTCAACGATCCGGGATGGCGTGAAGTCGCCGAGCGCTTGTTGACGCTCTTTCGCGGTCAGGAGGGGCGGACGCGCGGCGAGTTGGAGGAAGAGCAGAATGAACTATTTGGCGACGATCCCAGCCAGCTCGTTCATCAGGGGCTGGCGAAATTGCTCGAAGATCGCTGCGAGTTCGAGGTTGTCTCCGGCCATCCGCCGGAGGAAATTCGCGCCGCCGTCTTCCGGACCGCGGCGCGCCATCGATTAGCGCCGCCCGATCCGGAGACGGTCCTGGAGATGAGCTTCGACCGCGACGCTGTGCTGCGCGAGGCGGCCAAGGAGCTGAGTCTGACCCCGGAGATAATCGAGCAGGGACTTTTCGCGGATCTCAAAAGCGAACAGCGTCTCGTCCACTTCAAAGACATTAGCGTCGAACATCTATTGCAACGTTATAATGTGGCGCTGGCGCAGGCGGTCTTGTATCGCTGCACACGCCTGCACGTTACCATTCGCAACGAGCCGCCGGCGCGCTATCGGCAATTACTCCGCCGTGTCAAATTCCATCGACTCATCTGCGAGATGGAGCGAGTGGGCGAGAACAGTTGGCGTCTGCATCTCGATGGGCCGTTCAGTCTGTTTTCGGCGACGCAAAAATATGGCTTGCAACTGGCCTTGTTCTTCCCGGCTGTATTGTTGTGCCGCGACTTCGAGGTTCGCGCCGAACTGAGCTGGGGTCCGCAGCGCAAGCCGAAGGTGTTTCTGGCGTCGCCGAGCGATGGGCTGGTGTCGCACTACGCCGACGCCGGGACCTATGTCCCGCCGGAGCTGGGATTGTTCGTCGAGTTGTTTCGTAAGCGAGTCGCGGACTGGGATATTGCTGAGGAAACAGAAGTCTTTCCGCTGGGCAGTGCCGGCTTTTGGGTGCCGGATTTTCGCCTGATTCATAAAGCGACAGGCCGGCGCGTGCTGTTTGAGGTGCTTGGCTTCTGGCGCCGCTCCAGCGCGGAGCAACACCTGTCCCGACTCCGGCAGCATGTGACGGAGCCTTTTTTGCTGGCGGTGTCCGATCAATTGCACATCGAAGAAGCGGAGCTGGAAGGATTGCCGGCCGAGATTCATCGCTTTCGCAATATGCCCCTGCCGGATGAGGTTGCACGGCTGGCATGGGAAGTGCTATCACCCTAATTGAGAGCGAGAAAACGGGCGATCATGCGGCCGCGTTTTCGTCTGGATTGTCCACATTGCGATCGGCTCTCCTTACATGCAAATGGCCTCCTGGCGTCAAAATTCGCCGTAGACAGCCCTGTCCCTGGCGAGCAGAATGAGCAAACGCAGCGCGCTCTCTCGCGCCGGCGTGGGCTAGGATTCCCTTAACAGCGAAACGATTCCTTTTCGGACGCGCATGAGGACGGCTGGTGAAGAAGCACATCATCGTTAATTTTTTGAAATACGCCGTGGCGCTTGGTCTCATGGCCTGGGTCATCTGGTCCAACTGGGGTGATCCGAACGGTACGGTCGGCAAGATTGTCATCGGCAGTGAGCCGGAGAAGGGGAAAATCGCGGGAAAAGTTATCGCCTATCAGCCGGAGGAATCCATCCGCATCGAGCGATTCTCCGCCGAGGGGGAAGACGCCGACCCACAAATTCAGTTCGCGTTGAAAAAACCAGGCTTTTTTCAGAAACTATCGGCCTCCGTTAAGGGTCTTTTCAGCCAATCACCCACTCGCCCGAAAGGGACCACCCTTGTCAAGGCCGATGGCACGCCCTGGCCCGACGGCGAGAGCGTGCAACCGGGCACGGTCGTAACCCTCAGCGAGATTTCGCGCGAGCTCGCCTATGTTTGGCAGCGGAACGTGATACGAGGCGAGCCGATCCACGGCGGATATTTCCTCATCGCCTTCGTCATCGGCTTCGCCAGCACGATGTTGACTCTCGTTCGTTGGTACATTCTCGTTCGCGCTGTGGAGCTGCCGTTCCGCGTTCTTGATGCTTTTCGCCTGGGCTTCATCGGTTTGTTCTTCAATAATTTCATGCCCGGATCGGTGGGCGGCGATGTCATCAAGGCAGCGGTCTTGGCGCGAGAGCAGGACCGCCGAACCGTAGCCGTGGCCACCGTGATCATGGACCGGGCCATCGCTCTGTGGGCGCTCATTTGGTTCGTCGCACTCTTGGGGGCCGGCTTCTGGATGAGCGGACTGCTCGTTGGACAAGGCGCAGAGCAGTGTCGTAAGATTGTCACCATTGCCTGGACAGTCGTTATCCTGTCGGTACTGGTGTGGATGGCGCTGGGATTGCTGCCCGATTGGCGGGCTAAGCGTTTCGCCGGCCGGCTGGAGCGCTTGCCGAAAGTCGGTACGGCGGTCGCCGAACTATGGCGCGCGGTGTGGATGTATCGCTGCCGGCCGCGGGCCGTCGGCGGTGTGCTGCTCTTGTCATGGGTTGGCCATGTCGGATTCGTCTTCCTTTTCTATTGTGCCGTGTTGACCTTGTGGCAGCCGGACTCCGGCGAGGAGATCCCGACCTTGGCGCAGCATTTCCTGATCGTACCCATCGGTCTAGTGATTCAGGCGGCGCCGTTTTTCCCCGGCGGGGCCGGCATAGGCGAACTGGGCTTTGGGCTGCTTTATCAGTGGTTGGGTTGCTCCGAAGCCAGCGGGGTGCTTGGCTCGTTAGTGCAGCGCGTGATTAACTGGACGCTCGGTCTGTTCGGCGGCTTAATGTACCTGCGCATGCGAGCTGCCTTGCAGTCGGCGCTGAGCCGCGAGGAAGTAAGCCTAGTCGGTAGTTTTCCGAGCCGCGCACGCAGCGCAGCGGAGTAAGCGGCAGCATGGGAAGGCTGCTTACTCCGCTGCGCTGCGTGCGCGGCTCAGCGTCGTGGAGGACGAGACATGCGCGTCGATTTCTATGGGATGGTCCTGGAAACGCCTCGCGTCACTTTTTATCTGTGGTCGCCGTGGCGTGCGGCTGCCCTTGAACATCGTCTGTTCGAGGCGATTCGCGCCCTCCCGCGCGTGCTGCTCGAACAAGGACCGGATGAAATGCGTTTGCACATTGACGATCCCAAAACGTGGCGAGCGGCGCTGCAAACGACGGCGCGTGTGCTGAAGGGCTGGCAAGAGGAAGCCGATCCCGGCAGCGAACGGCGCTCCTGGCGCTGGCTGCTTGAAGGGGACACCGATGCCGACGGTTACGATCACACCGGCGAGCCGGTCAGTCTTTGGGGCTTCCTTCGCCTGGGTCTGGAACGTGGCGTGCCGGGTGAGGCGGAAAAAGGCGAGGACATCGACCTGGAAGGGTTCGGCCTACAAGTGTGGGGCGAGAGGCTCCGCGCTGAGCCGCGACCGTAAGGAAGCGGTTGCTTCTCCGCGTTGAGCCGCGACCGTAAGGGAGCGGATGTCTTCACCGCTCCCTTACGGTCGCGGTTCCTTGGGGAGAGTGAATGTGAAGACGGCGCCGCCGGCGGGATCGTTCTCGCCGCAAATCGTTCCGCCGTGGGCTTCCAGAAGACGCCGGCAGATCGACAGACCCAGGCCCAGCCCGGTTTCCTTACTGCTGACGAACGGCTCGAACAGCCGTGCCAAGACAACGGCAGGGATGCCTGGCCCCGTATCGTGCAGACGCACTTGCACACAGGCAGGATCAGTCAGGACACGCAAAGCCAGCCGCAGTTCGCCGCCGCGCGGCATCGCATCCAGAGAGTTCAGCATCAAGTTGACGAGTACCTGGTGAATCTGCTCGCCATCAATGAATAACTCCACGGGATGGGGGGGAAGGTCCGTTTTGATCGTCACGTTCTGCCGCCGTGCCCTACCGTCGAGTAGGGTGACAGCGCGGCGGATAACTTCCAGCAGATCGGTGCGGCGTTGCTCGGCTCGAGGCGGACGCGCGAAGTCGAGGAACGTCTGGATGCACGCTTCCATGCGGCGAATCTCGTGCTCGATGATGCCGAGATCTTCGGCGGGCAGTCCGGGCGGCGGATTGCCCTCCAGACCGGTTTGCACCAGCATCTTGACGGAGGTGAGAGGGTTTCGCAGCTCATGAGCCACACCAGCCGCTACCTGTCCGACGGCGGCCAGCTGCTCGGCCCGAAGCACTTCGTGCTCGCGCTGGTGCAGGCGCTCAAAAACACGCTCGATCTGCTCGACGATGCCCTTCATCAAGGTGCTCGAAAGAGCGGCCTCGCCGTGGCTTTCCAGAGTCACCGGCCGCAGCTCGCTGTCGAGCCGTCCGGCCGCATCGCGGATGCGCACGCTCAGTTGAAGCATCGACTGATGCAGCCGCCGGGCCACCGCGTAGCCAAGCAGCCAGCCTGCCAAGGGCGCGCCGATTCCAACTGTCAACAGCCCCCAGGTCAAGCGGTCAACGAGGCGGCGGTCGGCCTGGTGGGAGGCGCTAACTTGCCGCGTGTTGTACTCCAAAAGGCGCGAACAATCCAGCAGGACTCCCTTCTCCAGCTGGAGAGCCAATTGTTCATCAAACTCCTCAAGCTTTTTTCCCGTCGGAAGAGAAGGACGTTTGCTCCATTGCGTCTTATAGGCTTGCCAGCTGTTCTCGATCCGTTCGACGTGCTGGATTTCCGTGTCGCTGTCGGCGTAGCGGCGTGCGTTCACAAGCTGTTGATCCGCCTTCTCGTGTCGCTTGCTCAGTTCCGCGGCCAATAGGTCGGGACGGCTGTGGTCGCCCCGGAGCAAAGGGGGCAGTTCGTCAAGCGTCGTTTCCAACTCCTTGTCGGCAACCATGCTCGCCACGTTTTCGGTAAGGACGCGCGAGACCTCCAAATGCGCGTAATTGAGATAAAGAGCGCTGATGATGCAGGCGATGACAAGCAGCAGACTGCCAGTGATGGCCAACCAGCGGACAAGGATTTCAAGCCGAGTGGAAATGGCCACGGCTCCTCACACGCCGAGGGAAGGAAACAAATACACACGCTCCGTGATCCATTATAAGCGAAGCTGCCGTAAGAGGAGGCCAGGGGTTTGGTTCAGAACCATGCGGGAAAAGAAAAAACCCGCGCCGGGGATAGCGCGGGTAGGGGAGGGGGGTGAGGGTATCTATCAAGATTTCGTTATGGCTTCCGGGTTGATGGCGTCGCCCGAGTCTATCCGGAAGACCGAACAGACTCGGGCCACTACCATGCCGCTCGGGACATCGCCCAAGCCTCTTCTGTTCCAGCCCCGATCAGTTGCAAGGTTGCGACTTTCAGAGCCGACGTTGTGTAGTTATGCAACTGCCGTGCCAGAGTGCGCGGATTGATTTTACAATAGACGTAACTCTTGCACGTAGTTAAGGTTGCAACCGAGAACCACACGAAGGGTCCACGGCGAGAAACGTTGAACTATGAGGCAATTGTTACAAAACGAGACTGAATGATGGTAAAGAAAGCCATGCGGCGAGGACCGACCATAGCCAGTGACAGAGAGACGGCACTCTCCGGAGGCAGTGTTTGTATTACGCCCCAACCAGCACAACTCGCACATCCATAACGTTCGTTCGTGTCAGTCCGGTCTTGAGGAGGTCGCCGGCCGCCTCAAAAAAGGAATAAGCGTCATGGCGCTCCAAGTAATCGGCAGGATCAAGTCCGGCTTGTGCGCTGCGCATCAACGTTGTCTGATCCGCGAGCGCGCCGGCGGCGTCGGTTGGGCCATCCTCGCCGTCGGTGCCGCCGCTGAGTATCACGATGTTTCGCAGTCCGACCGGACCCAGGTACACGGCGGCCGACAGCACGAATTCCTGATTGCGTCCGCCTCGACCTGGCGAAGGACCGAGCGTGACCGTCGTTTCACCTCCGGACAAGATACAAACGGGCGGACTCAGAGGCTGCCCATCGGCGCGGATGCTCCGCGCGATGCCGGCCAGAGCGATGGCCACATAGCGCGTTTCCCCCTCGATAAAGGAACCGAGGTTGAGTACCTTATAACCAAACGCCTCTGCCTGGCGTTGCGCGGCGGCGAGCGCCCGGCCGTTGTTGCCGAGGACAAGATTGTGTACCGAGGCCGGCAAGGTTTTGAGTGTTTCGTCAATCGCGCCCTTACGGCCGCGTTCGAGATAAGCCAGGACGGCCGCCGGTACCTGCGACCGCAGGCCATAGCGATCGAGAATGGCCAGGGCGTCGGCGAACGTGGTGGGATCGGCGGCGGTGGGACCGGAAGCGATCACATTGAGCGGATCGCCGATTACATCGGAGATAATCAAACTGAACAGCGGCCGAGTACCAAAGGCCTGGGCCAATCTTCCTCCCTTAATGGCGGACAGATGTTTACGAACGCAATTCATCTCGTTAATGGTGGCGCCGCAGGCGTGCAGAAGGGCGGTGACATGCTGTTTATCTTCAAGAGTGATGTCGTCTGCGGGTGCAGGTAGTATCGCGGAACCGCCACCCGACAGAAGGCACAGTCCGACATCGTGCGGCCCTGCCTTCCCAACCAGTTCGAGCATAGCCCGCACCCCTGCGACGCCCTCGGCAGTCGGCTGATTGCTGCCGGCCGGCCGAGCCACATGCAGACGGATGGCAGCTAGCGGTGGGACCGGCGTCCCGCCGGTCGTCTCCGCCGGCACGTTGACCACACCGGCCACACGATCGAGTCGATCCGCTAGCGCCGCCTCAACGCCAGCCGCCATCGCCGCTCCCGCCTTGCCTCCGCCGATGACGAGAATCCGTCCCGAACCAGCGAGCGCTTCCGCCAGTGCCGGCGGCGGATTCATCAGGATGGCGCGTACCAACTCAAAAGGATCGACCGCAGCCACGGCAGCTTGCCAGATGGCGCGAGCATGTTGCCGAAGGAGCGCGGAGGAATCCGTCATGCTCGTGCCTGGATCACTCACATTCATTGGTCAATTCCGCTTTTCTCACTGGCCCGCGAACGCGGCAAATCATATTGCTCGCAATAATCATCTACATTACATTATCTGTTCTCGCCACCCTATGCAGGGCCGGCATAACGAATCGAATCCCCAGATCTGACAAGGAGGTCAGCCTTGCGCTACGCAGTCCTAGTTCTCGCTATCGCCCTTGCGGTAGCGAACACTCAAGCCCGTGCCGATCTGGTCACGTACACCATGACTGGCACGATTCAGTCTTCGCAGAATTTGGGGCTTTCGGCGGGCGACCGCATTAGCTGGCAATTACAGTATAATAATTCTCTTCCGATGAATGCTAACGGTTCTTCGGGAATGAATTACTACTCGCCCACTCCAGTAATTACCAACCTAATAGATCGGACCAATGGAGGATTCCCCTTCTTTATGTCGTCAAGCGTTTACTCCACTCTGAGCCTGAACAACGCCTCTGCCACCCTTTATCCGAATTCTTTTGTGGCAGGGGCCGAATCGACCACAATTCCTGGCTATCCTGAAGGCATCCTCAGTTATGGTCTTGTCCTAAATAACATAGGTTCGCTTCCGACGATGAATCTGGCGAACTTGCAGCTCAACACCCTACCACTCAATCTGTCCGCTTCGTCCTTCAACTATAGTTTTGCGGAGGATTTGGGTCCGTTAGATCAACAGAGTTTCGTGGCTTCTGTGGATTCGATTTCCTCCCCAGTGTACGGCGCTCCCGAACCAGGATCGCTCACGCTGTTTCTCTTGGGTGTTGCCGGCTTTGCCGCACGCGGCATGCGTCGCCGTCTGGGGCAACCGGCCTAAAACGAACAGGAAGCGTAAGCGACTGCACTTCTCCGGTCGCTTACGCTTCCAACTCCTCGTCTTCGATCCCACCCGCTCCTATCCGCCGACGCCAGAAGCACGTTTTTCATTTCGAAATCTCCCCACGCCTCCTTGCCAATCAACGAACTCTGCCGGACAATACGGAACATCCTGTCCTCACAACGATATTCTCGCCACGGAGACGCACCGATGAAAACCGGCATGAACTTACTTTTGTGGACCACGCACGTCACCCAGGAGCATTTTCCGCTGTTCGCTAAGCTCAAGAAGGCAGGTTTCGACGGCGTGGAAGTTCCGTTGTTCGCGGGCGACGCCTCGCACTACAAGTCGATACGCAAGGAGTTGGACAATAACGGACTCGGCTGTACGACTGTCTGCTGTGCCACGCAGGCTGCCAACCCCATCAGTCCCGATCCCGGACTCCGGCAAGCCGGACTCGATCACGTGAAATGGGCCGTCGAGATGTCGGCCACGCTCGGCAGCGAAATCCTGGCTGGACCGTATCATTCGCCGCTCGGCGTCTTCTCGGGAAACGGGCCGACCGACGACGAAAAGAAATGGGCCGCCGAGACACTTCGCAAGGCTGCTGCCGAAGCGCAAAAAGCCAAGGTCATGCTGGCCATTGAGTATCTGAATCGCTTCGAGTGCTATTTTCTGACCACCGCCGCCGACACACGCGCCCTGGTCAAGGCCGTCGATCATCCGCACTTCCGCATGATGTACGATACCTTCCACGCCAATATCGAGGAGAAGCACGCCGCGGCGACCATCACCAGTATCGCCGACAGCTTCATTCACGTCCACATCAGCGAGAATGACCGCGGCACTCCGGGCACCGGCCACGTCGCCTGGGACGAGACGTTCCACGGTCTGCGGCAGGTCGGTTACGACGGTTGGCTGGTCATCGAAGCGTTTGGCCGAGCACTGCCGGACCTCGCCGCCGCTACCAAGGTCTGGCGCGATCTCTTCCCCAGCGCCGAGGAAGTTTACACGCAAGGTCTGCGCTTTATGAAAGAGAAATGGGCGGCCGCGGCGAGGTGACACACATGTTGCGGCGAGCGAGGTCGCGTAAGCGCCCCGAGACAAGACTCGGGGCGCTTACGCGACCCGCTCGCCGTGAATCTACTGGCAGATGACTCGATTGGTTCGTATGATTGTCGGCAGTTCCCGCGCACGGAAACTCCCTACCTACCCAAACTCTCCGCAGGATTGGCCAATGTTAAATTCTCTACTCCGCACACGTTCCTTGCACCGACTCGTTGCCCTGATGGTCCTAGCAGCCGTCATCTCGGCCGTAGTTGCCGAGGACAAGCCATCGACCAAAGTCTCAACCGAGATAGACCCGATCAGCTACCTGCAACAGCGGTACACGCCCCTGTTCAACGGCAAAGATTTCACCGGCTGGCACGGACGTCAGGGGGATTTCAATCCTTATACCTTGGCAGCCATGCCTGGAGACAAGGCCGTTCTCCTCGGCGCGAAGTGGACGGACGAGACCAACAAACACTGGCGCGTCGAGAATGGCGAGCTAATCAGCGATGGAAAGGGGCCATTCCTAACCACGAACAAGGACTATGGCGACATCGAGCTGCTGGTCGATTACAAGATGTTTCCCAAGGGGGACAGTGGAGTCTATCTGCGGGCAACGCCGCAGGTGCAGATTTGGGATTACACCAGGCAAACGGGGTACGGAGGACTCGGAGCCGACAAGGGCAGCGGCGGCTTGTGGAACAACAGCAAGGGCGCTCCCGGCAAGGATCCGCTCGTCCTGGCCGACAAACCACTCGGCGAATGGAACCACTTCCGCATCCTCATGCTCGGCGAGCGTGTGACGGTTTATCTCAACGACAAGCTCGTCGTCAATCACGCTCGTATGGAAAACTACTGGAATCGCAAGCTGCCGCTTCTGCGTAAAGGGCCGATCCAACTGCAAACGCACGGCAGCGAAATCCGCTGGCGCAATATCTATATCCGGGAGATCCCCGCGGCCGAGGCCAACAAATTGCTGCGCGAAATGAGTGGCGATAAAGGGTTCGAGACCGTGTTCAACGGCAAGGACTTCGAGGGCTGGGCAGGTCCTCTCGAGAATTATGAAGTGAACAATGGAGCCATCGTCTGCAAGCCGCACAAGGGCGGCGTCATCTACACCAAGCCAGAGTACGACGATTTCGTGGCCCGCTTGGAGTTCAAGCTACCGCCAAACGGCAACAACGGCTTGGCGATCCGCTTTCCCGGCGGCAAGGGCGACACCGCTTATGACGGCATGTGCGAATTGCAAGTTCTGGATGACGCCTACAAGGGGATCGATCCGCGGCAAGCCCACGGCTCGGCCTACGGCATGGTTGCCGCCCATCGCGGTTATCAACGGCCCATCGGCGAGTGGAACTATCAAGAAGTAACGGTCAAGGGATCGACGATCAAAGTTGAGCTGAACGGAACGCAAATCCTCGATTGCGATTTGAGCAAAGTAACGGAGTTCCTGGGCAACCGCGCCCATCCGGGCAAGGACCGCACCAGCGGCCATTTCGGTTTCGCCGGCCACAATGACCCCGTGGAGTTCCGCAACATCCAGATCAAGCGGCTGGATCGATTGGATCGAGAAATTACGAAATAACCTCGCCAGCCCGCAGCGCCAGGCGAGCGGGGTTGCGTTAGCGCCCCGAGGAAATCTCTCGGGGCGCTAACGAGTGCTTCTCTCGGGGCGCTAACGCGACCCCGCTCGCCTGGCACTATGGGTTGGTGAAGAACCGACAGGAGCATTCTCATGACATCACCCCGCATCACACGTCGCCGCGCCCTCAAGCAAGCCGCCGCCTGTCTCGCCGCCCCGTTCGTGATTCGCGCTCACGCCGCCGCCCCCAGCGAAACAGTTTACCACGCCAGTTTCGGGGCAAGCGGGATGGCCTTCTCCGATATCGGCTCGCTGACCGCCAGCAAACACCTCAAGCTCGTTGCCGTGGCCGAGGTCGATCTTAATCGCGTCGCCGAGGTCAAGAAGCGTTTTACGGACGTGAAAATCTACCAAGACTGGCGCGAGTTGCTCGACAAGGAGAAGCACCTTAACTCGGTCAACGTGTCCACTCCGGACCACATGCACGCCCCCATCACCATGCGAGCGATGCACCAGGGTTTGCACGTCTACACGCAGAAGCCGCTGACGCAGACGATCTACGAAGCCCGCCAGCTGGCGAAGACAGCGGCCGAGAAAAAACTGGTATCGCAGATGGGCATCCAGATTCACTCGCATGGAGTGCATCGGACCGTTGTGGCGACGATACAGTCCGGCGTGATCGGCAAAGTCAAGGAAGTCCACAGCTGGAGCGGCAAGGGCTGGGGCGACCCCAATCCGCGCCCTAATCGTAGCGATCCGGTGCCGGCGGGTTTCAACTGGGATGGATGGCTAGGCGTTGCGGCAGAACGGCCGTATATCGGCGGCGAATACTATCACCCCGGCAACTGGCGCAAACGACTCGATTTCGGCACCGGCACCTTCGGCGATATGGCTTGCCACATTCTCGATCCAGTTTATGGCTCATTGGCTCTGACCTCCCCTAAGTCCGTTCGCTCGGAGATTGAAGAAGCACCCAACGCCGATAACTGGAGCCTGAATGTCCACGTCAAGTACACCTTCCCAGGCACGAAGTACTCGACGGAAACGCTGGTCTTGCACTGGTACAACGGCAGCCAGCGTCCGCCGGCAGCGGTTCAGTCGCTCCTGGAAGGCCGAAAGCTGAACGATCAGGGATCGATCTACCTCGGCACGGAAGGCGTGTTGTACTCGCCGTACATCGCCATGCCGGTCCTCCTTCCGTCGTCGAAATTCAAAGGCCATGAATTGCCGAAGCAAGAGAGCGCCAATCATTACTTGCAATTCGTCGAGGCATGCCGCGGCAACGACAAAACATCGGCTCCTTTCTCTTATGCTGGGCCGTTGACCGAGACCGTGCTGCTCGGCTGCCTGGCCACGCGCTTCCCGTTGAAGACACTGGAATGGGAAGCCGCCAAGCTAACGGTGACGAATGAAAGTGATGCGAATAAATATGTCCGCCGCCGTTATCGCAAGGGCTGGGAAGTGGAGGGGTTGTGAGAGTTGGATGGAGGAGATGACTTATGTGGTTTGCCGTCAAGCGCCTGGCGCTGGGGCTGATCCTGATTGCGGGAGCCGCCGCAGTGCTGTTGGCGACAGACGTGAGGCGCCGAGAACCGGGAGGGTTGCCGCGGATCGCCATTTTCCAACATGCTTCGGTACCCGTCCTGGATGACGGTGTGCGCGGGATGATTGATGGCCTGGCCGCGAACGGTTATCGTAAAGGCGAGACCGCCGACATCACCCTTTACAATGCCCAAGGAGAGGCGGCGACCGCGAACACCATCGCTCACGATATAACCGACGGCCGCTTCGATCTCGTGATTACTTCAAGCACGCTTTCCTTGCAGGCGGTCGCCAACGCCAACAAATCGGGACGAACGATTCACGTGTTCGGGATCGTTGCCGATCCGTATGCGGCCGGCGTCGGACTCGATCCCGCCAATCCGCTAGGACATCCTCGGCATCTGGTTGGCCAGGGCATTCTCTTTCCGGTGAGCGAAGTCTTTGGCATGGCCCGGCAAATGTTGCCGAGCTTGAAAACCGTTGGTGTGGCCTGGGATCCGGCGCAGGCGAACTCGCGCCGCTTCGTCGAAGACGCGCGGGCCGCATGCACGAAATTAGGCATCGAGCTTTTGGAGGCTCAGGTAGAGAGCACTGCCGGAGTGCGCGAAGCGATCGAGTCCGTGATTAGCCGCGGCGCCCAGGCCATCTGGATCGGCGGCGACATCACGGTATCCAACGCGATCGAAACCGTCATCACGGCCTGTCGTCAGGCGAAGATCCCTGTCTTTTCCATGTTGCCCGGCAATCCCAACCGTGGCACGCTCTTCGATATCGGGTTTGACTATTACCAGGCCGGGAGTTTATGCGGCGAGCTGGCAGCACAGATCCTCAAGGGAAAGGATCCCGCAACCATCCCCATACGCGACACAAAGGATCTCGTAGATCGCTTTTTGCTCGTCAACAAGAAGGCCCTGATTGGCTTGAAGGATCCCTGGCGGATCCCCGATGAACTTCTGCGGACAGCGAATATCGTGGTGGATGAGGAGGGCGTACCGCGCGAAACGGGCGAGGACAAATCCACTAAACGCTGACCCGTAACGGGAAAGGGGCCGTGCAGCGATCGCGGCGACAACATGGAGATCATCACGCAACGCCAGGCGGGGGAGACCGCCGAACTGAAGATTCGAGGCCGGCTCGACGGCTACTGGTCGGATCACCTGGCCACGGAGTTAGGCAAGTTCGTCCGCGAGGGTACACACCGGCTTTGGCTGGATTTGTCTGGGGTCAACTACATCAGTTCCCTGGCCGTCGGCGTTTTCGTGCGCTATCAGAAGCAGTTGAAGTCTCTGGGCGGCAGCCTCAAGATTGTAAGCCCTTCCGAGCCTGTCAAGGAAGTGCTCGAAACGGTTCGTTTGATCGAGGTGTTGGTGGGCGAGCCACCCGGCTTTCAGGGCAATGTGACTTGGGCACTGCGGGCACCCCGGCGCGGCACCTTTCGTGAGCAGGACGGCATCGAACTGGAGACGTTTCAGTATCCTTCTCCGGGCCCGCTTCAAGGCCGCGTTTTCGGCGATCCTTCGCTGCTACGGGGCTGCCGCTTCGCGGAAGCCGATTGCCCGGCGGTACCGTTGGGAGCGGACTCGATTGCCGTCGGCATCGGTGCTCTGGGCCGCGATTTCGACGATTGCCAGGATCGATTCGGCGAGTTTTTGTCCGCTGCCGGTGTCGCCGCCTACCTGCCGACCGATGGCAGCAATGTCCCGGATTATCTCTTTCTCGGAGAGGCGACGGGGGCGAATGTGCGCTTCTGTTACGGATTCTCCTGCACAGGCCAGTTCGCGCACCTGATGCGTTTCGAGACCAGAAAAGGGTCACCCGTCCCCCTGACCCAACTTGTCACGACTACCCTGGACCTTGTTGGCGCGGAGGCGATCGGTGTGGTGCTGATCGCCGAGTCTTCGGGTCTCATGGGGGCGACTTTGTTGCGCTCGCCAGTAGGGAACGCGACCGCCGAGGCCCCGTTCGCCTATCCCGCGATCCGCGAGTGGCTGAGTTTCACCGCTGAGCGGGCCTATCGCAACACAACCGCCCTGGTCGTCGGCGTGGCGGCCCGAGGAGAGGCGGGAGCGCTAACTCCGCTTCTCCGGCCGCTGGGCCGCGGGACTCAGCCCGTGGGGCATTTTCATGCGGCCGTGTTCTCGCACCGCACCCTGTCAATTGGTGAGATCGATCTGAAGGGGACCGTGGCCGCGCTTTTTGAAGCGCAGCATTTTCAAGGGGTGCTTCACCTGCTCGGCGACTACCGCGAGCCAGCCGGCCTGGGCGAAAGCGAGTTCGTGCGCGGCGCATGCTGGGCCGCGCCCCTGGGGCCTGTCGAAGTGGAAAGGACATCTGCATGAGCGCCCTCTTGAGCGCCCTTACCATGGGCCTGATCTTGTCGCTGTTGGCGCTGGGTGTGTTCATCAGCTTTCGCGTATTTGCCTTTCCGGACATCACCGTCGATGGTTCCATCACGCTCGGCGCGTGCGTTAGCAGCGTGTTGCTCGTCACCGAGCCTACGCCTCTCGTGCGAACCTTGCCCTGGGCTGTCGCCGCCGGAATCGCGGCCGCGGCCGGTCTCGCCTATCTGTTCATCGCCGAGGGCAAAGCGCTTCGGACGTTCCTCCCCCGCGTTCTCGCTGTGGCTGTGTTTGTCGCCGGTTTTGTCGTGCTCGTTCTGTGTTTTCGCAATCCCGTTGTGGCAACGATCGCGGGCGCCGCTGGCGGGCTTCTGGCCGGCATGACGACCGGAATCTTGCACGCCAAATTTAGGATCCACGGACTCGTCTCGGGCATCCTGGTGATGACCGCCCTCTACTCGGTGAACCTGCACGTCCTCGGCAAAAGCAATGTATCGCTTCAATCTGCGACCACACTTTCCACCTATACCAACGACGTGGGCAGCCGCTTGCTGGGAGGCGAGACGACCTTGCACATTTTCCGTTGGGAAGCGGCGACGAACGATCTGTCGATGCTTGTTTTCTCATTCGTCTTCATCATCCTTTGCGGAGCTGCTTTGTATGCGTTTTTCCGCACCGACCTGGGAACGGCCATGCGTGCCACCGGCGATAGTCCTCAAATGATTTGCGCCCTCGGCACCAATGTGGGCAACATGATGGTCATGGGCCTGGCGCTCTCCAACGGCTTGGTTGCGCTGTCGGGTTCGTTGCTTGCTCAGTACCAGGGGTCTGCCGATGTGCAAATGGGCATCGGCATGGTAGTTTTGGGGCTGGCGAGCATCATCCTCGGTGAGGCCCTCGTAGGTCCCGGCCATCTGGGCCTGACGTTGGCGGGGGCCGTGATGGGGTCGATTCTTTTCCGACTTCTCCTCGCCATCGCGCTGCGCGCCGGCCTGGATCCGGTGGACTTGAAGATCATTACGGCCGGCGCCCTGTTCCTGGCTCTCGTATTTCCCCAAGCACTGGCGCTCGTCAAAGGCTGGGGCCGACGGGCCGCGTCCAAGGAGGTGCGCCATGCTTGAGATCGGCAATATCTCAAAGACTTTTCATCCTCATACACCGAATGAAGTGCGCGCCCTCCGAGGCGTGAGCCTGACGATTCCCGCCGGTTCGTTCGTGATTGTCATCGGCACGAACGGCTCCGGAAAATCAACGCTCTTGAACGCCGTGGCCGGCACGTTCTTCGTGGATGATGGTACGATTCGCCTGGCGGATCAGGACGTTACCCGTTGGCCCGAGCACCTCCGGGCCAAACTCATCGGCCGTGTTTTCCAGAATCCCTTTAGTGGCACGGCCGCGAACATGACGATCGCGGAGAACCTGGCCCTGGCAACGCGGCGCGGCTGTTCGCGCGGTTTGAACTGGGCGTTGCGACCGTCGTTGAAGTCCGAAATCCGGGATCGCGTTCGTCAGCTTAATCTCGGACTGGAGGACCGGCTGGATAACGCCATTGGCAGCTTGTCCGGCGGGCAACGGCAAGCCCTGACCCTGCTCATGGCGACCTGGCGCCGTCCGGAGTTATTGCTGCTTGACGAGCACACCGCCGCTCTCGATCCCAAGAGCGCGGATCAGGTGATCGCGCTGAGCGAACAGATCATTACCCGAGAGAAGCTGACGACGCTGATGGTAACGCACTCAATGCAGCAGGCGGCCTATCTTGGGGATCGCCTGGTGATGATGCACCGCGGCCGGGTCATCCACGATGACACCGGCGTCCACAAGCAACGCCTTCGGCCGGATGATCTGCTGGCCCGTTTTGAGGCGGTTCGTCGCGGCGAGTTGGTGGATGAGAGCGTTGCCGAAATGATCGGTGCCTTGTACGTCTAGAGCACATATTGAGATCGTTTATTGGTTAACGATGCTTCGCAGAAGCATCGGCGGTTGCCATGACGCTTCTGCGAAGCGTCGCTAACCACTACACCAACCACAAAAGCGCGCTAATAAGGAAGATTACCGATGTCCCGCTTCGTTATGCTGGCTGGCCTTGTCGTCCTCGGCGCGAGCGCTTTGGCCGCCGATGCGCCGCCCGACTTGCCCAAGGACACTCTGCCGGCAAAGCTCGCGCTGAACGAAGTGCCGCTCGGCCTTGAACCGCGCCCTGTGTCGAAGGAAAACCCTTTGACAGAGCAGCGCGTCGTCCTCGGCCGCAGGTTGTTCTTCGACCCGATCTTGTCCGCGGACAACACGGTTGCCTGTGCCAGCTGCCACCAGCCGTCGCACGGCTTCGCGGGAACTGAGGCCCGGCCGCGCGGAATCCGCGGCCAGCGCGTCGCGCGTCGTGCCCCTTCGCTGTTCAACCGGGCCTACGGAAAGACTTTCTTTTGGGACGGCCGAGAGTCCACGCTGGAAGGACAGGCGCTGCGCCCCATTGAGGATCCTGCCGAGATGGGTTCCACCGTCGCCGCCGCCCTCGATCGGCTGCGGGCTAATCCGGCGTACAAATCTCAGTTCGAGGTGGCGTTCTCCGACGGCGTGACAGCGGCCAATCTGGGCCGAGCGTTGGCAAGCTTCGAGCGTGTGCTGCTGCGCGGCGACAGTGTCATCGATCGCTTCCGCCGCAAGGGGGACACCAAGGCCATGACGGCGCAGGAGCGTCATGGGCTATGGCTATACGAGAGCAAGGGCCGCTGCTGGCGTTGTCACACGGGAGCCAACTTCACCGATGAGGCGTTCCACAATACCGGCGTAAGCTGGGGCAAGGAGCCGGCCGACCTCGGTCGGTATGCCGTGACCAAGAAAGAGGAGGACCGCGGCCGGTTCAAGACGCCGACACTGCGCGGCGTACCCTTGACCGGGCCGTACATGCACGACGGCAGCCTGACATCGTTGGAGGCCGTGGTCGAGTTCTACAACCGAGGCGGCGGCGCCAATCCCAACCTCGACCCGATCCTGGTGCCGTTGAACCTGTCGAAAGACGAGGTTAGAAGCCTCGTGGCGTTCCTCAAGGCGTTGTGATTGGCTTCTGGAGTGGTTCGCTTTGTCGAAATTCTGAGGACTGCGACGGCTACGCCCGCATTTTTTCTGCCAATCGGCGGGCGGGACGCTTGCTCTCCGACCGGTTTTCGTGAGCCAGATTGTTCCAGCCCTCATCCCCCGGATCCGAACGGAGGCTTGCTCACTGCTTGCCCTTGGCAGATTTCGAGGCCAATTCCTCAATGGTCATACCCGGCGTCAATTCCCGATTCGCCAGGCCGGGGTAAGTCGGAGCGTAGCGATACGCTCGAAATATGGGATTTGCAGAGCCGCCGAAAAACAACATCGTGCCGCGGCCCGGCTGAAAGTCTATCGGGACGTTGTACTTCCATACGACCTCCTTCTGGGGCGTCACCTCAAAAATCGTGCCGCTAAAACCAGTCGAGATCAACGTATTGCCGTTCGGAAGTCGCTGGGCGCCGGACATCATCATGGCAAAGAAGTCGGTCTTCTTGGGCGCGGTGTAACTCCAGACCAGTTCTTTGGGTCCATAGGGTTCGCCGGCTGACCGGAGATATCGCCCCTCCGAATCGACGGGAAGGACGATCTCGTCTACCGAGGAGTAAGCGCCGTCCGAATGTCTTCCATTGTTGAAAACGAGCAAGTGTCCCGCACCGGGGAGCCCTTCGGGTATCCAGTGGGTGTCGTGCTGGGCGAAAAGCCGTTGGTCCTTGACCGTCCCGGCGCGGTAGGCGCGCGGATTGCCCCAGCGGTAAAGAATATCTCCCCCCTTGCCGTATTTGCCACCCTCGTGACTCGCGGCCTGAGCTTTGGTGGTACTGTGATCGATGATCCAGACTTCGTTGAACTCGCGGGGAGAAAGCATGATCTGATCAAGGCGCGCGTTGTAGGCGACGGCGTTTACGTGGGTCCAGTCGGGAAAGAATCCGGCGAATTTTCTGCCGCCGCCGGCCCCAATGTAACCAAGCCCCTTTAGGCGATCCAGATTATCGTCTTTCGATTTTTTGCCATCCTTGGCCATTTCCTTCGTGTCGTCCTTCTTTGGAGGCGTTGGCGGCAGGAAGAAGCCGAAGCCTCCAAAGCCGCCACCCGCCCGCCGGGCGAAGTTCGCATCCACCAATTCCGGATGAGCGGCGACGTCCCCATAGTTTGCCTTGGCGCGGTCGTGGTCCTGAATAAGATGGTCCCACATACGCCATTCCCACACGATTTTACCCCCCGTTTTGCCTGTCGGCTTGACTTCAATCAGTGCATCGACCAGCATATCGGTCTTGCCGGCCAATTCCGGCTTGACGCCAGCGGCGATGGCCTCTTGGGGTGTCTTGCGTTCCCATACGATCATCAGGATATTGCCGTTCGGCAGCCTGGTAATGGCATGGTGTCGAATCTGGCTTTGGTTGTGAAAGCGGTAATCCCAAACAAGCCTGCCGTCCCACGTAAACTCCTGGATTCGTCCGCCTTTGCTAGCGCCCGCGAAGAACGCCTCATTCTCGGCCAGGTCGGCAGACCGCAAAAGGCTGCCGTTTTCCAGCACGTACGCATCCTGGCCGGCCATGTATCGGCTTTGCCACATCCGCACAACCCGCCCCTGCATGTCGATCAGGTAGGTTTTTGTGGACGAAAGCGGAAAGACGAGAGTGTAACCTTGAAACGCCTTGGGATCGTTGACGACAACGCCCTGTTGGGCTTTAGCATCTGTGTTTTTGGCCGGTGAGTTGTCCGCGGAGGCACGATCGGGTTGCGAAACGACAACGAATACAAGCAGAACTGCGAGGGCGACGGCGACACGAGAATGAAACACGACACGGCCTCCTTAACCATTGGATTCCAGTTCTTGTAGTTCCAGTATTACCCAGTCGGAGGAGCAAAAGTTTCAGGAGCATGCTGAAGCCGATCCTCTTCCAGACGGCCCTCCTCTCCCGTGCTTCGACCACGACATGAGTGGATAGCTGAAGCCGAATTGTGCGATGGAAGAGATCGTCATTGGCCTGCTTGATGACCGCGCGCCAAAGCTACCCAAGATGAGGAAGCTTCGGAGTCAATTTGGAATTGTCTCACCCTCCCGGAGTTGTCATGATGCGATTCGATAATGTCCGGCTCTGGGAGAGAGCTATATGCAAACCAAACCTTTCCACTGGCTCCGTTCCTACCCCAAAACCGCCCTTTGTCTCTTCCTTTTCGCTTTGTTCACTCTGTTAAACGTGCTTGCGTACCACCACGCCTGGGCCATGACCCACTTCGTATCGGAAGGAGCGCGGACGAAACGGCCGGAACAACTCTCCTTCATGAAAAAGCTTACGGTCTTTTGCACAGGTGTTTCCATCCCCAAACCCAGGGGGCAAGGGAAAACTCCCAAAGACCACGGGTTGCCATTCGAGTTCCATCGCCTCGCCGGTTCAGGCGGCGGTGAACTGGAAGCCTGGCACATTCCCCACTCGAGGGCGAAAGGAATCGTCCTCATGTTTCACGGCTACGCCTCGTGCAAAGCAAGTTTGTTGGCCGAGGCGAAATCCTTTCACGATCTGGGCTTCGCGGCATTCCTGGTCGATTTCCACGGAAGCGGCGGCTCGAGCGGCTGCAACACTTCCATCGGCATGTTCGAGGCTGAAGAAGTGGCACTAGCGGCGGACTATGCCCGGACGCACTGGCCCGCTTTGCCGCAGATCTGTTACGGTCAGTCAATGGGCAGCGCCGCCATCTTGCGGGCCAGCGCCATTCTTGGCTACAACCCGGCGGCCCTCATTCTGGAATGTCCGTTCGATCGATTACTCACGACGGTCGGCAACCGCTTCGGGTCAATGGGGCTGCCGGCATTTCCCCTGGCGCATCTGCTGGTATTCTGGGGCGGCGTGCAGCAGGGATTCAACGGCTTTCGGCACAACCCGGTCGAGTACGCCGCGCACGTCGCTTGCCCGGTCCTACACATGCAGGGCACCGCCGACCCGCACGTGACGCGCGAGGAGGCGCAAGCCATTTTCGACAATCTTGGGGGCGAGAAAAAAATGGAGTTGTTCGCCGGCATCGGGCATAAGCCGTACCTGGTCAACCGGCCGGAGCAATGGCGACGCGCCGTAGGGGACTTTCTGGCCCAGCACGTCGAGAAATCTCCTTCTCGTGCAATTTTTCATTCGCGCGGGGAATAATCACGCCCCTCCCGGATCAAATCTTATAGTCCGTTCTTCGATCCGTAATCACGGTTCATTTGGATCATTCCCCGTCTCGTTCAAGGAGCAAGCCATGCCCCCTTCGAACCATCGCTACGTCAGGCTCCGCGCTGTCCGCACGTTGATGCTGTTTTTCGCCGCAGCCGCCGCCGGTGTTGTAATCGGATGTGGCCAGGCGCGCCACCCGCTCGACGGCGCTCGCCAAAAATCGATGGGCGGCGCTGAAAAGGCTGCCAAGAAACTAATGGATGCAGCGCCGATGCCGGCGAAAGAGAATGCGGAACACAATACCGAGGCCTACGATCACATTGTCGAAAATGTGTTTCTCCCCGCCGATCGCAATCCGCTCTCGACCTTCTCCATCGATGTCGATACCGCTTCCTACAGCAACGTTCGCCGCTTCTTACTGAACGAAAACCGACTGCCGCCGCCCGACGCTGTACGCATCGAGGAACTCGTCAATTACTTCCCCTACCGCTATCCCCAGCCAAAGGGCGGTCAACCTGTTTCCTTCACACTGGATCTCGCGGAGTGTCCGTGGAACGCCAAGCATTACCTCGTCCGCATCGGTCTCATGGCCGAACGCATCGATCCCACGAAGATGCCGGCGCGAAATTTCGTTTTTCTCGTGGATACCTCCGGCTCGATGGACGCACTCAATCGCCTCCCGTTGCTCCAGCAATCACTGCACATGCTCGTCGATCAGCTTAACGAGCGCGATCGCGTCGCCATCGTCGCCTATGCCGGAAACGCCGGTCTCGTAATGCCCTCGACGCCGGGCAAGCACAATCAGGTGATCCACACCGCCATCGACCACCTGAGGGCGGGCGGCTCAACCAACGGCGGGGAGGGCATCACCTTGGCCTATCGCGTCGCCGAAGAGAACTTCATCCAGGGCGGACTCAATCGCGTCATCCTTGGAACCGATGGCGATTTCAACGTCGGCGTCACCAACCAGGGCGATCTAGTGCGTCTGATCGAGGAGAAACGCAAGAGCGGCGTGTACCTAACAATCCTTGGTTTCGGCATGGGCAATCTCAAAGATTCGACGATGGAGAAACTGTCGCACCACGGCAACGGCCATTACGCCTACATCGATTCCGAGTCCGAGGCGCGCAAGGTGTTCATTGAACAAGGGGCCGCGCTCGTGACCGTCGCCAAGGATGTGAAACTGCAAATCGAGTTCAATCCGAAGCGCGTCGGCGCCTATCGCCTCATCGGTTACGAGAACCGGCTGCTGCAAGCGCACGAGTTCAACGACGACAAGAAGGATGCCGGCGACATGGGGGCCGGCCACACCGTTACGGCCCTCTACGAGATCATCCCGCCCGGTCAACCCCTGCCGGGTGCCAAGGTGGACGCGCTCAAGTATCAAAAACCGCTGATGCCATCGAAGGCTGCCGATAACGGCGAATGGTTAACCGTAAAGCTGCGCTACAAGGATCCCGATGCGGAGACGAGCAAACTGCTCAGCAAACCGCTGACGGGCGAACCGGAGACACTGGCCCAAATGCCGGAGGATTTCCGTTTCACCAGCGCCGTCGCCGCCTTCGGTATGCTGCTTCGCAACTCCGAGTATCGCGGGACAGCAACGTATGCCAATGTCCGCAAGCTGGCAGCCGGCGCGCTCGCCGAAGACCGCAATGGCCATCGCGCTGAATTCCTGGGGATGATCGACGCTGCGGAAAGGCTCGCTCCGAAGCGTTGAGCCACGATCGAAACGGGTTTTTATCCGAGCCTGAGGCGTTAGCGAAGGTATCTCTTCGGTAACGCCTCAGGCTCGGATACATACGTTTGACCTGCGATGAATCGCTAGCGCATACAATCCAGAGCCGCTCGCGCCTGCCGCGTCAAACGCGATGACTCTGGACCTTTCGCTACATCCTCCAGCAGGTGTCGCGCCTCCGCCGTGCCGATACGTTCCAACACAATCAGCGCTCGCAATTGTCGCGATTCGTCCGGCCTTGGCGGTGACGGCAAGTTCTGGAACGCCGCGAGCAGCTCCTCGATGCGCCGCCGCTTTTCAGGCGATGGTTTCGCCGCTAAGGCCGCACGCAAGGCCGGTTCCGCTTGCTGCCCTAGTTCTTTCAGACGCTTCGACGCCGCTTCGCGGAGCTTGAAGGAATCACTGTCGAGATCAGCGAGCAGCTTGGATATTACATCGGCCGCCGGTACCAACGACGGCTTGATCCGGCTTCGCAGAAACGCCAGGGCATCTTGCGGGGCGTCGGCCATTTGCCAGACGGCGCGCCAGGCCTTGTCCGCGTCGGCGTCCGCGAGATCGGTCCAGAGCGATTCTAGTTCTTTCATCGACGCCTTCGCGCGAGGAGACATCGGCTCCGGTACGTCCCACAGCAAGATGGTGCTGTCTGGGAGACCGGTGGCCAGGCGCCGGCCATCACGAGTGAACGCCAAGCAACTCGCAAAACTGCCGGGCGTTCTCCCCGCGCGGATCGACTCGGGCAAGGGGAAGCGGGCGACGACCTCGCCGCTTCGCACATCGCGGAGCTGGATGCCGTCCAAGTCGTTTGTAGCGATGAGGCAATTGTTTGGATGGAAGACTGTCTGGGCAACCCACGATGTCGTTTTCAGTCGGGCAACGATCTTTCCCGTGGCTGTCTCCCACACGTAGACACCATCCGGGGCGATGCACTCGACACCCTGTACCTTCATCAACTTTTCCGCACCGCTGGCCGCCAGCGCGCCGTCGGCGGAGAAGCCAGCGGCACCCAGGATTCTTCCCTCTCCGTTTTTTGGCCTTCCCGGAAGCTCGGCGTATTTCTTCGCCGTTTCCACGTCGATCAAGGCATTTCCCACAAGTAAAGACCGTGCATCCGGAGATAGAATGCCGGCGCCGTGTCGCGTTTCTCCTGTGGAGCCCAGCTTCAACAGCCTCCCCGTCTCCGCCTCCCAGACCGCGACTTGATCGCTTGGGTTCTGCGGCGGGATGCCAGGTGCTCGAACTCCGCCATTGTCGGCCAGCGCGCGGTAGAAGCCGACGATCTGTCTACCATCGGGACTGATCCGCACTTGTTGAATTATTCCCTCCGGCTCTCCAGCGGCTCGGGGCGGCAGCGCGAAGCTGCGAAGTTCCTTATCCGATGCGGCGTCCCACGATTTGATGTAGCCATCATTCCCGGCCGACACAATGCGACGTCCATCGGCCGAAATGTCGAGTGTTCGGACGCCTGTATTCGCGTCATGCCACATAAGGAGCGGATTCAGTTCCGGGTTGTAGCCGCGCCAGACGCGCAGCAGCCGGCCCGTTCGGGCATCCCACAGTCTCACCGAGCCGTCCGTGGAACCCGATGCCAATCGCCGGCCGTCGGCCGAGAAGGCCAGGGAGACCACCTCGCCGACGTGCCCCTGTCCGAATGTGTCGGCCCACAGGGGCTTGCCCGAATCCAGATGCCAGCGCTGGAGCGAACCGTTGTTCGTTACAAAGCTCTTGCCGTTGGGGAGGAAAATGATTTGCGTGGATGTGCCGGACTGCATCCGCCGCATCTTGCCATGCTCCATATCCCAGACCACAGTACCGTTAGGAGGATTCGTGAACAGCAGAGTCTGACCGTCTGGAGAAAGGGCCGCAATACCATTGTTGGGAATCGTGGGCACGTGTTTGATCGGGCTTTCCTCGCCGGTGGCAAGGTCGAGCGCCCTCCCCAGGCGCGGCGACAAAAGCTTGCCGTCCGGCATCAACAACATCGTAGGATGAGTAGATGTCTCATGGTACCGAGGAGGCAGGGTAGCATCGACGAATGGCCTGTTCTGCCACCTCTGCCGCCTGTGCGTTAGGTCCCAGCAGCAGGTTCCTTCCTCCGTGGAACCATAGGCAACGATTAGTAACTTCCCATCTGCGGAAAAGCCGAAGAAATTGCACTCCCAATTATGGCCAACTTTGGTGGAAAAAATCTCCTTGCCGTTGGACAATTGCCAGACGCACAGGATCTGTTCGTTGCCGCTTCGTCGAGGCGAGAATTGCCCTCCGATACGGCCATCCGCAGCGAGACGCTCTCCATCCAGAGAAAAAGCAAGATCGGAGATGAAGTCGGCCTTCTCGATGATCAGCCTGCGGATCGCTTTGCCCGAGAGCGCGTCCCAGAGCGTCAGTTTGCCAGCCATTCTATCCGCGGTCGCCACGAAACGGCCGTCGGGCGCTAGCGACCAAACATCGTCATTCGGCTCGGACACGCCGGGCAACTGGAAGGACTGGCGGCGTTTTCCTGTGGCTGTGTCCCAAATGGTCACGTACTTGCCGCCGCGCACGGCGACGATGGATTTACCGTCCGCCGTCACGGCGATCTGAGCGCCGACTGCACGGCGTTGGAGCGTCCCCAGGCGCATCACGGCTCCCTTGGGCAGTGGATCGCCGTAGAGATCGACGGGTTCCTTTGCTGGCAATGGCTTGTCATCGGAATCGACCGCTGATGTCGTGTTCTCTGGGACGGCTTGCGAACGTGCGGCGATCATGCCCACACCGGTGCCGGTGAGCGCAAGCAACATCACGGCCACGACGATGGTTTTGAGTTTGTTAACGAACATGCTTCGCATCACCTCCTGAATTAACGCCGCGACCGCCGGCGCGTCGCGGCCCGTGGCCGCTGCCTGACATGTCGTTTGTGCCAACAAAGCGGGGACACGACTGGTCGTGCCGGCAAACAGCAGCGTCCCGCCGAGCACAGCCGGCATGGTCAGTCCCTTTCTTTCTAAACGCACCCGCAATTGACGCCGGCCGCGCTCCAAGCGCCCCCTCACTGCCCCCGCCGAGCAGCCCAGAAGCCGTGCGGCTTCCTCTTGCGGCAATCCTTCCAGGCAACACAAAATCAGCGGCGCACGATACTTTTCCGGCAGTTTCGCCAACTCCTCATCGAGAACGGCGAGGAATTCTTGAGCCGTCAATTCGTCAAGTGGATTGCGTGGCGACGAGGGGCGGGCAATCGCTTCCCGTTGGCGGCGGCGCGCGCGCGTCCGCCGTGCCTGCAACGATAGGCGATGCGCGACGCCGTGTAACCAGCACGACAACGAATTGGGGCGGCGAATCGTGTGTCCTTCGCGGAACAGCCACAGAAACACGGCTTGAAACACGTCTTCGGCGGTTTGCTCATCGCCGGTGACGCGCTTGGCCACACTCAGCACCATCGGCCCATGGCGGTGTAGCAGGGCGGTGAACGCCTCCTCGTCGCGCCGCTCTGCCAAGCGCCGCAAGAGTTCGCGGTCATCTTCCCTCGCCGCGCCATGCCCGGCGACAACCGAACGCAGATACGCGAGAACAGAGTGCGAAGACGAATTCACGGCTGCTCCTCCCGATGGGGCACTTTTCGAGAGTATAGTTGCCGCGAACGATCAAACCGCACAAAAACTTTTCGATTTGGCTGCCCCCAAGTCGATCAAGGGAAACAACTCAAGGCGGCTCGTGCTTGCCGTGTCAAGCGCGCCGAGGGCGGTCCTTTCGCGACATCCTCCAGCCGCCGCCGCGCCTCCGATGTTCCGATGCGTTCAAGCACAATCAGCGCCCGCAATTGTCGCAATTCGTCTGAAGTCGGCGGCGGCGGCGCCTCCTGAAAAGCCGCGAGCAATTCCTCGATGCGCCGCCGTTGTTCAAGCGATGGTTTCGCTTGGAGCGCGGCGCGTAAGGCCGGTTCAGCTTGCAGCCCCAATTCCTTAAAGCGTTTCACTGCCGCCTCGCGGATCGCAAAGGCATCGCTGTCGAGATGGACCAGCAATCTGCGTGTCACGTCCGCTGTCGCGGTTGGATAGGGCCTCACACGTCCGCGCAGAAACGCCAGCGTCTCCTGGGGAGAATCGGCCATGCGCCAGACGGCGCGCCAGGCCTTCGCCGCATCGGCATCTGCCAGGTCAGACCAAAGAGATTCGATTTTCTTCGTCTCAAGGTGTTGCGTTCTCGGCCGCGGCAGGGATATGTCCCACACAAGGATCGTTCCGTCGGGCATGCCGGCGGCCAAACGTTGGCCGTCCGGCGCGAAGGCAAGGCAACCGACATTGCGGTCCATCGGAATCCCAATGCGAACCGGCTCGGCTATCTTGAAATGCCGCACTCGCTCGCCGCTCCGCAAATCCCACAGTTGGATGCCGTCGAGATCATTCGTCGCTAGAAGATGATTCGCGGGGTGAAAAACTATTTGCGATGTCCTCCTTGCCTCCTTCAACGATGCAACGAATTTGCCCGTCGCCGATTCGCAAATGCGGAGACCGCCGCGCTCCTGCGCGATCCCGGCCACGAGACCGCCGTCTCGGGAGATCGCGCCGGTATCCCCTCTCAGCTCCGGCAAGCGAACCATTTCCTTGCCCGAAGATGTGTCCACGAGGACATTCCACATTCGCGCCAGGCATCCATCGGGAGAAAGACTGTAGCATGAGCCAGACTGCAACTCAATCGAGCGCCTTTCCAAAACCTCGCCCGTCTTGGGGTTCCAGGCCGTCACCTTGTTTATGCACTTCTGAGTCTGGCCGTCAACGAAGCAGCCGAAAAGAGCGATGGCACGATTTCCGTCTGGATCGATCCGTACCTTGTAGTGGAGAGGAATAACCAACCCGAGTTCACCCCTATGTGCTACGATGAAGTGGACTTCTTTCTCCGAATTGGCATCCCACGATTTCAAACGATCATCGCTGCCGGCGGAGACAACCCAATGGCCGTCCCGAGTGATGTCCACCGATTGTACACCGAACTCTATCCAGTTATGGAATGCGATTGGACGCCGGGACGCATGTCCGCGCCAGACGCGAAGCGGCCGGCCCGTCGCCGTATCCCAGAGACGAACGGTGCCATCCGCCGATCCCGAAACCAACCGCTTACCGTCCGCCGAGAACGCCAGGGTGAGGACTTCACCGGCATGGCCTCGGTCGAACGTATCCGGCCAGAGCGATTTGCCTGTCGCCAGGTCCCAACGCTGGAGGGCGCCATTGTTGGCGATGATGCTTTTGCCGTCGGGCAGGACAGCGATTTCCTCGCCCGCTCCCTCCAAAGTCCGCAATTTCTCGCCGCGTTGCCAATCCCAAGCAACCACACCGTTCTCGTCGCCGACCAGCAGTGTCCGTCCATCAGGTGTCAGCGTTAAATGCGCGTAGGGGGCGATCGGCGGAGGATTTTTCAGTTCCATCATTCGCCCTGTCGCCAGATCCACGGTCTGAGCTTGCGACCCTCGGCCGGAGAATAGAATCTTTCGATCAGGCGTTACCACGATCGTATAAGGGCGCAACTCTTCGTGTTGCCAGGCCAGCCGTCCCCTGGCGATATCCCAACAGAGGAAGTTCGTGTATCTGCTAACGAACACCGCGAACAGGCGCTTACCTTCCCCGGCCAAGACGAGTCGATCCGTTACGCCATTACCCGCTTCAAAGTCCTGGCAAAAGATCTCTTTGCCGCTTTTGGTTTGCCAGACGCGGATACGATATTCCTTGTCAAAATGATCGAGCGCCCCGATTTGTTCGCCGTCCCGTGAGAATGCTAGGGATTGGATGCGGACGGATCGCCGTCTTTCACCTTCGCGGCCAAGAAGCTGCACCGTCCGGATAATCTTGCCGGCCGCGACATCCCAGATCCGCAATTCGGCTGTTGTGTCATTGTGGATAGCGAGAAGGGTTCCATCCAGGGAAAACGCGGCCAGGGAGTTGAATGAATCGCCGGGCAGCTCGCGCCTCTCCCGCAGTTCGCCCGTTGCCGCGTCCCAAACGCACAGGTACTTGCCGGCCCGTAGGCTAAAGACGGATTTGCCGTCCGCGCTGACAGCGATTCGTGCCCCGACGGCTCGTCGCTGGATCGTGCCCAGACGCATCAAAACTCCATCGGGCAGCGGGTCGCCATACAGATCCACACGTTTATTCTGCGACATCTGCTTGTCAGTGGGTACGCCGGCCGGCGGCGCGATCTCATTTGCAACTTGCGGGGAAAGGGACATCATGCCCACTCCTGTTCCTGTTAGAGCGAGCATCATCACGGCCGCTCCGAGGGCTTTCAGCTTGTTGACGAACATGCTATTCATCGCCTCCCGAATCAAAGCCGCAACCACCGGCGAGGGGCCCCCCTCCGTTGTCGCCGATTGCAACGTCGCTTGCGCCAAGGCCGCACGGACCGGACTTGTCGCGCCGGCGAACAACAGTGTTCCGCCCAGCGCCGCCGGCAGCGTCAACCCGCGCTTCTCCAGGCGCATCCGCAAACGCTGCCGGCCGCGCTCCAATTGCCCCTTCACCGCGCCAGCGGAACAACCCAGACGCTGAGCGGCTTCTTCTTGCGAGAGTCCCTCCAGGCAACAGAGAATCAGCGGGGCGCGCTGGCTCTCCGGCAATCTGTCCAATTCCTCATCGAGAACACTCAGAAGCTCCTGAGCGGTCAGCTCGTCCAGTGGAGACGGAGATGACGACCGGCGGATATGCTTTTCTTGATCTTGCCGGCGCTGCTGCGAGTGGCGGACACGTAGCGCGATTCGGAACGCGACGCCGTGCAGCCAGCACGACAGCGACTCGGCACGACGGATGGTATCTGCCTTGCGAGCAAGTAGCAGAAACGTGGCTTGAAACACGTCCTCGGCCAGCTGAACGTCGCCGACGACGCGCTGAGCCAATCTCAAGACCATCGGCCCGTGTCGCTGCATCAGCAACGCGAACGCATCGCTGTCACGCTCTTTTGTGAAGCGATGAAGCAGCATGCGGTCGTCGTCCTTCTCACCGCGATGGCGGGAGAGAAACGAATGCAAATATCCCAGCACGGCGTGCGCGGACGAGGTCATGACCGCATCCTCCGAGGGCGAAACTTCTATGAGTATAGAGACGCCTCAGCAGAGAACGGCACGGGTGCGGAAATGACTTAATCGGGGTCGCTATCGCAGGCACATCAGGGCGGCTCGCGCCTGCCGCGTAAGACATGCCGACTCCGGACCTTTGGCAACATCCTCGAGCATCCGCCGTGCTTCCGACGTACCGATGCGTTCCAGCACAATCAGCGCTCGCAATTGTCGTAATTCTTCCGGCATCGGGGGAGACGTCGTTTCCGGGAGGGCTGCGAGCAATTCCTCGATACGCCGCCGTTGTTCCAGCGAAGGATTGGCCTTGAGCGCGGCACGCAAGGCCGGCTCGGCTTGCAGACCCAATTCTTTCAAGCGTTTCACCGCCGCCTCGCGGTCGGCGAAGGAATCGCTGTCGAGATCGGCCAGCAGTTTGCGCATCAGGCCCTCCGCGGCGGCGGGATAGGGTTTCACATGCCCACGCAGAAACGCCAGCGCGTCCTGGGGAGCATCGGACATGCGCCAGACGGCGCGCCAGGCTTTCGCGGCATCGAAGTCAGCCAAGTCATCCCAGAGGGTTTTGAGTTCTTTCCTCTCCAGATGATTTGGGTTCGACGGGGGTAGGGAAATGTCCCACAAGAGAATGGTGCCGTCCGGCATGCCCGTGGCGAGGCGTCGCCCATCCACTGTGAAGGCAAAGCATTCCGCGAAACCACTGGAGAAGCCGTTATGGTTACCGGCTTGCACATGCTCCGGCATCCGCAGTCGTATCGTTGTCTTGCCGGTTTGCAACTCGCGCACTTGAACATCGTTTGTATCGTTGCTCGCAAAAAAACGCTGGCTGGGATGGAAAACTGTGTGAGTCATCCAGGTCTCGGTGCGCGGCTCCAGGACTATTTGGGCTGTCGCGGATTCCCAGAGACACAGGTTCCGGTAATTGATTCGGTCGTCCTTCCGAATACCCATGACTAGTGCGCCATCGGGAGAAAAGACGGCCCCGCGCGGATCCAGCCCTTGCAAGCGGGCAAGCTGTTTGCCCGATGCCACGTCCACAAGTCGGTCCAAGATTAGCGCGGTTCGCCCGTCGCGGGACAGGGTGCCGTAATGAGTCGCTACCGCATCGAAACGGTGCAAGGCCAGAAGTTTTGCTGTTTTTGTCTCCCACATTGCCAACTTGGCCGTGGCTTTATTCCCTGAATCGTCCGAGGTAGAGAACACAGGACCGTAGCGAATGAATGCGGTAACGCGAGTGCCGTCCGGCTCCATCCGTGCGACGACATTTTGCCCTAACTCTTCACGCGGTGGCCAAGCAAATTCACGAATTTCCTCGGCCTTTTCGGCATGGCACAGTTTGAGACGGCCATTGCCTCCGGCCACCAGAATCCACTGTCCATCGGCTGTTAGGTCCACCGCTTGCACGCCGGGGGTAAACGAATCAGGCTTGAACCGGTGCCAAATGCGCAAGGGGCGACCTGTCGCCGTGTCCCACAGACGCACGGAACCGTCCACGGACCCGGAGACCAACCGCCTTCCGTCCGCCGAAAATGCAAGGGAGATAACTTCGCCCGTGTGCCCTTGATCGGACGTGTCAGACCAGAAGGTCTTGCCGGTCGCCGTCTCCCAGCGTTGGAGAGAACCGTTGCTGGCTATGAAACTCTTGCTATCGGGCAGGAACACGGCATCACTCCAGCTTCCGCTCTGCGTCCACATTTGCTTGCCGTGGACCATGTCCCAAACCGACATGCGCCGGCCGTTCATGGTCACGAAAGTCCGGCCATCGGGCGAAATCGACACGTCGCCCTGCAGATCTCTAAAAGGGACTTTGCTCTCCATGTTCACGGGTTCTCCCGTGGTCAGGCTGCGCACCGAGAAATTCGGAGTCAGCCAGCAGAGAATCAGACCATCCGGAGTCAGCCGCATCGAACTATTGCCGAAGTTCTTGATTTGCCACTTCCTTTGTCCGCTGGCGACTTCCCAGCATACGGTGCCGGCATCGGTTGTGCCGAAGCTCGCGAGCAGCAGCTTGCCATCCGCGGAAAAGGAGAGCGATTGACAACCCCATCGGTGTTTCAGTTTGACGATGAAAATCTCTTTACCGTCCGCCAACTGCCAAACGTGAAGGGCGTAATCGTCTTTGCCGTCAAATGTGATGGCCGCCAAGCGCCCGCCATCGGGCGCGAAAACCACCGAGTGGATGGACTGAGCGTTGGCAACAACCAGATTGCGCATTGCTTTGCCGCTCTGGACGTTCCAGATCGTCAACGTATCGTTGCGGCCGCCGTGGTTGGCCAGCCATCGCCCATCGGGAGAAAGTGCGGAGAGGAAGGGAATTGTAGACGGTAATTCGTGGGCCTGCCGCATTTTCCCCGTCTCGACATCCCAAATCCGTATGTAATTCGCGTTGCGCACGCTGATGATCGACTTGCCGTCCGCCGTCACGGCCAACCTCGCGCCCACGGCTCGGCGTTGCAGCGTGCCCAGACGCATCACCGCGCCGTCGGGCAATGGATCGCCGTTGAGATCGACGCCTTTTTTCGCTGACAACAGCTTGTCATCAGCGGTTGCCGGCGCGTTCTCCTTCGCAGCTTGCGGATTAAGAGACATAATTCCCACGCTCGTGCCGGTGAGCGCGAACAACATCACGATGGCACCGATAGCTTTCAGTTTGTTGATAACCATGCTTCGCATCGCTTCCTGGATCAACGCTGCGACCGACGGCGCAATTCCGACCTCCGTGATCGCCGATTGCAACGTCGTTTGTGTCAGAGCCGCAGGGACTGGACTCGTCGAACCAGCCAGCAAAAGCGACCCACCCAGTACCGCCGGCAACGTCAAGCCGCGTTTCTCCAGACGCATCCGCAACCGCTGCCGGCCGCGCTCCAATCGTCCCTTCACCGCGTTCGCCGAGCAGCCTAGGCGCCGGGCGGCTTCTTCTTGCGAGAGTCCCTCCAGGCAACAGAGAATCAGCGGAGCACGCTGGTTCTCCGGCAGGTTTTCTAATTCCTCATCGAGGATGTCGAGAAATTCCTGGGCCGTCAATTCATCCAGAGGTGTGGAGGGCGAAGAGATGCGTGCATGGGCTTCCCTGGCTTGGCGGCGCTGCCGCTTTCGTTGCGCTTGCAAGGCGAAACGATGAGCGGCGCCGTGCAGCCAGCACGATAGCGACTCGGCGCGACGAATCGTCTGTGCCTTGCGCGACAGCAAGAGGAACGTTGCCTGAAATACGTCCTCGGCAAGCTGCTCATCGCCAGTGAGTCGCCGCGCCAAGTTGAGCACCATCGGCCCATGACGGTGCATCAGCACGGCGAAGGCATCGTTGTCACGGCGTTCGATGAAGCTCCGCAGCAGCTCGCAGTCGTTGCTCGCCGCGCCGCCCTGGCGCGCGAGAAGGGAGCGCAAATAACCGACTAGAATGTTCGTTGACGGAACCACGGCGACGCCCTCCGGAAACCAGCTATCCGAGAGTATAGCCGCCGCTGGGTGTCAAACCGCACGAACTTTTTTCACCAGTCCAACCATCCGTCGATTACGGCAGACACGTCAGGGCTGCTCGCGCCTGCCGCGTCAAGCGCGCCGAGGGTGGTCCTTGCGCCGTTTCCTCCAGCAGCCGCTTTGCTTCTACCGTGCCGATGCGTTCTAGCACGATCAGCGCTCGCAATTGTCGCAATTCCTCTGAAGTCGGCGGTGACGGCGCGGCCGTGAGCAGCGCCTCGATGCGCCGTCTCAGTTCCAGCGATGGTTTCGACTTGAGCGCGGCACGCAAGGCCGGCTCTGCTTCCGGTCCCAGCTCCCTTAAGCGCTTTAACGCTGCCTCGCGGACATCGAAGGAATCACTATCGAGATCGGCCAGCAGCTTGCGCATGAGGTCCGCCGCTGCGGTCGGACAGGGTTTCACACGCCCACGCAGAAGGGCCAGGGCGTCGTCGCGTGCATCGGCGAGACGCCAAACGGCTCGCCAGGCCTTGGCCGCGTCCGCATCGGCCAAGGCGGTCCATAGAGATTCAATTTCCTTTGCCCTCAGGTGTTGCGGTTGCGACGGCGGCAACGATACGTCCCACAAGAGAATGGTCCCATCCGGCATACCCGTGGCCAAACGCCGACCGTCTGGCGAAAAATCGAAGATGATCTGGTCGCTCATCCTGCCCCTCGGCACGTCTTTCGGCATCCGGCGGACGGCTAGCAACTTGTTCGTGACGACATCATACAGATGAATGCCGCCGTCTGTGTCGAAGCGGTCGTCGATGGCTGCCAGCAGGCGATTGTTCGGATGAAATGCCACCTGATCGGTTCGCATACTGGCTTTCACATGAGCCACTGTCTTCCCCGTGACGCTCTCCCAAACACAAAGGTGGCCGGTCGTTTGGATTCTCGATGGGAATCCCGTGCGGTTTTCGGGCAGCTCAGTGCCGCCGAGCACCAAAGCTCCATCGCGCGAGAATACGCATGGAAGGGTTGGAGGACCTTCCATCTGAGCTAATTTCTGGCCGGACGCCGTGTCCACCAGGTCGCCGTTACGTAGTAACAGCGATCCATCTGGGGAGAGCGCACATAATTGCGGATTTGATTGTTCGAAGGTATGGCACGTTAGCATTTGGACCGTCTTCAGATCCCAGGTCGCCAGCCTGTGGTGTGACGGCGGCTCCGTAAAGTCAGCGATCAACGCGACAGCTTGGCTGCCGTCCGCGCGGATGCGCAGCTGTAGAGAATCGCGATAATCATTGCCCCTATCGTTCGGAGGCAGAGCGATCGAACGCACTCCCTTCTCGGACGAGGCATCCCATAACTTGATGGGACCGACCAAGCCGACGGATAAGATCCATCTCCCGTCCGGTGTGATGTCTAAGATCTTGGGGAGTCCCCACCCGGCCAACGGACTATAAGCTCGCCAGACGCGCAACGGCCGGCCCGTCGTACTGTCCCACAAACGCACGGAACCATCTGCGGAACAGGAAGCCAAGCGCTTACCATCGGCCGAGAATGCCATCGCGTTAATTTTGCCGATGTGGCCGAGCGCGAACGTATCCTGCCACAATGGTTTGCCCGTTTCCAGGTCCCAACGCTGAAGCGATCCGTCGTTGGTGATAATGCTTTTGCCATCGGGCATGGCGACGACTTCATCAGCCTCGACTTGCAGTGTTCGCAGTTCTTTACCGTGTATCGTGTCCCAAACAATCAGACCATTACCATTGGGCTTTGGGATGAGCAGCGTGCGGTCATCAGGCGTCAGAGTCAATTGCATACCCGCGTGGCTAGCGATGCCGCCGCCTTTGAGCTTGGTCGTGATCGGAGGTGGGTTCTCCAGCTTGACAGTTTGCCCCGTGACCAGGTCCACAATTTGTCCAGACGGCGAGGTCACGATCTTGCCGTCCGCCGTGAAAATCACCGATAGAGGACTCCTGATTTTCTCATTTATCCATGCTTGCCGTCCGGCAACGATGTCCCAACAGTACAAGCCGCTATCGCTCGAGTTGGATATGAACATACCGAGTAGTCGTTTGCCGTCCGGCGAAAGCGCAAGCTGAGAGAAGGGATGGTTCTTGTGAATCTCTGTGCGGAATATCTCCTTGCCCTCGACCATTTCCCAGATGCAGATGCGATGATCGTAGCCGCCCTTCTTGTCCTCCTGGCTTCCGACAGCGGCGACGCGCTTGCAATCGCGCGAAATCGCGATCGAATCAAAGCGCCGCCTCCCCTCGGCCTTTAGAACGCGAACTTTCTTTAGGGTTCCCACGTCCCAAATCCCGAGTTCGTCCCACCCCGATGGCGCGATGAGCCATTGGCCGTCCGGAGATAGTAGGTGGACTCTCAAGTATTCCGGCAGTTCGCGCTTTTGGCACAGCTCCCCCGTGGCCGCGTCCCAGATGCTCAAAAGGGAGTTGCGAGGGAGGTTGCGAGTGCCGATAATCGACTTGCCATCCGCTGTCACGGCCAGTTTCATCCCGACGGCGCGGCGTTGTAATGTGCCAAGACGCATCACCGCGTCCTCGGGCAAAGGATCGCCATAGAGATCGACGTGTTTTTCTGCTGACAATGGCTTGTCTCTGGCGGCCGTCGGCATGGTTTCCTTCCCTACTTGCGGATGCAGGGCCATCATACCCACGCCTGTGCCGGCCAAAGCGAGTAACACCACGACGGCGCCAAGGGCTTTCAGCTTGTTGATCACCATGTTTCGCATCGTCTCCTGAATCAAGAGAGCGACCGCCGGCGTGATTCCATTCCCGCTTGTCGCGGCCTGCAAGGTCGCTTGCGACAACGCTGCGGGGACAGGACTTGTCGCGCCCGCGAGCAAGAGTGTCCCTCCAACCGCAGCGGGCAGCGTCAAACCGCGTTTCTCCAAACGCATCCGCAATCGATCGCGGCCGCGCTCCAGCCGTCCCTTGAGGGCGTCTGGCGAACAGCCCAATCGTTTCGCCGCCTCTTCCCGCGATCGCCCTTCCAGACAACACAAAATCAGCGGCGCGCGATAGTTTTCCGGCAGCTGGTGTAACTCCTCGTCAAGAACGGCCAGAAACTCACGAACCGTCAGGTCGTCGAGAGGCGTTGGAGGCGAAGAGGGACGAATCCGCGTTTCTCGCTCGTGACGGCGCCGGCGTGCTCGTCGCGCTTGCAGGGACAGACGCCGCGCGACGCCGTGAAGCCAGCACGGCAACGACTCACGACGGCGGATCGTATGGATTTTGCGTGCTAGCAGCAAAAAGGCGGCTTGAAATACGTCTTCGGCGAGTTGCTCATCACCGACGATGCGCCGTGCTAGGCTCAGAACCATCGGTCCATGGCGCTGCATCAGCACGGCGAAGGCATCGCCGTCGCGCGCTTCATCGAAGCGTCGCAGCAATTCGCAGTCATCGTCGGCCGCGCCGTGGCGCGCGACGAGCGAACGGAGATAAGCGACTACGGTATGCGACGACGATTTCACGGCCACTCCTCCCAAAGATCAACATCTCTGGGAGTATAGTGGCCGGGGGCAGGCAAACGGCACGAAAGTGAGATCGCTTTGCTCTGGAAGCACTCGAATCGTTCACAGACTCAGTTCGGTGAGCAGAGCATCCTCCTGCTGATAATCCACCGGATGCTCCTCAAGATGGTGCTGTTCCCAATCGATAGTTGCGCGCAAGGCGTCATCGGATGCCGTGATCTCGTGGAAACCTAGCACCGTCCGGATGCGGGATGAATCAACCACCAGATTTTGGCTGGCGTTGAACCCGGAAGCCATCTTTGCCTCCGGCACCGGAATCATTCGGCCATTCCAACCAACGATGGCCGCGATTCTGGCAATCCATTCAAATTCCGTGAACGCAATCGGTTCGGCCACGTTGTAGATCTGCCCCGCCGCGGTGGGATTCTGTACGGCCAATGCCACCGCCTCCGCTACGTCGTCCACATAGCCGCGAGGAGACCGCCAATGTGCCATGGTCTCATTGAGAAGGATCGCCGGCCGCCCGTCTACCATCCGCCGCAGATAGGGTGCGATCCGGTGCATGGAATCGCCTGGCCCGTAGACCATCGGCAACCGCAGCACGGTGGCTTCGATAGCCGATTCGCCCATCACCACCCGTTCAACCAGAATCTTCTCATAATCGTACAAGTCATCTCCGGGGGAGGCTTTCGACCTGTACGGATATAGTATCGTTCGCAGAGGGGCATTATCTCTTATTGGGATCGGTTCGAGTGGTCCTTGCTCTAACCCGGTGAACAAGCCGTAGGCGCGATAGACATCGCCACTGCTGATTACTACGAGCCGCTTGGCAATCGCTCGGAAGGTATCGACCAGAGAGCGCGCATCCTGCTCGGTCATCGCAATCATGTCCACGACTACGTCCGGTCGAAAGCACCGGAACGCCTCGGTATGATTCGCCAGCTGATGCCGATCGCCTAGGATGCACAGAACAGACGGCGGCAAATTGGCGCGCGTGCGACCTCGATGAAACACGGCGACTTCATGACCTGCTTTGGCGAGGCGATGAACCAGCCGCGGCCCGATAAACCGCGTACCACCGATCACCAAAACGCGCATGTTCAGTCTCTTTCAGGCAGTTGCTCTGTGGAATTCCGAGCGACTAGGATTGGAGCGCGGCGTCTCGCCCGTATTTTCTCGGCAGAGCGGCGGGCGGAACGCCCGCGCTCCCAGAGTTTTTGACTCTGATGGTGCCGCGAGCTGGTGGCAGTTTTAAGTTGGCTTAACCCGTTGCAGTTCTATCGTGAGCGACTGACCCTCCACCTTGACCGTGGCCCGATGCATTTTCGACCCGGTGAGCGGTTGCGACGACCATTCGACTGTCAGCGTTTCCGCAGCAATGTAATCGCGGTGCGCATCGATGGCTGCACGCAGCTTCTCGGATTCCGTGCCCAGATACAGCACAATGCGGTCCTCCATCTCTAGTCCGGCTTCCTTGCGTTGTTCTTGAACGTGCCGCACAACGTCGCGGGCCGTGCCCTCGCGCGCGAGTGCTTCGGTGATGCGCGTATCCAGGGCAACTTGCGTGTCGCCATCGATCGTGCCGACCCAGCCTTCCGGCGCCTTCACTGACACGATGAGATCGCCCGGCTCAAGCAGAATCGTCTCGCCGGCGCACGGCAGCTCGATCGTCTCGCCGGCTCGCACTTTCGTCGCCAGCGCGCTTGCGTCTGCCGCGGCGATGGCCGCGATGACATCCTTGAGCCGTGCTCCGAACTTCGGCCCGAGCGATTTCATGTTCGGCTTCACTTCCGGCGACAACAGCGGTCCCCATTCGGGATCGTGGAGTGACACCGCCTTGACATTCAGCTCCTCGCGGATCTGATCACCGAAGCGCTCGACAGCGGCACGAGCTTCGCTGTCGGACCCGGCTTGCACTTTCAACTCCGCAAGCGGCTGGCGCACGCGGATTGGCGGCTTGACGCTGTTCCGCACAGCTAGCCCCAGCGAGACCAGCGACAACAAACAATTCACCTGCTCGGACAACTCCGTGTCGATCAGTGTCTCGTCCACTGAGGGGAAATCGCACAGGTGAATGCTCGACGGTTGTTCGTCGGTGCGCAAGTTTTGGTACATCGTTTCGGTCAGAAACGGCACGATAGGCCCGAACAGTTTCGTCAGTGTCAACAAAACCGTGTAGAGCGTTTGATACGCCGCCTGTTTGTCCGTGCCCTGCTCGCTTTTCCAGAAGCGGCGGCGACTGCGGCGCACGTACCAATTGCTCAGCTTGTCATCGACGAAGCGCTCCGCTTCTAGGCAAAAGGCCATCAAGTTGTAGCTCTCGAAAGCCTCGCGCGCAGTGCGGATCAAATGCTGCAAGTCCGATAAGATCCAGCGATCCAGGTCCGGACGTTCCCTCAAGGGAATCGGCGGCGTCGATGGATCGAAACCGTCAAGCCTGGCGTAGTTGCAGAAGAAACCATAGACGTTCCAGAGTTTGAGAAGGAATCGGCTGCGCAACTCCTCCGCAGGCTCCGGACCGAAGTTGATGTTCAACGCCGGATTGTGTCTGCAATAAAGCCAGCGCGCCTCGTCCGCCCCCATCGGAGGATAGCCGGCTGAAACGACTAGCTTTGGCTTATTGTCCAAAACAATCGTTTCTTCTTTCAAAGAGCCTTCCAGCCAGCCTTCCGGTAGATCCCGCTGCGCCTGAGCTTCAAGGCCGAGTTTCGGCTCGCGCTCGTGGAATAGCCTGTAGCCGGTATCAACAGCACCATCAAAGGGAATGGCATTCCCCTTTGACTTGTGCATATCCTCGCCCTTTTGATCGCGCACTAGACCGTGGCCGAGCAGCACCTTGAACGGCGGACGCTGTTCCATCATCGTGCTCATGGCCAGGATGGCGTAGAACCAGTTGCGGAACTGGCCGGGAAACGACTCGGTGATGAAGTCCGCCGGGAACCACTTGGCCCACTCGGCGCGATCGCGGTTGTAACACATCGTCGAGAAAGGCACGATGCCCGCGTCGAGCCAGGGATTGCCGACATCCGGGATGCGCGACATCAGATTGCCCGTCTTCGGATTGCGGATCTTCACCAGGTCGATCCACGGCCGATGCGGTGTGTGGCCCTCGAATTGCTCCCAGCCCTCGACGGCACGGTCCTTCAGCTCCTCGCGCGAGCCGATGACTTCGAAATCGCCTGTCTTCTCATCAACCCAAATCGGCAGAGCAAGACCCCAGAAGCGCTTTTTTGAGATCATCCAATCGCCCATGTTCGTGAGCCAATCCAGCTCACGGGCCTTGCCGTTGATCGATTCCGGCAGGAATGTCGCCTGCTCGACCACGCGCTTGATCTCGTCGCGCCATTTCATATCGATGAACCATTCCTCGACGAGACGGAACAGCAATTCGGTCTTGCAGCGCCAGCAGTGTGGATAGCTGTGCGGATACTTCTCCACGGCCAGGAGAATGCCCTTGTGCTGCAAGTTGTCAAGAATCCAGTCGGTGGTCGTATGATCGTTGGCTGCCTTGCCTGTCAATTCGCCGAATCCGGGTAGGAAAACTCCGTATTCATCGAGCGGAGCAACCGCCGGCAATTCCTCCTCTTTGCCGAGGTTGAAGTCCTCCTTGCCGCAGCCGGGCGCGATGTGAACGATGCCGGTGCCTTCCGTCTCACCTACGTCCTTCCAGGCAATGACACGATGAACGTCGCGGGCTGACCTGCTCGGCTCCGGCAGCTCATCGAACGGCCCATCGTATTGCCAACCAATCATGTCGGCGCCCCGGACTTCGCCGACGATCTCGTAACCGCCCTTGGACTTGAAATGCTGCTCCAGAGTACTCAGCTTCGGTACACCCGGCACCCACTCTTTTTTCTTCCACTGTTCCTCAAGTCGCTGGGCCGTGAACGCTCCCTTCGCCAGATAATAGATCTGCTCCTTGTGCCGCACTTTCAGATACGTCAGTCCCGGATTGACCGCCGCCGCAACGTTGCTGGAAAGCGTCCACGGCGTTGTGGTCCACACCAAGAGATTCTCACCCGGCCGGCCGCGCAGCGGAAAACGGACGAACAACGCTCGATGCGCCACTAGTTGATAGCCCTCGGCCATCTCCATCTGGCTCAATCCAACTGAGCAGCGCGGGCACCACGGCATGGCATCGTATCCACGGTAGACCAGTCCGCGGCTGTGGCATTTCTTGAGAAAAGTCCAGATGGTGTAGTTGTTCTCCTCCGACATGGTGAAGTAGCTGCGCCGCTGGTCTGGCTGCTTCTGCCAATCCTCATCTCGGTCCCAGTCCATCCAGTAGCCCAGTCGGATCGATTGTTCCGTCTGGACGCGGGCAAACTTATCGACGCGGGCCTTGCACTGCTGCACGAAATAATCGATGCTCTTGAAGGTGTCGCCCGGCACGAGGTTTTCGATGTCGCGCTTCGATCGTAACTTCAACTCCTTCTCGACCTCGACCTCGACCCACAATCCCTGGCAATCGAAGCCGTTCTGATAGCGCAAGTGCTTTCCGTTCATGGCGTGATAGCGCTGGAAGGCGTCTTTGTAGGTCCGCCCCCAGGCGTGATGGACGCCCATCGGATTGTTGGCCGTGATGGGACCATCGAGAAACGACCAGCGCGGCCCATTTTCATTCTTTTTCCGCAGCTTCTCGAACGCATCGATGCGTCGCCACAACTCCAAAACGGCGCGCTCCAGGGCCGGAAAATCAACCTGCTGCGTCTGGACCTTCTCGAACGGCATGACGTTTCCTCGTAGTACGGATGAATCTTGCTATCTTATCAGTTGACACGGCGAATCGGCAGACGTTCGGGGTTTGAGGGAGATGTGCCTGGCGCTTCAGACACCCACTTGCCTGAAAAGCAGGCTTGGCGGAAGGATCCCGTCGCTGCCTTTGCTTGCGCCGAGTTTCTACGCAGTCGCGTGAGGTGGGGTCAAAGTTCGTTTTGGGGAGGCGGTCTCATGTACAGGCGGTGTGCTTTGGGTATCGCGATACTGTTTGTGTGGTCGGTGACATTGCGTGGCGGCGAGGTCGATTTGAAGCAATTCACCTCCAAAGAAGGGAAGTTCTCCGTCCTCTTGCCCAAGGACGCAACTACGAGGATCCAAAGCGTGGACACGGCGCTCGGTAAGCTGAAGGCGACGATGACGACAAAGGAACACGATGGCGTGGCCTATGCCGCCGTCTACACCGACTTCCCTGCGGAAAAGGTTAAAAAGTTCGACGTGGACAAGTCACTCGATGGGGCTCGCGATGGATCGGTGAAGAATGTCGGCGGAAAGCTGATCGACGAGAAGAAGATCACGATCGGCAAAGCGAAGTATCCAGGCCGGGAGTTGCTGATCCGTGTCCAAGACGGAAAACTGTGGATGCGGCAGCGAATATACATGGTCAAGCTCCGGCAGTACCAAGTCGTCATGGTCGGTCCGGAAAAATCGGTGAAGGACACGAGTGCGGAGAAGTTCTTCCAATCGTTCGAGTTGAGGGAGTGAGGTCAACGCGGCGTGAAGCAATCCGTAACACGTTCGCTTAGGTGAAGATATTTGCGACGCTAACGCGGAAGCCCGGCAGGTGTGGTTCGCCCGACAATTCTTGCCGAACATTGACCAATTCCGGTTCCGAGCCGGGCCGATAGATCGTTACGGTTCGGTCATGCGGATCGATAACCCACACCAAGGCGACGCCGGCATGAAGATAGCCGTCGGTTTTCTCATCGACCTCTTCTTGCGTATCACTAGGCGAAAGGATTTCCACGACCAACACCGACACGCCGTCGATCAAGCTGGTCTCGTCCGATGCTCGCGCCGCCAGCTCAGCGGAGATGTAAACCACGTCGATGCCAACAGTCGTATCCGGATCGCGCCTCAGTCGGCAGCCGGCTTCACCGCACAAGATGGCCCCTCGCGGCTCCGGTTGTTGATCGAGCCAGTTCGAAAGAAATTGTGTTACGCGGGCCATGATTCGACTATGCCAACGATTGCGGACAGTCATGGGTTTCTCCCGCAATTCCCCGCGAATAAGCCAACGGTCCATGCCGTCCTGTGGCATAGCCAATAGTTGCTCTGTAGTTATTGGAGGAGCCGCGGCCACTTCGATCATGATCGATCTCCCAACGAATCGCTCGCAAATGAGACAAAGAGAATATATCCCAAGCGCAAGAATCCATTCAATGGACGGAGACGTGGATCAAGGGATCGGAATATTTGTTCACCGCGCCCTTCATTCTACCTACCGACCTGGGATAACTTCACATTTTCATTCAAAATATCCTTGCCCTTGCATTCGGATGGATCGATAATCTCGGCATCTCCGGTGCAAGCGGCACAGGCGGTCCTTCCTGATCCGATTTCGAAGACCGCCGGCTCCTTCGCGCGTAGAGGTAACTATCTCGTACCCAAAACAAGCGAGACGATCATGGCACGCCAACGCACCTCGACCAACAGCAGCAAGCAAACTACGAAAGCCCCAGCCAAGGCCAGAACAACAAAGGCGCCGGCGAAAACCGCCGAAAACCCTCCGGCCGGCGGAGGGACGCGGACGCTCGCCCCCGGATTGCACACCGATGTTCGGTCCAAGTTCACCCTGTACAATCTGCTCGGCAAGGAACGCGCCTACTACCAAGTCGATCGCGTCGAAGTGGATAAGCCGAGCAAACCGCCCAAGCAGAAAACGCTTGCCCACAGCATCATCATCATCGACCGCTCCGGATCGATGTATTCCTACCTGGAAGATTTGAAGGACACCCTGCTCAAGTTACTCACGCTCGATGAGTACGCTCAGTACGATCTCTTGGTGACGCTGATTTCCTATTCGACACAAGGCGATTGCACTGTCCATTTCCAGCGCCGGCCAATCCAGGAAGTCATGAAGCGCGACTCGCGAGAACAGAAAGAAATCAAGCGTATCCACGTCACCGGCCTGACCTGCATCTCGCAGGCATTGGAATTGGCTGCCGAACTGTCCCGCGATTCCGAATTGACGTGCATCACATTGCACAGCGACGGGTATGCGAATAATCCTAGCCCGAATGCAGAGGTCAAAACTCTTGAAAAACTCTGCGAGGACATGAAGAAACGGCCGATCTTCGTCAACACCATCGCCTACACGGATTATTCGGATTTCCGGCTGCTTTCGAAGGTCGCCAACACCGTGTCCGGCTCATGCGTCAAGGCGGGCAACATCAAGCAGGTTTACGATACCCTCTACAACACGGAGAAATTGCTGGGCAGCTCGGTCACGCCGCCGCTGGAGATTCCACTGGAAAGGGGTTACGACTATCAGGTGTTCGTGTCGCACCAGGGCGGTAAAGTCAACGGCGCCGCCGGTACGCTCCTGATTCGCGGCCTCAAGGAAGATCACGACGCCGTTGTCTACAAGTACAAAAAGCTGACCGAGGCCGAGTACAAGAAGCTCAAGGACGTGCCGCAGGTGCAGACCAGCGAGGCGGTGTTGGCCTTCGCGCGCACACAACTGTCCGAAGGCGGCATCAACACGGCCAAATACGCGCTCGCCAGCACCTACGACGCCACGCTCGTCGAGCGACATGGCAAAGCGCTGACCAATCTGCAAGTGGCGGCGATGGCCCAGGATCTCGACACCGTGCTTTTCCAGCCCGGCATCCTTCAGGAACACGAAGTTCTCGATCGCGTCCCGGTCAACACACGCATCAGCGTCTTGGCCCTAGCCCATCTGCTCAGCCAACACAAGAACGAGTTCACCGTTAACCTCGAGCATTTGAAATCGAACTACGTGCGCCGCGGATTGCGCCGCGTTCAAGGAACGCGCGACGACAGCGGCAAGCTTGTTGAGCCGTCCTTGAAAACCGAGTTCACCGACAAGGGCGATTACGCACCGGTGTCCTCGTTCGACATCAATCGCAACACCGCCAACCTGAACATGCTCATCGCGCGATCGGTGCAGCTAGTGCCGCGTGGCGGCGGTAAGCCGATCACGGAAGTCGCCGGCATCAAGCTGGATAAACTGATGACGTTCAACAATTACACGATGATCGGCGACGGTGAGTTGAACATCCCAACCTTACGGATCCGCATCAGTTCCCGCGAGCTGTTCGATACCCTGAAAAAAGAGGGCGTATTAGAGACAGACGACGGCCAGCCTGCCGTGAAGTACGATGCCAAGACCGACTACACGCTGCGGCTGGACACGCTGCCCTTGGTGCCGCCCTTTGAGGGGGCGATTGATCTGGACGGCGTTTTCGACGATCTTGCCGAGATGAAAGTGCTGTCGAGCATCCTCGCCGCCCATCTCAAGGAGGAGGCGGAGCTGTTCACACCGGAGCAAGTCGAGGAGCTGAAAAAACACTACTTATCGAAAAACCTGTACATCAACTTCCCGACCACAACAGAGTACACCGATCTGCAACAGGCGTTGGCAGAGGGCACCGTCGATACACGCGTCAGCTACAAGATCGATATTGGCAACTGCCGCATCATCAACTTGAGCAAGCTGATGTCGGCCAACAAGTTCCTCGATCGCCTTTATGAAGTGCTCGACAAAAATGGCCAAAAGATCGATAAGCCGACGTTCGAGAACTTCCTCGACGGCGACGTGACCGTGCGGCACAAGCAACTCTCGGCGCGGACGAAAATCACCGCTGTCGACGAATTCATGCGCCGCATCTTCGACGACTTCCTGGGGATGACGAACGATGGTGTCGTGAGCGGCATCCTCAAGCGCGTCAGCGCGACCGACTTGATGAAAGTGTTGCAGGAGAAGCAAAAGGGCAAGAAGGTCGCGCGTGCCGATTACGTAGCCGCCCTCTCCGACGCGCGGCGCAAACTCGATTCCGCCGCCGAGGACATTTACCAGCAGAGGGTATCACCGCTTGTGTTCTACGTCGGCTCCACGGGAGTGCTGCCCGATGAGATGGATACAAAGGCGCTGACGGCCGAGCAGCTGACAGCCAAGTGTCCCGACCTGACGCTGTCGAAGGATGAGCAGGAAGGCATGTTCTTCGAAATCGGCGAGACGATTTTGAGTGTGTATGCCAAGACGGAGTATTTCTCGCGGTGAGCGAGATATACTCGAAGAGGAAGTCGCACAAGGCGACTCCGTTCAGTCACGCTTCACAGCAGCAGCTTATCCTACACTGCTCCTGCGAAGCGTCGCTCTATGAACAACCGCTTCTTCATTTGTGTGGGATTTCGTGAAACAGGGTGAACTTATGGAACTGGAAAGCCAGTGGAGTCTTGCAACGGCGGAAGACGAGGGCAAGCCGTTAATCTTTCGAATCCGGAATCAAGCGCCGCCTTTCGCCTCCCAAGCAGACTTCCCGCATCTCCTCGCAATCTGCTGGCAATATCAGTCTCCGAACGATCAGGGAATGCCGTCTCCTGATGATGCCCAGCGGATGGCCGAACTGGAGGACTTGCTCGAGTCGGGACTTGAGAGCGTCCGACAAGCATTCTTGACTGTCATCGTGACAGGCAATGGTGTTCGTGAGTGGCAGTGGTATGCACGGGATCCCGAGAAAACAATGGAAATTGTGAACGAGACTTTGGGACACCTTGAGCCTTTCCCGGTTCAGTTCGCTTTCCAGGCCGACCCAGATTGGGAAGGATACCAGCGCTTTTTGGAGATTTCAGGTTGATTGTCTCGTTTGTCCGGTTCCCAAACTCCGAGCGTGTGAACGAATTACTTTTTTCCTTTTCGTAGGGCAGACCATTGGCCGTGAGCGTTTCGCTATTCTTGGCGCAGGAAGAACTCATCCTTGGCCCAGCGGGCTTGGTACGCTCCCTG
>Ga0070738_10000904_pt1 | contig 71992 bp, 103 predicted proteins | sample Coa_R2_2_FD_66446 | JGI IMG/M metagenome (GOLD analysis project Ga0070738, IMG submission 66446) | Surface soil microbial communities from Centralia Pennsylvania, which are recovering from an underground coalmine fire - Coalmine... | ecosystem: Environmental > Terrestrial > Soil > Unclassified...
CCCACGCCACGACATGGGGCTGGCTCGATTCCCACGCCTCGACATGGGGCTGGCTCGATTCCCGCGCCACGACATGGGGCTGGCTCGATTCCCACGCCACGACATGGGGCTGGCTCGATTCCCGCGCCACGACATGGGGCTGGCTCGACCCCCACGCCACGACATGGGGCTGGCTCGATTCCCACGCCTCGACATGGGGCTGGCTCGATTCCCGCGCCACGACATGGGGCTGGCTCGATTCCCACGCCACGACATGGGGCTGGCTCGACCCCCACGCCACGAGGCGTGGGTTCCCCTTGACCGCGACAGTCTTTATTTTGGTGAGATCAAACCGACCGTTCCCCATGAGGACGGGCAAGTGGCCGGCCGCCGTCGCGGCCTCAAGGTCGGCCTGCGTGTAGCATTCGATTTCCACGGATTCAGTCTCCCGAATTTCCCAGTAATACCCCTAATGCCACCAGCACCGCCGCTCCATCGCGGCGCCGGCCGCTGTCAGCGATCAGGCCCAGGGCCTTGAGTTCACTACACCGACCCGATACCTTGTGCAGTTCCAGCCCCAACTCTGTCGCAATCTCCTTCGCAACCGCACCCTCCAGGCCCCGGCGCGTGATCGCGTCGAGGACCTCCCGTCGCCGGCGCGACAGCACCGGCTTGAGGCGTTCGAAGGCGGCGTCACTCTGCGCGTTGCCGCCGTGCTTGCGGGCGGTGATGTCTTCCATCTGGTCGATCAGGTTCATGGCACGTCCTCAAAAGTCAGGGCGGAGCCGTGGTGGCCTTTAAGCCAGGAGGCATTCGCCGGGCGGGAGTATCCGGGGAAAATGGTTCCAGTGATTGAGGTCAGATGATGGTCGTGAAAAATATTCCATTTCCCAATCCGTCCCGCTATGACAGCGCGCCACACACCTGGTTCCGAATGAACCGACCACGGCTTGCCGCCTTGGTCTCACGTCACCGGCTGAATGCCGTCCCCCTCGGAGCCCCCGGCCTGGGCGGCGTGCCAGGCGCATTGGTCGCACAGGTCCGGGTCATCGTCGGGGTACAGGTTGACGCCGCACCATTCGCAGGAGCCCACCGGCTCGCTGAAGTAATCCTCGTCACCGAAGTCGGGCTCATAGTCGTCCGGCTCCTCGTAGCGCTCCCCCTGACACCAGTCGCAGGGACAACCCCACGGCGGCTCCGCGCCACAATGGGGGCAGTGACAGCCGTCCTCGATGTACTGGCCGCAGTCGCACAGCCAGCATTCCGACAGTTCGGCCTCGAGCGCCTCGGCCTGGCGCTTCCGCTCCAGCCGGGCCTCCTCCCGCCGGCGCCGGCAACGGCGCCGTTTGCGGTTCTCGCGCGGTTTCTGCTTCGGCATGGGGCTCACCCCTTCTTCGCCTTGGCCGGCTTGCCGAGGCCCAGCCGGGCCTCGACCCGGTGCCAGAAGTTGCGCACGTCCTGCTCGTCGTGCAGGGTCAGGGCCTCGGCGTTGGCATCGATGGCCCGCTCCCGGAAGGCGACCGCCTCCAGGCGCAGCTTGTCGGTGACGGGGTAATCGAGGAACTTCTGCCCCTCGGCCAGAATCGCGTTCCGCGTCTCGGATGAGTCGTGGGCGAACTGCTGATCGTCCGCCGTCAGGGGCGGGCCCGGGGCCGGTTCCGGGGGCACCGGTTCCTGCTCCGGCTCCGGGAAGAAACCGGAACCGCCGGCCGGCGTCTCGGGTGGCGACTCGTCGGCGGCGGCCGAGGCCCCCGCCGGCCCCGTGTTCGGCGCCTCCGCTGCGGGGGCCGGGGCCGGTTCCGCGGGCGTCTCGGCGGGCGCCTCCGGCGGCGGCAACGGCGCCGCGGCGGGTGGCTGGATGTGGCGCTGGCGCCGGGCGTCGTCGTAGTCGCGCAGCTCCTCGTAGGTCCGGAACCCCTTGAGCACGTCGGGGAAGTTGTCGCGCAGGTTGAAGCCCCGCGCCCGGAACATGAGCATCCGGTTGGGGTACTGCGTCCACGGCCCCGCCTTGCCCCAGAGGTTGGCGCGCTTGGCCTGGCGGACGTTGAAGCCGGTCGTGACCGGGTGCCGGCGGCCGCGCCGCTTGGTCGTGCAGACGTAGCCGCGGAAGTCGGCGGCGCGCAGGTCCTGTTTGCACAGGGGGCAGTGGCCCGAAGGGTCGGCCTCGCGCTCGCAGTCGTCGCACCAGCGGCCGGGCCGCTCGCTGATCTCCTCCAGGAGCCCTGAGTCCTCGACCAGGGCCTTCGCCGCGTCGCCGAAGACGCCGGGCCGGCCGTTGACCACGGCGATATTTTGCAGGGCCGCCATCGGCGAGAGCCCCAGTTCCAGGCCCATCTGGATGGCGACCAGGATCGCCTGGGGCCGCTCCATCCCCTTGGGCGCCAGCCCCGACTGCGCCACCGCCTCGGCGAAGCGCCACAGGTCGGACAGGCTGGAGATCACGATGCCGCGGCTGCCCACCGCCATCGGCGTCTTGGCCGGCGGCTCCGCGAGCGCCGGCAGGTTGGGTGTCCCGTTCCCGTTACTCATGTCTGTGCTCCCCGAAAATGGTTGCCGTTCATCAGCCCGATCCCCCGCACTCGCACCGCCAGGCCCAAGACCCACAGCCGGGGCAGGCGAACGGCTCCGTGCGTTCCCGGCCGCGCGCCGCCCCGGTCTGCGTGAGCTTCGCCCACAGGCGCCGGCCGAGCTGTAATCCCAGCGCCTGCGCCAGCCCCGTCAGAAATCCCCACCACGGAATCATGTCCATTACGCTCCACATTGCCCTTGACCCTCCTTGGCTACCGTTGCTTCCAGCCGCCGGACCTCCGCGGTCCAGTAATCCAGGTCGCGCCAGGCCGCCGCCGTGTTCTGGCCGCGGCGCTGCCGGTATTGCAGCGTCCGGTAGGCCCGCGCCCACTGCGCCCGCGCGTCGGCCAGCGCCGCGGGCGTTGGTGCCGGCCCGTCCGGGTCCTCGTCAGCCAGGGGCGGCAGACCCAGGGGCGAGGCCAGCTTCCGGTAGACGCCCGGTGTCACCGGCCAGTAGCCGGCCTCCATCATCTCGATGGAGACGGGCCACACGCACGCGAGCCGGGAGAGTTCGCCCGGCGACAGCTTGGCCCGCCGCCTGGCCGCGGCCAGTTCCTCCCCGGTGATGACGCCGCCCCGGACCATGCTTCACGCCTCCGTCCCCGGCGGCACGCGCCGGGCCAGGCGCAGCGCCTCACGCTTGAGCGCGAGCGCCCGTTCGACCTCGGGTAGCAGCTGCCGGCGGACCTCCTCCCGCGGGCTGTCGTCGAACCATTCCAGGAAGGGGGCGCACGCCACCCGGCCGCCCAGCGCCCGGTCGGCCAGGCCGCACAGCGCGGCGAAGGCGTCCAGGACCTCGCCGACCGTCTCCAGACCATCGCCCCGCCAGAGGGCGTAGCCCAGGGCGCAGGCACAGGCGCAGGCCTCGGCGCGGTCGTGCGTGCCCCACGCGCCGCGGGCCGTCTCGCCCTGGATCAGCCCCGGGGCGTCGGCGGCCAGGCCGTCGCGGAGCGACTCCAGCTGGGGCAGCCCCAGGTGGGGGGCGAAGCCGATCCGCCAGACCCGGCGCCACGCCTCCAGCGGCTCCCCCGCCAGTGGTCCCCCCGGGCCACGAACCCGGTCCGCCAGCGCGACGGCGGGGACGGCGCTTGACCTCGCCAAGCCGCCCCCAGGGACCCCGATGCCGGCGGCCGGGCCAGTAGGCCCGACGGAGTGACTTGAGGGTTGCATCCCGGCCGCCGGCACGCTGTTCATGACCGACCTCCTTCCGCTCGCCGCCACCGATCTGGCCCCGGGACCGCCCCGGGGCACCCGAACGCCGTCCGTCCGCGCGCACCACGGACGTGCCGGGGTAGCCTCCACGCCCCCGGCGGGTCGTGCGCGCCACGCGAACTAGCTATTTTCCGATCCTACCCCGGTTTGCCGGGGTTGCAATCACCAAATCCCCATGACCCCCTCATGGCGCCCCAAAACATGGTCATGGCGCCCCAAAACATGGTCATGGCGCCCCAAAATCTCAAGTGCCCTCCGCGGGCTTTTGGCCCTTGGAACGGCGCGGTTTGGTCTCCGGCAGCCCCGCCATGTGCTCCAGGAGCACGCCCGTGGCGTAGATCTTCTCCCAGGGCCACCGGCGGATCTTGTGGCCGAACGGCGTCCCGCGGGGGATGGCCCCCTGCTTGACCAGGTGGTTGAACAGTTCCACCCGGATGTTGAGGAACGCCGCGGCTTCGACATCCGAGAGCCATTCCTTGTCTGGGCCATAAATCGTGCGCTGCATTCTCCCACCTTATGACGGTGGCAGGCTGGGTTGCCCGGTGCAGCACGTCCGTGCGGTTGATTCTTCCTAGAGCCCGCTTGGCGCCGCGACTTCGGCGGCCGCTTCCGGTTCCGGCGCTTGGCCTTCCCCGGGCGCGTCACCGACCGGCGCGGCGCTCAGGCCGTCGATCCAGTTGTTGATGTCCTTGGCCCGCCAGCGCTGGACGTTGCCCAGCGTCAGCGGTGCCGGCATCTCGCCCTTGCGGACCAGTTGCCAGACGGTCCGCCTGGGCAGGCCGAGCACGATGGTGAGTTCGTCCAGGGAGTACAGCATCTTCGGCAGATGGTTCATGATCGCTCCTTGGTTGTTGCCGTTCGCCTTCGTGTCACCTCACCGGGGAAAGACGCTCTCCGGCCGGAACCAAAAATGCACCACCTTCTTCGGGCTCAGGTACTCCCGGACGGGCGGCTCCCTGATCCCCGACAGCGCCCGCCACAGGCAACAGGCCGCCGCCAGGAAGGCGTCCGCGTTCCCGAAGCGCCGCGCCGCCTCCCCGGTACAGCTGATGCTGACGTGGACGTACTCCTCCCCGTCCGCCAAGCGGTCCCGGCTGATGATGAGCCGGATACCCGCGGCACTGTCGAAGACGTGCCGCCGGTACTTCGACGGGAAGTAGGCGTGCGCCGGGTCGGTGGCGCATTTGTCCACGTCCACCACGGGGCTGAGCGCCATACGGAAGCGGGCCTGCATCGACTCCAGCGTCTCCGGTTGCTCCGGCAGCCGGGGCATGGCGGACGGGTTCATCCGAAGGACCTCCTCCGGCACGCGATCTTGACCGCGGCCCACTCCTGGGGGTCGGCGACCGCCGCGGCGCACGCCGGGCACAGGTACAGCCCCGCCGACAGCGCCCGCCAGCCCACCTGGGCCAGCTGCTCCTCGTACACCGCCCGGTCGGGGTGGCCGCCCACCGTGGCGTGGCAGCGGTCGCACTCGGCGCCATAGACCTGCATCGGGATCAGCGGCATGGCTCACCACCTTCGGCCCGGGCGAGCGCCGCCATCGCCTGCGCGCGCCAGGCTAACATCTCCGGCGTGCAGTCCGCCCGCCAGACCGGGTCATTGACGCGCAGCGCCTGGCGCAGGGCTGCGTGCAGGTCCTGGGCCGCCCGGAGGAGTGGCCCGTTTTCGAGCTGCCCCGTGGGGATGTCCGCGACGGCGTTGACGCAGGCCACGATCCGGGCCGCGTCCGCCTCGCCCCGGGGGCCGGCGCACACCGCCACGACGCGGGCCTGGCAGTCCACCACCGTATCCCGCCGGCCGGACACCCCGTCCGCCAGGTGCCAGGGCTCCATCGACCAGTCTTGGGTCATGTTTACCTCCCGTCGTCCAGGCACGGACTACACACCACGCCCAGGTAGCCGTCGGGCAGTTCCGCGCCGCACCGCAGGCAGTATTCCGCCTGCCCCCGCGCCGGCCCGTGCGCCCGCCGTAGCCGGTCGGACGCCTCGGCCACCAGGATCGCCGGCGCCCCCAGGGGGAGCAGCTGCTCCCCGAGCGATTCCAACGACGCGGCCAGCTCCAGGTCGGTCCGGCCGCGCAGGGCCTCGGCGTGGCGGAACAGATCGTCCACCGCCGCGGCGGGCGGTTCGCCGCGGTCCAGCCGGCCCGTGCCGCGGCAAAAGATACACTTACTCATGGGGTGTCTCCCTTCCCTCGACGCGATCCAACACACGGCTGGCGTCGTCCACCGCCCTCCGGAGGACCTCGTGCCTGGGATCGCGCAGGCTGATCGCGTCCAACGGGAAGTGATATGCCAGCAGCTTCAGCAAGCGGTATAACTCCGGCGCGGCCGCGATGAGCCGGCCATTCGCTTCCAGGCTGCCGACCCACCGCAACCCCTCGTCGAACTCGTTTGCCGGGTCGATCTGCACCCGGTAGACCGGCTCAACCACCCGGGCGACCTCGACCTCCTCGTCAGTATCCTCGACACGGGCGGTAATGGTGGCTGGCGCCGGACTAATGCCGACGCTCGCATCACCGGAATCGCCGGGGCAAAATTCCCACGGTCCGCGGGTATGCTCAGCCATTGGCGACCTCCTCCCACTTGCGCAGGCATTCCTCGCAATACCCCTCTCCGTCCAGTTCGTCCGGGGCGAATAGCTGCTCACAGCCGTAGCACGATTCTTCCCACTCCGGGGAGCCGTGGTCCGGCAACTCAAAGAAGAACGGGGCAAGGACCGCGCCCGCCAGGTCATCCGGCAGAATCGGGTGCCCGTCCTCGTCATGGTCCAGGCTATCAAACTCCCACACGAATCGGGCAACCTCCCAGGGCGCGTCGAGGTAAAAGGGGCCGACTATCAGCTTAGTCTTATAGTCGATCTCGACAATCCGGGATTCGCGCTCGCCCGTGGCCCTCTGGACCGCCAGGGCCACCGCGCAGTTGTAGCAATCGCCCACGAGGCCGGCCCGGATGTCCGCTTCAGTGACGTTGACCGTGGTGCTCATGTTCCCGCCGCCTTCCGCGGCTTGGCCAGCTCCGCCAAGAGCAGGTCGGCCGCCTCGACCGACTCCTCGACGCGCTGGCGCAGGCCGTCCAGTCCGACGGCGTTACCGTGCGCGGCGGCTAGGCCGGCGAGGTACATGGAGGCGACCAGTCGCCTCATCTCGGTACTGTGAATCTCGACCATGCAGTTATCCACAGAATATTCTCCTTCGAACAACCGGGCACCCCGGGGGGTCCGGGGGCCCGGCCCGGTCCGCCGGCACCGAGCCGGCTTCACGGTAGGGTTGTATCAGCTCGCTCCCGTTGTCGCTTTGGACTTTCGCCTTTTCGGCTTGCTCCGTTTTTTCAGCAGATAAAGGATGCACTTCGTCGGGCCGGTGTAGTCGGAACTCGTTCGTACCACCGTGGCTGGTTGTGGGTTGGGGTGGACAATGGTGCCGGGAACCAGCACCACATCCCCGAGGCCGAGTTCCACCCCCAGGCCATTCCAATAGGCGTAACCCCCGCCCTCCTTCCAGCCGCCGGCCGGTTCCGGATACTCACCATAGGCCACTTCCACCAAACCTTGAGGCATCGTTCTTCCAACCTTGTTCATGGGACTCTCGCGCCGGGTCTCATTGCCGACCGCCGGATTCGAACCGGCTGTTTCCCTGCCTTGACGGCTAGGGTGAGTTTCCGCTTCTCCTTGTCGGCCGCAGGCGGTTTCTCAGAACGGCTCGCTACTCGTGTCCTCTACCGCCTCTTCCTCTTCCCGCAACCACGCCTCCAGCCAGGCGTTGACCGCGTGCCAGGTCGGGCACTTCCACGCCTCCTTGCCGGTGGCATCCTCCAGCAACATCCGGATCGCCGTCAGGAAATCCTCGACCGGGCAGCCGGCGACCAGGCACTCGGCGAAGGCGTCGGTGAGCGCGGCCGGCAGGCCGTCGATCAGCACCCGGTCCACCTCTGCCGCCAGCGCGTCTCGTGCGTTCATGGTATTCCTCCGTCGCGATATGTCGGTCGGAAAAACGCCAGGTGGCCGGGTTCTCCACCCGCACCACCCGGCGCCGCGTCATCCGCTGACGCTACCCGCGGGGTTCCCGTTCGTGTCCCGCTTGCCAAAGTGGTTGACTCCTCACCACCCACCCAAGTATAATCACCATGGGTTAGCTTTGTCAATCCTAGCTAACCAAAATTTTTTGTGGGTTGTAGATGATGAAAAAGGGTTGACATAATGCTTTTCGGGGTTTACACTTGGAGCCATTTGAGTTATCCTCTTCACCGTGGGTTGACCAAAAAGGACGGGCCGGGATGAAAACCGTAATGCCGCGCGGCAAAAAGAAAACCGATCAAACCGAACCCCAAAAGCAACTGGCGTTCAAGGTCTCCCAGGCCATCGCCCGGCGCGTGGAGGGGGCCGCCGAGTCCCTGGGCCTCGATGTGAGCAACTTCCTCCGGATGATGCTCTTGGAAAACCTCGCCGAGTATGAAGGGCGGGGCCGGAAGATACGCGGCGAAGATTCGGATGATTAAGGGGGATTTACCCCTTTTGCGCCCGCCTCCAGTTCTTGGCCCCCTCCAGCACCGTCTGAGCCCACGCCTCTTCCGCCGCCAGCGCGATCGGGGCGGGTGCGGCGACTGCCCCGGCCATGGCCCGTTCCCGCGGCCTTTTCCGCTCGCGTTCCGCTTCCGCCAGCGCCGCGAAAAAGCGCTGGAGCGCCTCCTTGCTCGTCATCCACCCCCCGGGCTGCTTCAGGCCGTCGAGGTACACGCCGCGGTGTCCGTGGACCATCCACTTCCAGACGGTGATGCGCGACACCTTCCGCCCGCCGCGCCGGGTGGGCACGTAGCGGACCGCCTGGGCCGGGGTGAGCAGGGTTTCCCTGTCGAGGTCGATCATCGTTCCCCTCCTGACCGCGCCTACTAGATGTTCCTTCGGGTTCGTGCGTCGATGTGCTTTCCGTGCGAGAGGACGCACGGAATTCTGCCACGGCGGGTTGTCGGATTGCAATACTTTTCGGTCGTAGCGCCCCGTGCCGTAACACCAGCCGGGGTTTGACGTAACGCCCCCCCCTTGGGTTTACGACAGCCCCGTGTCACCCTTCCAAGAGAGTTTTCAGGCGGCTTTTCGATATGACGAGTTGGTAACCCAAATGGCTGGAGCGCAGGAGCGGCGGCCGGCGTTCGCACATATTGTGCAGCAGCGCGCGCAGTGTGCCATCGGGCCGCGGCATCCCGAGATGCTTGGCGATGGTTTTTCCCTGGAGGATGCAGCTGTGAAATTCGTCGGCTTCGGGGTCTTCCAGGGCCTCGCGGATCTCGTCGAGCGGGCCGGATTGCTCCAGGAACAGGCGGATAACCTGTTCCTCGAAAGGGCTGGTGCCGTAAACCCCGGCGCCGGCCGGCGGGTCGAGGCCGCCCCCGTCCAGGCCCACGGACACGCTGACGCGCAACTCTTGGCCGGGGACGTGATGGATGGTCAGTTTCACCGGCACCTTGCGGTGGCCAGTAAAGCGAGTCACCAGGTCGCGCGCGTTGGCGAGCCAGTCGGGTTCGCCGCTGGCGGGGGCCGGTAAGTCGGGCATGGGCTACCCTACAGAAATCGACAATGATTTCTGCCCCCGGCGCGGGGCGGATTACCCGCGCCGGTCTGGAGCGGATCGGTTCATCCGGAACCGTCCAGGGGAGGGCTAAGGGTGGCCCGAAGTTGGGGGCCACCCTTTTGATTTTTCCCGATTGAACAGCCGAGAGTCTGACTGTTTTCATCGGAAAAAGCAAGATGAAGTTGCCCGGATTTCTTACCCCCGCCACGATCTTTCATTATTCTCTCAGCAATGGACCCGGATCAGCCGATCCGCCGCACCGCCTCGGCGGCCGCCTCCAGGTCCTCCTCCGCGTAGATCAGCGTGGTTTCGAGGGACTCGTGGCCGGACAGGCTGGAGGCCACCGGCAGCCCGAACTGTTTGCGCAGTTCGGTGTTGCGCAGGTGGCGGAGCTGGTTGGGGTTCCAGGGCGGCACGCCGGCGCGGGCGCAGGCGTTGTGGATGGCCGCCCGGTACGCCGCCGTCGTGTAGTAGGGCCCGGGCGCGCGGTCGGCGGGCGGCTCGACCTTGCGGCCGGCGGCGCGCATCCAGGCGGCGCGGGCCTCCGCGGGGCTGAACAGGTAATCGTCGGGGCCGCGGCTTTTCAGGTAGGGCTCCAGGACCGCCTGCGCCTTGGCCCCGAACAGCACCACGCGCGGCTTGCCCTTGTGGTGCAGCTTGTTCCCCTGCTCATCGGCCTCGTAGACCCACAGGCCGGGGAAGCACGGCCCGCCGGTGACCTGCCCGTCCACGAGGATCAGCCGGGGTTTTAAGGCGCAGACCTCCAGCGGCCGCATGTCGGCCAAGTACTGGACCAGGATCATGTCCCGGAGGATGGGGTGCGCCTGGGCGATCGTGGCTTCGACCTGCTCCCAGGGCACGGGTTTGACGCGGTGCCGTTCCTGGTGACTCATGGGCAGGTTCTTGACGACGCGCAGGCCCATCGCCACGGCGCCCGGGATGAGCTCTTCCTCGGCGGCCCAGGCGAAGGCGGTCTTGAGACAGCCGACGAGGCAGTTGACGTAGCGCGTACTCCAGCGTTTGCGCCCGGCCCCGGCGCAGGAAGGGCAGACCGCCCGGCGTGCCGGGGTGCCCTTGCGCGGCCGGCCGGGCGGACGCCGGAGTGTGATCTGCCCGGCCCCGCGGCAGCGCGGACAGTCGTGTTCCCGGATGACCAGTTCGGCGCGGAGCGCCTTGAGCGACTTGGGGCCGATCTCCTCCGCGGGGACCGTGCCGAAGCGGCGCGACAGTTCCTCGTGGGCGCGGCGGATGCGGTCGACCTGGCTGGTCGGCCGGCCCAGCTTCCAGTAGGGCGACTGCCGGCTGGTGACGTAGAGCCAGTGCCGGGCCAGCACCTGGTTGACGCTCACGCGCCCCGGGGCGGGGGCGGCCGGCAGGGTGCCGCGCGAGGCGGCCAGCCACTCGCGGATCAGGCGGTCGTAGGCGGCCCAGGTCTCGGGCTGCTCCGCGCGCGTGCCCCACTTACCCAGGTAATGGTCGGTCTTGCCCCGGAACGGCTCGCGGAAGCGCACTCGGCCCTGCCCGCTCTTGTGAGGCTTTAACGGTGGAATATCCCCGGAACGCTTGCGCGGCATGTTCGGGCCCTCCCTGGCGCGTGATGCCGGCAGATCTTACCCGCCCCGGGCCGGCCCGGCAAGACGGATTCGTGGGTAGAACTACCCATGAATATAGTCCGGCGCGGGCCGGACACGGCCGCCTGATTGGTCGCAAGTTGGGTTTTGTGAATGAGTTCGGCGCCCGAAGCGGGCGCGGGGAAAATGAGTAGCGCCGGGCCATCTTAGCAAAGTCGGCCGGCGGCGTGCAGAGCAAACTTGCTCTCCAGACCCCCGCTAAACCCTGATCGTTCCGGATGTTCCGGCACAGGTCCTCCGAGGTTGCCCTACCCGCCAACTTTGCGCCGTTGCGAGATTTTATCAGCCGCCAGGGGGGTTCGTGGGTAGTTCCGGGTAGTCCCCGGCCCGCCACGCCGCAGGACTCCCCGGTGTCCCAGATGCGGCTATCCTCAGCCGCCACCACGGCCGTAGTGCTGTTCTAGCTCGCCCCCCTCAGCAATTAGCGCCTCCTCGATGCCGAGCGCGGCCAATCCCTGCACGCGGGCGCGCCAGTCGGAGCCGTGTTCTTTGGCCTGACGCTTCAATTCGCGGATCTCGTCCGCAGTTAAGCGGATGGTGATACGGACCGATGCCCGGTCAACACCATCTGAGGACGGCGTGAATTTTAGACCCATCATCCCCTCCCGCCGCAGAAGCGGCCGCTGGTTATCGAATCTCACCCTGGACGATCTCATATCCCAGTTTCTTTCCTTGCTCCGCATGTTCCGCGCACACGAAGCCACCCTGGAGCGCACCCCAGATTCGGTGCGTGGCCGCGCGCTGGCAGAAATGGCATTTCGTGCCGCGCGGGATGGTGCGGGACTGGCGGGCACCGATCAGGCGATGGATACCTCTGCTCGTGCGTGGCATGTTTAACCCCCCATCGCCTGATCGATCATCGCGTCTGTGGTGAATTCGCTATCGTAGGCTCCTTCCCCCCAATAGCTATCCACGATACACCGCTCCGTTTCACCGCGATCGAAGTCCCTTCGAGCTGCGCCTTTTCCAGAGGCGCCAAAACCGGCGCCTCTGGCGGCTTCAAAAGCCGCGGCGTCGGCGATTCGCCTCCGAATTTCGGCGCGAATCATGGCTTCGCACGCTGCGAACTCGGCGCGCATTTCAGCTCGACTAATTTTGCCGGCCGAGCGTAGTCGCCCGACTTCATTAGCCCGTCGATTCGCCCCCAGAATGACGCCATCAGCGTCGTTTCTCTTCGAAACGACCCACTGCCACCGAAGACTCTGGAACTCGATGCCGGCCGCGATACACTCCTGTGTGGCGAGGTCCATCCAGTTCGTTCTTCCATTAATCGACACGAATTGCGTCGCCATCATCCCCTCCCGCCGCGCAAGCGGCACTGTGGTGCTAAGCGCTCCACTGTGGTCAGTCCTCGATAACGATACCGTCTGACAGCAGCTCGCGCATCCGGGCACGCAGCCCGGCGAGGTCGCACCGGACCTCGTCCAGGCTTTCCAGCCGCTCGCCGTCCTCCGGCTCGGCGAGTTCGCCGCCCACCAGCGAGTACGCCGGCCCGTCGGCGTCGTAGGCCGTCAACACATGCTGACCGTCCACGGTGTGGACTAGATCAATCGTATAGGTTCCCATTTTTTCCTCTCCCTTCGGGAGCCTCTTGGGGCTCCTCCAAGCTATCCAAGATGTCCTCGTAATGCCGGACGACTTTCTGCGCCGCCGGCGGAAAGATGTACGTCTCCAGGACCCGCCGTGAGCCGTCGCCCTCGACCTCCACCACCACGCCCAGGCTGGCGTACCCCTTGGCCAGCTTCTCCTTGATGATGCTGGTCGCCTTCCCCGGGGTGGCCACGTCGGGGCCGCGGCGGATCACCTTGTGGCCACCCGTCGCGACCCAGACGGGGTAGAATACAGGCTCACGCATGGTCGGTCCCTTCCGCGACGAATTCGCCGGCGGGGATCACGTCGGCGTGGGCGTAAAACTGGTATTGCCGGCCGGCGATGATGGCCGCGCCCCGATGGGTCGGGCGCACGGAGACGATCTCCCGGCCATAGATGCCCCGCACGTCCGACGAGTATCGTACCGCCGCGTACCCCTCGCCGCGGCGGAGCATGTCGCGTTCCCGTTCGTCCAGCGAATCCACCACGTCGAACCGCCGCATCTCCCCACCTTCGCGGGCGAGGTATACCTCGTCGCGCGCCGCTCGTGTCGCCATGATCTCACTCCTCCGTCGTGGGGCCTCGGCCCCGGTGTGTGTTGGCCGAACTACACCCAGTACCCGCCGCACTGCGGGCACCGGTGGTCGTTGGCGGCGTCCTCTTCGTCGGTGGCCGTCCACCGGTGGCCACGGCTGCATTCGCGGCTGTAGCGCGTGTGCCTGGGACACAGCCCGGTGTACTCGGTGGGGCATCGCCCACAGTTGCCGACGCCGTGAGCGTCGCAGAAGGTTTGCACCCTGGCGGGCTCGCCGCACTCGCGGCACCTGCCCTGTCGCTCCCGATCCCGCTGCCCCTGCCGCCGCCGTTCCCACTCCTTCGGGTCCACGGGGTAGCCGGCCGCGGCAAGCTTGGCCCGGGTGCATCGGCCCCAGCCGCCGACGCGGAACGGGTCGAACCCGGTGTCCAGAGCCAGCGCGTTGCGCGCCTCGGCGACCGTCCGGTAAACGGTGATCGTCTGCATTTCTCCCTCTCTCACAGCTACCTGCTCGGTAAGTTTCATCATCCCCTCCCGTGTTGTGGGGCCGCGGCACGGCGGCGGCTCACGAGCCAATCCCGTCGGCCGGCGTGCCGGACTCGATCACGTCAAAACGCTTCGTGTCGCCGGTCATCTCCCAGCCGCCGTCCTCGTCCACTGTGAGGACGGCCCGGGCCGACCGGCTGAAGCCGTCGGAGCAGTGCAGCAGCCACACCCCCGGCTCCGTGATAACGATTTGGCCCTTGGAGTTCTTCTCAGCCCACCGGGCTGAGTCGCCCCCGCCCTGCCGGGCCGAATGCCGGCCGCGGGAGAGGGTGCCGTACTGACTGGTAACGATGATAGCCGTCATATTGATCTCCTCCCGTGTTGTGGGGCCGCGGCCCCGGTTATCACTCCTCAACCCACACGTAGTCTTCCTCTCTGGCCTCCCCCGACTCCAGGAGTCGGGCGGCTTCCTCGGCCTCATCCAAGCCGAGGAATTCCGCGTAGCCGCCGGTTGGCCGCCACACGGCGTAACCGGCGGCGGTGTCACCGACCTTGTAATCCATGTTCCCCTCCCGCCGCTTCCGCGGCACTGTGGGGCCGTGACCCCGGTTACGACCTAATCCTCGATGTGCTGGCCGGGAAACTCGCCCTTCCGGATCACCCGGCGACGTTTCCCCCCTTCCGCCGGCCCGTCCGCCAAAACCCGTGGCAGGGATCGCCCCGCCCGAAGAAACTCCTCGCCGGACGGGAACGTATCCCGGGCCGACCTTTCGAGCACGGCCCCGCAACCCTCACAGCGGAGCCGGACGGCGTAAAATGGCCGCAGTCGTGTGCGGCAGTGAGGGCAGTAGTAGACTTTCCGGCGCCTCATCCGCCCCTCCTCCTTACGCGGCCTCGTCGTCATCCCGCTCGCCGGCGGCGACGGCCCGAACGTAAGCCAGGTCGTCATCCCTCATCGGGCACCCGGCGTCGAGTATGGCCTGGGCCAGCTCTCGGGCCGACGCCCCGCCGGCGTGGCCGCCGTCCGCGGTCAGGTGCTCGAAATACTCCCCCGACTCCGTGTGCAGCCGGTCCAGTCGTGTGTGTTGCATCGTCCCTTCCTCCCTCGTTGTGGGGCCGTGGCCCCGGTTTCGGTTTCGGATGTCTCGTCCACTCATCTATATCTAGTATATAGGGTCTATATACCAGTGTCAAGCAGGTTTTTGCTTTTTTGCTAAGATTTTTCGAAATTTTTCCCTGGACGCAACCCGTTGGTCTTTTGGTACTTCTGACTCGAATGCCGTGCGAATGGCGTAAATAAGAGCCCGTGTTCTGGTTGGTTTTGTCCCAGTCGTGAAGTGCAACCATTCGGCTATGATGTCTAAATCGTCCAAGGTCTCTTGTGACAAGTATAAACAGACCTGCTTGGTAGGCGGTCGGGACGGAAGCTTTTGATAGGTGGCAGCATGTTCTTTGGCGCCGTGGGCAATGCGGTGGCATTTCATGCAAAGCAACTCGCAGCCATCGAGGGTGTATGGGCCTTCAACCTTCCGGTGAACGTGACATCGCCGGCCAGTAAGATCCAAGCATTCCTCATCGGTCATACCGCAACGCTCACAGCGTCCCTTGGCGCGTTCACGAACAGCCTTTTTAATTTTCGCCTCAGTCACTTTTTCCCCTTTGCCTTAAATGGGTTTTTGCCGGTGCGGACCAAGCGGAGGGCCTCCAGGACGGCCAATCGCGAAAATTCACTCATGGACATTTCCAGGCCGCCGGCCGCCGACCCGAGTTCGCCTCGGACCTCTTTGGGAAGGGTTAGCCAGACCATAAAGTGGTCGGCTCTCAGTTTGCTCTTTGTTTCTTTTTCTGGCATGGTGCCTCCAAAGGGTTTCCATAGAGTATATAGAAACTAGTGGAGACTGTCAAGGCAGAATTGGTTGCAAGAGCGGTGCGCAAGAAAATCGGCCGGGCCACCCGAAGGCCGCCCGGCCGATTTTACCTGTGAATCGGGTATACGTCCGGCTCGACCTGCGGGTCAGGGGTTTCGCCGCAGAACGGGCAATAGTCCAGGTTCCACCCCCCGGACTCCGGATCGGCATGGAGCGTCAGGGAGAATTCCGTGCCGCAGTTGCCGCACTTTATTTTGAGAGGTTTTTCGGGGTTAATTATCACGTCGTTGGCCCCCATCATCCAGGGAAAATCGGCCGGGTGGTCAGACCACCCGGCCGCCGTTCCGGCTGCCACCCGCTGCCATCCATTCTACCCCGCCGCCGGCGCCCTCCCCCAGACCACCCCGGACGGGGAGACGCGCTGCGTCTCGACGCGGTGGACCGGCACGCCGTCGATCGTGATGTCCCACGGCGAGTCGCCGGGCCACGTCAGGGTGTGGGGGCCGACGTGGATGCGCGGCACGTCCAGGGCCACGGGCACCGCGGGGTCGCCCAGCCGGACCGCGTGGTGCATGGCGCCGCCGGCGGCGTTGGGGCTGGCGACGCGGAGCTGGTAGCCGGCGAACAGCGGCCAGCCGTGCGCGCCGCAGTCCAGGACCTCGTAGGCCGGGTTCGGCGGGTACAGGGTCTCGAGGACCTTGCCGCCGCCCACCTGCCAGCGGTTCCCTTCCAGCCGCGCCAGCGGGCCGCGCGACTGCCACAGGTGGGTCGGGGTCGTGCCGGGCACGTCGAACCAGTCGGTGACGACGAGCACGCGCACGTCGCGCAGGAAGGCCCAGGACCGGCCCACCCAGCCGGCCGGCACCGTGGCGATGTCGCCCCGCGAACTCTGGTACTGCCCCTCGAGCTGCGCCGCCAGGTAGAACCAGCCGGGCGTGTCGCGCAGGGCCAGCACCAGCGGCGGCCCCTGCTGCCAGGCGCGGATCGGCCCGACGCCGTAGGGGTAATCGCCGTCGTGGCCGGTCGGGAAGACCAGCGTGTTATGCGCCCACGCCTCGCCGGCGTCGCCGAAGGTGAACGGCGCGTCGCCGGAGTAGCCCGCCTGCTCCTGGGTCACCCAGTCCGCGCCCGCGGCGAGCTGGTACGACCCCTGGGCGTTGTGCTCGTGGCCGGCGGCGCGGTAGAGCTGGACCATGCCGCGCACCGCGTCCGGCCCCCAGGAGTCGCGGAAGAAGACGTGGCTGCCGCCGTCGTGCGCCCGCGGCAGGTCGGCCGGCGGCCGCGGCGCGGGCGGGTCGACGGCGTAGCGCACCCACGGGTCGGCCCGGACGCCCATCGGGGCGATGAGCCCCAGGAGCCAGCTCGCGTAGCCGCCGTAAGGCTCGCCGGCGAACAGCCCGGCCATGCCCGTCAGGAACGTGGTGAGGTAGGTGCGCGCCCGGCCGGGGAAGTAATCGACCGCCCCGCAGCCGGTGTCCTCGACGTCCGCGAAGGGGAAGCACTGGAAGACGCGCTCGTCGGTGCCGTTGGCGGCCATCGGCGTCGGGCTGACGCTGTGGCAGAGGTACACGACCGCGGCGCGCAGGTACGGGGAGCGGAAGGCGTCGGGGTAGAGCAGCGCCGGCAGCGCCAGGTACGCCAGCCCGGCGTGGCCGTAGCCCGTGCCCTCGCCGGGGACGCCCCCCGGGTGGGCGGCCAGCCAGGCGGCCAGGCGGTCGAGCGTGGGCTGGACGAGCCGCCCGGCGGTGTCCGGGTCCTCGCCGGCGAGCGCGGCCCCCAGCACCAGCCGGTTCTGCGCGAAGCCCAGGAAGTAATTCCCCGTCTCGACGTCCACCCCCTCGCCCTCGGCCCACGCCTGGCACTGGTCGCACCAGCCCACCAGGCGGTCCTTGAGGGCGGCGCGGTCGGCGGGGGCGAACGCGGCGGCGCACCAGGCGTAGGCCAGGACCGGGCCGAGCCCCCCGGCGCGCCAGTCGTCGGCCAGGTTCCCCGGTTCGGGCCGCGGGTTCCAGGCCAAGGCGGCCTGGGCGGCCTGGGCGGCCAGTCCGTCGGCGCCGGCGCCCGGGGCGGTCAGCACGGCGGCCGTGGCCAGCGCGCCCGGGCCGGCGTCCGGGTCGAAGGGGTCGGCGGCGAAGCGGGCGCGGCCCGCGGCCAAACGGTCGGGGGTCCAGAGGACGGCGGGGGGCATGAGGTTACTCCTCTTGGTGGTGACGGGTCGTGGCGCGGCGACGGTTGCGGGCGGCGGCGACGAGGCGGGCGGCGACGGCCAGCAGACAGGCGATCCCCATACGACGGACCTCACGAAAACGGCCGGCACCACCCGAAGGCGACACCGGCCGGTGAAGGAAGGTGAGGCGCCCGCGGCCGCTCAGGCCGCGGGCACCTTGGCCGTCACCCGGTCGTGGCCGGCGCCGCCTCCAGCGGGATCAGCTCGCCGCGCGGGCCGAAGTAGTTGGCCGCGGGGTTGGTGCGGGCCGCGCTCGTCACGGCGGCCGGTACGTCGCCGGCGGGGATGGCGCGGAGGCAGACCGCCCCGCCCGTCACGCCGACCTCCCACCAGGTCCCCATCGGCAGCCGGCCGTGGAGCAGCCCGCCGACGATGCCCGGCGGGGCCGCGTTGAGGTTGCGCGCGTAGCAGACCGGCGTGAAGGTGTCGTTGAGCCGGAAGCCGTGCTGCTGGCCGAGGCCGGCCTCGCTCCCGGGTTTGTCCGCAACGGCCGTCATAACGGATGCTCCTTTTCGCAAAAGGGAAAAGTGGTCTGACCAGTTGACCCTAGCATACAACCGGCATCGGCTTGCGTCAACGGCATTCAGGCGGCCCGGCGGCGCTTTTCCGAAGTCCCGGGCCGGTCGATCGGCGGCACCCCCAGGGGTAAGACCACGCGGCCCAACTCCTGCGCCGCAGACGTGACGGTATCCAGGTGGTAATTCAGTCGGCGCTCGCAATTCTCCAGGGTGGTTCCGGTGCAGACCTTCCGCCAGCGCAGTGAGCGGCGCCGGCGCCACAGTGCCCAGCCGACGAACATGGCGGCGCTCCAAAGGGGGGGGGGAAAGGGATCGGCTCAGGCCGCGCGGCGGGCGGGGGCGGCCGCGCGCGGCACCGGCTGCCAGTGCTCCCAGTTGGCACAGCCGCGGGTCGCGCAGGTGCGGCGGACCTTGGTGGCGTGGTCGTCCAGGTCGAACCCGAGCTCCAGGCCGCGGTACACGTAGAGCAGCACGCGGGCCAGGGTGTGGACGCGGCCGGCGACCTTCACCACGCCCGCGCCGCGGCGGGGGTCGGTGGCCCCCTCGAAGCGGCAGCAACGGGAGCCGGGGATTTCCTTGATTTTTTGGACCAGCAGTTCGTGGAGGCGGTCTTTCAGGTCTTCGTGGTCCGGGGGGGGTGCGACACGCATGACGGGTGGCTCTCGGCGTTGAAAGCGGTCGGGCCCCATACGGCACGGGGCCGGTTGGCTCTAGTCTACCCGCTCCGCCGACGCCGTGTTGTCATCCGACAGCCGGATTCGGCCGCAGGCCGCGCAATCCTCGCAATTCAGGCCCATCGCGGCCAGATATTTTTTCTTGGCCTCCCTCCGTCTGACGGAAACGATGGCGACCACGGCCGCGCGGCGGAACTCGCCGCGCGCCTCGTTGACGGCGGCGTTTTCGATCGGGCGCCAGTTGCCGGGGTCTTGGCGCAAGGGTTTGAGCCACTGGCGCAGTTGTTCGGCGTTGACGCCGAACTCCTCGGCCAGCTGGGGGAGCGTGGCCCACAGGCGGCGGTCATCGGGGGGGGTGGCGGGGCTGGACATAGGCGGCGCTGCTCCGGGCCGACGGAGTCCGCCGGCCGGCGCGACGCCACGCCGGCCGAAGCTCCTCTATTATGCCCGAACGTCAGCGCATGGTCAAGCGGGACAACCAGTTAAGCGTGGGCCGGCGCAACCGGGAACAAAAACGGCCGGGGAGAGGATGATTCCCCGGCCGCCAAGCCCATCGGGAAAGGGTGTCGCCCGATCACCCGTCTCCCGTCTCATATGGTAACGATCTCGCGGGCCGCGGCAAGGGCCTTCTCGACCCACTCGCAGACCTGTTCCCCTTCGGGGCCTAACCCGCGGAAGACCTTGGCGGCGCGCTTCAGGAGGCGCTCGCCCTGCTTGACCCGTTCGGCCTGGCCGGCGCCGTCCTGCTGCCGCGCCTCCCTGGCGTCGGCCTCGGTCTGCTGGTGTTCGTCGGCCTCGATCACCGCCCGCTGCTCTTCCGGGGTGAGGGTTTCGAGGGCCTTGTCCCGGAGTTGCTGAAGGCGGGCCTGGTGTTCGTTTTCCGGGGGCGGTTCGCCGGCGGCCGTCCGCTGGTCGGTGAGGATGGCCGCGGTGATGAGCCGATACCCCTGGGAGCGACCGAAGCCCCAGCGGAGTTTGCAGTAGGCGTCCCAGCTCGAAAACGCGGCGCGGTACAATTTCCGCTCGCGGATCTCCAGGAGGGCCTGACCGACCTCGTAGAAGGTCGAGAGGCCGCCGGACACCTTGGCCTCGAGCGTGCTCAGGTCGTGGTGTTCGTCGGCGGACAGGACCAGGGCGGAATCATTCGGCATGGGTGAGTACCTTGAGGGGGCCGTCGGCGAAATTCCCGCGGGCGGGCTCGCCGACGAACCCGATTCGCGGGGTGCGGGGGTCGTTGCGTTTTAGGTCCGCCGGGTGCCAGAGCGCGACCCCCTCTCGCGCCCGTCGCGCGAGCGCCGCGACCCTGGCGTTCCGGCGGAGGCAGCGGTGGGGCGTGGGCGGCGCCGGCCGATCGGCGTACAGCTTGGGCCAGGCGGCGGTGAGCAACTCGGCCCATTCGCCGATCGTTAGTTCATGCGTCTTGCCGAGAACGTGTCGGCACGGCGGCTGATTCCGTTTGGGCGGGTGCCCGCACCCGCCGCGGCAACACGGGCAGTCGGCGCCCGGCTCACAGGATTCGTCGCACGGGCAGGCATAATCCAGCGGGCACGTACAATCCGGCACCTCGAGCGCGGCGAGCAGGCGGCGGAGTCGATCGCGTTCGCGGCGGGTCATGCGGCCTCAAGGTGCCTCCGCAGTTCCCCCAGGATGCGCTGCTGGCGCCGGCGGACCCCTTCGCGGGTGATGCCCAACCGGGCGGCGAAGTGGTCCAGGGTGGCGCCGCCCCGGCCGTCCAGCCCGAAGCGCTCGAGCAGGAAATCCCGGTCGGCGCCGCGGAGCTTGCCCAGGGCCCGGGCCAGGTCCTCGTGGGCAAAGGGGTCTTCCGGCGGGGCCTCGAAATCCTCCTCCCCGCCGCCGATCAACTCGCAGGCGTAGGCCCGTTCGGCGGAGCAAACCTCGGCGTCGGGCTGCGTCTTGCCCGCGCGGGCCTTGCGGACGCGGCGGGCGGTGGCCTCCGGTACGTGGATCACGCCCTGGGCCAGCTCCTTGAGGACCCAGGAAAGGGCCGCCTTGTAGGCGTAGGTCGCGAAGCGGGCGCCGGCGGCGTGGCCGGCCCGGTAGCAGCGGGCGGCGTAGAGGACGCCCAGGCAGCCGGCCTGGACCAGATCGTCCAGCGTGCAGTTGGGCCGGCGCCGCTGGCCGTACCACACCTTGTGGGCCACTTTGACCGCCAGGAACCGCCAGCGCTCGGCCAGGGCTTGCTGGTCCGCGGTCAAGGGCAGGCGTGCTCGGCGTTTGGCGGTGCGGGGCATGACTCAGCGGCGGGGGTGGAGCGGGCCCTGGCGGCACAGGGGACAGCGGCAGTCGCCGGACACGTCCCGCCAGGCGTGGTCCGTGCGGTAGTCCCGGATCAGCCGCACGAGCCGAAAAAATCCAGCGCGTCCGGGACGGCGTGCCAGTAGGAAACGTAAGCGACCATCGGGGGTCTCCGGGGGACGCGGGCGAAGTCAGGGGGGGACGGCCGACCGGCCGGGAGCGCTCAACCTCACCCGCGGCAGGACCGGCCCCCGCCGAAGGACGGCAGGAAGGCCGGGGCCGGCGGGTAGAAGACCGGGGCGGGGGCGGCCGGTACCTGCCGCGCCGGGTTCAGGGCGGCGCGGAGGTCGTCCCCGGACGGCGTGCCGGCGAACCGCTTCACGACGATCAGATCACCGCCGTCCGGCCGGAGCACGACGGCGCCCGGCCGCGGCGTGTCGGCGTAATCGTCGGCGGAAAACGAGAGCATCCCCATCAGGGGCGGCGCCGGTTGTCCCACCCACACCACGACCGGCAGTTGCCGACGCTGCGTTTTCGCGGCCTCAAACGCCCGCAGGTCCCAGGTCCACGCGCAGGCGGCACACGCGCACTCACCCTTGGGGCAGGTACAGGAGGCCGGGCCGCTGCATGCGCACCGGGACGTGGGCGCGGCGCCGGAAGCCGGCGGCGTGAAAAAGCCGTCAGCCGGCGGCGCCGGCTTCGGGGCCGGGATCGTCTCGGGTGCGGCCGAAACCGGCCGGTTGGCCTCGGCCAGCGCGAAGGCGGCCTTGGCCAGCGCGACGTGATCCACGGTCACGGTCGCCGCCGGCGGCCGGAGGTGGTCGATGCTCGCGTGGATGCGGTGGGCGGCGAACAACGCCGGCAGCGCCAGCGCGACGGACACGATCAGGGTTTGCAGGATCTTGGACACGATGTCAACCTTTCAGGTCGTAGTAGACCACCACGCCGATCAGCCACGCCAAAAGCGGCAGCCAAAAGACGCCGATCAGCACCGCCTGCCACCAGTCCCGCCGCGGCGTGAAATGGCCGTAGGGGTCTACGGCGGCGCGGGCCACCAGGGAGACCGCCACGGCGACGGCCAGGTACAGGACGGCGAGGAGCGCGGCCGCGGCCATCAGTCGGTGTCCCCGGAGAGCACGATAATCAGGACGGCCACCAGGAACCCCAGGACGGCCGCGGCGGGGACGGCGAAGTTGGTCCAGACCCACGGCACCATGAGGAGCACCCAGCGCGTCAGGAGGGGGCGGAGCCAGGCGGGCATTACAGGCCGGCGTCCGCCAGCACCGCCTCGATGACGCTGACCGGGATGCCGAAGCGGCCGGCCAGGAACGACAGCAGCGCCCCGCCGCTCTGGAAGGCGACGGCCGCGATCTCCAGCGCGAACGGGTGACCCAGGATGTACTCCACGGCGCCCTCGGCGCCCTTGAGCGCCTGGGCACTCGGGAAGACGACCTCGCCCCGCCGGATGGCGGCCAAGAGCGCGGTCAGGACCTTGGTAACGGTGGCGGTGTCCATGGGATTCCTTGCGGGGGGGCGAATGGGTTTTGGTGGGAATAAATTGGCTACACGTACCAGCTGAGCACGGCCGGCTGGGCGGGGAACCACGTCAGGTGCGAGAACCCGTACACCTCGGCGTCCAGGCGGAAGGCGGCGTCGACGTGGGCCTCCGTCACCCAGCAGCAGCAGGTCGGCAGCCCGCCCGGGTCTTGGGGGTAGGTCGAGCCCTGCCAGTTGTTGCCGATGCCGTACAGCGGCCCCAAGGTCGGGTTTTCCCAGTAGCCGATGAAATACTGCTGGTGGCCGCCGTTGCCGTCCCAATACCCGACCGCCGCGGCGTCGGCGCCTGAGCCCTGGACGGAGGCGTGGCCGATGTAGTTGTCGCAGGCGAAGGAGCCGGGGAAGCCGTTGAGGACCAGGGCCTTGATGTCCTGGCTGGACTTGCAGGGCGTGGCGCTGCCGAGCGGGAACTTGGCGGCCGTCTGGAGCCACTTCGTCACCAGCGGCGAGCCACCGTCGGACCACTGCATCTCCAGTTGCTCGGTGAGCGCCAGGCCGTCGTCGTTTTGGAACGCCGGCAGCCCGGCCTCGTTGGCGTCCAAGACGCCTTCCTTGACCACGGTGTCCGCGAAGGACGAGCCCATGGCGCCTTCGCCCTGGCCGCGGTCGCCCTCGTTATAACGACAGCGGCCGTAATCGAAGGGCCAGAAGGGCAATACGGCCTTGGTGGGGCTGGCGGCGAGCTTGCGCTGCACGCAGATCAGGGTCATCAGGGCGTTGCCCCCGCCGGCGCCGACGCACGAGCCCGTAACTTGTCGGTAGCGCGGGAAGGCGAAGCCCAGGTCGGCGACCACGGCCGGGTCCTTCCAGGCGTCGGCCAGGATGACCTTCGTCCCCTTGGGGACGTCCGGCGCGGCCAGGCCGTGACACCGGGCCATGCGGGCCTCGGCGGCGGCATGAACGGCGTGCTGCGCCGCGTTGCGGTCGCGTTTGCGGAGAAAGCCGAGTGGCGGCATCAGGGTTGTACTCCGGAGAGGGACGTGGCGATGCGGGTAAAGGCCGCCTTGCAGGCCTGGCGCGTGGCCGGGTCGAGGGCCTGCGCCGGGTTCGTGGGCAGGGCCTTGTCTAGCTCCGTCTCGATAGCCTTGCGCACCCCCGGCAGGGAGTCGCCGACGAGCTGCTGCGCGGCGTTATGCAGCTTGGCGAGCAGGTCTGCCGCGGTGGCCATCGCGGGGTCGTCGGCGGCGGCCGGGGCCAAGGTCCAGATGCTTTGGAGGGCTTGAAGTTTCGCGGCCTTGTCGGGCGCGGGGTCGGCGGCGTAGGCCGCCTGGAGCGTGGCGGTGAGCGGGTCCACGGGGGCGGGTGCCGGCGGCACGGGGGCCGGGCCCGGGTGCGGCAGGTGCAACCAGCCGGCCGCCTGGAGGAAGAGCAGGATGACGCCGACCAGGCTGGCGAGGCTGCCGGCCAGGCTGACCGCCTCGTATCCGGTGGGGCCGGACTTCGGCGCGGCCGGAGCCACCGGCGGCGGCGGGGTCGGTTCGGCCCCCAGGTCCTTCGCCCGGGCGATGTAGCCCTGAAGCGTCCACAGGTTGCGGCCGACGCGGGCGTGCTCGGCGCCGGCCAGCTTCTCCGTCCGGCGGTTCAGGGTCCGGTGGATGGAGCCGGTCAACAGGTCGTGGAGCCAAAGACGGATACGCATGGGTTACTTCTCGCGGGCGGATTCGTGGGATTGGCGCAGGGCCTTCAGGTCGGCGGCCATGCTGATCTGGGAGTCGGCGATCTTGTCCAGCACCTTGCCGTTCTCCGCCAACACCTGGCTGTTCTGCGCCTGGTTGCGCTCCAGAAAGTCCAGGTGTTCGACGTGGCGCCGGCCGATGGGCTTGACGATGTTCTCCATCAGCCACTCGCACTTCTGGCCGACCCATTTACCGGCGCGCCAGAGGCCCAGGCACAGACCGACCAAAAGGACCGTGGGGAGTCCGAAGTCACGGGCGAAGACGAGCCATTCCATCGCGGGCTACCGGGTCGGGGGGAGGGGGCGGGGGCATGAAACCGGGCCGGCGCCGCCCCGCTCCGTGGGCGGACCGTCCCGCCCCAAAGCACGGGCGCCCGGACCGGCCGGAAAGACAGCGGGCCGCGCCCCGCGGGGGGCGGGGCGCGGCCGCTCGGCGGCGAGGTGGCGGACGCTGCGGGTCGGGGGACGGTGGGGTCACGCGACGTGATGGGGGAGGTGCTTCCTCGGTAATTGTTCGGGCCTCGGGTCCGGGGCGACTCGTCTGGCCTGAGTCTACCACGGGGCCGCTCGGCGGTTGAGCGGGGTTGATGGTAGCACGGGCGGCCGGCCGGGGTCAAAAATCGAGGACGGGGGCTTGCGGGGCGTCGGCTCAGCTGCGATAATCGGGACTCTTAGGCCACGACGAAGGAGGTTCCCATGATTCGCTTCCGGTGCCCGGCGTGCGGCCAGGCGTACAACGTCCGCGACGAATCCGCCGGCAAGGTTCGCACCTGCGTCAAGTGCGGGGAGCCGATGCGCGTGCCGCAGCCGGAGTCGGTCGAGATACCCCTTGACCCCGAGGAACCGCCGGCCGCGGCCAAGGCGGAGAAGGGGAGGCCGGCGGCGGAAAAGCCGGCCCCCCAGGTGGTGTATCACGTCATCCGGGAGCAGAAGGAAAAGAAGTCGAAGGGGAAGGGCATCAGCCTCGGCAAGCTGGCCCTGGTCTTTGCCATCGTCGCGCTGTGCGTGCCGGTCGTGGGGCTGGTGGGGTTCATCCTGGGGTTGTGCGGCTTGGTCCAGGGCAAGGACAGCGGGACCGCGCTGCTCGGGATGATTCTGTCACTGCTCTTCACCGGCGCCGGCGCGATCTTCTGGTTTACCGTCATGGTCAGCCAGTAGCCCCGGAATTCCGAAGAAAGGGCTTGCGGGGACGAATTATCTCTGGGATACTTGAGGAACTGACATTTCCCTTCCGAGACAATGGAGACGCGATCCATGATTCGCCGTCCCGGTACTACGTTGGTCGAGGTCCTGGTAGCCGTCTTCATCATGGCCATCGGTCTGATGACGCTACTTACCCTGTTCCCGCTCGGGGCACTGAGCATGAGGGCGGCGCTTCAAGACGGCGCCGCCGCCAACGTGGCCGCCAACGCCGCCGCCGTCGCCAACGCCAAGCAGATCCGCCACGACCAGGCCGTCGTCTATGACCAGGACCCCAACGCGCCGAACGGTCGCCGGGACGTGTTCATCGAGCCCTTGCCGCGCAACAACAAGGGCAGGCCGTCCAACGTCTTGCCGCCGATCACCGACGGCCCCAGCTACCCGGTGTACGTCGATCCCGTCGGCTACTGGAACGAAACCGTCCACGAAGTCGGGGACAAGAAGGGGACCGGCAACTGGCACGGGATGCCCCGCCGGACTCTGCAATGGGTCGCTTCCCAACCGAGGCGGGAGGATCAGTTGAGGCTCGCCACGCGGTTTACTACCACGCAGGACGATCTCAATTTCAACCGCGACGACAACGCGGCCGATCCCGCCAACGCGGCCGGGTCGGCGGTCAGCCACCCCCCGCCCCCGGGCAGCACGGTCCGTTCGGTGGAGCGGAACGGCCGCTATTCGTGGGCCTGGCTGCTGCGGCGCCCGCAGGCGGCAGACCCGTCGGTCGTGGACGTGGCGGTGGTCGTCTACGCCGGCCGATCGCCGACCGTCGGCAACACGGAGACCGTTTTGGAGGGGGTGACGTTCGCCCCGCAAACGCACCAAATCCAGGTGCCGTTTGCGGGGGCCGCACCGGACATCGTGCGGGGCTCTTGGGTGCTCGACGCCACACTCACCGCGGGCAAGGGTAACACCCGGACCCCGGAGCCGCACGGCTACTTTTACCGGGTGATCGGCGTCGTCAACAACGGCACTTCACTAACCCTGGAGACGGAACAAGAGGTCCGCAACGTCCTCCACCCGGACCCGAACAACCCCGGTGCCCCCTACGTCGGCACGCTGATCTTCGTGGACGGCGTGATTGAGGTCTTTGCCAAAGGCGCCGGCTGGCGGCCGTAGTGACGGGCGGCTCAGGCCGCCGGTTCGCCCGGCCGGTAATCCCCGCAGTCGGCGCAGCAGCGCACCCCCTGGAGCGGCTTGCCGCGGGTACAGGTGCCGTGTTTTTCGCACGTCATTAGCTTGATTTCCACGTTGCCGGCGCAGGTCGGGCACTGCACCCGCTCCCCGGTCGCGGCCCCCAGGTGCCGGCAGGGCTTCGAGCGGTCCTCCCGCGGCTTGACCGGCCCCATGACCGGCAGCGGCGCGTTGCGGTAGTGGGGGTTCTCGCGGTACTGCTTGCACACCGGACACCACGGCTGCTGCTCGGCGTGGACGAGGAAACAGGGGCGGTTGGCTTCGGGGTGTTGTGTCATGGCGACGTCACCACCACGTCGACGTGGCCGTTGCCGCTCGTGCCGCAACAGCGCACCAGGTTAACATTCCCCAGGCCGATCACCTCGACCCCCTGGAAGGTCCACATGGGCGCCATGGGGTCACAGCGGTAGGAGACCGGCGGCGCCGCGTAGGCGTAGTGGTCGCCCGACGACGAGGTCAGCGTCGAGGCGAACCCCCCGGCCCAGCCGTCGTTGGTGGGCGTGAGGAAGCTGCTGTCCGGGACGGCCGGGGCCTTGACGCACTGGAGATAAAAGGCGAGTTGGCTCGCGCCCAGCGGGCAGCGGCTCGCGTCCACGGTGGTTATCCCGAGGTAGGCGGCCGGGTTGACGCTACTGCCGCCGCCCCAGGGGATCTGGGTCGTCGTCTGGAACGTCAGCGGGATTTGCAGGCCGTTGAGGCTCTGGCAGCCCCCCGTGCCGTTCATCAGCGTCGCCGTCAGCGTCGGCCACACCTGGGTGAGCATCTGGCCGTTGTAAAGGCCGCGCGGGCAGCAGGCGCAGGTCGGCCCGCGCGGGATGACCGTGATCGTCGGCGGCAGGTTCGGGTCCGGCGACGCCAGGTTCAGGGTCAGCATCGTGTCCGGCTGCACGTTGCACAGGTTGCCGCTCCAGTAGTAGCCGATGCCGCCGGGATTTATGCCGTCGTTGAGCAGGACGAGCAGCCCGTTGGCGGCGATGCCGGCCGAGCCGTCCCCCCCGGCCACCGCCAGGTCGAGGAATTTGTTCCCCACGAACGCCATCGAGCACTCGAAGGCGAGTTGCTGGCTGGCGCCGTAGAAGTAGGAGCCGGGTCCCAGGCCGATGTTCCAGTTGCCGTTCCAGTGGTCGAGCGGCGGCTGGAACCCCGCCAGAATGACCTCCCAATAGGAGTATTCATTCACCGGGCAGTAGTACCAGCCGTAGTACAGGTCCTGCCAGTACTGGCCGTTGATCAGGGCGATGCGTATGCCGCACGGCTGCGTGCAGCCACAGTTGCACGGCGGCGTCGTGGAAGTCGGCTGGGTCATGTCGGCGGCCCCCCGCGCTGGACGATCTCCAGGCTGTTCGCGCTGACCGTCTCCGAGGCGGTGTCGAAGGACGAGGTCAGCCAGAAGTCTACCACGTCGCCCGCGTTCAACAGTAACGTATCTTCGAAGTGGACCATGACGCTGCCGCCGTTGCACTCGCCGCCCACCTGCGCGTTCGTCACCGGCTGCTGCCCGTTCACCGAGAAGTAGGCGCCGTAGCCGGCCCCCGGCTGCGTGGTGGTGATGAAGGCCGACGCCTCCAGCCGGTAGTAGCCCCCGGCGCCGTCTGGGATCTTGATCTGGTAGGCCCCGTTGGGCCGCTGGAAGGCGAACGGCCCCAGGCCGCTCGTCCAGTCGATGGGCGCGCCGGCCGTCCCCGAGCCGCCGGCCGGCAGCTTGCCACCGATACCGGGCGGCGAGCGGCAGATGCCGCCCGCCAGGTAGCTCCAGCGCGGCAGGTTGCCCCCGCCGCCACCCCCGCCGCCCACCGGCAGCACCATGGCGCGGCTGTTGGCACTGTCCACCCCGATGACCCAGAAGCCGGTCTTGCCGCTGCGGAGCACGTAACTGCCGTTGCCCGCCCCCCGCTGGTCGCCGACCGCGGGGTCGCCGTCGCCCGCGTTGTAGGCGGCCCACGTCGGGAAGTCGTAGGTGGCCGCGCCGTAGGCCGACGGCGGGATGGCCACCGGGCCGGTGAAGAGCACTTGGGCCTGGTTGTCGGCGTTGGGCTGGTCCACGGTCAGGACGCCGGTGGTGTAGTCCGTGGACACGACCCGCACGCAGGCCCACGACGGAATCCAGTTGGTGGCGCTGGCGTTGAGCACCTCCAGCCAGCGGACGCGCTCGTTCTGGGAAAGGTTGTTCATAGGTCCAAGAACTCCTTTCCCTGTTTGCTGGCGATACCGCGCAGCGCCTCAATCGTGTCGTTGCGCACCTGTTCGTACACCCGGCGTTCGCGGAACGGCGGTACATACGGGTGGAACTCGTCATTGCGGCAGACGTGGGTGGTGGCGCCGCTGGTGTTACTCACCGACCAAGTGACCTGCTGAATCGCCCCGTCCGTCGAAATAGGGATCAGCCCCGCATAGGTGATTTCTTGGGGGACGGCCTGGCTCAAATACTGCGCGGCCTCGGCGCCGATGTAATAATCACACTCGGCCCCCACCAAACTCTCATTATTGTTGACTTTCTGGACGTTGCCCTTGGCGTCGTAGGTCGGGTAATACTCGCTCTGGATTTCGGGGTGGTGGAGCGGCTTGGCGCCGGTGCCGCTTTGGTCGGCGAAGAAAAACGTCCGCTCGTAGCGGACGTAGGCCCCGGTCGTGAGGTCGCGGATCTGGAAGGCCGTGCGCAGGGCCAGCCACGCGGGCCGGTACACGAATTTGCCGTTGTTGAGCGGGTCGGGGAGGTACTGCCACACGGGTTGGTCGAACTTCACCAGCCCGTGGCGGCCGTCCACCTGGAAGCCGCCCTCGTAGGGGGTGCCCGGCGGCGTGTTGGTCTGCGCCCCTCTCCGATCGTTATAAACACCGTAACAGATAGCCGGTAAACGCCTCAGCGTGGCGTCCGCCGACACGTAGGTCTGGACCTGCTCCTCTTCCAAGGGCAAGAGCGTGTAGCTGGCGGCGACGTAGGGCTTGCCCGGCTTGCCGACCTCGGCGGCCGCCAGCCACTTCGGGACCTTGAAGGTCGGGATCTGGCCGTAGCCGGGGATGTTGTAGATTTGCAGGTCGTTGGTCAGATAGGAACCGTTGACCTGCGCCTGTTCGCCGACCAACGCCGGGGTGATGGTGCCGCCGATCTTGTACCAGCGCCACACCGATTCCAGGGCCAACTGTCGTTTCGTCTGCCCGGTGGTGAGGAGTTGGTCGCTGATGCCGACGAACTGCCCGGGGACCTCATAATCCCACACGGACTCCGCCGGCCCGTTGGGGTTTTGCTTGTTGGGCCGGTAACTGAGCTGGTAGAGCGGCCAAATGCCCCCGTCCGTGTCCAGGCCCACCGGGTAGAGGATGAAATCGACCTGGAAGAGCGACGGCCCACAGACCACCTTGACGGTATCGGGGTGGGGCTTCACGGGCAGCTTGTTGCCGCCGGACATGACCGGGCCGTCGGGCAGGGCGTGGCCCACGCCCACCGGCCAGATGACCACGGCCTGGTTGGCGTCTAAGCTGATCCGGCAGTTCAGCGTGTCGCACAGGGCGGCCAGCGCCTGCGCCGGGTTCTGGGCGGTCCAATGCACTTCCGGGTAGGTGTCGTTCGGCATGAGCGACACGTCGTAATTGACCTCGCCCAGCGCCTGGAGGCACAGCGCCGCCAACTGCTGGGGGGTCCGCAAAAAATCCGGGTCCAGCGAATTACCCACCGACTTGCCGCTGTCGGGGGCCACCGATCCGGGGTCCTGGAAGCGCGTGTTATAATCCCCGGAGATTTCGCCAAACTGCCACTTCCAGCGGCGGTCTTGCACGGCCAGCGCCATGACCATGCCGGAACTGTTGCGCTGGATGGACGTGTAATCGACGCGGCACCCCGAAAAGGTCAGCGTGATGGCGTCGTAGATGAAGACGAGGTCGCCGGTCGCGCTGGGGATGTCCGCCTGGGGTACAATTTCTAAGACACAACAGCTCGGAGTTATGCCGTGCGAGAGGGTGAACGACGCCGACAGCACACGGCCGATGCCCGTGAAGGTGGCGTACTGGATGGCGGCGGGGGTCGGCATAAATGATCCAGGGGAAGGCCGGGAGGGCTCACGCGAAGGTCAAGAGCGAGCGGTTCTCGCCCAGGTCGAGCGTCACGTCGGTCAACCGGCAGCGGCTCAAGACGATCCCGCCGGCGCCCCACGTCACCGTGGCGAATGAGTCGAACAGCTTGGCCCCGGCGTACAGGGTGGTATTCGTCACCTGCCGGGAGCGCATGTCGCGGACGAAGCTGACCGTGCCCTTATTCCCGACGTTCAGGTTGGTCACATCGACGTGGGTGCCGTCGTTGGCCCCGCTGAAGTAGAGCGTGCCGCCGTCGATGGTGGCCGTGGTCACGCACGAGCCGGTGCCGCGGATCTCCGTGGTGCCGTCGGTCTGGTTGATCTTGTTGACGGGGCTGGCGGCGCTGGCGATGCCCAGGATCAGGAGGGAACCGCCGGATTTCGAGACGACCCCCGAGCCCCCCACGGCCAGGGTCACCCCGGGCCCCAGGGTGACGTTGGCGTCCCCCTGGACGTTGGCCACGTAGCCGATTTCCAGGGTGAGGATGGTGGCGACCTCGCCCGGGTTGCGGGCCACGCCCAGCGTGCCCTTGGTGACTTCCACGAGGTTGCCGGCGTGGGTTCCCTTCCAGCGCACGGCCTCGGCGTTCGCCTCCAGGCTCGTGCCCGTGTTCTGGACGATGAGGTTGACCTGCGCGTTCAGACTGTCGAGCCTCACCATCTGCGGGCCCGGCCCGGAGCCGTAGCCGACGATGACGTTCTTGGCGCCCTGGGTCAGGAATTGGAAGTTGAGCGGCCGGTATTCGAGATAACCCTTGGGGTTGAAAACGGGCAGCCCCAAAGCCGCCTGGCCGCTGGCGCTGCCGCCGCCCCCGCCGCCGCCGGTGCCGACCGACCCGGCGAAGGTGGCCGAGATGTTGAGCGTGTTGAGGGTCACGGCCTGGAGCGCCGTCAGGTTGTAGAGCGCCGGCACCGGCACGTCGAAATACACGTCGTCGCCGTTGGCGGGCAGGGCGCCCGTGGACCAATTGGCGGCGAGCGACACGTCGTTGGGGCCGCTGGAAACGGTCGTGGTGCTGTTGGAAATCGTGCCCGTGCCGCCGGCGACCGAGGTGGCCAGGGTGTAGGCCCCGGACACCGCCGGCGGTGTGCCGAAGGGCACCCCGGCCGTGGCCGCCGTGGCGGTAATCACGTTGCTGTTGACCGTCCAGGTGGCTTCCTGGAATTCGGGGTAGGTGCTGGCCTGGAGTGCCGCTTGCAGGGCCGCGGCCGTGGCGGCGGCGCTGCCACCTTGCCCCAAAACCCCGACGGTCTTCCCGTTGATCGTCACGTTGTACGTCGTGGTGGCGTCGTACGTGCCGATGGTAACGGTCGAGACTTGCGCGATCGCGGGGGCACTGCCGATCCAACGGTTTGTCGCCACGAGGGGTGATCCTCAATCAGATGTTGGGTTGCGGGTTGGGCAGTCCGACCAGGGGCAGGGCGGAGGCGAAGGTGTAGGTCCACGAGATTTGCGGCTCGATGAAGGCGTTGCCGCGCCGCTGCGGGGCGATCCGCTCGACTTCGGGGTCCCTCAGCAGGTCGCCGGGCCAGAGCGGGTCGGGGGGCACGGGGTAGCTGCCGTGGCCCTTCGCCATGCCGCGCTGGACGGCGCGAAAGGCGGTCGCGGCCTTGAGGAGTTGCTTGACGGGCGGGCCGAGGATGGGTTCCAGGAAAATAAACTCCGGGCCGCCGCCCGAATAGGTGATGGATTCGGTCCACGCCAAGAGGCCGACGCGGAAGTCACGCACGTCGTATTCCAGCTCGATCTCGTAGAAGCGGAAGGCGCCGCCGGCGGAATACTCGGCCCCCTGCCCTTCGGGGTAGTTGGGGCCGCTGACCACCCTGACCCCGCCGATGGTCTGGCCGTCGAAAATGCCGTGGGCGGTGGCGCTGCCGTCGTCGTTAAAGAAACCCAGGTTGCCGCCCTGGACCGCGTAGGCGGCTTCCAGGCGCTGGATGGCCGCGGTGAGGTTCGCCTGGCTGGTGGCCTGCAAAAACCCGCTGACCTTCCACCGCCACGTCCAGCCGTAGACGATGGCGCTGGGGGCCACCATGGCGTTGCGCGCGATCGGCCGGAGGGTCACTTCCCCGGGCTGGTGCCGGTACGATCCGTACTGAAGTACTGACATGGCGGGTGGCGAATAAAAACGGAGAAGAAACGGGGTTAGCCGCCGAGGGCCGCTTTGGGCGTGGCCCTCTGGATGACCCCGTGGATGTGGACCTGGCGCTCCATCTGGTCGCCCAGCTGGCGGATCATCTCGGCAATGGGCTGCTGGATCTTGTTCTTGATCTGCTCCGCGACATCCTCGGCGTTCAACCGCAGCTCCATATCGACCTTGTTTTGCACCTGGAGCTTGATGTCGGCGAAGAGCTTTTCCTGGCGGGCCGCGGCCTCGAGCTTTTCGGTCTGCCCGGTCATCTCCAGCAACTTTTGCAGGGCCGGGTTGTTGGCCGTTACCTTGTCGGCGTATTTCTCCCGTAGTTGATCGAAAAACGGGTTGCCCTTGATGTACTGCATTTCTTCGTGGGTGAAGCCGCCGACCGTTCCCGGCACGAACCGGGCGCGGCCGCCGACCATCGCGATCTGCCCGCGCCGACCCTGTTTCGGATTCTGGATCTCGTTGACGAACCGCTGCGCCATCTGCGACATCTTGTCGATCTCGGTGGGGTCCATGAAGGCGAAGTCCATTTTCAGCCCCTTGATCTTCGCCTCCTGCTGCTGGCGGATCTGGCGGTAGTGACGCTCCTGTTCGGCCGCGAAGCTGCGGAACTGCTGTTCGTTCTGGGCGGTGACATCCTTTTCCTGGCGCAGCGCGTCCACGTACTGCTTCTGGGCCTCCTGGGCCTTGTGGGTGTAATCGATGACCTGGGAGCGCAGGTGGGTCTCGTGTTCCAGCGCCTTCAGGTATTCGGGGCTGGTCTGCTGTTTCTCGTAGGCTTTGGTGGTGGCCTCCGCCTGGGCCAGCTCGCGGCCGGTAGCCTGCGCCTTGCCGGAAAAATACCGCTGCCGCGCGGCCGCGTCCTCCACATGCGCGCGGGCTTGCTGGGAGGACAGCCCCATGTGTTCGGCCAGACGTTCGGCCTGGTCCTGGAGGTTGGCGCGGTAGGCCCGCTCCTCCGGGGTGTCGGCCAGGGATTTTTCGCCCAGCGTGCGGGCGATCTCCGCCCCGAAGCGGCCCCGGTAGCCGGCCTGGCGGGCGCGGGCGGCGCCGCGCGTGTCGAAGCGGAGGCGCGCCGCCTCGATGCCCACCAGCGCCCGCTCGTCGATCAGCCCCTCCTGCTGGCGGACGAACGGCTCGCGGACGCGGCGCTCCTGGATGGCCGTTTGCAGGATGGAGGCGGTCAGGATCTTCTGCCGCTGGGACGCCTCCAGGCCCTTGTCGAGCTTCGTCTGCCGGTTCCAGGATTCGTCGTACCAGTCGTAGAGCGAGCCGGTGAGCGAATGCCGCCGGGCGAACTGTGTGCTGTCCCACAGGCCGGTGGCCTTGCCGAGCCCGGCGACTCCCCACATTCCCACCTCATGGGCCCCCAACACCGCCGCCCCCAGGCCGCCGACCAAGCCCAGGGCTCCGCCCACGGTCATACCCCCGGCGGCGGCTGCTCCTCCGGCCGCTGCGCCGCCTCCAGCCGCTACACCCGCGCCAACGCTTGTGGATAGGGCGCTGCCGGCGGCGGGCGCGATCGCCGTCCCAGTTGTCGGTCCGAGGTAAGGCCCAATCGCGGTGCCGCCTGACCACATGCCGGCGCCCCAGCCGCCGGTCGCCACGGCACGGGTGCCGTAGCCCGAGAGCACGCGCGCGGCCGCCGCCGGGGCCGCCGGCGCGGCCGCCCCGAGGCGCGCCCCCAGGGCCCGGGCCCCGAAGCGTCCCAGGGCCGGCCCGAACTTCTGGAGGGCCATGACGGCGGCGATCGTGCCGACCGTGGCGCCCAGGCCCGTCCCCGCGCCCTCGTGGCCCGTGGCGCCGCCGAAGCCGTAGCCCGCCAGCCCGCCGACGATGCCGCCGATCCCGGCGGCCGGCAGCGCGGCCGCCAGCCCGGCGCGGCCGACGCCCGCGGCGACGGCCTGGGCGGCGGCCTGCTGCCCCGCGGCCGCGGCCACCGCCTGGTGGCTGCGCGCGAGGCCGAAGTTGGCGGACGCCGCCGCCAGGGCCGCGGCCGCGTAGCGGGAGACGCCCGCCGTCAGCACCGAAAAGACCATCATGCTGCCGCGCAAGAGCAGCATGGAGGAGTGGATGACGGCGATCACCCCCGCGGCCTGCTGGGCGTGCTCCACGAACTTCTTCATGTGTGGGCTGGAGTTCTGGAAACTCTGCCCCATCATCATGGAGGCCATCGACAGCCCCATGAAGCCGTGATTCACGGACATGATGCCGCGGTCCAGCTTGCGCAGGTCCGTCGCCATACCGTTCGCCAGCCGGCCGACGGAGGCGTGCGCCTTGCCGGCCCCCTCTTCGATCTGACGGAAGGGCCGGTCGAGGCCGGGCGCGGCCTCCACGCTGATCTTGGTGACGACGTTCTTGGTAACGGTTTCGTCGGCCATCGGGGTCGGGCTCAGCGTTTCTTGGCGGTCAGGAAGAGGGGGAAGAGCCGCAGGGGGTCGGCGTTGGCCTGGCGCGCCTGGTCGCACACCAGACGGATCAGGGCGTTGTTGCGGACGACGACGCGGTCGCGCGGCAGCAGGCGGGTGTCATCGGCCTGGCACTGGAGGTAATACCACCAGGCTTGGAGGTTTTTAGCCGACAGCTCCTTCTCGGGGTGCGGGTAGGGCTCCTTCGAGCCCGCCTTGGGGCACTTCTGGCAGGGGGTCGGCGTGCCCGGCGGCCGGGGGATGCCGTCGGGCATTCCGCGGCGTTCGGTCTTCTGCCAGCCGCGGTCGGGGTCGTAGAGCCAGGCCTGGCAGTCCGCGCAGGTCGGCACCTCCGGGTGCAGGAGGCGCAGCCGGAGGCCCTCGACTAGTTTTTTTGGTCGGCCCCGTCGTCGGGCTGGGTGGCTTCCTCCGCACTCCAGCGCGGGTCGGTGTCGGAGGGCTCTTGCCCCAGGATGACGTTGCCCAGGCGGTGCATCTGCCGGCGGTTGAGCTGGAGGGCCAATTTGGCGGTCACGGCCTCGTCGGGGCGGCCGGGCTCGCGCACGTCCTCGCCCGACCAGCGGACCACCTTGCCGGCGATCAGCTTGGCCGTCTCGCGGTCCTGGTCGGAGGACTTGAGCCGGCCGACGCGCTCGTAGAAGTCCGAGCCTTCCTCGGTGGTCACGGGCCGGAAGTCGAAGCGGAGTTCGGCGTAGAGGTTCGGGACGCCCTCGATAAAGCCCTTGCGGGTGTAGCCGTCGCGGATCGGTGCCCAGCGTGCCATGCGGTGTTTCCTGTCGGTAGATCCTGGTGGGAAATAAAAAGGCCAGCGGCGGACAACGCTGTCAACCGCCGGCCCTTGGCCATTACGAAAGGCGCCCTCACTCTACCACGGCCTCCGCGGGCGGTTGAGCGGCCTCGCCCGCGGCCGGGCCCGGGCCGGGTGTGGCCGCGGCGATCAGCCGGTCGAGCCCGGCTATGCCCTCGGTCTGGAACACGGCATGGACGTGGCTGGAGGCATACCCCAGCGCGTGGCAGCGGGCGATTTCGTTGACGAGATCTTCCGGCATGGGTCACCTTACGGGGTCGAGTCGAGCACGCAGGCGAGCGGCGTGACCGTGCCGGCGCCGCGGGCCTCGCCCTCCAGCACCATGCCGATCTCGTCCTTGGACTGGACGGCGGGGGACTTCTTGGCCGGGAAGATCAGGTTGCCGTAGTAGAGGGCCAGGCTGACGCCCGCGGCCCCCAGCCCGGCGCCGCCCCAGCTGAAATTGGCAACGCCGGTGATGCCGTAGGGGTAGGTCTGCGGGACGCCGCCGGCCCAGGCGCTGGCGTTGTACAGGGCCGCCGTGTCCGAGGTGAAGGGCACGGTGAAGCGCGTCGCGACGGTGCAGTCGAGTGACACCAGGTCGGTCCGCGTCTGGCTGTTGGCGAAGCGGTCGGTCTTCAGGTGCCAGTCGATGGTCGTCTCCAGCTCCAGGACCTGGTACACGGTGCCGCCGAGCGTGATCACCGCGTCGTGGAAGACGAAGGGGGCCGTGGCCGAGACGGTGAGGGACGGGAAGGTCCCGGCGTTGTTGACGGCCTCGGTCAGCGCCTCGATTTCCAGGGTCACGTCCAAGGGCTGGCCGGGGGCGCTGCGGAGGGTGGCCCGGTTCACCTTGGCGTTGTCGTAGACGTACACCTTGGCCACGCGGTCCACGCTGGCCCGGAAATACTGCGGCAGGCTCGACCAGGTGAAGGTCGAGCCGCCGGGCACGCCCGCGGGCAGGGTGACTTGCCCCGTCTTCTCGGCGATGGCATACACGGTATAGCCGGTATTGGCCGTGCCGACGCCGAAGATCCGCGGCAAGAGTTGCACCATCTCCGCATAGGTCGGCTGCATCGACACCGAACCGCCGGGAATGATGCGCCCCTGGCGGACGCGCTCGGCGGGGTGCAGGCGCGTGCCCCGGATGCCCTCGGTGCGGATCACTTCTTGTTCGGTGGTCAGGGATTCGTTCAGGAATTCGAAGGCGTTGGCGATGGACGGCGGCGATCCCAGGGCGTAGGGCGTCACGGAATCGGTGCCGAACGCGGACAGGCCGAATTGAGCCAATACGCCTACGCTGGGGACGGCGGCCATAGGAAATCCTCAGCCCGCGTGGGGGGCGCGGGTCTTCATTCGCAGGGTGAAGCCCGAGACCAGATGCTGGTACTGGGGCAGGGTGGGGTCGTAGATCAGCTTGGGACTGACCGACGTGTAATAGACCTCGGGGACGCCGGCTAAGCGCTGGGAGCGGAACGCCTCCATCATCTGCTGGCGCCACTTCTCGTAGACGCTCATCCGCGTTTCGTCCAGCACGTCCAGGCGGTCGGCCACGAAGACGCGCACCGGGTATTCCGTGTCCGTGGTGGCGTTGGTGGAAGGGTTGACGCCCTCTTGCTCGCCTTCGCAGGTGACGACCACGCAGGGGTATTTGATCAGGACCTCCATCGGGTACTGGAGGACATAGACCTGCGCGGCCGGCAGCGTGAACAGCTTGTTATTGCTGTCGCTGCCGGACAACACCAGGCCCTGGATCTTGGCCTGCACGCCGTTGCGGATGCGCGTCAGGATGGCCTGGGTTGAGCGGGTCGCGGCGAAGTAGAGCGGGGCGGTCAGCGCCGTGCCGGCCAGCACCGACGCGCAGTAGGCCCAGTAAAAGCCCGGGGGCACGGGCAGGGCCAGCGTGCCGTTGCCGGTGAGCGAGCCCTGCGCGGTCCACACCGGCGGGGCGATGCCCAGCTGCAGGGCGCGCACGTCGGCGGTGTACACCGTGTTGGTCGTGCCGCTGTCCGCGCCGCTGACGGTCGCCGTGGCGCCGGTGGCGTTGGCGTTGTCGGCGACCGTCAGGGTGGGGGTGGTGGGCATAGACAGCGCTCGCGGATCGGGTGGAGGCGGCCTCGGTCGCAGAGGTACAGGGGATACCGCCGCGCCGGCTGCGACGGCGGCCCGTCCGGGTCGTGGTACAGCGTACACCGGGAAACGAGGCGGGGGCCCTCCCGGCGGACCCGGACGTCCCGGGCAAAGACGAAGCCGCCGCGCACGGCCTCTTCGTGCTGGCGGCGCATTTCCATGCGCCGGTAGAGGTACGCGGCGTGCCCGGCGCCCGGCTCCATCCACTCCGCGAACTCGCCGAGGCGCTTGACGGCCATCTTCACCGCACCAGGCCGGACAGGAAATCCGCGAACACGTAGAGCACCCGGCCGATGACGTGCTCGTTGAGCCCCAGGAAGGGCCGGGCGGGGATCGTGACGGTGTGGGCCTTGATCCGGCGGGTGAACACCGTCTGGCCGTCCACGCCAAAGACCCACGGCTTCTGCGGGTAGGGCCGCGTCCGCTCGGGGCGCTCGACCTGGGCCCCGTACTGATGGGCCGCGGCGTAGGACAGCGACGTGCCGAAGACCAGGTGGCGGTCGGTCAGCTCGTCGATATTGCCCCGGGCACCCTGGGCGGTCACGGAGGCTTGCAGAATGCCCGTGTCCCGGAGGACCTGCTGGACGCCGCCCCGGGCCGCGGCCCGGCGGTCGCGCTCGCGGTCGCGCGGGCGTTTGAGAGGCCGCCAGGGCGTACCGTCGGGGGCGTGCTGGCCGCTGAAGTTATCCTTGACGCCGGCGATCACCAGCAACCGACACGCCTTCAGCGGCTGCTCGAACGACACCGTTTGCAGGCTGACGCCGGCCCTTTTCGCCCAGTCGGCGAGTCCCTGAAGGCTGAGCGTTTCGCTGGCGCCGGGCACGGGCGTCTTCCTTTTTCAGCCGGGTAAGGACCTTGGCCAAGGTCTCGGCCGGGGTGTCGCGCGGGGCGTATTCCGGCTCGTCTTTGAGCTGCGCCCGGACACTCCCCAGGATGTCGGCCAGAACGCCGATGTCGCGGTGGGCCTCGACCAGCAGCGTCTTGGCCAGCCTCAAATCGTCGGCCAGGTGCCGGCGCTGCTCGAGCAGCTCACCAATCCGCTGGCCCTGCTCGCCGATGGTGCGGTCGGCCTGACCGATCTGGTAGCCCTGGTGTTCGGCGCGGCCGAGCGCCACTTGCAATTCGTCGGGTGCCATGAGATTCCTCGGAAGGCGGGGGCGAGATCATGGCCCCATCGTAACCGGAGGGGCGCCGGCGGTTGAGCGGCTACCAGGTGTCCGGGGTGGTGTCCTGGCCGCCGGGGTCGAGGTCGGGGGCGCCGGCGCCGGCCACGAGCTGCTGGCGGAACACCACCACGTTGTTGCCGTTGATCGGGGCCGGGTCGGCGGTGCCCGACTGCTGCACCGTGGCGGCGCCCGTGGTCACGTCCACCTGGATGTTCCAGTAGGTCGTGCCCGAGCCGGGGATGGCCGGCATGGTTAAAGGCGAGCCGGTCACCGCGATCGGGCTGCCGGCGACGGGCGTGACCGTGCCGCAAATCGACACGCTCGTGCCGCTGTCGGGCAGTTCCACCGAAGTCTTAACCTGGGCGACGGTCACGCCGTCGCCGGTCAAATTGGAGAAGGTCACGGGCATCAGAGATACACCTGGTGGTTATTGTTCGAAGCCACTTATGTAGAAGGCGCAATTGGGCGCCCCGGCGATCACCGGCAGGAGCAGCGTTACCTGCTGTCCGGATGAGGCTTGCGGCTGGGACTCAATGCCGGGGAACTCGATCGGGCTCGTGTCCCCCTTGGCGATGGCCTGGAAGATGTCCACGCCGCCGGCCTGGATGCGGCAGCGGATCTGGCTCTGGTTGTCGAAGGAAATATAGATGTCGGTGATGAACAGCGTTTTGCCGGCCGCCACGGTTTCCAGGTTGATCGTGGTGGCAACGCTGGCGCTGGTGGCCACGAAGCCGGTGAAGGACTTGAGGGTCTGGCCAGGGGCGGCGCTGCCGGCGTTGGTGCGGAAGGTGCTGCCCTGCACCGGGGTCGTGGTCTGCGCCACCGTGGTATTGAACGGGGCGGTGGACGTGACGGCGGTATAGCCGGCCGAGCCGGAAGTCAGCGCGACCACGCGGATACGCCACTGGACGCAGTTGGACGTGTCGATCAGCCAGGTCTGGCCGGCCGCGGGCGGGCTGGCGACCCCGCCGGCTTCCAGCGTGTTCGAGCCGTCCTGCCGCAGCGCGGACATCACCACCCACCGCTGCGCCGTGCCGGGCACGTTGGGCGGGTCGGCGGTCTTCTCGAAGGCGATTTGGAGGCCGGTTGTCCCCGAACCCAGGGACACGAGGCCGGACAGCTCGTTGCCGTTGGGCACGACCGAGAGTTGTCCGACCTGGTTGAGCGTATCAGTTTTTTGGGCCATTATAAAATACCCGCAATTACCACTGGGTTTGGGTGTTAATGTCCTTGTAGCCGGCCCCGGTCAACTGAATGCCGGGCCGCTGGGTCAGGGCCTCGTCCAGGTAGCCGAAGCCGACCACGCCGGCGGACGTGCCCTGCGGGGCCTGGAAGACGCCGGCGGCGGTCACGGCCACGGTCTTGAGCGTGGCGCGGCGGTCGAGCTTGGCGACCCACTTGTCGTCGTAGCCGGCCAGGCCGGCGCCTTCGGTCAGGCAGTAGTAGACCGCCTGCATCTTCTCGAACTCGGCGCCCCGGTCCCAGGACTGGATCTGCGTCTGGGTGTAGCCGCGGGCGAGCAAGGCGCCGTAGATGTCGTTGGTGGCCGCCTCGTGGGCGTCGGCGACGATCTGATCCCAGTAGTCGGGCAGGTTGGCGGGGTCCTGCTTGAGCTGCTTGGCCAGCCGGTCCTTGACGAGCGCGTCGGCGACGAATTGCGGGAAGACGGAGGCCATGGCCCACCACAACCGAATTGGTGTCGGTACAAAAAATCTTGTCCGGCGGGGCGCACCCTATCGAGCCGACCGGCGGCACCGGACGAACGGCTAGCGCTTGACCTTGCCCTGCAAATCCTTGAGCTGCGCCTCCAGCTCCATGATGCGCTGCTGCGCCTTGACGTTGGCGACGGCGGCGGCTTGCTGGTCTTCGGGCTTGCCGGGGACGGGTTGGCGGACGCTTTGCAGGGCCTTGAGCCCCTGGATCTCGCGGTCCCGGTCGGCCAGCTCGGCGGCCAGCCGGTTGATGCGCTCCCTGGCCTGGGCCAACTCTTCCTCGATCACGCTGGCGGTGGGCGTGGCTTCGAGCGTTACGTGCGTCTGGCCGGCCTCGAAGTTGGTGGCCCGGCGCACGGCCTTGATGTCCACGAGCCGTTCCATCGCCTCGGGGGCGCCGACTTCCAGGTCCTCCCAGGTCACCACGTCGCCCTTGACGTGCTTGTGCCCGACCTGGTTGTGCAGGACCACGTATTTCTGATCTTTGGCGGCCATAAACCTTGGGGGAAAAGACGGGCGAACGGGAAGGGAGGCCCGCGAAGGCCCCGCCGCCCCTCTCCCCGGCGACCGGGGCGGACGGCGACGGGGCCGCGCAGGCGGCGACCGGGCGCTAGACCGACATGATGACGAAGGATGAGGGGAACACCACTTTAGGCCCCCCATTATGTCCTTTATGCACCCAGATCTTGCGCGGCACGGGCTGGCCGGTGTTCAGGCTGTCGATGACGATGGTGTAGCTGCCGGCCTGGCCGTTCTCGTTGTTGACGTTGCGGGTCATGACGTAGTTGCCCACCGGCCGCTTGTTGGGCCGGACGCCGACCACGACGACGGTGTTGGCCGGGATGTAGGTCTGCACCTGGCCGTTGTTGTCCAGGTAGTTGCCGTCGTAGACGACGATCGAGGGCAGGTCGTCGCCGGTCAACAGTTTGTTCACCTGGTCCAAGTTTTCGTAGGTCGCCAACCCGGCGGTGCGGCGGCCGAACAGGTCGGCGTTGTTCGTGTTGGCGATGAAGTTGTTCCAGGTGGCCCGGTTCATGTAGGCCGTGGCCTGGGCGCCGAAGTCAACCGAGTGACCCCGGGCCAGGAGCTGCACGGCCCGGAAGTCGGCCAGGGGCGTGGCGGTCGCCTTGGTGGCCCAGGTGGTCGTGGCCGCATAGCGCTGCATGTTGAAGGTGTCGGTGTGGCCCACGGCCTGGTTGCCCAGGGACACGGTGAAGGTCCCGGTGCAGATCGTGGTCCAGCCGATCCACTTGACGCGCTTCAGCTCGCGCTCCAGCAGCTGTTCCTGGCGGCGGCGCACCAGGTCGTCGATCTTGATGGGCACGTTGAAGCTGCCGAACTCGCGCCGGCGCGTCAACTCCTGTTCGTCCACCTCCATGAACTCGCCGTAGTAGCCCGGCTGGAGGCGCCAGCGGTTGACGCCCACGGCGTCCACCTTGCCGGGGGCGCCGTTGATGCCTCTCTCCTGTTGAAGACCAAAAAAGTTGTCTTCTTGTTCCCATAGTATGAGATCCGCATCCTCCGTTTCCATCGGCAGGATCTGAAAGATGGGGTCGTCTTCCGTGAGCACCGGGATCAGGTCCTGTTCGATCTCGTACAGCTCGGCGTTGGTCGGGTAGAGGTACTGGGTAGGCACGGGAAAGATTCCTCAGAGGAGAACCGGAAGTGATTTGGGGAAAGGGGTTAGGGAGGGCGGGCCACCCTCCCCCTCGTGTCGGTGTGCGGGGCCGGCCTTAGAACTGGAACACGCCGCCGTTGGCGATGTCGCCGTTGACGTAGCGGCCCTTGAGGTCGTTGAAAAGCATCGACTCGGTGATGCCGGGCACGTCCTGGGTGCGGAAGAAGCCGCTGACCCAGACGTAGACCAGCGCTTGCAGCTCGCCGAACTCGCCGCCGTTGTTGGTGACGGCCGAAAACGTGATATTGCCGTTCACGTCGGTCGACACGTCCACGGGCAGGATGGCCTTGGCGGTCTGGCTGCCGTCGGTGGCGTTGGGGTTGACGGCCTTGAAGGTGCCCGGCGTGCCGGCGCTGCCGGCGGTCGTGTTGGCGACCGATGCGGTCGGCGACGAGCCGCCGGTCAGGTTGCTGCTGTTGGCGGTGAACGAGCCGACCGCCTGATACCCCAGCGCATTCTGGAAGGTCAGGGTCACGGCCGTGCCGGGCAGCGGGCCGCCGGTGCAGGCCACCGGGACGGACGGGCCGCCCGGGTTCGTGACCGTGCAGGTCACGGTGCCGCCCTGGATCTGCTGGCTGTAGACGGTCAGGGCCGCCAGGGTGAGGCTGCCGTAGGTCCCCGACCAGGTGATCGTGCAGGACGAGCTGTTGAGGGGGCCGCCCGTCACGGTGACGTTGCCGGAACCGAAGATCGCTTGCAAGGCCGTCTGCACGGCGGCCGCGGAGGCGTTGTAGGCGATGGGGGCGGTCTGGAAGCCGTTGTAGCTGAGGACGAAGGTGCCGCCGGTGGCGCCCGTCACCGTCAGGGTCTGGACGGCGTTGTTGAACATGGCGTTCAGAGCGCCCTGGACGGTGACGTAGGGCGTGCCCGGCGTGCCGTTGCCGGTCTCGGTGCCGGTCGCCGTGGCGTTGTAGGCGATGGCGCCCGAGGTCAGGCCGTTGAAGGACACCGTGAAGTAGCCGCCGGTCGGGCCGCCGGTGATCGAGAGCGTCTTGACGGCGTTGTTGCCGATCAGCTCGCCGAGCACGGTGCCGGCGACGTAGTTGACGGAGGCGGGCAGGGCGACGGCCTGCATCCGGGCGAGTTCCGGATACAGCGCCGGCTTGACGCCGGCGTTTTTCCAGCGGAGGGTTGCGGTCGTAGGCACGGGTGGATTACCTCAGAGAAAGAAAGGCGTGTATAAGAAGGGCGGGCGAGGCCGCCGGCGCCGGCGGCCGGGAGGGGGGAGGCGGGCAGGGATGTGATTTACTTGCCGGCGCGCTGGGCCAGGATGTGCCGGCCCATCGGCGTCGCGGCCAACAGTTCCTGCTTGCGGTCGGCGGACACCTTGGCGGCGTCGGGCTGGCGGACCTGTTCGGCGAACTTGACCAGGTTCGGGCCGGCCTCCAGCATGGCGAAGAGGCGGTCGAGCATGGTGCCCTGGACTTCCTTGCCGCCCTCCGAGAACTTCATCACGGTGCCGCTGTCGGCGGCGAACAGGATGCCCTCCAGGCGCTCGCGCTGGGCGGGCAGGACCTTGCCCTGGGTGACGAGGTTTTCCAGGCGCGTCTTGATCAGGGCGCGCTTGTCGGCCTGGGTGCGCTCCTCGGCGAACTTGGTCAGGCCCTTGATCTGGGCTTCGAGGGCCGCGTGCTGGGCACGCAGGGCCTTGAGGTCTTCGCTGTACTTAATCACGACTTGCTCCGGGTGGCGGGGTGGCGTTTGCGGGTGGATGGCGGCCGTGACCGGGGCCGCGGCGGTGGCGACCGGGCCGCCGTCGGTCAGGGGTTGGTCCTGCTTGGGGCCTTCGCCCATCTGGCCGCGGCCGGGCTCACAGTTGGTCTGGGGCGTGTTGTTGCCGACGCCGGTGCCGTCGGCCATGGCGGCGGTGTTGTCCATCGCGGGGTCCGTCTCGTCAAAACCATCGGCGTTTTTCTTGGGCTTGGACGGCGGCCAACCCTTCTTGGCCATGCGCTTGGGGCTGTACCGGCCGCCGGCCTTGCGGACGGTGCCGGACTCGTCCACCTTGGCCCACATGGCCTTTTCGCCGGGGTCCTGGTCGAAGCGGTTTTCGGGCGGGCAGTTGTCGTCGTCGCCGTCGTCATCGTCGCCGCGCGGATGGTCGGCGTGGTCGGCCGCCTGGTCGCCGTTGACGTCCTGGCTGGCCTGGCTCTGCCACGCCTTGACGATCTCCATCAAGGCCTCGTCCGGCACGGCCTCGGTGATCTGGGAGATGTCCACGCCCTGGCCGGCCAGGAAATCGAGCATCGCTTGGCGATCCATGTGTTTCGTAACCTCGAAAAAGCAGGTGTGAATACCGGCCGGGGCGCGCCGGGAGGGGGTCTTGATTTCGGAGAACTTGAGCACGACGCGGCTGAAGCGGGCGGCCGCACGGCGGTAACGGTCCCGTGGAGTATACTCGCCGTATTCGGCCAGGGGCAAATCGGACAACCGTTTGATCTGGGGGAGTTCGCCGCCCAATAACGCCACCCGGCGGAAGACCTTGCCCGTGCCCTTGAGTCCGGCCGCCTCGGGGTGGTCGTAGACCTCGGCGGACACCTTCTTGTAGGCGCGGCCGTTGATGAGTTTGGCGATTGAGGGCGGGACGCCCTCGATGTCGGCGTACAGGGACGGGCCGCGCTTGCGGAGGTCGGCGATCCAGCCGACGGCCGGCGTGCCGCTGTTGTCGATGCCGGCCGTCAGATCCGGGTCGGGCCGGCCGTCTTCGTCTTCGACCAGGGGTTGGCCGCCCTCGGCCTCTTCCTCGTGGCCGATGACGGCCGAGGGGTCGAGCATCCCCTTGAAGCGGTGGAAGTTGTCCACCATGTCTTGCAGGTCTTGCTCGGTGTAGGTCTTGCCCTTGTGCTGGCCGACGGCGAAGACCTCGACGTTACGGACGCGGGCCATCTTGCCGGCCGGCGCGGGGCGGTCCGGGCCGCCGAAAGCGCGGGGGGCGCTCTGGCCTGCCGGACCCTCGGTGTGTGTCGCCGTCGCAACCATGCCGGCGAGCATAGCACGGCGCGGCGGCCGGGGTCAAAAAAGCCGGGTCAGGACGGCACCACGGCCCAGCTGCCCCGGACCAGGTCGGCGCGGTGGCCGTTGGCCAGCACCGCATACACCAGGAAGTGGTAGGCCCCGCGGCCGAAGGAGGCGGTGTCGGCGGCCGTGGGCTCGAAGCGGATCTGCTGGTTGGGGCCGCCGACCGATACGAGCGTGCCGGCCTTGCTGTACTGCACCGCGCCATCGAAGGCGCTGTAGACCTGGAGGGTCACCGCGGCCCCGGTCAGGTTCGGCCAGGCGTTGGTGGCATCGGTGAAGGCCAGCGCCCGGCCGTCCGCCGCCAGGTAGTCCATGCCGGCCACCAGGGTCACGGCCCCGTTCTGGGCCACGGGGGAGGTCGTGACGATCTGACCGGTGCCGATCCGGCCCAATGCCCAGCCGGCGGTGCCCTGGGCGTAGGCGCCGGGCACCGGGGATTGCAAGGGGTCGCCGGGGGCGGCGCCGGCGCCCCCCCAGGTGATTGAGCCCGATGCGACCAGGGTGTCCGTCGTGGCCGGGGAGCCGCCCGCCTGTCGGTACACGAGGACCGTGTAGTTGCCCGGCGCGGTAATCCCGGCCGGAAAACTCGTCTCATAGATCGGCGTGGTGGACTGCTGGGTCAGGGCGACGGCGTAGGTGCCCCAGCTCGCGCCGACGATGGCGCCGAACGATGACCCGTTCCACACCTGCCCGTTGGCGGGATTCAGGATGACCGCGTACAGCGTGGCGCCCGTCTGGTAAGGGGCCTGGATCTCGTTGGCCATGAGCGCCTCAATTCAAATTTAGCTGAGCGGTCTTGAGGGTGCCGTTGCTGTACTTGACGCGAAACTTGAGGAGGTTGTTGGTCTCATCGACGTACACCGACACCTGCCCGTTCGCCAGGTTGGCGTCGGTGGGCGCGCTGTTGGGCACGGCCAGGTACAGCCGCGGGCTGCTGCCGTCCGATTCCGCGTGCAGAAAAGTCCGGTCCGCCGTGGCGTCGGTGACTTGCAGGTCCACCTTGCCGGTATAGCTGCCATGCGTGTTGGACAAAAAGCCGTAGCGGGCGCGCCACAAGGCCACGGTGGTACTGGTAGAATCCTTTCCATAGTAGCTCTCGTACTGCTGGTTCGGCCCCCAGGCGGTTTCGTTGGACGCACACACCGCCTGATAGCCAATGCCGACGCCGTTGCTGGTGTTGGACGCGGCCACGTCGGTATAGTTGCCTGCGAGGGTGTTGCCCGAGCCGGTGGTCAGGGTTGTACCGCCGTAACCGAAAACGGCGTTGTTCGAGCCGGTGGTCAGGTTGCGCAGCGACTGGTAGCCCCAGGCCGTGTTGACCGTGCCGCCGTTGCACGACAGCAGGCATTGGTAGCCGCCTCCCGAATTGGAAAAATCGGCCACGCTGGCGTTGAGCACGTTGACGCCGAAGGCGACGTTGTACAGGCCCGTCGTCTGGGACTGGAGACAGCCGACGCCGAAGCCGGCCGAGTCGTGGCCGCTGGTATTGGAGTGGAGGGCGTTGTTGCCGAACGCCGTCAGGTTGACCCCGCTGGCCGCGGACGGCAGGGCGCCGGCCCCGAAGCGCTCCGTGCCGGCGCCGGCCGCCGGGGCGGTCGGCGACAGCCCGCGGAACTGTACCTGCTGCTGGAAGTAGTTTACCGCGTTTGGCTTGGTGGCCCCGATGACCGTGGTGTTGCCGGCCAGGTCGTTGACCGGCTGGGAGAGGGTCGAGTCGCCGGGGATTACCAGGTTCGGGCCACAGGTCGATTCGACGCGGATCTCATCGGTCGAACTCAAGTCGTCGAAGAAATTATTGCCGATCAACTGGCATTTCTGCGTGTACTGGAGACGAATCCCGTAGGTATAGTAACTAATCTCGATCAGGTTGCCGGCGATGTAGCAACCCTCGTTGTTGGTGTTCGTCGCCGGCCCCAGGGACTCGATCGCGCACGTCCCGCCGCAGTCGGCGCCCACGGTGTTGCCGATGATCGGGACACCGTTGCAAAACGTCCGCATGTACACCGCACGGCGGATTCTGTGGAAGGCGTTGTAGCAGACGGCGCCGCCGTAGCCCTGAAACGGCGCGTTGGCGGAGCCGTCCGCCGACGTGCCGGTCCCGCCGAGCACGATGGCGTCGATGGTGCAGCTCGCCTGCGTGGCGGCCGGGTTGCCGTAAAACGCGCAGTGATGGATCTGCGTGGCCGTGTTGGTCGTCTGGAGGAATGGGTTTCCGGTGTTGGACCCGCCGCCCTCCAGAAACGTGAGATTGCGTATCTCAAGCTGCCCCTGGAAGCGGCAGTCGATCTTGGCCGGGCTAGTCGTTGCCCGCAGGTCCAGGATGGTGCCGCCCTGGGGGGTGCCGTTGTAACTGATGTCGGCGCCCGCTCCTTCCAGGATGACGGCCTTGCCGAGACCGGACCCCGCAGGGAAGGTGAGCTGCGCGTTGATGCGGTACGTCGCCGGCGGGAAATAGACGATCCCGCCGCCGCCGTTCTGGGCCGCGTTGATGGCGCTTTGGACGGCGGTCGAGTCGTCGGTCGTGCCGTCGCCCACGGCCCCATACGCCTTGACGTTGTAGACGTTGCTGAGGCCGTTGGCGCTCGCCAAGTCGGCGGTGGTGAGGGTGACGGCGCCCGTCCGCGTGTTGAAGCTTGTGACCCCGCCGCCGCCCGAAGCCGCCGCTAGTTGGAACTTGCCCGAGGCGGCGGCCCACTGGAGGAAATACTGGTCGGTCAGGGCGCCGGTCAGGTCGTCGGCGTCCTGAATCCGCCGGATGCCGACGGGGCCAATGGCGCCTACGAGCGGCCCGTGCCGCTCGGCGTGAACGTCGCGGCCGCGATCTACCACCACCGACAGGACCGCGGTGGTTGCCAAAGCCAGGCACAGCAGGGCGGGGCCAAGGTACGTGCGCAATTTTAGGGAATATCTCATGCGGACTCCGGGGGTTCGGGCTTGCCGACGACGATGCCGTATCTCACGTATTTCACGCCGTCGATGTCTTGGTCGTGCCAGTCACGCAGCCAGTCGGCCTGGTGGATGAGGACCTTGCCCGGCGCCGCGATGGTGCCGGAGCCGCGCGTGACGTTGTCCTCGCTCGAATCCTGCACCGCCACGTACTGGTCGGGGATGATGCCACAGACGGCGAGGTAATGGCCGTAATCGAAGTCCGCCTCCTTGGGCAGCTCGCGGCCGTAGTCCTGCACCGGGCAGATGACCGGAGAGCCCTCGGCGACGGCCTGAGCCAAGTCGGCGATGGTCATGTGGTGCCGGACCCGGACCGACAGTCCCAGGGAGCGCAGGTAGCGGACGATGGCGCCCGGCCGGGTGGACTCTTCCACGTCCGTGCCCAGGGCTTTTTTCCACTCGGGGAGGGTGGCCGGGCCGACGCCGAAGTAACGGCCCACGGCCATCGCGGCGGCGGCGCCGCAGCTGAAGTGATCTTCCTGCCGGATGTCGGGCAGATCAAGTATCTGGTTTTCGGCGAAGGCGGCGGCGCCCCCGGTGTCCGGCCCCTGCCCGTTGGTGATGGTGACGACCTCCGCGGGGCCGTCCAGGGCCTCCAAAAGCGTCCGGGCCACGCCGGCGGTGTGGTCATCGGGGGGCCTGAGTCTGAGCGCCGCGGCCAGCTGGGCGCGCAGGAGCGCGGGCTCTTGGCACCAGCCGTATTCCGCCAGGTGGGCGACCTGGCCGAAGGCGCCCGCGTCCAGACGATCGGCCCAGCGCACGAAGTCCCCCCAGCCCCGGTTGCTCGCCAGGTCCAGGGGCAGGCCGCCGTCGAGGGTGAGGTAGGTGCTCATTTCTTGGCCCGGAACTCCTGCCCGGTTTGGGTGTTGCGGTAGCCCTTGCCCTGGTCGTCCTGGAAGAACTTCCAGCGGCCGACGCGCAATTTGCCGTCGGTGCGCCGGGCCGCCGGGGGCAGGTCCTTCTCCGGCATGGCCATCAGCTGCTTCAGCTCCGCCTCGTTCTTGCAGCGGTACATGCCGTCGATGCGCGCGCTGCCGGCCACGCCGCGGCGGTAGTAGTAGACGCGCCGGGAGTCGTCGTGCCGGCCTTCGCCCTTGGCGTTGTAGACCTGGCGGTCGTCGGACACGACCGTGTGGAAGGTGGCCTTCTGCGCCCGCTCCCACTCGATCTTGCGCACCTGGGCGTAGCTGTCCATCGTCAGCTTGTTGTTGCCGTTGGAGACCATCGTCTTGAGTTCGACCCCGTGGGCGACGGCGCCCGTGGGTCCGGGGATGGCCACGTCCACGGGCTCGGAGTCGGGGAAGCTGACGCCGCCCATGGCCTTGGCGAAACGCGGCTCGTTGTGCTCCTCGGCGTAGCGCTGGATGTCCTTGCCGACCAGGACGTGCGCGGCCTTGGCGCGGCGGGCCTTGGCGGAGGGCTCCTCTTCCCGGACGCGCGGCCGGCGGGGCTCCCCCTGCGGCCGGGGCTTGTTCAAGGGGCACGGCCCCGGCTTGCCGCCCTTGCCGCCGCAAAATTCCTCCGCGAAGCTCGCGACCTGGGCGCCGCCGGCCTGAAGCGCCTTCCACTCGTATTTTGAGACCGGGCGGAGGTCGCAGCGGCAATTGTAAACCCTGTCCCCTCTCACTTCCTGGAAGCTGACCGCGTTGGGGTAATACCGGTCGAAGTGGGGCTCGTGGTCCTCCCCCTGCCGGCCGTCGCGGATGCCGAGGTACTGCCACACCGGGAACGTGTCGGCCACGTCGGGGTCTTGCAGCTCCCGCATGGTGCCGGTCGTGTAGGCATCCATTGCGTTCGTGCGGAAAACTGTCTCGGCGTAGGCCGGGCTGCGCGGGCTAACACCGGCGGCGTCAAGGATCGCTTGAACGTCGGCGGCGCCGCCTTGTCCTGTCTGGAGTGTCCGGGCAATCGCGTCTTGCACCTTGCCCAGCAACACCTTGTCCGTGGCCGCGGCCAGCGTGAAGGCGTGCCGTTCCAGGCGGGCACCGAAGCGTTCCGGATCGACCCGGAGCCTGGGGGCCAGGCCTGTGAAGTAGGCCACGGCCTCGGCCGGCGCCATGGGATGCAGCTCCCCGGACTTCGGCTCCCGGAAAATCTGGAAGTCGAAATCCGGCTCGTGCTCGGCGTGGCGGGCCAGTTCGCGGTGTTTCTCGGCGTGGGCCTGGCGCTGGCGGATGCGGGCCCGGCCCAACAGCTCGGCGGTGCCGTTGATGCGGGTGAAGACACCGGCCAACCGTTGCCGCTCGGCGTCGGTAAAGAGCCGCTTGCCCCGGCCGCCCCGGGCGACGAGGCGTTCCACGGCGGCCGTGGCTAGCGACCCCAGCACCGCGGCGCCTTGCCGCTGGGCGCTGGTGAGCAGTTGCTCCGCCTGCGCCCGGTCGGTCCCCTTACCGGCGACCTGTGAGGTAGCCTTGCCACTCCGCCCCGGCGCGAAAGGGGTCGGCGGCCGACACCCCCGGGTCGGCGGCGTCCTCGGCGTACCGGTAACGGTCGTCCGGGTCCCAGCGGTCGGGGTCGTCCGTGGCGGCGTCCGTCGCGCCGGTGCCGTTGTCGGCGGGGTCGGCCTCGAGGACGGCACCTTCGGGGTACAGGCCGGCGAAGGCGGCATGGTCCTGCGCCAGCCCGGTGGCGACCTCGGCGACGAATTGGCGACCCAGCTGCCGGATCTGCTCCGGGCTCAAGGTCACGTCCGGCGAGGCGAAGGTCTCCGCATGGCTCCCTGGCGCGAACCGCCGGTGCAGCTCGGCGACGGCCACGACCGGCAGGGCGGTGGCGAAGGAAGCCCCGGGCAGCGGGACCGGCACGCCGAGGACCCCGGCGCCCATGATGGCCACGGCGTATGTGCGGCCGTAGCGCTGTTCCAGCTGGTCGTATTTCGCCTTGGCGAAGCGGACGGCCTTGTCCACCGCCTGACGGGGCAGGGCCTTGGCGCGCGCGAGGATGGAGGCACGCTTGGCTTCAATCCCGCCGGTCCCGGTCTGGCTGCCGTCGCCGCCCCCGGGGCAAGGTCCGGGTTTGTTGGAGCCAGGGCCGCCGCAGAAGGAATCCGGGTCATCGGGGTCCAGGGGCGGCCGCTCGCCGTGCGGGATCACGGCCTGGATGCCGGGTTGACCGGCCGCACCGCCCGGCGCCGGCGGCGTCAGCGTGTCGGCCGGATCGGCGGGCGGCGTGCGGTGGTATTTCTCATAGAGCTCGCTCCGCGACAGGGGCAGACCGAGCTTGGAGAGCCCGGTGTCGATGTCCATCTCCAGCTTGAGTTCGCCGACGTTGACCGCCCCCAGCGAGGCGCGCGGGTAATCGGCGTCCTCGAAATTGAGGTCCACCAGGTCGGGGATCAACTGGTCGTTGATGAGGTCGGCGATCTCGGCGGCCAGGGCCCACTGGAGCAGTTCGGCGGTGTCCTGGTGGATGGACGTGTCGCCGGCGCCGTGCGGGGTGTTGCCCTCGAGCGCGAACAGGAAGGCCCCGCAGATGGCCAGGTAAATCTCTTTGCGGAGGTCGGCGATGGCGCTCTCGAAATCGGCGGTGCCGCGCGTGGCCAGCTCCATGGCCTCGACCTTGGCCCCCTCGGGGATGGTGAACCACGACTGCCCGCGGAGCAGCTGCAAGGCGGTTTCGAGGCTGGCCTTCTGGCTCGACCCCTCGATGTAGGTGCCCTTGAGGACCGGCAGGCCGAAGCGCTCCATGGCGATCGCGCGCAGCTGCCAGGCGGTCTGCATGAGCCAGTACGGCCGGTAGGCGGCGCGGAAATCGCTATTCCCCAGGGGGTTTTCGAAGAGGGGCATGTGCTGCCACAGGACGAAGTTCCCCGGGTGGTAGGTGCGGCTGGAGAAGTAATCGACGACGGCGGTGACGTTGCGGAAGTCGTCGCCTTCCATGTACAGCCGCGCCGTGTCCTTGGACTTCACGCCCTTGAGCCGGATCAAGCCCTTCCAGGGCCCGCGGGTCTCGCGCGTCCACACCTTCTCACAGATCGAGTAGCCGTCCATGAGGCCGGGGATCAGGACGGAGGACACCAGCTTGCGCGTGCCGCCCTTGGAGCGGTCGAGGGCGTAGCTGACGAAATCGCCGATCTGCTGGTCGCGCGGGTTCTTGCTGGCGGGCTGGACCGTCACGTCCAGGGCGGCGACCGCCAGGACCTTGCTGAGCAGCGCCGCCTTGACCGCCGGCTCGGCAATCAACATCTTGCGGTAGGCGGTGCGCATGTCCCCGGTTTCGTTCGAGAAATTGTCCAGGAAGGGCAGGAACCGGGTGTGGGCGCCGGCCGAACCCAGGTAGGCGCGCAGCTTCTCCATCGCGAGAAACTGACTCTCCGCGCTCTCGGGACGCACCCGGCCCAGCATAGTCAGGGGCAGGCGGGTCAGGCTGCGGAAGAAGTCGCTCAAACTGGGCATGATGGAGGGGCCAGCGGACAGGGGATCGGACGGGGCGGGCGGCGCGTCGAGCATACCACGGACGCGCGGCCGGGCTCAACTCGGCGGGGGCACGCGGGTACAATGGCGACATGATGCCGGAACACGTTCACTGCCGGTGCGGTCCGGCGCCGACCACCCCGGCGCCGACCACCCCGCCGCCGCCCGGTTCACCGCCGAGGGCGGCTTTTCGGAGGACTGACATGCTGACGATGGAAGAAAAAGCCGCCATCCTGAAGCGGGCCAACCGCCTCGCCGGCATCATTCCCCCCGGCGAATGGGGCAGCATTACGACGGGCGAGGTCGCCGCCGACGTGCGGTTGCTGCTGGAGGAGGTGGCACGGCTAGAGCGTGAAAACGCCCACTGCATCAAGGTCAAGCCCGCCGACGACTCCCCGCTCGCCAAGGCCGTCGCGGATTACGTGCGGGGCGCAATGGCTCAAGCGATGGCACACAGCGGCCGGCCGATTGCTATGCCAGACCTGGAACCGACGATTGAGCGGGAGTTGATGGCGAGAGTTCGCCGGGCGGAAGAGGTGTCCAAGATCGCGCGCCGTGTGGCCCGCAAGCGACTCAAGAAACTGAAGGCTGCGGAAGAGAACTACGAGGCGATGGACAAAAGGAACTGGGAACTGATCGCCGCGGCTAAGAAGGGCGCTATCTTGGTCCAAGGCGACAACGACAACCCCGTGCGCATCGAGGGCGGACAAGTCGGGTTCTTGTTTATGGGCAAAGGCACGGTCAAAATCGAGAGCGGCGCAACCGTCGGCGCCGTGATCTTGGGAACCGGCAGCCTGTACGTGGAGCAACCACCGACACCGTACACGCTGGGGGCGATTACCGGCTGGGAGCAGCCGCCGAAGTCCACGCCGATGATTGATATGCGGGTGCTGACCCAACGACTCCGAGAGTCGCCCGGCTTTTTCGGGGACGGCACCATTCCTGAGGTCAAGAGCTTAGCAGACCTCCACGAATACGGGGCCAAGAAGCAGCCGGTCGCCGCGCCAACCCCACCGACCCCGGCCAGCGAACCCGAGCCGCGGCCGGTCAAATTCCGGGAGTGGCTGTAGTCACCAGGCCGGCATCCCCCCAGCGCCGCCGCCCAGCCCGCCGGCACCCCAGATGGATTCGGGACCGGCGCCCGACGCGGTTGCCTGGCCCCCGCCGGCGCCGCCGAACACGTCGGCCGGCAGCCGGTCAATGGCGTTGCCGTGCCCCGTCGGCGGCGTGCCAACCTCGAAGGGCGCGGAGGGAAAGTTCGCGAGAACGCAGGCGTCGGCACAATCCGGTGAGCGACCAATCCGCTTGGCAATGTCCACCTTCTTTTCGATCTTCACCCCTTGCGGCGTCATCTCCCACCGCGCCGCCGTCAGATCCGCCAGCAACTCCGGGTCGGGCGGCAGGGCGATTTGCTCCGTGCCCGAGGGGTCCAGGGCCTCACGCAGCCGCCAGTACGCAAAGGCGCGCACGTTGTAAAACTCAAGCTGGCCGGAGCGGTCGCGCCGGTCCGTCCCCTCCGCGAAGTTGATCGGGTGGAGGTTGCTGATGCCGGCGTGGCGGCAAAAGTCGTAGGGGGATGAACCCACCCCAACCACGTCGATATTGACCACGCACTGCTTATTTTCGAGGCTGGCTAGCTTGACCAGGCGGGCCACGGCCGGACCGTCAGGAGTCGAGGCCCCGGGGTGCTTCTCCAGCGGCGCGAACCAGGTGCCGTAGCGCCGGCTGATCACCGTCTTGTCGCCGCCGCCGCGGGCCACGTCCACGCCCAGGGCCGACAAGCCCCGGCCGCGCGTGTTGATCGGCTGCCAGCGGGCCTGTGCCAGCCGCACCCATTCGGTTGGGATGACTTGCCACGGGTTATCCTCCACCCCGGCCCCGAAATCCCCGTACAGCATTTGCGAGCGCAGCGGTTCGGGCATGGCCTGGAGCCGAGCCATGTACCCCGTCTCCATGTACACCGGGTTGTCCTGGACCTTCGCGGGGATGAACGTCCGGCTCTTGGGGACGATCTCCTCCCCCTTGTGCCGGAAGGACGCCGGCCCGTCCACCCACACCAGTTTGCCGTCGAGCATGGCGTACCAGCGCAACTCCCCGGGCCGGGCGGGGTCGGGATACTGCTGGTCCAGCCAGGGCGCCCACTCCTCGACCACCCACCGGCCTTCCGGGTTGGTCGGGGGGTTGCCGGCGCAGACCACCCGGCAGCGCTGCCGCGGGTCGTCCGTGCGGTTCCAGCCGATGATAAACTGATATTGGCTACGCGAGAAGTGCGTTAATTCGTCGAAGAGTTTGGCGTCGTGGTCGCGGCCCTGGTATTTGAGCCGGTCGTCCTCCTGCTCGCAGCCGGCCAGTTCCACCGACCGGCCGCCGACGCGCATCAGGCCGCCGTGGCCACTGGACCGCCAGGCCCCGGTCGTGCCGACGATGCCCTTGAGCCGCTCCACCACGGCGACCAGTTGCACGGCCTCGCGGCGCAAGAGCAGGCTCTTCTTGTGGGCGGTCAGGGCCAGGCCGACCAGCAAATCAGACTTTCCACCCCCGGCCGCGCCGCCGTAGAACAGCTCATCCGCCGGGCTCAGGTACGCTTCCGTCTGCGGACCCGGGAACGGCCGCCACAGCGGCTTGCGTCGCGCGATCTCCGCCTGAACCTCCGCCAGACTCGGCAGCGCGAAGGAGGGTTTCGAGTTGTAGCAGCTGCTCATCGGATAACCCGCTCAAGTCCACGGAAACCTTGTGCTCGTGCTGGTCGGTAAAGAGCTTGAGGTGCCGGCCGAGGTCGCGGAGGGAGCCGAGTTTGTCCCACAGCTTGAACTCAACAACCTCAACCTCGCGGGCATCCTCCCCGCGCCCCTCGGTGTACCGCCGCGTCTTGACGGCGCTGATGGCGCGGCGGGCCGCCTCGGGGATCTCCTGCGCCGGCCGGAGCCGGGGCACGTCCCCGGTGAAGTCCAGGACCTGGCCGATGTCGCTAAAGGCCAGGGTGGCGATCTCTTGCAGGACCCGATCGGCTTCGATCCGGACACGGCCGGCGCGCTCGGCCTGGGCGCGATCGATGGCGGCGCGGACCTTAGCATTCCTTAGCATCCGCGCGCCCTGGACATGGGCCGCTTTGGCGCTAAACCCCGCCCGGATCGCGGCTTGCGTGGCGTTGAGGTCTAACAAGTATTCCGTGACAAAACGAGCCTGCTTGGGGGTCAGGCCGGAGCCGTCGCGGTGCTGTCCCTGGGGCTGCTGTCGCTTTTTCTTGCTACCGGCCATGTCTCACGATGTCTCCAGTCCGGCGACATTCTGTCGCTTTTGCCCCGCTCAGGCTGCCAGTGCCGCTTGTGCCTCGGCAATGCGTTGTTCGCAAATCGCGAAGTAAGCGGGGTCCTTTTCGATGCCGAGGAAGCGGCGGCCGGCCTGGCGGCAGGCGACTCCGGTAGTGCCGCTGCCCATGAATGGGTCCAGGATCAAACCACCCTTCCGGCTCACCAGGCGGATCAGCCATTCGAGGAGCCGGGCAGGCTTCACGGTCGGGTGGGTGTTGCCTTCGCCACGGTCGCGCCGAGAAGCTTTGGCACAGTAGAAGAAGCGCGAGGCGCCGCCGGTGTCGCTAAATCGTGGTGTGGCACCGCACAGACCATCGCCGTAGCAGTTGACAGCCTTGGTAGCCTGAAAGTAGCTCGCGCCAGACTTGCCGCCGCTCTTCCGCTCCCCGCTCTGCTCATCCAGCAACCGTGCTGCCTCGTCATCCAAGACCACGTTAGCAGGCCAGCGGCCAGACGTTGACCGCCGAAAGCCGTTAGCCTGGGTGGGCTCACCGAGGCCAACCACGCCCATGAACTTTCCTGTCTTGCATCCTGCGCCGGATGGCCCGTCTTGCTTACTCCACCCGGGCCCGGCAACTCGGCACTCGTCAATGTTCAACGGCGTTGCCCTTGGTGCCGGCTTCCAGGCCATGATGATCGGCTCCCAAGCTGGCTTGAGCTTGCTCTTGTGCTTGGGAAAACCGGTGCCGTAAAGCCAACAAAGCGTATCCTGAATTACGAATCCGGCGTCCTCGATGGCGCTGGCCAGCCGATGGAAGGTCCGCGGGCCGCCAAAGGCCAAGAGGTAGCCGCCGGGCTTCAGCACCCGGAAGGTCGCCGACCAAAATGACACGCCGGGAATGCCATGATCCCAATTCTGGCCCATGAATTTCAGGCCATAGGGCGGATCGGTCACGACGGCATCCACCGATCCTACCCCCAACGTGGGCAGCACCTTCAAGCAGTCCCCGCGAATCAAGCGCGCGTCGGCGTTCATGCGGCCACCCGGCAACAGCCGGCCGCCGCCTCAGTCTCCCCGCCCCGCAGCCGGAACAGCACCAGCTGCCCCGGCACCGCGGGCGCCTGACCGTCCGGCCTCACGACCTGGCCGGCGGGCATCACGGCGGGAGTGTAGTGGATGGGCTCATAGCCGGCGTCGTGGAATTCGTTGCACATCTGGGCGAGGTTGGCGAGGGGGGCGAATCCCTGGAGGTATGCGGGTTTGGTTCCGGGAGCATCGCCGTCGCCGGGTCCGGCACTGCTGCCGGCTTCATCAGGGGAGGGGTCGGCGGGGGCGTCGAAGTCGGTACGGAGGATGGCGGACATGCGGGGGGTTCTCCGGTGTCGGATTGGTCGGGGGGTACGGGGGTCGGGGCCGGTGGCGGTGTCGCTTTCGTCCCAAAGTCGAGTCGGTCCACCAGCCCCTTGAACCGGCCGGGGATCACGTGGGCGTATACCTCGGTCGTGGCCACGCTGGAATGACCGAGCAACTGCTGAAGCTCGCGGATGTTGGCCCCGGCCTCGTTCAAGAGCGTCGTGGCATACGTGTGCCGGAGCTTGTGCGGGGTACACTTGCGCGGCACCTGCCAATTCGGCAGCCCGGCCGCCTTGCCGGCACGCTTCAGCACCCGTTGCACGGTCCGGACGGACAAATGGCCGTCCCCTTTTTCGGCGGGGAAGAGGTAGCCGATGCGCCGGCCGCCGATCCAGGCCGCGAGCGCGGCCAAGAGCCCGGCCGGGATCGGCACCATCCGGTCCTTGTCGCCTTTGCCGTGGCGGACCATCAGGCCGGCCGTGTCCAGGTCGACGTCGGGGATTTCCAGCCCCACGATCTCGCTGACCCGCAGCCCGCAGTAGAGGCCCACCATCACCAGCAGCCGGTCGCGGTCGCTCCGCGCCGCGGCCACCAGGGCGGCGGCCTCGTGCTCGCGGAACCAGACGGGGAGACGACGGCGCGGCATAAAACGGAGAGGTTAAACGACACCCTTGAGCGCGACGGCGGCGTTGGCGGTCATCACAGCCTCGCGGACCTTACGCACCGCGGCCGTTTGATCGGCACACCGCGGCGTGTTGGCCAGCAGCACGCGGGCGAACTCCTTGGCCGCGTCCCGGATGGCATCGTAACGGGCCAAGTCCTCGGCGGTCGGCGGGTGGTAGGTGAAAATGTTGTCGAGGTCCATGCAGATTCTCGGTGGCAAGCGGCCAGCGTCGTAGCCGTCCAGCATCCGGCGGTAGCACGCCAGGCAGTAGTCATGCCCCTTGAGATGAACGGGGACGCGGGCCCGGGTCTGGCGGCTGGAGCGGGCACGCACGCGGCCCAGGGCCAGCGCCGGCCGGCCGCACTCGCACAAGGGCCGGGACGGGGAACGGGACCGGGACATGGGATCACCGGAAGCGTCGGGCGAACGCCTTGGCCGCGCCCCAGGCACCCAACCGGCCCCAGAACCCGCCCCGCTTCGGCTTGGGGTCCGCGCCCGCGTCGGCCGCTTCTTCCCCGGGGAGGGGCGCCGGCACGGGCGGCGTCACACGCGGCGGTCCGGCCAGGACCTTGCCGCCCCGGTGTCGGGCCAGGAAGGCGCCACACCGGCCACAACGGACCTGCGTGCGGTTGAGGCGGACGGGTTGCGACGATCGGCAGAAAGCGCAGAAGCGGGATTCCATCGGAGTACCCAGGCCGGCAGGACAAACGCGACACGGGCGCGACGCGGACCAGGATACCACGGGGAAGGGGGGCGGTTGAGCGGACCCGGACGGGTCAAAGCGTGCGCGATCGGCGCATCTCGTCCCTGATCTTCTTCGCGCCCTCGTCCGTCAGGACGATCACCACGCCGGCCCAGAGGACAACCACCCATCCGATGGCCAGCCAGTCCCGCGGCGTGCGCGGCTTCGCCAGCCCCATCCGCCAGTGGAACCAGGCCGCGAAGACACAACCGACGGCCAGCCAGTGACCGGCAAAGAACAGCAGCGGTGCAACCCATGTATCCATGAACAGGTGTCCGAAAAGACTGATTAAACGACATCCCGCCCGCGATGGAGACGGCAGAGTTGGCCGTACACGGCCCCGATGGACCGACCGAGCCGCCCGGCAATCTGCCGGATCGGCACGCCGTCCGCCTGCAACCGCTGGAGCAAGGCGACATCCTCATCCGTCCAGGGCCGATACCTGGGCAACTGTCGCGTCGGGTCCCAAACCGTCTTACCGTCCCGCCCCGAATAATCGGCCGGGTGAAACAGGCTCTCGCCGCGACGGGCTCGTTCGGCGAGCACGGCAAGTTTTTCCTCGGTCCCTGGTTTGGCGCTGGTCGGCGCTTCGGGCAACGGAGGAATGTGGTTCCGGGCCATGGCGCCGCGCCGGACCAGGCCGGGCGCAAGCGGGTAGAGCAGTCGCACGTCCAAGTCCTGGTAACAGACCCCGCAAAGCCCACGGGGCCTACTCGCGACCCGCCTTTGGCAGTGGCGACAAGGGGCACGCATTCTGTCAAGCATCGACATCATTCCAGGAACAACACCGGCAGCGCCGCCACCCGGCCCGGCGCCGGGTAGTGGATCAGGCCGAGGCTGCGCAGGCTGCCCAGCGGTTCCGTGAACCCGCCCGAGCGCGGGTTGCCGTAGCCCAGCCGGGCCGCCAACTCCGTCTTGTCCACGTCCGCCGGATAGGCGGCGATCAGCTCGCGGAGGATGCGCGCCCGGGGGCCGTCCAGCTTGCCCAGCACGCGCGTGTGCAGGTCTTCGGTCGTGCGCACCGCGCCCGGGGCCTGGGCGGCGGCGCGGCCCGCGTCGGTCAGGGACACACGTCCGGCCCGCGGGTAGCTGGCCAGCCCCTTTTTGACCAGCGCCCCCAGGGGCTCGCTGAAGCCGCCCGAGCGGGCGTTGGTGTAGCCGCAGAAGAGGGCCAGTTGCACCTTGTCGGGCACGGGAACGCCGATGGCTTCCAACTCGGCGAGTTCATCGAGGATGCGTTGCTCCGGGCCGGATAGGTCGCTGGCGCCACGTATATCGCCGCGTATAAGGGTGTCGGTATGATGGACACCCCTGCCTGAAGTTGTTGCCCCGCCCGGGTTTGGCCGCGGCATGGGGCTCGGCATCTTGGACACGGGTTTTGTCGTGGCGCGGGCAATATCCGCACGAAGCTCATCGGCCAAGCCCGTCAGCCGCGCGCCGGCTTCCGCCAGGGCGGCCACCTGGAGCTGGAGCCGCTCCAATTGGCCGTCATTCAATACCGGCACCTCGACGCGCACGGGCTCCGCGGCCGGCCGCTCCCGCAGCTGCCGTTCCAGCTCGGCGATCCGGCGGCGCAGCTCACGCGGGTCGCTCTCCTTCGCGTTCTCGACGGTGGCCTTGATCTGTTCGCCGAGAGCATCCAGGTCGATCTCCGCCCGGCCGCGCGGCGCCCGCACGGTTTCCCCGGGCTTGGGGGTGGCGCCGCTGTCGAACGTCTCGCGCCGGCGGACCTCGATTTGCTGGAGCGTCCCCATCCAGCCCGGCGACCAGAACCAGGCCGTGCCCACGGGCAGGCTGGGCAGGCTGGCGATGACCGCCTGGGCCTCGCCCGGGTCGGCGTGGACGTTGACCCATTCGCCGATGGCGTCAATATCCTTCGGGTGGACCATGCGCAGGGCGAAGAGGCTCTCGCATTGGGTGAGCACGTTCTTGTTAATGACCGCGGGGCGCTGGGTGATGAGCGTGCAGCCGATGCCGCGCTTGCGGCCGCGCCTGACGATGTCCTCCATGGCGCCCAACATCCGGTTTTCGTCGCCGCCGTAGGTGCGCCCCTGGGGGGCCACGGCGTCGGCCTCGTCCACGAACAGGTGGACGGCCTCCCGGTTGAGGCGGTAGAGCGTCTCGGCGAACGTCACCATGAAGCGGATCAGCTGGCCCTTGCGGAAAAGGGACAGGTCCAGGACGGCGGGGAAGCGATGCCGCACGACGGCCGTGGCGATCACCTCGCCGGCCGACTCCTCCAGCGGCACGTCGCCGTGCTCGCCGCCGAGAATCACCACCGGGAACCCCGGCCCTTTGCCGTCCGCGGAGCTGCGCAGACCGTGCCAGGCGCCGGTCGGGTCGATGGCGAGGATCTGCTGGCCGGCCTTCAGCATCTCCTCGGCCAGCACGGACGCTAAATAAGACTTTCCGGCGCCCCTTTTCGCCAGTACGCCGAAGGACTGCGTTACCGCGTCCAGGGGCAGGGAGAGGCCGTCGGCGATTCGCAGCTTGGTCATGCGTCATACCTCCGTGTCGGGAAATTGACGGACGCGCAGGTCCTCGGGCCACTCCTCGGGATCGCCGACCTTAGGGTCGAAGATGCGCACCGACTGTTCCAGGGTGAGCCCCTGGAAGTTGCTGCCGAGCTGCTTGACGAAACAGGCCACGCCGGCCTGCTGACACTGCCGGACGAGGTCCCGTATCCATTCGACCCGGCAGGGCCGGGCGTGTGGGCCGGACTCGCCGCCGATGATGACCCAGTGCAGTGGCGCCGGCCTCTTTACCACGCGGTCATACAGCTTGCCGTCGCCGCGTTCGTTGAATGTCGTCGGAGAACCATCCGGATTGCGATAAAAGCGGACCAAGGTGTTGACGGAGAAACCCGGCTTCTCAGTGAGATACTCCGTGAGGTCCACCGGCCCCAACAGCGGCTCGACACTCAACCCCCGGATGCGGGCCGGCACCTTCAACAGCTCTGGGATGCGGTGGTCGGCATACTCTTGGTTCTCGATGCTTGCCATCGCCCAGACGTGGGGCGGCCATTCGAGTAGCCACGAGGGCAACACGAAGAGCGGATTGCGCATGTTCTTGGGCCGCTTGGTGAGGAGCTGCCAATCCAGGGCGGGCGTGTTGGCGATCAGGCGTAGGAGTCTTTCCCGGGGCTTGGCCAACTCCGGACGGTCCTCGAACACGTCGGCGAGCGACGCGCAGAAGACCCGATGGCGGCGCCCCTCCACTTGTGCCTCCCGGTTCCATTTCAGAGGCTGCCGCCAGTAGCTTTCTGACGCCACTGGCCGCGTCCCTTGTGGACCCCAGACGCCGAGAACCTTCGGATTACGGGCGGCCTGCGTCTCGGCGTAGCAGTGCTGGCAACCCGGCGAGACCTTGGTGCATCCCCGCCACGGGTTGAAGGTGTGATCGGTCCACTGGATTTTCGTGTTCTCAGCCATGATCCCTCCAGAATAAAGGTCCCGCCCACCGGTCCGCCCCGCGCCGGTCCTGCTCGGCCTCCAGGATCAGGTACTCCAATCCCGGCAACTCGCGGAAGCGCGCCGCCCAAAACGCCAGGTCCTGGTCGCTCAAGGTCCGGGCCACGCCGGCCAGGTCGGTGCCCTCGGCCGCGGCACCCGCGCCGCTCGACCAGGCCAGACACGTCAGCGGCCGGCCGCGGCGGTCGGGGACTTCAATGAGGCCGTGGCGTTCACGCTCGCTCATGAGCAGTGTTCCGCATAACGGTATTGTGTCCACCGCAGCCAACCGAGGCGCGTAAAGAACCCCCACGTCCGCCGCCTGGGGCCGATCACGACCAAACTCCATGTGGGCCGACCGTCCCCGGCGAGTTCGATGCGGTGGGCGTGTTCCGCCCGGCGGAAGAGGACTGACAACGGCCCGTGCCAGCGCCGGCGGACGCTCACCCACTGGTGTTGACCGCCGCCCCACGCCTCGCGGAAGCCGTCGCCGGTGTGCTCGAAATAACCGCCGCGGAGGATGACCGACACGAACGGCCAGGGATGGTCGTGCAGGCATTCGTCGGCTCGGACGACGAAACGGTGCAGGTAGATGCCGAACCAGCGGCAACGGAAGATGATGAAACGCTCCAGGTACGGGTCGTGATCGTGGCGCGTGATGCGCAGACGCTTGCAGATTTCCATGATTTATTCTCCTTATGATGCCAGAACTGAGTAACACAGGGTTTCTGCGATCCGGCAGCGTCAATCAAGGCTGCCGTAGGTCTCCCATTGCCGCTCCAGTCGGCCCCACACCGCCAGTAGCGTAGCCAGCATCCCCAGCTCCGCGGCCACTTCCCACAGGTCTTCCAGCACCTCGTCGCCCCGCCCGGAGAGCAGCGGGGCGTGCCGCGGCAGGTAGTAGCCGCGCGGGTCGATCCTCTCTTTGAGGACGCGGCGGAAGACCGCCGCGGCATCCTTGGTGGCGCGGATCTCGCGGCGCCAGCCCTCTTTCCGCTCCGCGCGGTGGCGGCGGCACTGCTCGCGGTAAGCGCTTCGTTGATCCATGTCGATCATATGGGCCTCACTCCAGCACCGCCCAGCACAGCGCCTCGGCGATCCGCCCGGCCACGGCGTTGCCGATCTGGCGGACGCGATCTTCCCGGTTGCCCGCGAACTTGTACCCCGCGGGGAAACTCATGGCTCGCGCCAACTCGTGGGGCTGGAGCATTCGGAAGAGGATGTCGAGCACGGGTCGGCCGGTCTCGACCAGGCCGAAGCGGTCGCGCGTGCTGATGGTGTCGAGGGGCTCGTCCACGCTCCGCGGGCCGCCGCCCTGGCCGTTGTACTTCACCAGGAATGGTTCCACCACAGCCAGATCATCCGCGGTCGTCACCGTGGGCATCGGTTTCGTGGCCGGGCGCAAGCGGTCGCCGTTGCTGCCACTTTGGGACATCGACATCAGGAACGGCTCAACCAGGGCCATCTCGCCCCGGTGCGCCCCGGTGACAGTCGGCAGCGGTTCGCCGAGGCCGTTGGGCCGGCGCCGGCCGTCATGGGTCGTGTGGACGATGAAGGGCTCAACCAGGGCGTGAGTCGCCGAGCCCACCACGGTCGGCATGGGTTTGTCCAGGCCGTGGCAGCGCGGGCTCTGGCCCGGCCGCTCCCCGTAGTTGGTGGGCACCAGGAACGGCTCGCACAGGCCGATGTGCTGACCCTGCGCCGTCACCGTCGGCAGGGGCCGGTCAATGCCGCGGGCGTTGTTGCTGCCGTAGAGCATCACCAGGAACGGCTCGGCATTCTTCCCGCCGAACTTGCGCAGCCCGGCCGCGATCCGCGCGATCGTGTTGGGGGACAGCGGCCGCGGCCGCTGGAAGATGCTGGTGCCCCGGAGCGACCAGTCGATGACGCGCCGCGCCGGCACCCATGCCGCGCGGCGGCCGTACAACTCGGCGCGGCCGTCGGGCGAGTGCGTCGGCTCCGGCCAGGTGATCGGGCGGCGGCCGCGGCGGGCCTGGATGAACAGGCGCTCGCGCGTCGTGGGGTCGCCGTAATCGGCGGCGTTGAGGACGCGCCAGTTCACGCGGTAGCCCAGGGACTTCAGAGCCTCGATGAAGGCGTGGAAGGTGAGGCCCCGGCGCGACTTCAGCGGCCGGCCGTTGGCGCCGAGCGGGCCCCACGACGCGAACTCCTTGACGTTCTCTATTAAGATCGTGTCGATCATCAAATCGGTGGCCCAGCGCAGGATACACCAGGCGCTGGCGCGATGCTGATCGTTGACCGGCTTGCCTCCGCGGGCCGTAGAATGATGGGTGCAACTTGGGCCGGCCAGCAGCAGGTCCAGCTTCCCCGAGGGCACGGCCTGACGCGGGTTCACGGCGTCCACCGGCTCGCAGTAGTGGCGGGCGCGCGGGTGGTTCGCGGCGTGCGTTTCGACCGCCACCGGCCAGTGATTCACGGCCACCAGTTCCAGCCGCCGGCCGAGGGCCTGCGCCGCCCTCGCCAGGCCGGTCGAGAACCCGCCCGCCCCGGCGAACAGGTCGGCCGCGCGGATGATCGGTTTAGGCATCGCGCCCCCCTTTGATCCTGGCATACTCGGCCTGACACCACGCCCGCCAGGCCTCGTTCACCCGCATGACCCCTTCCGCGGGTTGCGGCTCGACGTACTCATAGGTGGCGGCGGCCAGCCAGAGGCCGAAGCGTCGCCCATCGCGGCCGCCGTCCACATGGATCGTGCCGTCGTCGGACACCTTGCGGTAGGCGCAGACCGCTTCCGCGGGCGCGGGCGTGTCGGCGAGCTGGTCGAGCCCGTCCCACATGCCGGCCGGGTCGCGCACCACGCGCAGGAAGATCGGCGCCCGGCGGAGCGTCAGGACCACGCCCGCGGCCGGGCCGTCCCGGAACTTCGTCATGGTGCCACCTCGTACCGCTCGCCGCGCTCGCGCAGCACCCCGCGGGCCAAGAGCCCGTCCACCCGGTAGAGCAGCACCGCCACCGCCAGCTTGTCGGGGAGGTCGTAGCCCTCCATCCGGAAGGCCCGCGGGTGGGCGCGCCAGGCGGCCACGGCCAGGTCCTCCAGGGTGAAGCGGCCCGGCAGCGTGCGCGCCACGGCCGCCAGCAGGTCGGCGCGGCTTGTGGTCGGGGCGGCGGTCGGCATGGCGGTCTCCTTTCAGGTAAACATCAGGGGCGTTTCCTGGCTGATCCGCTTGCGCGACAACGCGACCTGGCTTTCCCGGATGTCGATGCCCAGGAAGTCACGTTGCCAGCGCACGGCCACGGCGCCCGTTGTTCCCGATCCTGAGAAGGGGTCCAGCACCTTTCCGCCCACCGGGCAGAAGGAGCGCACGAAGAACTCGGCCAGGGCCTCGGGGAACGGCGCCTCGTTCTGATGGCACAGCTCGTTTCCCATTTGGCCGCCGCCGACGTTCACGGCGATCACGTTGCCGGGGTTGGCCAGGGCCGGCGGCTTGTAACGGCCGTCGTTGCTGGTGTCGCCGTTCTGGTAGCCGCGCGTCGCCCCGTTCTTGACCGGCAGCGGTTCGCCGGCCGCGCGGCCGGCCTCGGCGACCGTCTGCAACACATGGCTCGGCCGCGCCGGCGGCTGCCGGCTGCCGTCGCGCCGCCGTTGCTGTGAGGACCTCGGGTGTCCGCCCCACTGGTTGCAGCGCGTCCCGTCGGTCAGCCGGTGCGACATCTCCCCGCCCGGCGCCCACTTCGGGGGGTGCCCACAGGCGGTATTGTCAGACCAGGGCAACCGGCCGCCGCGCGTGGCGCAGACGATAAACTCATAGTCGTTGCGCAGCCAGTCCGGGCCGCCGGAGCCGGGAATCCCCACGCGCTTGTAGACGGGCGGCTTGCGGAGATGGATGCCGGCCCGGTGCAGGTCGGCCATCAGCAGCGCCGGCCCGGCGCTCCAGCGGTAGCCCTTGGTCTGCCCCTCCACCACGAACGCCACGAGTCCCTTGCACACGCGCAGGGAAGCGCGGAAGACCTGGACCATCCAGGCGACCCACGCCTCGGTGTCGCGGGCGATGCCCAGGTCGTCGCCGTTTTCCAGGTACAGCCGCGCCTGCTCGTAAGGCGGCGAGCCGAACACCAGGTCGGCGCTGTCCGCGGGCAGGCCCGCAAGGATTTCCAGACAGTCTCCTTGGATCAGTTCCCATGTCATGCGATGTCCCCCAATACCCGACGCAAATCGTCCAGGTCGTAACAGACCACGGCCAGGCCCCCGGCCGTCGTCACCGCCCCGAGGAAAGCCCACTGTGCCGGCGTGGGCCGGTTCGGGCGGATCTTGGCCTCGACCGCCAGGAACCGGCCCGGCCAGGAAGCCGCCGGCCCCAACACGCCGATGATGTCGCTGATCCCGTCCACCCGGGCGAAGCGGACGTAGCGCCGCTTGCCCTGGTAGGTGGCCGTGACGCCGCCCTGATTCTGCCGCCAGGCGAAGTGGCCGCGGAGCCACAGGTATTCGAGGCACTGGCGCACCAGGTCGGTTTCGGTGGGCTTTTTCACGCTTCGTCCTCCGCGTCCTCTTCCAGTTCCCACACGTAATCGCACTCCGCCCAGGCCGGGCAGTGTTTGCAGGCGAAGTAGGCCAGCGCGTGCTCGGTGCCGTGCCGTCGGTCGTAATCCAGGACGGCGCGGGCTGTGCCGTCGTCCATCTCGTCATCGGGGTCCTCGCAGGTCGGGTCAAACCCCGTGTCAATCCAGTGGTGCCGGCCGCTACACTCCGAACAGGTCCGCGGGCATTTCTCCGGGCCGTGCAGGCGCGGGTCAGGCATGGTTCGCCTCCTCGTCTTCCGTGTCGCCGTCCTCGGGTTCCTCGGTCTCTTCCCCGGCCTGGTACTCCTCGAAGCGCCGTTTCACGGATGCACCCAGGAAGCCGCTCAACCCCGGCAGGTCCTCGACCGTGCCCTTGTCCTTCAGGCGCTGGGCCAGGTCGCCGAGGTTGACGAGCCCCGCGCCGGCGAGGGACGCATTGACACCGGAGGGCAGGCCGAGGGCGCTGACCGGGCGGAGATACCAGTCGGGATCGTCCCCCGCGCCGGCGTCGACGTCGACGTCCGCGGCCGGCGCCGCCTTCCAGCGCTGCCAGAAGGCTTCCTCGGCGGCCTGGATCTGCTCCACTTTGGCCGGGCCGATGCCCTTGATCTTGCGGACGGGATGCTCACCCGAGTCCACCTTCGAGGCGTTCCGCTCGCAGAAGTCGGCGTAACCGCCCATCGTGCTGATCTCGGCCTCTTCGAGCCGCACGTAGACGCTGGCCGGCAGACCGGCCAGGGCCTCGCGGATCGGCACGGCACGCCAGGTCTCGGCGGGCGCCGGCGCCTCCGCCGCGGCGTCCTTAGCCCGGCCGTTGGCCGCCGGCGGGTCGTAGAGCGGCATGGTGTTGTACAGGTACGCGGCCAAGAGTTTGTCCTCGTCGTCCTGGATCGACTGGAGGCGCGCCTTGGCCGCCTTGAGGTCTTTGGCCGCGTCGGCGACTTCCGCCTTGGCCTCCAGCTTGCGGCGGTGAATGTCCTTGAGCCGGGCGATGAATTCGTCGTTCCGCCCGGCCTGGAACGCCGCCCGTAGCGGGTCCGGCGGTGCCGCTTGCCCGCCGGGATCGGCCGCCTGGGAAGCGCCGTCGCCGTTGGCCGGCGCCCCCGGTGTCGCTTCCGCCGCCTCTGGGGCCTCCGGTTCGGCCGTGGCCGTCGCCGTTGCTGCGGACTCTTCCGGTGCCGGGAATTCCGGCTGGTCATTACGTTTGCGTCGTGACATGGTGGTGTACCTTTCTCGTTGAAACTTCCGATCGCGCTGGCATCAAAATCCGGTCGATCACGGCCTGCCCCCGCGTGTCCCGGGCCCGCGGGCATTGCTCGCACAGGACCCGGCCGGCCGCCGTCACCACGAAGACGCGGTGGCCGCAGCTGCACGGGCGCAGGTCGCGCTCGGACATCCAGGACCCGCCGGGCAGCTGGGCCAGGCGGACGCAGCGGCCCCGGCGCTCGAGGACCACGGGCGGGCGGATCGCGGGGGCGGCGAGGGCGGCGGTCATGACTCGATCCTCCTGACTGTGCCGGCCAACTGCCGCACTGGCTCGACCTCGCGGCCGATCTGGCGCAGCGCCTCCTTGAGCGGCGCCGGCAGCAGAGACTCACGCCGCGCCCGGCCGGCCAGGGCCTCGTAGGCGTCGCGGAACTGGGCATAGCTGATGTGCGGCTCCGTCGAGTCGCACAGGTTGCGCCAGCCCAGGGCCAGCGCCGCCGCGGCCGCCACGGGCGGCAAGGCGCGGCGCAGGTCCTCGTCGGTGGCCGTGTACCCCAGGCGGTTCATGGCGCTGCGGACCAATCCCCAGGCCTCGGCCGCGGTCAACCCCTCGGCGGCGACGGCCAGCCGCCGCAACACGCCCACGGGCGGCAACGTCGGGTATTGCCCCTCCAGCAAGGCCCTCTGCGCGGCCAGGCGGAGCGCCGGCAGGGGCAGGTCGCCCAACAGGTCCCAGTAGACCTCGGCCTGCTCCTTCGTCACCGGCCTGGCGCAGCCGGCCGACAGGTAGGCCATCACGCCGGCGAATTCCTCCCGGGTCATCACGATTACCCTCCCCCTTCGGCCATCCAGTCCGCAATGCCGCGGAAGAGTTGCGGCGCCTGGACGCCCTGCGGTGATTCGTCCTCCCAGCGCCGGCCGTTGAGCCAGGTGGCCGCGTGGGGGATCACGCCGTTTTTCCACTGCCCCCAACTCTTTTGGAACTCCAGGGCCGCGAGAATCTTGGCGCGCAGCTCGGCATCCGGCCTTAATTTCCCCCACGCCCTGGCGGCATCCTGTTTCGCCTGGCGGCGTGGGTAAGCTGCCCAAAACTCGTCGAACCCGTCCCCCCTCCCCCCCGCACCCCCCCCTTCCTCCTTCCCGGAACCAGCAGCAAAGCCAGAACCATCTCCAATACCATATCCAGAGTTTGCTAGGGGTTTTGCCAGGGTTTTGCTAACGTGTTTGCTAGACTTTTGCTTGGGGTTTTGCCTTAGCAAACTGTTAGTGGCGGCTTTTTTTTTACCGCCCTTGGACCCCGCCTCCGCACGGATCAGCCGAATTTCCTCGTCCCGGACCATTCGTCTGGAGTAGATCACGCCGTCGCTCGATACAGAGGCAGCACCGGAGTTGATAAGTTCCCGCAACAGCGGCGAGACCTCCTCCACCGAGCAACCCGTCAGTCGAGAGATTTGCTCGGGAGATAAAGGCTGACCGGACACCTGCTGGAGGTAACCCCTGCGGTCCTGCTTGTGCATCAGGGAGAGCAGATCGATCCACAGGCCACGGGCGGCGAGGGAGCAAAGCCGAAGCTTCTCATCCGACAGCCAATCGTCGGGGAAAAACTGGAGGTACGGTAGTTTGGCCGCCACGTCAGGCCCCCACGCGATCCGGGTAACGGGCGAATCGACTCGGCCGCCGGCGCGGATCTTTTGGTGGTTCGGCGTAGCGATTCCCGGCCACTTTTTCACCTCCCTTCGGTACAATAAAAACGGCACCCCCGGCGTCCTGACCGACCGCCACGGTGCTTACCTTCGGGCGGGCCGGTCGCCCTCGCCGGGACCGGCCCCGCCCCCTTTCCCTCCGCTCACACGAACAACACCCGCTGGCGGTCCACGGGCGGCTCGCGGTAGTGGGCGCTGCCGCGCAGGCCCGCCAGCAACCGCTGCCAGTGCGCGACGTTGGCCTCCCAGGTGTCGGCCAGCGCGCCTGCCTTCTTCGCATCCGGCCAACTCGGCTGGAGGACCGGCCCCGAACTGTCCGTACTCACGGTCAACCCGTGCCGGTCGGCCAGCCACAGGAGGCCCCCCAACACCGGCGGGTACATCACGCCGAACAGGTGGAGGCGGCTAATGCCCGCCTCGGCCACCAGCGGCAGTACCAGCCGGCAGGTCCGCCAGAACTCCGGTAGCCAGGACCGCCACCAGCCGAGGATGCACCAGCCGCCTAGGCCGATCCAGTCGCCGGGCGTGGCGTGGCGCAGGACGCCGGCGGCACACTCGGCGTACTGCCGGTGGTCGACGCCCTGACAGGCCAGGCACAGCCGGCGTGGGGCCAGTTGCCCCCGCCGCGATGCCAGGTAGGCCGCCGCCTCCACGGTGATGCGCACCGCCCGCTCGGCCTCGGCGACCGACCAGCGGTCCTTGCGGCGCTGGTTGTGATGCCATTTCTCGTCGATCAGGAGGTCGTAGCTCACCAGGGCCTCGGCGCGCCACGGGTAGCGCCAGAAGCGCTGCGCGTCGCGCTCCCAGCGCAACTGGCGTTCCAGCGCCGCGGCCGGGTCCAGCCGGTCCGCGGGTGCGTCCGAGAAGGCGCCGCTGTCGAGGATGCCGATCACCTGCGCCGCCTCCTCCGGGGTGAACCGGGATTTCGGGCCGTAGGCCCCGCTGAAGCAACGGCGGCCGGTGAGGTTGAGCCGGCGGCGCTGGACGTTCTGCGCGTCCGCCCCCACGTAGAGCGCGACGCCCTCCGCCGGGCCGCCAAGTACAGGTAAAGGATCAGGGCTGCACACACCGGCTATCCTCCCGACTGTTGCGTGTACCGGGCCCGTCATGGCCGCCCCCTTTGCCTCACTGCCGGCAGCGGTCGCACTGCCGGTGATACTTCTCCTGCCGGTCCCACCACGCCCGGCAGCCGCACACCGGGCAGGGTTTGCCGGTCCTCATGATGCGGCCTCCGCTATGACCGGCGCCGGCACCGCCTCCTTCACCCGGCCGAACCGATCACACTCCACGACCGGCCCGCAACAGCCGGCCGCTTTCACTTTCTCGGGGTAATCGCCGTCCGGGTGTACGGCGATCTCCGCCAGTGCCACCGGGCAGGCGACGAACTTCGTTGCCTCTAGATCGAAGGCCAGCGCCATCGCCGGGTGCGGCGAGAAGTGGTATCCGCCGCCGCACTCCGCCTTACCCCCGTCCCAATCGGGGGCCCGCGGGACGGTGCCAGGTGTGTAATCACCGCCGTGCCGACTGTGCCAATTTTTGCGCACGGCCTTATAGAGCGCCACGACGCCCTCGCGGACCGGCAGCCCGTAGTAGGCGCACCACTTCGCGGGGCTGCTGATGTCGATGCGCGTCTGCCGGCCGCCGCTGACCTGGGCGAGTGTGCCCCAGATCAGCACCGAGGTATCGTCGGCAGCATCCACCGTGGCCGGACCACGGACTGACAGTTGGGTATACCCCCGCGCCACGACATGGGGCTGGCTCGATTCCCGCGCCACGACATGGGGCTGGCTCGACCCCCACGCCTCGACATGGGGCTGGCTCGACCCCCACGCCTCGACATGGGGCTGGCTCGACCCCCACGCCTCGACATGGGGCTGGCTC
>Ga0070738_10000905_pt1 | contig 71746 bp, 71 predicted proteins | sample Coa_R2_2_FD_66446 | JGI IMG/M metagenome (GOLD analysis project Ga0070738, IMG submission 66446) | Surface soil microbial communities from Centralia Pennsylvania, which are recovering from an underground coalmine fire - Coalmine... | ecosystem: Environmental > Terrestrial > Soil > Unclassified ...
GCGGGCCAGCAGGATGTGCTCGCGCGTCTGCGGCATGGGGCCGTCGGTGGCCGCCACCACCAGGATCGCGCCATCCATCTGCGCCGCCCCGGTGATCATGTTCTTGATGTAGTCGGCGTGGCCCGGGCAGTCCACGTGCGCGTAGTGCCGGTTGGCCGTCTCATACTCGACGTGCGCCACCGCGATCGTGATCCCGCGCGCTTTTTCTTCCGGCGCGTTGTCGATCGAATCGAATGAACGGAACTTCACCTTGGGGTTGTGCTTGGCCAGCACTTTGGTGATCGCCGCCGTCAGCGTGGTCTTGCCGTGATCGATGTGCCCGATCGTCCCGATATTTACGTGCGGTTTGCTACGGTCAAATTTTTCCTTGGCCATGGATGTTTCGCTCTCCTACTCCGTGATAGATTCTGACTGCTACCTGGTGACCTTCCCTTGAACCTTCGCTACGATTTCTTCAGATAAGTTTTTTGGTACTTCCTCGTACTGCCCGAAATGCATGGTGAAGCTGCCGCGGCCCTGCGTACGCGAGCGGAGCTCGGTGGCATAGCCGAACATTTCCGACAGCGGAACCATTGCTTTGATCAACTGCGTGGTACCGCGGACCTCGGTGCCTTCCAGGCGGCCGCGACGGGCATTCAGATCGCCGTTAACGGTGCCCATGTACTCTTCGGGCACGACCACTTCGACGCGCATCACAGGCTCGAGCAGCACGGGCTTGGCACGTTTGCAGGCTTCCTTGAAGCAGATGGAGCTGCAGATCTTGAAGGCCATTTCCGACGAGTCGACTTCGTGGTAGGCGCCATCGAACACGGACGCCTTCACGTCCACCATCGGATAACCGGCGAGGATGCCGCCTTCCAGCGCCTCACGCACGCCTTTTTCGACCGCGGGAATAAATTCCCTGGGGATAGAGCCGCCGGTGATTTCATTTTCGAATTCGAAGCCCTTGCCGGGATCCGGCTCGACCCGGATTTTTGTGCGCGCGTACTGGCCGGCGCCGCCAGTCTGCTTCTTGTGGGTGTAGTCGTATTCGGCGGTGGTGCGGATGGTTTCGCGGTAAGCCACCTGGGGCTTGCCGACGTTAGCGCCGACATTGAACTCGCGCTGCATGCGGTCCACGATAATTTCCAGATGCAGTTCGCCCATCCCGGCGAGAATGGTCTGGCCGGTATCGGGATCCGTGTTGACGCGCAGCGTGGGATCTTCCTGAACGAGCTTCTGGATGGCCATGCCGAGCTTTTCCTGGTCAGCCTTGGTTTTGGGCTCGATGGCGAGCTGGATCACGGGCTCAGGGAAGTCAATGGATTCGAGCAGAATGGGGTTCTTCTCGTCGCAGATGGTGTCGCCGGTGGAGACGTTCTTCAGCACCGCGGCGCAGATGTCGCCAGCCAGAATTTCCTGGATGTCCTCACGCTTGTTGGCGTGCATCTTGACGAGGCGGCCGACACGTTCTTTTCGATTCTTCGCGACATTGAAAACCGACTCGCCCGCCCCTAGCCGTCCCGAGTAGACGCGGATGAACGCCAACTGGCCGACGAACGGGTCGGTCATGATCTTAAACACGAGCGCGGAGAACGGCGCCGTGTCGGAGGCGGGCCGCTCTTCGGACACTTCGGGGTTGTCGGGCAGCGTTCCCTGAACGGGCGGGATGTCGATGGGCGACGGCAGATAGTCGACCACGGCGTCGAGCAGATTCTGAACGCCTTTGTTCTTGAAGGACGAGCCGCAGATGACGGGGAAAATTTTCTGCGTGACGGTGGCCTTGCGCAAGCCTTCCATCAGCTCTTTTTCGGTGATGGGCGTGCCCTCGACGAACTTGGCGAAGAGGTGGTCGTCAGACTCGGCGACAGCTTCCACCATCTGCTCGCGGTAAGACTTGGCGCGGTCCAGCAAGTCAGCGGGGATGTCAACGTCATCGTACTGCGCGCCCAAGGTCTCGTCGCGCCAGATGCGGGCTTTCATGGTGACCAGGTCGATCACGCCCTTAAACTGATCTTCGGCGCCAACCGGGATCTGGATGGCGACGGGGCGGCACTTGAGGCGATCGACGATGGTGTCGATGGAGTGGTAAAAATCGGCCCCGACGCGATCCATTTTGTTGATGAAGCAGATGCGCGGGACGCCGTACTTGTCGGCCTGGCGCCAGACGGTTTCCGATTGGGGCTGCACGCCGGCTACGGCATCGAACACTGCGACCGCGCCGTCCAGAACGCGCAGGCTGCGCTCGACTTCGGCGGTGAAGTCGACGTGGCCGGGGGTATCGATGATGTTGACGGTGATGTCGCGCCACTGGCAGGCGGTAGCCGCAGAAGTGATGGTGATGCCGCGCTCCTGCTCTTGCTCCATCCAGTCCATAATGGCCGTACCCTCATGGACTTCGCCGATCTTGTGGGTTCGGCCGGTGTAGTACAAGATGCGCTCCGTAGTGGTCGTCTTGCCGGCATCGATGTGGGCCATGATGCCGATATTCCTCATTCTGTCGATCGGTACGGTACGCGCCATAACTACTGCTTTCTTATCACCTCACCACCGGTAATGCGCGAAGGCCTTGTTGGCTTCCGCCATGCGGTGCACATCATCCTTTTTCTTAATCGCTCCGCCGCGCATGTTGGCGGCGTCATTCAATTCCTGGGCCAACTTTTCCGGCATGCCCTTTTCAGGGCGGGACCGCGCATTTTGCAGGATCCAGCGGATTGCCAGACTGGTCCGCCGGTTCTGGGGAACCTCGACGGGAACCTGGTAGTTGGCGCCGCCCACGCGCCGGGTCTTCACTTCGAGCAAGGGCTTGGCGTTCTCGACGGCCTTCTTGAAGAGCTTCAAGGGATCGTCGGCCGTACGCTCCTTGATCTTGTCCATGGCTTGGTAGAAGATCCGCTGGGAGGTGTTCTTCTTGCCATCCCACATCATGGAGTTGATGAACTTTTCGGCCAAGGTGGAGTTGTAGATCGGATCCGGCAGGATCTCTCGGGGTTCGGGTCTGCGTCTACGTGGCATAGGCTATTTCGATGGGCCTTTCGGACGTTTGGCGCCGTACTTGGACCGGCCTTGCTTGCGGTCGGCTACGCCGGCGGCATCCAGGGTCCCGCGAACGACGTGATAGCGGACGCCGGGAAGATCCTTCACGCGGCCGCCGCGGATCAGCACGATGGAGTGCTCCTGCAGGTTATGGCCAACGCCGGGGATGTAGGTGGTGACCTCGGTCCCATTGGTCAAACGGACGCGCGCGATCTTGCGAAGCGCAGAATTGGGCTTCTTGGGCGTGGTGGTCTTCACCTGGGTGCATACGCCGCGCTTTTGCGGGCATGATTCCAGCGCCGGGCTGGCCGTCTTATAACGGGGCGGCCTGCGGCCTTTTCGCACGAGCTGATTGAACGTCGGCACGGATTTCCTCTTAGAACCTTAAAATCTTGTCGCTTGCGCGCAACGGCAGGCTTAGAGCCGGCCGCAAAATGATCGAACCTGCAAATCAGCGAGGTACTTGCTGTGGACTAGCCCATATCTGGAACGCTTAAACTGCCGTTCCCGACATCGGGGCCGACCCCCGGACGGACTCTCAAAAAAAGAGAGGGGTTTCCGGGAGCAGAAGACACGACTCGCGAAACTATATCAGAATACCGAAGGAAGGCCGAGTTGTCAAATGACAGGGACGGGTGGTAGTGGGTCCATTTGAGCATCGGCTACTTTTCTTTGGTTGCTATACTAAACCAACCCGACGATGCGTGTCCTCATTCTGTTGCAGGCGCAAATGCAAATGCCTTCAGTGCCAGGTCCTCCGCCGCTGCCTCCGCTCCCCGAAGGGATGTCCTACGCGGACGCGACCGTATGGCTGGGGGTAATGGTCGCATGCGCAACTCTTGTGGTTGCAATGGTCGGTGTTTTAATAGCTGTTTTGGCGTTCTTTGGTTACGGCTTCTTCAAGGAGGAGCTCCCAAAACGAGCCGATGCTGCGGCGGTAGCCGCAGCCGAGGAATATTTCAAGGGTAAAGCATTTGAAGATAAACTAGAAGATAAGCTGAAGGAGTCGGCGGTCATCAAAGGACCATTTAAGTACGCTGAAACGCTTGGTAAGAGTGGTATTGACGAAAAAGGGTCTGTTGCTGAGAGGTATCCAAAAGCATCCGATACTAGTAGTGAGGGGGGTACGTCATGACTCCGGCGAGGGTAAAGACATACAGTTCAGTTGAAAAACTGTTGCCGACCGAACAAGAAATCTTATGGCACCACCAAAGGACCGCACCAGTCGATGTGGTCGCTTTTGCCAAGGCGCTAGGTCTCTCTGTTTGGGAAGACGACTTGGAAAATGATGTTTCTGGCAAGATCCAGAAAGACCCTGTAAATGGTGGTCGCGCTGGTTACAGCATCATTGTGAACGCTACGGAAGGACTGCGACGAAAGAGATTTACAATCGCTCACGAGACGGCCCACTATTTGTTACACCGAGACGCTATGGGGGCATCGGTAATCGACGATGTACTCTATCGCAGCAAGTTAAGCAACACCCTTGAAGTGCAGGCTAATCGTTTAGCCGCAGACATTCTAATGCCGTATTCCTTGATTGAAGAAGCCATGCAAAACGGAACGCGCGACGTAGAAGATCTAGCGAATTTATTTAAGGTTTCTCCGGCAGCGATGTCGATCAGGCTCAACATCCCCGTTCCTTAAAGCAAATGTTTTCAAAACCCGAGCGCCGGTCCCTTATTCGATAAGCCCCATTCCTGCTTAGTCTGCTTTCGTTCCTTTTCGCGTGCATCCAATAACGCAACGATATCGCTAATTTCCCACAGGCGATCCGTAACGCCAGCGGCCATCGCAGGGGTTACACGGAGCGTCTGATGGATGCGCGCGAAGTTGTAATACATGAAGTGCAGCGAGACTGCCGCAATGTGGTTTTCCAACTTCTTGGAGAAGCCGTTCGTCAGCCGAGTGAAACGGCGCATACACATTCTCAGGGTCAAGTTTTGGCTTTCGACGTAGCTGGTCGAGATGTGCTTCGCATCCGGCTTGCCGGTGATATCAACGGCACGGCAGCTAATGAAATCGGCAGGACTGTAACGAGCTTCTTCCTGGCGATCTCCGCCGTAGATCTTAACCAACATCGCGTAGTCAATCTCCGCGCCGAATGCAGCCTCAACCGCGTTCACGTATACAGTGTGTCCATCGGTCGTGAGTTGGATTCGATTCGCAATCCGAGGGGCCAAATCCTTCATGAAGTCGTATGCAGCTTTGGCGCTGCGATCCCCGACCATCCACGAACAACAGAGCTTCGTATCGGCGTCCAGCGCTACCCACGTCCAGACGCTACCGATTCCGAACTCTTCGCGGCGCTCGGCTGGAACGTTACGATCTTTGGCTCCCACATAAGACCATATTTCATCGCACTGTACCCGCTTAACTTATAGATTTCTAAGCGCTTTATCTTGATATTCGGCGCACGCCTCGCCGGCATCGACCAGCAGCCGCGCTATCGTGTTCTTGCCAACATGGAAAATCCGGGTGACCGAACGAATGGAATTCCCCTCGCAGATCGCCGAGAGCACCTGTGCGCGTTTAGCCGGATCAAGGCGGTTCATATAGACTAGTATGCTTGAGACCCTGTGGAAAAGCAAGATGAAAAGCACTTGATAACCAACTTTATATCAGTTATTATCTATCTTGAAGGTGGTTATCAAATGCTTTTATCCAGCCCGCCACTAAATTACCAAGAGCAAAAGGCCATAGAAGATATCCACCAAATTCGTGACAACGTCAAATACGCGCTTCGTGCTCCACGCCGCTGGGTTGGTCTGCTCCGGAGAAATATGTTGGCTCGAAACATACGCGGATCTAACAGTATCGAGGGATACGACGTAACGGCAGAGGACGCAATTGCGGCAGTAGCTGGAGAAGAACCACTTGACGCACAAAGAGAGGCGTGGGCTGCCGTTAGTGGATACAGGGCCGCGATGACTTACGTTTTGCAGCTGGCCTCTGATCCGCACTTTATGTATAGCGACGGATTCATCAGAAGCCTACATTTCATGATGACCGGCTACGATCTGACGAAAAACCCGGGTAGGTGGAGACCAGGACCGATATACGTCCGAGACGAGGGAAAAGGAGAAATTGTGTACGAGGGGCCATCCTTCGAACTCGTACCAGGGCTGATGTCTGAATTACTCGCTCAGTTGAACCAGGAACAGCAGCCAAGAGTAATGGTGAACGCGGCTATGGCTCACCTGAATCTCGTAATGATCCACCCCTTCTCTGACGGGAATGGCAGAATGGCGCGAGCGCTTCAGACATTAGTGCTCGCGAGAGAGGGCATTCTAGAGTCTCCATTTTGCAGTATCGAAGAATACCTTGGACGCAATACTCTTGAGTATTATGAGGTCCTAGCTGCGATAGGCAAGGGGTCCTGGAATCCAAGCAACGACGCGCGGCCTTGGCTGGACTTTTGTATTACGGCTCATTTCATTCAAGCCAGCACGATACTACGCAGAATCGTTGAGACCGATAGGATCTGGAGTGAGTTGGAGCAACTAATAAAGATCCATCGCCTTCCTGATAGAGTCTTGTACGCTCTTTCGGACGCGACACTAGGGTTCAAAGTACGAAACTCAACCTACAGGGCCGTCGCTGAGATCGCGGATGCGGTCGCCAGCCGAGACCTAAAGAGCTTAGTTGATGCAGGACTGCTAACTCCAGATGGAGAAAAACGCGGTAGGGGATATGTTGCTTCTCCGATTCTTGTACGTATCAGAGAAAAGACACGGGAACCGAAACAACCGCCCCCTAAGTTTTTTGAAGAACTATATCTTCCAGGACTGGAGCCAGAAGCATAAGGGGGTGGATGCCGAATGGTCAGGCGCAGTCACCGGAAATGATTGCTACGCCGGTTCGAATCCGGTCCACCCCTCCACCGCTAGCTTAATTGATCTAGCGATATCTTTCCATCGGGTAGTGCAACTAAATTCTTGGTTATTCCTTCCACCTAGACTGCGCAGCTTTCTTAGCGATCTCTTTACGCTTAGCGGCTGATAACTTTTCCGCCCGCGCCTTCCCACCTTTAAGGCCGCCCAAGCGACCCAGCGTGACGGCAGCGGGGTTCTTGTTCGGATCTGGCAGTTCCTCTTTCGGCATCTCGCCGATGGCCTTCTGAACCACCTCAAACGCGACCTGGTTGAAATCCTTCGGGCCTTGGCCGCGTTTGCTTGATCGGTTGGGCATACCTTCAGAATGACCGATGCCAACCGGAAGTCAAGAGGGGCGAATCTCAAATGGACCCACTACCGGACGGGTCAAACTGAGCCACTGAGCCACTACCGGACGGGTGTAGTGGGTCCAATTTTAGCGACCCGGCGACCGTCCGTTTCTGCCTCGGTTGCGGATTCGCGCGTGCCTCTAGTTACTTCGGCAATTTCTCATAACAGCGGACGTCGGCGAGCGAAGTTGCAACGAAGGAGGCTGCGCAAGCGCCGGGGTGTGGTCCTCCAGCTTTTTTGAGAATCCATCTTTAGGCGTAGTAATCCGCCGCGTACGCTGCCGCATAGTTAGGTTTTGGATAGTTCTTCGGCCTTGAGCACGCTTGCTTGATGGCGTTAAACGCGTTAAAAGTGATTAGCGGAGTCCAATTATCGCCGCCTCCCGCGGGGGGGGGCGTGTGTCTTTTTCAGCACACTCTCGCCGGGCGACGGAGTCCTCTGGCGCCAAGGCTTTGCGGTAAATTCAGTTGCCTGGCCGTCCGGAGAAAGGATCGGTATCCGGCGTTCCAGGCGCGCTCGGACCATCGTGATCCTTTCTAAGCTGCGAAGGGTGGAAAAGCGCGATTTTCGCGCCTTTTCCCAGGTGGACCGTGCGACAGCGGCAAGCCTCTGAATTTGTTCCTGACTTATTCGTTTATCCATTGGTCGATCTGAACGGTCGGGAGGCTGCGGCCCCTGGGCCAACCAAACGCTCCGCCAACTGCTGCGGCGGGGTTCACACCGGCAGTTATCTTAGCGCGGAGGTCTGGATTGCCGCAATCGGCTTTTCGTTGGCACTCTAAGGTCGACCGCAAGTTGATAGATCCTTGAAGCCTGCGAGATATTTCTTGTGAACGGAAGCTCACAAGAGAGGGATTACGGGAGCAAAAGACACGACCAGCACCGCGAACAGATGAGAATCTAGTTCACGCCGGCGGCGCCCGCACTCGGCATCCAGCGTTCTACTGCGCGCTGAACGGTATTCATGTATTCGTCGATATCGGTGGACTTCGTCAAGTATTCCTTCACCCCAAGTTCCATCGCCCGCTGCCGCTCGTGGGGGTTAAGCGAGCTGGTTAACACCACGACGGGCGGGCCCTCGCTGGCGCGATAGCGCCGGAGGATCTCTAATCCACTGAATTTAGGAACGTTTAAATCGAGGATGATGAAATCAGGTTTGAACTGGAATTCGTTGAGCAGACGAAGCGCCTGTTCGCCGTCATACGCTATCATCACGTCGGCCTCGACTGAAGAATGACGTATGGCCTCTCGAACAATAAGAACGTCGGCGCCATTATCCTCGACTAAGAGAATATGAAGCATTCGTTATTTAAGATTCTGCGCGGGTGCGGCCGGTTTCCTGCCCAGAACGTGCCGGGATGAAGTGTGAGTCGGCTCACCAACAAATCGCACCAGGACGCGCGACCGGTACCTAACCAGTACCAAAGTAACATACGTACTGGTAAGAGACTATTGATAACAATGGTGATTTCTGACATACTCCGGCTTCCGACGCGGAAGGGCTTAGCGCGGGACGGCGGCTCTCCGGCGGAACGAAAAGGGGACAGAAATGGCGAAGTGCGTCTATTGCGAAGCAGATACGAAACTGCATATCAATGGCGTACCTGTATGCAAGGCATGCTCGGAGGATTTGGAAGCGGGGCGCAAACCGCCGTATCGCGAGCGTCCTACGAAGAGCGAAAAAAAGAGGGGGAAAGCATCCTGAAATCGGCAGACATGCGCCGGCGCGGCTTGCGTTTGTGGCACGAGCTTTGAGCAGATTCGCTTACGGCGCTGCGGTGCGCTGGAAGGCTTTACGGACCCATTCCGGCTCGTCTGGTTCGCCTTTGCTGGGCATGTGCTTGGTCATGGACCAACGGTGGATCCAGGAGAATCCGCCCGGGCCGGCATAGTCGTCCGGCAGGCGGTAGGCGGGATGGTGTAGAGCATCGTCGAGCGAAACGAAGCGATAGCCGCGCTTGCGGAACACCTGCAAGATCAGGGGCATCATCTGCGAATTGAGTTCGCTGGCATGGATCAGCAGAATCTGCGGGAACTCACTCCCGGTAACCTCGACCGACCGGCGTTCGAAAAATGCGACGACGGACTCGAGGTAGGGAACGTATTCTTGCCGGACGCGCTCGGCGAGCCCGGGTTTTAGATACGCGGCGGCGAACATGTAATCGGAGTTGTCGAGCGTCACGGGTGCATTCCGGTAACCGTGCGCGTTGAGAAATTCGTGGATTTCGTGTTTAACCTTGGGCGTGGGGCCGGTCTGCAGAAACGGATAGCGGAAAAACTCCAGGCTTTTGCCGCGCGCCTCGAGGAAGGGGCGCAACACCGAATCGTCTTTTAGAATGTCTTGCTCGTAGTCGGGTGGCGGTGTCGTGTTCAAGCTGGCGTGGGAGTAGGTGTGATTACCGAGGCTCGCGCCTGCCTGGAGCCAGATTTCCAGGATGCGGCTGAGGTCGGCGGGCGAGAGCTGGGTTTTTCCCGCATGCACGAACCCGGTCAGCGGAATATGCCGGCTGCGGAAGGGGGCCAGGAGCCGCTCGGTCATGGCGCGGATCTGTTCGAAGGACTGGCCGCCGCCATCGCCGCCGCGTGGAAGATCATCGATGGTGATGGATACAGCGCGATCTGGGGCGCCGGCCAAGTTCCAGGCCGCCCGGGCCAGGTTTGCGATGACCGCATCACGCGCAGCGTCATCGGCGCGGGAATCGGAAACGAAGACGGCGATGGCTACATGCCGGCCGTCAGGCAAAGTGATGACGCCAATGTCGTTGGTGGCAGCGGTCACTCCATCGCGGGTCCCGGACGACCCGGTCTTGTGCGCGACCTTGGCGCCGGCGGGCAGCAATCCCTTGATGCGCGCCGGGAATGTGGTCGTTTCCGTCATGAACTTCAGCAGCAGATCGCGGCTGCCGGTGGAAAGGGCGCTGGATTCGATCAACGTACGCAATATGGCGACAGCACCGTCGGGCGTGGCCCAATTGCGGTACTGCAGTGAGTAGTCCTCGGCCAAGGCTCTCTCGGTGTCCAGGACCTGAACGCCGTCGACGCCGTGGTCGCGCAAAAAAACCATTACTGGTTGCGAACCTCCGAGCAAACGTAGCAGCACATCGGAGGCGCTGCCGTCGCTTTCAGCAACTGCCAGGCGCAGGAGTTCGCGCAATGTGACAGTGATGCCGTTCGGAAACTCATCGCGAAGCGGGCTATGGCTGCTCTTGGGGATATACTCGGCCTTGTCAACATGGACCTCGCCGTCCAGCTTGAGCTTGCCGCGATCCACCTGGTGCAGAACGGCCATTGATATCGGCAGCTTATACACGCTCTGCATCGGAAAATGCTCGCGCGCGTGGAGGGAGAGAAGGCTTTTGCCGGACTCAAGCAGTTCGGCGCTGGCGCCGACGCGGCCTTGAGCGGCGCGCACGATGTCGTCGATTTGCTGCTGCGCGGCTACGGGAAGGCAGGCGAATGCAAGCGCAGCGGCTGCAGCGAACTTAACCCGCAATGGATTTCCAGCTCTTAACCAGATGTTCGGCGGTGCGCCACGCCAGGGCCTGCGAGGTCTGAGTCGGATTGCGGGCGCCGCTGGTGCCCATAACGGAGGCGCCCAGGACCCCGAGGTTGGGAGCTTCGTGCGAGAATCCCCAGCGGTCCACTACATGGGTTTCGGGATTGTCGCCCATGCGAGTGCCGCCGTAAGCGTGTGTTGAGACCCCGGGCGGTCCAATGGGGGCGCGGGCAGTGGAAACAGCGCCCGCGGCCTGGAACCACTCCTGCATTTTCTTCTGGCCGTATTCGCAGGCCAGGCGTTCATTATCCTTCAACAGGCTGGTAACGCGGCAGACGGGATCGCCGAGCGGGTCTTTGACCTCGCTGTCGAGGTCGAGATAAATGTCTTCGTACGGAAAGGTGGAAGTCTGCAAGTAGGCCGAAACCCAGCGAGCCGCGTTCACGCGCACGAACGACTTCCACGCCGAGCCCCAGGTGGGGGCCAGATCGAAGGTGTTCATGGAGGCTGCTTCGATGGGATGCATTTCCGTGTGCGGCTGGAGCGAAGTGCCGCCGATGAAGCCGAGGCCGGAATGGTCGTAGTTGTCATCGGCCCAATCGTCGACGGCGGCCGCTTGCGCCGGCGTGCCGTACCAGACGTTGATATCGTAGGGGAACAGCGCGGAGACGCCGCTCTGGTAATGCGCGAAATAGTGCCGGCCGACCTGGCCGTGATTGTTGGACAGGCCCTTGGGGTACGGCTTGGATTTGGACAGCAGCAACAAGCGCGAATTCTCGTATGTGTACGAAGCGAGCAGCACGACTTTGGCCGGCTGGAAGTATTCGCGGCCGTCCTTGATGTAAGTCACGCCGGCGACGCGGCCATCATCGGCGGCGACGATGCGCGTCACCTGTGCATGGTCGAAGATGGTGAGATTTTTTGTTTTCATCGCCGCCGGAATGGTCGTGACGGCGGTTGAGTTCTTCGCACTAATGTGGCAGCCGCCGCGATTGCAGTAGCCGTGGTAAGCGCAGCCGGGCCGGCCCTGGTACTCCTGCGAGTTGATGGCGGCCGGCGGACGGAATGGATGCCAGCCGAGCTGTTTCGCGGTCTCGGCCATGTGATCGGTGAAGCCGCTGCCGCGGAGGGGAGGCATCGGGTATTCGCGCTGGCGCGGCGCTTCGAACACATTGCCCCCAGGATCGAGTTTGCCCTGGATATTGCCGGCCTTACCTGACACGCCGACTTCGTGCTCGATGGTGTCGTAATAAGGCTCGAGTTCGTCATAGTCGACCGGCCAGTCTTCGAGAGTTGAGCCTTTGGGCAGCGCGCCTGCGCCGTAGCGCTTAATGACTTCGCTGCGAACTTTGAAGTCCCATACCTTGAGGCGCCAGCTTTGCGCCCAATAGTGGATGGAGGTGCCGCCGACCGCATTCATCATGGGGTGGATGGAGCCGCGACGTACAACTCCGGAAGGGCTGTTGCGTACCGTGGGGACTTCGCGGTTCGCTTTCGGAACGGAAGTGAGCAGGCCGCGGACGTTATTGTGCAGCTCGTCGGGCTTGAAACTGTGCGGGTCCATCCAGGTGCCCGCTTCGATTCCGGCGATCTTCAAACCGGCACGCGCCAGCGGTAGCACTGCGACGCCGCCCGCAGCTCCGAGGCCAATCACCGCGACATCGACGGGCTTCAGATTAATGGCCATTGTTCGCCCCCAGAGCCGACCGGCGGTACGGCTGGATTGCGACTTTCATCTGCTGGTCTTCGGGCGCGACGGCAACGCGAGGCCCGGGATAGCGGATCACCTCCCAGCCGCGGAAGTCGGTATTTCCGCCGTAGTAGGGATCGCTGAACATGCCTTCCAGCGTCAGGCGGCGGAACCGGGCGAAAACGGCACGCGCGTTGGGGAAGTTCGCGGCCGTGCCCTGTTCCATGGCGGCGATGATGCCATCTCTTTTCTCTGGGGGCAACTCCGCGAACCCCGCATCCTGGACTTTACGTGCGTAGGTATCCACCTCGGCGAGACCTTGCAGGAAGCTGGCTTTCTCGTCGGCGAGAGCGCCCGCAAGCGCCTGCTCGATGTAGTTGATGGCGCCGCATTCCAGCGCACCCGGGCCGAGTTCATCGCTCGGAACCAAGCGTCCGACGAACGCTTCGAGCGTTCTCCGTTCCGACGGGGAGAAAACAGTTTGAGCGCCCGCAGGCGCGGCCGGCGCGGGTACTGCGGATGTGAGCGCGGCAACCGGGACCAGCGCGGCGCCGGCGATCAAGCTGCGGCGCGACAGACGAGGTGATTCCTGGTCATGCTCGGGCATGAAGAGCCTCCCAATTTCAAAGCTTCTCGAACTGGATTTCAGTATATACGTGACGCACGCAATCGTGCGGGCCGGGTTCAGGCGTGCGAACGCGATGCTAAAGGCGTGCGCCACGGGACGCGCAAGCGCCCCGTGGCGACCCCTAACTAGCGGAGGTTTGGCGATCCGATAGTTAAGGAAGCGGTGAAGATGCGGATCTAATTATTCGCCTCGGGTGGCAATGGCTTCAGCGGAACTGCCCCAGATGGCCGAGGAGCCCCAAATCGCACTGGACCCCCAGATAGCGCTCGAACCCCAGATGGCACTCGATCCCCAGATGGCGCTGGAACCCCAAATTGCGCTCGATCCCCAGATGGCACTGGATCCCCAAATCGCGCTGGATCCCCAGATGGCGCTGGAGCCCCAGATGGCTGAGCAGCCCCAGATCACCGAACTACCCCAGATCGCAGAATCCGAACCCACCAGATAGACCGCGCTGCCGTTGGGATCCGGCATCGCGACCGGCGAGAGCGCGGCGCCGTTGGCGACATCGGAACTGGCGAGCGCGGCTTGCACGTCCAGGTAGCCTGCGCCGATAGTGAAGGCATCGTACTGGCTGGTGAAGACCTCGCCGGTAACGGGATCGGTGACCGAGCTGGTGGTCTGGCCGAACTTGCTGGCCGATTTCATGAGGCGTGCCTTGATGGTGTCAGGCGTCAAAGTGGGATCGCGCTGGAGCATCAGTGCCGCGGCGCCGCTAACCATGGGCGCGGCCATGCTGGTCCCGCTCAACTGAAAGTAGTTGCCGGCATCCGGATCGCCGCCGAGCTGGTACACGCTGTTGGCGACCTGGTTCTGCGGATATTTGACGTCCAGAGTGGAACCGGGCTGGCGCAGAGAGATGATCTGGTTGCCAGGCGCCACGAGATCGGGCTTCACGAAATGATCGATTAGCGTCGGGCCTTTGGAACTGTAGCTGGCGACTCTGTCATCGGCGCGATCCGGCGTTGCGACGGTGTTCATGGCGCCCACCGTAATTACGTACGGATCGTTGGCGGGGGCGGCGATGGTCGCGTAACCCGCAGTACCCGCCGAATTGTTGCGCCCTTCGTTACCGGCCGCGGCCACGACCACAATTCCCGCTTTCCAGGCCTGCTCGACCGCCTGGCAGAGCGGATCGCTGACGTAGGATTCGAAGACCGGACGGCCCAGCGACAGATTAATAACCCGGATGTTGAATTGATTCTTGATTTGAATGGCCCGCTCGATCGCAGCGATCACCAGGCTGTCGGAGCCTTCGCCATTGGCATTCAGAACGCGGAGGTTGATCAGATTCACGTTGGGCGCGATGCCGCGGACGGTGTAGGCGCCGCCGGAGGAAGCGGCGCCGTCACCCGCGATCAGGCCGGCGACATGCGTGCCGTGCCCATAGGCATCGGAAGTGCCCGGGTCTCCAGGAACGAAGCTCTCGCTGTAGACAACGCGGCTGCGCGTCCAGTTTGCGGCGAGGTCGGTATTCATGTTATCCGGCTCGGAAATTCCGCTATCGATTACCGCGACGCCGATACCGGTCCCATCCCAAGGCAGCGTGGCGGTGGCGTTTGCTGCGCCGAGCGCCGTCATCCAGCCGTAATCGGGCGCGCCTGTGTAGGCTGTGGCGCGAAGCGAGTGGTCGATGGCGATCGATTGCACCGCGGGATCGGACGCGAGCAGGTTGAGATCGTTCGCGTTGACGGTAAACAGGGATGCGCCGATGGAGGAGAAGGAGTGTTTGAGCTGCGCGCCATGCGCAGCAAACCGCTTAAAGCCTGCCTGATCGGGACTGGGGCGGAAACGCACGATGACGTTTACGGTCCGCTCTTGAGAATTGATTGAAGATCCGCCGCCAGCCGTCTGCGCGAGGCCGCTCGAAAGTCCGGCTGCCAGCAGCGCTGCGATGGAGAAGAATTGCCGAGTCATGGGTGCCAAACCTCGACCTTCGAAAGGCACGGCCCGTTCCAATTTCGCGCACTGATTTGACTGCACTTAAGCTCAGGCAAGTTCGCGCTTGCGACACAATGTCCACGCGTCGCGCGACACTTTGACTAGTACAGAAAAGCGCACAGTCCCAGCCTCGGAGTAAGTGCTTAGTAAGCCTTAGAGAATGGGACCAGCTCTCGAAACCACCGAAATCAGCGGCGAAAAGCCGTAGTATGGGATGCGTGGCGACCGATCTTTACCTTCGAGCTGCGATCGAGCAGGCGCGCAAGAGTCTTTCCGAAGGCGGCATTCCAATTGGCGCTGTGCTGGTGCACGAGGGCCGGATTATCGGGAGCGGCCACAATTGCCGCGTGCAGACTGGCAGCGCGATCGATCACGGCGAAATGAATTGCCTACGCAACGCGGGGCGTTTGCCGTCGGCGGTGTACCGGCGCAGCACGATGTATACGACGCTGTCGCCCTGCCCGATGTGCAGCGGCGCGATGGTGCTGTACAAGATTCCGCGCGTGGTGGTGGGGGAGAACAAAACGTTTCTCGGCGCGGAAGATTATCTCCGCAGCCAGGGAGTGCAAGTGGAGGTGGAGCAGGATCCCGAATGCATCCAGCTCATGACGGAGTTCATTCGAGCCAAGCCGGAGCTATGGAACGAGGACATTGGCGTTTAACGGCGGAAATGCGTGAGACCCCTGATTTGCGGAGTTTTTGACAGGCTCATGCGAGTTTGGCACACTGAAATCGTGAGTTCGGAGTCAGTCTTTCCCCTCGTCCGTCCCGCTAGTAAGCTCGGGTCCGCGGTCGTAAACCTGCCTCTGCACTGAAGTCAAGGAGAGCTTTTCATGAAACTATTCGTAGGGAACCTGCCCTATGCGGCCACCGAAGCCGATATCACGGATTTCTTCGCTCAGGCTGGCGTGACGGTAGACAGCGTGAATGTAATGCGAGACCGCTTTTCCGGCGAAGCTCGCGGGTTCGGGTTTGTCGAGATCCACGACGACGCGGCGGCCAATCGCGCCATCGAGGCCTGCAATGGACGAGACCTGATGGGCCGGGCGGTGGTGGTAAACGAAGCGCGCCCGATGGTTCCGCGCGAGCGGGGCGGCGGTGGTGGCGGCGGGCGGCGTGAAGGCCGCGGCCGTTACTAAATCAGCTTTCTCGCTCCAGGATTTTCGCAATTGCGTTGGCGTCGTTCGGCGCTGTTAAGGGACGATTCGCAAAACGCGACTCGATCAGTTTGCCCTCCGGGTCCTGCAGTTGGCCGGTGTGATAGCGATAGATGTAATCCGGGTCTTTCAGCACGTTTCCGGTGAGCACGGCGATCACGTCATCGCTATCGCGGATCACGCGCGCTTGGGTCAGATTGCGGATGCCCGCCAGAGTTGCTGCGGACGCAGGCTCGCAGCCGATGCCGCAACGTCCGACGATGGCTTTGGCGTCGGCGATCTCCTGTTCGCTGACTTTTTCCACCACCCCGTTTGACGCGGTAATCTCATGCAGCGCCTTGGGCCAGGATACCGGGTCACCGATACGTATGGCCGTCGCCAGCGTCTTCGGATCGGCGACACTGCGATATTCGCCGCGCTCGCGCCAGAATTCGTAGAACGGCGCCGCGCCTTCGGCCTGGATCACGGCCAGGCGCGGCATTTTTCGGATAAATCCGAAATCGCGGAGTTCGCGCAATGCTTTGCCGAAAGCGGACGTGTTGCCGAGATTGCCGCCGGGCAGGACGATCCAGTCCGGCGGATTCCAGTCGCGCTGGTCCAGCATTTCGAAGATGATCGTTTTCTGGCCCTCGATGCGAAACGGGTTGATGGAGTTGAGCAGGTAGATGCCGAGGCCATCGGCCAGGGCCCGCACGAGCGCGAGAATCTGGTCGAAGTTGGCTTCCACCTGAAGCGTGCGGGCGCCGTATTCGAGCGCCTGCGCGAGTTTGCCGTACGAGATATTGCCGTGCGGGATGAAAACGATGGAATCGAGGCCGGCGGCGCTGGCGTACGCGGCCATGGACGCCGAGGTGTTGCCCGTGGAAACGCAGGCTACGCGTTTGCGTCGCAGCCGGAGCGCTTGCGCCACACCGCAGGTCATGCCGTTGTCTTTGAACGAGCCGGTGGGATTGAAACCTTGATGCTTGAAGGTGAGGCGATCGAGACCGCCGTACTGAGCAGCGGAGGGTGCATCGAGCAGCGGCGTATTGCCTTCGCGCAGCGACACGATGCTGCGTTCCTGGCCATCGAACGGCAGAAGCTCGCGATAACGCCAGACGCCGCTCTGATCGAGCGGCTGATTACAAGTCCGTCGCTCCCGCCACATTTTCTTCCAGGCGGAAGCTTCGGCGTCACCGAAGAGGCGAACTTCGAGCAGACCTCCGCATTGCGGGCAGTTATAGATCACTTCAGCAATGTCAAAGCGCGCCCCACATTTCTGCTCGAAGCACGCCAACTCGGCTAGCATGATTAAAGTATCCACGATATGCTCGCGGTGAGTTTGAAAGATGGTGTCGTTTCGGTGCGCAGGCAAGCGGTACCGCGGCGGCCGGAGGGATTCGCCACGATCCGGCTGATCTATGGCGGCATCTGCAACACCGATCTGGAGCTGCAGCGCGGTTATTACGGGTTCAGCGGAACGCCGGGGCATGAATTCGTGGGTCAGGTGGTGGAGGCGGACGACCGCGAGTGGATCGGACGGCGCGTGGTCGGCGAGATTAATCTGGCGTGCGGCGACTGCGAATGGTGCCGGCGCGATCTCGGGCGCCATTGTCCGAACCGGACCGTGCTGGGCATCGTGAAACACCCGGGAGCATTTCGCGAGTTGTTGACGTTGCCGGTTCGAAATCTGCATTGCGTGCCGCAGGAAATTTCGGATCAACAAGCCGTGTTCGTGGAGCCGCTGGCGGCGGCGTGCGAAATTCTGGATCAGGTCCGGATCCCGCGCGGGGAGCGCGTGGCCGTGCTGGGCGATGGAAAGCTCGGGCTTCTGATCGGCGAGGTATTGCACGCTCACGGCGCCGAAGTGCATCAGTATGGGCGCCATCGGGAGAAGCTGGAGATTGCACGCTCGGCCGGCGTGCAGACGGAGTTGGTCCGGAACGGAAACTTTCCTAGCGCAGAATACGATTTCGTCGTGGAGGCGACGGGATCGACGGCGGGGCTGCGGCAGGCAGTCGCGATGACGCGTCCGCGCGGGACAGTGATCTTGAAATCCACGACGCACGGGCTGGCGCGCATCGATGCCGCCCAGGTGATCGTGAACGAAATCACGCTGGTTGGTTCGCGCTGCGGCCGGTTCGAGCCGGCTCTGAGACTTTTGGCCGCCGGCCGGGTGAAGGTGGACGCGCTAATCTCGGAAATATTGCCTCTCCAAGACGCAGCGCGCGCTTTCCGGCGCGCCTCGGCAGCGGGCGTGCTGAAGGTGCTGTTGCATGCTTAGCAGGCGAACCGCATTTTTCTTCCTCACGTGCGCATGCGCCGCTGCGGGTCAGACACCCGAGTATGGATACCGGATTGTCCGTACTTATCCGCATGATCGCAACGCATTTACGCAAGGGCTGGAGTTTCGCGCCGGGTTTCTCTACGAAGGGACCGGGCTGAACGGAAAATCCAGCATCCGAAAAGTGCAGCTCGAGACGGGCAAGGTTCTGCAGCAGGTCGATCTGGACGCGCAGTATTTCGGCGAAGGCATTACAGTTTACAACCAGCAAATTTTGGAGCTTACCTGGCGCTCGAACATCGGATTTATCTACGATCAGGCGTCGTTCCGGCGCGTGCGTTCGTTTTACTACTCCGGCGAAGGCTGGGGCCTGGCGAACGATGGAAGCGTAATCTATATGAGCGAAGGAACGCCGCAGATTCGCATTTGGGACCCGGTCACGCTGCAGGAAAAGCGGCGCATCACGGTGCGCGATGCGGGCAAACCGGTCACGTATTTGAACGAGTTGGAATGCGTACGCGGCGAGATCTACGCTAACGTGTGGCAGACAGACCGGATCGTGCGAATCTCGCCGCAGGACGGACGCGTGTTGGGCTGGATCAATCTGGCAGGCATTTTGCCGGCTTCCGACCGCACCGGCGATACCGACGTCTTAAACGGGATCGCGTACGACGTGCTCGGAGACCGGCTGTTTGTGACGGGCAAGAACTGGCCGAAGCTTTTCGAGATCAAGCTGGTGCCTAAGGGCGGCGGGCGCAAGTAAGGATCACTTCCGGAATAGCCGGGCTACACGGTCTTTTAATCGCGCATACAGCGAGCGCGGAGTTTTGGGAGCGGCTTGCGGCGCCAGACCGGGAGCCGGTTTGGGCATTTCATCCGCCGCAGGGCCGGCGTATGGCTCCTTGTGAACCATGCGAACGCGGAAGCCTTCAAACGAGTACGTTTTGCGCACGAGCTTTCCGTCGTCGTCCTCGAGGATCAGGGCAAAACTTGGCGCTTCGCCGGCGTCTTTCACTTCCACTGGAAAATGGCCGATCACGTTGCGCTCGATGTAAGCCGTCTCGTAGCGGTGATGCTTACGGCTCCAAACAAACACACGGAAGCTATCGAATTCGTACGGCTCCAAGCCCTTGTTGATTGTCGTCCAGAGCCAATTTGTTTTCTCCTGATCGTCGTCGGTGACCTTTCCTAGAGGGAAGTAGGACGTAATCCGATGACCTTCGGCGTACTGCGCGACATCGTCGGGGATCGCCATGCTGAGCATTCTCGTGAGCACCCAACCGGCGTGACGATCGGCTGTGCGGACCAGGCTCCAGTCATCCATGGGAACGGGAGCCGCCGGTTTCGGCTCGGGTTTGGGCTGGAGGGTGTCCAACTTCGGCACCGAAAGCGCGACCCAGTCGGCGGGCGGTTTGGGCGCCGGCGGCATGGGAGGCGGACCAATTCTGGCGGGCTGCCGCTCCTTAGATTTTTTTCGCAGAGGAATCGATTTTCTAACGATCGGCTGCGGGGCGGGTGCGGCAGCCTGCGTCCGGGGCGCCAGCTTGTGGGTGAGCACCTCGACTTTTCCGTTCTCGGGAACCTGCCAAAAACTAGGTGACGCGCGATTCGGCTCGGTGTGCATATTCAGCGGCTCAAAAACACTAGCAACACCTTGCGAGGGATATTGCGCGGCGCTGTCGGCCATGCCGCGCAGATTCGCCATTTGCTCGGGCGTGAGAAGCTGCCGCAAATCGGTCCAGCCTTCGACGTCCTGCGGGCTGCGCACTTTCACCAAGCGATGCTGGTATTCGAGAATCTCCAGCTTGTCGCCGTGTTTCGCGGTTCCGGCTATAGGCGATTTCGCGCTCAGATCGCGCCGGAGGGTCAGCGTGCTTGGCCCGACGTACGCCTCGCCGATCGACGGTGCTTTGGGAGCCTGTGTCGCGCAAGAAACGAGCAAGGCCAGCAGAAGGCAAGTTGCGGCGCGAGGCAATATCACGGCCAGGGGATTCTGTTGCTAGTGTAACAGGTATGCCCGAACAACCGGCGCGAGATTCCGACGAGTTCTACTGTCCAAAATGCCAGACGCCGGTGAGCGATCCGCTGGTGTGCGGCGACTGCGCGGCGCTGATCTGCCGGCGATGCGGAACCCCGCTGGAGCGCGTGGACGACCTCGGGATCGGTTAGGGCACAAAGACGCGCAGAAATTTCACAGCGTCACCTTCAGGAGAGATCGTAAATCCGGCGGCGCTCGGCGGGACCAGCCAAACCTCGCCTTCCCGAAACGCACGGCCGCCGATGGTGCCCATCCCGCTGACGAAGATCAGAATGTGGAACCGCTGCAGCTCAGGCACGTACTGAAGGGGAACGACGATACGCGCCAGTTCTGTATGGAAATACGGGCACTCGATGGGTAATATCTGCGATTTCACGCGGGAGGCCTCGAGCGAGGCGACTTGCAATGCCTTATCGAGATGCAGCTCTCGAGAACGGCCATAATCGTAGAGCCGGTAGGTGACGTCGGAGTTCTCTTGAATTTCGCAAATCGCCAATCCGCCGCCAATGGCGTGAACTGTTCCGGCGGGAACGAAGAATGCGTCACCGGCTTCCACGGACATCCAATTCAGCAGATCTTCGATTTCACCACTGAGCGCGGCTTCTCGGGCGCGGTCGCGGGTGACGGCCTCGCGGAAACCGATGGCGAGTTGGGCGCCGGGGTCCGCGCGAAGGATGTACCACATTTCCGTTTTCCCGAGTGAATTCTCGTTCGCTTGGGCGAAGGCGTCGTCCGGATGCACCTGGACCGAAAGCCGTTCAGAAGTGAAGACGAACTTGACCAGCAGCGGAAGGCCGGCTTCGAACCACACCTCGCCGATCTTCTCTTCTGAGGGGGGAAACCAGGGCGCGAGATCCTGGGCGCCCCAGATCTTTTTCAAAAACCGGGTTGAGAGCCGTACCGGCGCGCTAGCGCTCACTGATGAAGTGCTCGATGCGGTCCAGCCCGCGCTCCAGTTCCTTCATAGACGTGGCGTAGGAAATGCGGATATGTTCGTTGGTGCCAAAAGCCTCGCCCGGCACAACGGCCACGTGAGCTTCGGCCAATAAACGCTCCGAGAACTGCAACGCGGACGCAATCCCCTTGCGGAAGCCTACGGAGATGTTCGGATACGCGTAAAAAGCGCCCTTCGGTTCGGCGATCTTCACGCCTGGAATGGCGCGCAGCCGCTTCACGACGTAATCGCGGCGCTTGCGGTATTCGGCCAGCATCACGGGGATGGAATCCTGCGGGCCGCGCAGTGCTTCGATTCCGGCTTTTTGAGAAATGGACGTTGGGTTGGATGTGGTGTGGCTCTGCAGCTTCATCATGGCGTCGATCAGCGGCTTGGGCGCGAGTGCGAACCCGATCCGCCAGCCCGTCATTGCATAAGTTTTTGACAGCGACCCAGCCACGAGAACGTGCTCCTTGGCGCCGGGCATGGACGCGATGGAGAACGGCTCGCCTTCGTACAAGAACCGGCAGTAGCACTCGTCGGTCAGGAGATGGATTCCGCTCTTGACCGCAAGATCGTAGATCTTTTCAAACTCGGCGCGGCTCAGCACCGATCCGCTCGGATTATTAGGCGAGTTGACGATCAGCAGTTTCGTCTTGTTCGTAATGTGCCGGGCGATGGCAGCGGCGGTCACTTCGAAACCGGTATTCTCGTCGGTTTCTACGAATACACACTTGCCGCCGGCATAATTAACGACGTCCTTGTAAGTTACCCAGTACGGCACAGGGATGACGACCTCGTCACCTTCCGCAATCAGGGCCTGCATCAGGTTAAAGATGGCATGCTTGCCGCCGACCGTAACCAAGCACTCGTTAGGCGCGTAATTAGTGCCATAGTCGTCATGATGGCGCTGGCAGATGGCCTGCTTCAGCTCGAGTGTTCCGCCCGTAGGCGTGTACTTGGTGAAATTCGAGTCGATCGCGGCGATAGCGGCGCGTTTGATGTTATCGGGGGTCGGGAAGTCAGGCTCACCAGCGCCGAAATCGACGACATCGATTCCCTCGCGGCGAAGACGGTCGGCCTCGGAGGCGACCTTCATCGTCGACGATTCGCTAATACGCGCGATCCGCTCTGCTAAGTCTAAAGTGGCGTGCATGGAAGGTGTCAATTTATCCGGATTCTCCTAAAAGTCTTCTTCTTAGTCTACCTTCTATGGATGGCGGAACAAGGCCGCGCATGTTCCCCCCCAACCGTATGACTTCTTTGACGAGACGCGAACTGATGAAGGAGTGCGCCTCGCCCGCCATGAGGAACACGGTTTCGATTTCGGGAGCAAGGCGCCGGTTCATCAGGGCCATCTGAAGTTCGTATTCGTAGTCCGAAACGGCGCGGATGCCGCGCAGGATCACGCTGGCGCCGCGCTCGGCCGCATAAGTGACGAGCAGGCCGTCGAAGGACGCGACCTCTACGTTGGAGATGTCGTTCAAGGCCTCGTGCAGCATATCGATGCGCTCGTCGACGCTGAACAGCGGCTGCTTCTGGTCATTGCGCAGGATCGCGACAATCAGCTTGTCAAAAAGCACGGAGGCTCGCTGGATCAAGTCCAGATGGCCGGTGGTGATCGGGTCGAAAGACCCCGGATAAATGGCCACGACCGTGGCAGGTTTGGGTCTCAAGGCTTCGGGGGTAGTGTATCAAAATGTTACAAGAGATCATGGCAACCATATCGGAGGCGCGCGGCCCTGCGCGCGTTGAACCGGGCATTCAGGCCGCCCATCTTTTTGCGCCGCTCGAGATTCGCGGGGTGCGTTTACGGAATCGGATCGGCGTGTCGCCGATGTGCCAATATTCGAGCGAAGACGGGTACGCGAACGACTGGCATTTCGTGCACCTGGGAAGCCGCGCGGTGGGCGGCGCCGCCATGGTCATGGCTGAGGCCGCCGCAGTCCTTCCTGAAGGCCGCATCAGCCCGCAGGACCTGGGCATCTGGTCCGATGGCCACATCGCGACGCTTGCGCGCATTTTCCGGTTTATCGAGGAACACGGCGCCGTGCCCGCAATGCAGTTGGCGCACGCCGGGCGCAAAGCCAGCACGGAGGTGCCATGGAAAGGCCTGAAGGCGCTGGACGAATCCGAGGGCGGCTGGCGGCCCATCTTCGCGCCGAGCCCCGTGGGTTTTTCGGAAAAATATCCGACGCCGGAGATGTTGGACGAGCGCGGCATCGCGCGGGTGGTAGATGCGTTTGCCGCCGCGGCGCGCCGCGCGCTGGAGGCCGGCGCGAAGATCGTCGAGATTCATTCCGCGCACGGGTATTTGTTGCACGAATTTCTTTCGCCGTTGAGCAATTTCCGCCAGGACAGCTACGGCGGTTCGTTTGAGAACCGGACGCGAACTTTGCGCGAAGTGGTCCAGGCAGTGCGTGGAGTTTGGCCGGCCAATTTGCCGCTATTTGTGCGGATCTCGGCGACCGATTGGCGCGATGACGGCTGGACGGCCGATGATTCCGTGCGGTTGGCCAGGGAGCTCGGCAAGCTCGGCGTCGATTTGGTCGATTGTTCCTCGGCCGCGATTCTGCCGGGCATAGAAGTGCCGATAGGGCCGGGATTCCAAGTTCCATTTGCCGAGAAAATCCGCAGAGAAAGCGGCGTTCTGACCGCTGCCGTAGGGCTGATCACGGCGCCGCAGCAGGCCGATCACATCGTGCGCACCGGCCAGGCGGACCTGGTGCTGCTGGCCAGAGAACTGCTTCGCGATCCGTACTGGCCGCTGCGAGCCGCGGACGAATTAAAGCAGGATGGCCCGTGGCCGAAGCAGTATCTGCGGGCGAAGCGAGTCTAGCACCTATATGGCTCCCCACTCCTGATCGGTTATGCCGGCCTGCCGCAACAAGCGAAGTAAGAGGCCGACACTGATGTCCGATCGATGCGGGTTGGGTAACGTCAGCTTAAGTCTTCCCTTCAACATGAACTCGTGCCGGCCGCCGGACTGGGTCCTGCAAATCCAAGCTGGCGCAGATAGCGGATCAAGTCGCTTCGCTTAATCGGACCGATAGCGGGCATCCGGGCCTATCTTGCAGTCGGTATTGCGGTCGGCTCGGAAATAACTTTCATCCGGTGCAAACCGGACCCATGGTTCTTCAGGGCGAGATGTGCTGTTGGCAGCGCGATCTCAATCATCTTTTCTTTATCGTTCCAGATGGCCGGCAGCGTCTCCCGACGGGTTGCTGTCCAACCTATATGTCTGAGAAAAGACCTCGCTCTAAGAGTCCCCGAGTGCCGGTCGCGGACAATCGATACGGCGTAGCTATTTTTATCGGATCGCGCCGTTGCTTTCACGGCAATTCTGCCTTCTTTTTTGTCCCAAAGCAGGATGACATTCCTAATCCCGGCTTCAGCGAGCGCCCTGGTTGCAGCGGCGTTAAACGTAATTCTGCCGTCGGGGGCAATCGAGACAGCGGGAGATTCGACCCTCACAGACGTACGTTTGAACACTTCATAAGCCATTTGTGCGGCACTCCCGCCGATTATGTTAACACGAATGCAGACAGTGCGCTGCTAACAATGTCGCCATGTAGACAGACGCCCTAAATGCAATAGGTGAACAGAAATCAGGCGACTTCGCTGTATTTCAGCTCAATGCCGTCTACAACCGGGAGCTCGTGGTTAAGCGATACGCCTAGCAGAATCCAGTCTTCCAGGGCATCCTGCAGTTCCTGGCGGCACGCTTCGAGTGTTGGCTCGTTCGCCCAAACGCCGTCAAAACCAGGGATCGAACCGTAGTACGTCTTGTCGTCGAGAAGCTCGTAGTGCGCATGCTTCATCGCCGCCTGTATATACCGGGTCAACATGTGGGCTGCTATTTATTTTACGTCCAGGCTCCGCCGCGGGCCGCGCGTTTCAGATATTGACCGCGGCCAGGCTTGCCCAGGAACTTCCCTTGGTCGACGATGACTTCACCGCGGGACATAACCGTTCGCGTGTTTCCCTTGACCCGGAAGCCTTCGAACATGGAATAATCCACGCGCATGTGATGCGTTTTGGCGCTGATCACGTGTTCGGCCTGCGGGTCCCATAGCACGATATCTGCGTCGCTGCCCGGCGCGAGCACGCCCTTGCGCGGATACATACCGAAGATGCGCGCCGGCGTGGTCGAAACCAGCTCCACGAAGCGGTTGAGCGTCAGTTTTCCTTCGTTCACGCCGTGGTGATAGATGAGTTGCAGGCGATTTTCTATGCCCGGGCCGCCGTTCGGGATCTTCGTGAAATCGTCCTTGCCGAGCGTCTTCTGGTCCTCGAAACAGAACGGGCAATGATCCGTTGAAACGACTTGCAGATGATCCTGCTTGAGGCCGTCCCACAGCTTGGGCAGATTTTCCTTTTCACGAAGCGGCGGCGTGAACACGTACTTTGCACCTTCGAAGTTGGGCCGCTGCAGTTCCTCAACGGAAAGCAACAGGTATTGAGGGCAGGTTTCGGCGAATGCAGGCAAACCGCGGTCGCGCGCCTCGCGCACCTCGTTCAAGGCAGCTTCGGACGATAGATGGACGATATAGACCGGCGCGCCCGCCATTTCGGCCATGGCGATTGCCCGGTGAACGGCTTCGGCTTCGGCGGTGGTGGGCCGCGTCAGAGCATGATAGATGGGCGCCTTCTTGCCCTCAGCGAGCGCACGCTGAACGATCACGTCGATTACGCCGCCGTTCTCGGCGTGCATGCAAATCAGAGCGCCGTTCCTGGCGGTTTGCGAAAGCGCCCGGAAGATGGTGGCATCGTCCACCATCAGCACGTTTGGATACGCCATGAACAGCTTGAAACTGGCGACTCCCTCGCGCACCATGTCGTCCATGTCTTCGAGACCCGCGCCGGCCAAATCGGTAACGATCATGTGCAGGCCGTAGTCGATCGAAGCACGGCCATCCGCTTTTTTCCACCAGGTGTCGAGCGCATCGCGCATGCGCGTACCGCGGCTCTGGATGGCGAAATCCACCAGGGTGGTGGTGCCGCCGAACGCAGCCGCGCGCGTGCCGGTTTCGAAATCATCGCTCGAGGTGGTGCCGCCGAACGGCATATCGAGATGCGTATGGACGTCGATGCCTCCCGGGAAGAGGAAAAGTCCGCTGGCATCGATCACGCGATCGGCCGCGCCGGGGGGAATGCCCGGCCGGATGTCTCTTATGGTTTGGCCTTCCACGAGAATGTCAGCGGGAAACGTAGATTCGGCAGTCACCACTGTGCCGTTGCGGATCAGGGTGCCCATTAATGTCCTTTCCGATGCGATGCCATGCGCTGCTCCCAGGACTCCGGCGCCTGACCGGTGTCAACGCGTTCCATCGTGATGCAGCCGTGCACCGGGCAAACCAGAGCGCACAAGTTGCAGCCCACGCACTCGATTTCATCCACGCGCGGGATGCGAGCGAGAGGCGTCGCGTACGGCCCCATGCCTTTGCCGTTAGCGCCGTCCAGCTTAGGAATCGGAGTCATCGCAATCCGGCGACGGCTCTCGGCGGCGACCTGCGCGGGTGTGCGGTGACCGTTGGTGGCGGGCCTTGCCTCGCGGTCGAGATGGATACACTGGTGCGCTCCGTCCCAGCAGGCCGTGTAACACAGCTCGCAACCGATGCATTTCTCCGGATGAATGCGAGCGACGATCTTGTAATTAAGGTCCAGATGCTTCCACTCGACCACGCGCGGCAGGCTCAAACCGCGAAAATCGTCCAGTGTGCGGAAGCCTTTGGAGTCCATCCAGTTGTTCAGCCCGTCGAGCATGTCCTCGACGACGCGAAAGCCGTAGTGCATCGCCGCCGTGCACACCTGGATCGTTCCCGCGCCCAGCAAAATAAACTCGGCCGCATCCTGCCAGCCGGAAATACCGCCGATTCCCGAGATCGGCAGGCGCGAAGCCTCATCGCCTGCCACCTGCTGGACCATGTGCAGAGCGATGGGTTTCACGGCCGGCCCGCAATAGCCGCCGTGCGACGATTTGCCGCCGACATCCGGCCGCGGCGTGAGCGTCACCAGATCGATGCCGGTGATCGAGTTGATGGTATTGATGGCGGAGACGCCGTCGGCGCCGCCGCGCTTGGCGGCGCGCGCGATGCTGCGAATGTCCGAAATATTGGGAGTCAGTTTTACCAACACCGGCGTGCGAGCCACTTCCTTCACCCAGCCGGTAATCATCTCGGTGTATTCGGGAACCTGGCCGACCGCGCTGCCCATGCCGCGTTCGCTCATGCCGTGCGGGCAGCCGAAATTCAACTCCAGACCGTCGGCGCCGGCGTCTTCAGCCTGCCGGACAATCTGATGCCACGCCTCGCGCCTGGATTCGACCATCAAGGACGCAATGACCGCATGCCGCGGATAGCGCTTTTTCACTTTGGCGATTTCACGCAAGTTGACGTCCAGCGGCCGGTCCGTGATCAGTTCGATGTTATTCAGGCCCATCATGCGCTGCCCGTTCCAATCTACGGAAGAGTAGCGCGACGAGACGTTGACAATCGGTTCACCGAGCGTCTTCCATACTGCCCCGCCCCACCCGGCATCGAAGGCGCGCATAACTTGTTCGCCGCAGTTGGCCGGAGGTCCGGATGCCAGCCAGAACGGATTGGGGCAGTGAATTCGTCCGGCGAAAGTCGTGGTCAAATCAGCCATGCTGCGCCTCCAGCCATTGCGCCATTGCAATTCCGGCGCGCTTTCCCTCGGCAACCGCGTCCACCACTTCACGGCCTCCGTTGACGCAGTCGCCGCCTGCGAAATAGCGCGGATTCGCGGTGCGGCCGGTTTCGGGATCCACCACCACGTTGCCGTCGCGCAGCTGCACGCCGCGGCAGCGGCTGAGAAAATCCAGGAAGCGCGATTGGCCGGTGGCCAGGATGACCATATCGACTGGCAGCAAGAAATTCGATCCCGGCACTGGTTCGGGGCTACGGCGGCCGGATGGATCAGGCGCACCCAGCGCCATGCGCACGCACTCTATCGCACTCACGCTTCGGCCATTCGAAGAATCGGCATGGATGGCATGCGGTTGCGCTTGAAACAAAAACCGCACCCCCTCGCGCTGCGAATTGTCGAACTCGAAACGGAAGGCCGGCATTTCCCGTTCGCTCCGGCGGTATATCACGCAGACTTCCTCCGAGCCCAGCCGTTTGGCTGCGTTCGCTGCGTCGATGGCGGTATTACCTCCGCCGACTACGGCGACGCGCCGGCCGACTGGGATCTTTTGCTCGGTCTTGTAGTCGGCGATGAACGTGAGCGCGTCCACAATGCCTTCGAGGTTTGCGTCCGCGATGTTCAACGGCTCCGGCGCAGCCAGTCCGACTGCAAGAAAAATCGCGGCGTATTCCGCCTCTAATTGTTCCAGCGTGATGTCGCGCCCGACAGTCAGGCCGAAGCAAAACTGCGCACCCATGGCCTTCAGCAGATCCACTTCCTTCAAACTGTCGGCGGCGCGCAGCTTGTATTCGGCGACGCCGTAGGTATTCAAGCCGCCCGGCAGCGGACGGCTTTCGAAAATCCTCACGCCGTAGCCCCGTTTCCTCAATTCCGCGGCGCATGCCAGCGACGCTGGCCCAGCTCCAATGCACGCGACTTTGGCCGGTTTGGCGGCCGCAACGGGAAAAGGCGGCACGGCTCCGTTGCCGTAGAAAAAATCCATCGCGTGGCGCTGAAGCCGTCCGATTTCTATTGGCTGCTTGTTGTACCGATGCAGTACGCAGGCGCCCTCGCAAAGCACGTCGACCGGGCATACGCGCGCGCAGCTCGCGCCCAGAATATTCGCATCGAGAATGGTTTGAACCGACCCGCGCAGGTTGGCGCTGGCGATCTTCTTAATGAAGCCAGGGACGTCGATGTGCGTGGGACAGGCAGCGGTGCAGGGCGCGTCAAAACAATAGAGACACCGGTTTGCCTCCACCAGCGCCGATTGTTCATCCAGAGGAGGATGGAGTTCAGCGAAGCGCCACGCCATTTCCTCGCTGCTAAACACGGCCATATGGAACCCCTCGCATCGGATGAACTCCTGAAGGAACGAGCTGGCGAACAACCCGCCCAACAAATGTTTAGGGACTTATTATATCCCGGCCTGAGAGCGCGCATCGCAAATCTTTCTCCAGCGGCGAAGCCCCGCGCAGACCGTGCCGCCGGCTTTGGGCTTGCTAATCGGATCACTGCTAATCGGATCACAGACAGCGACGCCACCGGCATGTTATCTTTACGTGATATAGTTGCGTTTCCAGTGAGGACAAGATGAAACCACTTCGTACGCTGGCTGCATGTACATTGTTCGCGGCGGTTCTTTCGGCACAACAGTTCACGCCGCCCAAGACTAGTCTCAAGGTCGGTGACGAAGCGCCCGACTTCACGCTTCCCGATACGGACAATAAACCGGTCAAGCTGTCCGATTTCCGGGGCAAGAAAACCGTGGTCCTGGCGTTCTTCGTAGCCGCGTTCACAGGTGGTTGAACGCGCGAACTCAACGGATACCAGTCTGGTATCTCCAAGTTCGATTCAAATGATGCGCAGGTGCTGGCGATCAGCACGGATTTCACGCCGACGTTGGCTCACTGGAAGAAAGAACTCGGCGTCGCCTATCCGATTCTCAGCGACCACATGCGCAAAGTCTCCGAACAATATGGGATCCTGATCACACAGATGGGTGTTGCCAATCGCGCGACATTCGTTGTGGATAAGGACGGCAAGATCGCCTATATCGAGGAAGGCAACCAGGCCATCGACACAGCGGGCGCCGACGAGGCCTGTAGCCGCCTGGCGCACAAGAAAGCGGCCGGCGGTCAGTAGCTCGCAACTGCTGCGGGCAGTCAGCGTTTAATCCCGAGCCTCTTTATTTTGGACTGCAGCGTAGTGCGCTTGATTCCTAGCCGCGCTGCGGCTCCTGTAGGCCCGCCAAGCACCCAGTTGGCTTGCTCTAGCGTGCGGCGGATATGTTCGCGCTCGGCATCCAGCAAGGTTGAGGCGTCCACACCGGGTCTGCGGTTTTCGCCCGCGGCTCGTAGCTCCGACAGCGGAATCTCCAGCGTGGCGCCGCGCGTCAGAATCACCGCGCGTTCCACCAGGTTCTCAAGCTCCCGGACATTTCCAGGCCAGGGATAGCGAACCAGCGCCTGCATCGTGGGCTGCGAAATGTTTTGGATGGGTTTGTTCATCCTGCGCGCATATTTTTGTGTGAAGTAACGAACCAGCTTGGGAACGTCGTCGGCGCGTTCGCGCAGCGGCGGAATCGAGATGGGAAAAACGCTGAGCCGGTAATAAAGATCTGTTCGAAACTCGCGGTCGCTGATCATCTTGGCTAAATCGCGATTGGTGGCCGCCACTACTCTGACGTTCACCTTGATGGTGCGCGTCCCGCCCAGCCGCTCGAATTCGTGCTCCTGCAGGGCGCGCAGCAACTTGGGCTGCAATTCCAGCGGGATATCGCCGACTTCGTCCAGAAACAGCGTGCCGTGATGCGCCAGCTCGAATCGTCCGATCTTTTGCGCGATTGCGCCGGTGAACGCGCCTTTTTCATGGCCGAACAACTCGCTTTCGAGCAGCCCGGTTGGGATCGCTGCGCAATTTAGCTTTACGAAAGTGCGCTGGCGCCGCGCGCTGAGCTCGTGAATCGCTCGCGCGATCAATTCCTTGCCCGTCCCAGTCTCGCCCAAAATCAAGACCGATGCATCCGTCGGCGCCACGGTTGCAGCCTGTTCCAGAATGTGTTTGAAGGCGGGACTGTCGCCGATGATCTCGCCGAAATTGCGATCCGTACGGATCTCGTCTTCCAGATACAGCTTTTCTTTCGATAACTGATCCTTCAGCTCGGCGATTTCGTGATACGCCATGGCGTTTTCGATCGCGATTGCCGCCTGCGCCGCCACCTGGCTTAGAAAATCCACGTCGGGTGCACCGAATGCGCGTTCCCGAGTGCTTCCTACGTTCAGCGTTCCCAGCACGCGCGTGGGCGTGATCAGCGGTACGCAGCAAATCGTGCGGATGCCGGCGGCCACCAGCCGCTCAATCATAGGCATCGGAAACCGCCGCAGTTCTTCGGCGTCGAAAATCTCCGGCCGCTTCGATTCCACCGCTTTTCCGGCCGGCGATTCGTCGATGGGCGCCGTGGTACCTTCCTGGAACACGCCGTCGTTGCCCTCGAAGACGCGTGCGTGGACGCGCAGCCGGTCCGTCCCCGGCACGATCAGCGCAAGGCTGGAGTACTCATGCGGAACAGCGCGCCGCAGGCACGCAATGATCGACGGGAACAGATCGCTGATATCCAGCTCGGAAACCAGAGTGTTCGTGATTTCGAGCAGGATCTGTAAGCGATCGCGCTCGCGCGCCAGCTGTTGTTGGAACTTTTCGGCTTTCTCGAAATTCAGCGTATTGTCCACGGCGACCGCGACCTGAGCCGCGATCTGCCGCATTAGGGGCAACTGCGAGTCGGAATGGCCGTCGGAACTGAAACCAAATACCAACGCTCCAAGGCGGTGCTGAGCCGTGGTCAACGGCAGCCAGCACGAGCGGACCACCTGATTCTGCTCGAGCAGTTTCATGATCGCGGGCCAGCGTCCCTCCTTGCGCACATCAGGAATCACGAGCGGCTCCTGATGCAGAAAAACCCATCCAGACGGCGACTCTTCGGGCGAATACTCGACCGCGGGAATCTCGCGGTCCGCACCCGTGGCCGAGGTCAGAATATGCAGCCGCATCACGTTGTTATCCGGATCGTGCAGAATCAGGTTCAAGAAATCGAACCGCAGAATAGAGTGCAGGCGGCTGGCCAGATCGCGGAACAGACCGTTCAGATCGCGGTGCTGCAGGATGGCTTGCGACACGTCGAGCAACGATTGATGGCCGCTGGCATCCACTCCGCTGGCGGCGGTAGACTTCGGCCTGCGTTCCGGTTGCAAGTTGGCTGCTCGAAAGGCCCTTTCGAGAACCAGTATAACCAGCGGTCCAATGAGGCGCTGTTTGCCACGCGCGCAGATACCGAATAGACTCTCCTTCATGGGAACAGACGCCGGGGCAAAGTTGACGCGATCCGATGCCGTTTATCTGGAGAAGCGCGGAAACGTAGCGGAGCTGGTATTGAATCGCCCGGCGGTGCTCAACGCCGAGAACTGGGATATGGCCAAGGCGTTCCATGCCGCGCTCGATGAGATCGAGCGCGACTCCGCCATTCGAGCCGTGATCGTTACCGGCCAGGGCCGCTCGTTCTCCTCGGGCGTCGACCTGGCCGCGCTAAGCCGTGGCGAACTGGCTATCGATTGGTTTCGCAGCTTCGACCAGGCGATGCGCCGCCTCGAGATGCTGGATGCTCTAACGGTAGCGAAGATCCGCGGTTATGCCATTGGAGGTGGGCTCCAAATCGCGCTGGCTTGCGATCTGCGCGTCGCCGCCCCGGACGCGAAACTCGGGCTTCCGGCCGTCATGGAAGCGCTGATCCCCGGCATGGGAACCTACCGCCTGCCGCGCTTCATCGGTTTGGGACGCGCGCGACGGCTGGTCCTGACGGGCGAACTGGTGGATGCCGAAGAAGGGCTGCGCATCGGGCTGCTCGATTGGATAGCGCCCGAAAAGCAGCTCGATGAAAAGGTCAGTTCGGTAATCGATGCAGTGCTGAAAGGCAGTGCGGCCGCGCAAGCCTTCTCGAAGAAATTGGTGACGGCGGCCTTCGAGTCCGATTTTGACTCCGCGTTTTCCGACTATTTGGAATACCAGCAGCGCGCGCTCGACTCGCGCGATCACCAGCAAGCCATGGCTGCGTATCGCAACCGCAAGAAGTGACGCGTTAGATCTGAAGGCGCGGGCGTTAAAGCAGCGCACAGGAGGCCGCCTGCGCGTGGCGCGTCTTACGCGGCCTTGCGGCTGCGTGATTTCCTTTTAGGAGCGGGCTTGCTTCCGGCTTTATCTTCCGCTTTGTTTTCAGCCAGGCTCTTCTGTAGCGCCTCGAGTATGCTCACCGGAGCGCGCGGTTGCCGATACGCAGTGGGCCGGATGCGCTCACCTTTCTGCTTTTGCTCGACTAGCCGCTCGACATTGGCTTGGTATTCATCGTGATACTTCTCCGGCTGAAACCTGCCGGACAAAGTATCGATCAATTGAAACGCAAGCTTCATCTCTTTATCGGAGAACTTTGCCGAAACTGCCTTCACCGTCGCCTTCTGCACTTCATCGGCGAAAAACATGGTGTGCAGCATGAGTTCTTCCCCTGAAGGCCGCAGCACCACGATGTGTTCGCGATTGTGCATCGCCAGCTTCGCGATCGCAAATTGCTGGCGCTTGACCATGGCCTCGCGGAGCAGCGCATACGGTTTGAGCACGTCGCCTTCGGGGAGCACGTGGTAGGACTTGTCCATGAAGACGGGATCGAACTCATCTGCTTTCACGAACTGGAGGATGTCCATGACCTTCGCGGTTTTCGGAGCGATCTTGTCCAATTCGGCCTGATCTATAACCACGTATTCGTCTTTCGAGACCTCGTAACCTTTCACAATGTCGCCTTTATCGAGCGGCTTGTCCTCGGCGCGGCAATAGAAGACCTCCTTCACCCGCGACATGTCCTTCTTGTGCAGCATGTGAAAACGCACCGGCGTCTCGCGCGCGGCCGCCTGTAGCCGAACCGGGAACGATACTAGTCCGAAACTGACGAAGCCTTTCCAGACAACAGCTGGCATAAACCCTCCTAATGGGACCCGCATCAGGGAGCAGTGGTTTCCGTATTTCGATGGCTTTGTAACTCCAGGCGCGATGTTACTAACTCACGCAGGCGAGTCACGGTGTCAAAATTTCTTGCGCCGGTTTGCCCCGCACCCGAATGGGCCGCATTTCAATACGATAGGCGCGGAAGCTCACTTGCAAGGTCCACTCCGGCGCGTTAGGAACGCGCGAGGAGATAGTATGTCGTTTGGGTTGTACATGGCTGGTTTTATCGTTTTGATGGCGGGGCTTGGTCTCGCAGCATTTCTGTTGCGTGTGCCGCCGCAATGGATCGGGGTGGGAGAAGTGTGCCTGGCCGGCCTCGGAATATTGATGGGAGTCGCTACAACCAGGGGCCGCGACCCGTCGAATTGATAGCGCGTGGAGATCTAAGATCAAGAACTCCGGCTTTCAGGCGAGTTGGGCACCCGAAAGTACAGGACCGTACAGGATGTCTCACTTAAAGGTGGTAGGGCCGCGCTGGATGACGCGGCCCGTCTCGTTTAACCCTGCGCCGCTGCTTTAGCCTGCCGGGCCGCTAATTCGGCCAGGATCAGCTTGAAGCGTTCGCGCACTTCAGCAACGCGCTTTCGCCCGTCCGGAGTGGCGTCGACCAGCTTTTCCAGATTGGCGGCGAATTGCGGCCCGATCATCTTGCGAATCTCGGGCAGTAGGAGCTCGATCTTGGAGAAAATTCCCAGATGCTCGCCGTTGACCTCATCGAAAAGCTGCAGACTGATCGCGCCGTTGTTCACCAGCGCCGCCGCCATATCCCAGTAAGTCACTACCATGCGTAAATGACCGCTGTGCTCGCCCATCAGCGCGTTCATGAAATCAGCGATCGATTGAGGATTAAATTCGCGGAAATACCAATCGCGGGCTGTCCGCATGGTTTCCTCGCGGCGAAGCTCGTACAGCTTCAGAATAAGACCTGCTTCTTCTTGTTTGGACATAAATTGCCTCCATTATGCTAAGCGCCCGCCCCAAGGCGGACGCACCATGCCAGCGTACCAAAAAGATTCAGCTGAAGCCCGCTGGGATTCAGATTTCTTACCGTAGAAATGCGAGTTCTGTCAAAATCGCCTCCAGCGCGCGAAATGGATCGCTACTCACGTCTATCGAGGGCCACCGGTTTTGGACCCATTCTCGAAATGCCGCAATGTCGCCTGGCCGGCTTTGTCGCGGAGCATTCATGAACTGGTCGAGCAGTTCCTGATATGAAGCCGGATCTCTCGCGAAAGCGGGAAGCTCCTGAGTGAACTTCCGCAGCGCATCCCTTTCGTTTCCCAGGACCGAATAGGAGAGCGGAAGCTCGACCAGACGGATCATCACATTTGTGTCCAGGTCTTGCAATGAGTCATAAAACGCCCGCGCCTGTGCATAAGTCCGCAGGTACGCAACGTTGTCTCCTTGAGCGATCAACGTGACGGCCCGGCCGGAAATAGGCAGCTGTGCGAGATGGCGGTACATTTGGGCGAAATATTGCGGCTTCTCGTGTCCCATGATCGACGCGCCAATATTCGACAGATAGAAAAACGTGACCTGACGCGGAGGGCCCGCTTCGCCGGTTTTCCTGAGCCACTGCGCCAATTTCCCGACGCTGGGGCCGTTGATATCGCCGGTAATGCCGACGATCCGCCCGTCCGTCCAGGCTCGTCGAACCAACTGGTAGTTTTCTTCTGTTGACAACCAGCCAGCTAACTGGTCACGCCGGGCATCATCGGCGCCGGCGATCCAGGACGCGCGTGCGGACTGCTCGAAAAATTTCCCGCCGGCCAGCATGTCTTCTTCCAGAAGATCGAACCAGGTCGAGAGCTGCGCCCGGCGAGTAGCGCTCAGAACCTTCCGCGCAATAATGGGGCCGAGTTGCCGCTCGAAACTGCGCCGCCGTTCCTGCTCCGGCCTCCGGCTCAGAAAACCAGCAACGACACCAGCCAGATAGGCTCCCAGTGTCTCTTTGTTCTCCGGCGAGGGCCGCGGCTCCAGCAAACGCCGCACGTCGTGTTCACTGAACGGGACGCCCGTGAGGGCGGCAAGGAAGTCCCTGCGCATACGTGCCCGCGCCATCAGTTCACCGAAAAAGGGCACCAGAATTTCGGTCACATCGGGGTTGATGTCGAAGAATACGTAAAGCTCCGGCCGCCCATGCACCAGATAGGTGAAATTCTGCTGGAATCCGGCCCCGATCATAACGCCGCCGATGCGCTGGAAACGGTTGAAGAATTTTTCGGCGCCGCGCTCGTTATCGGTGAAGTAAGGCGCGACGTACGGCTGGGGGACGGGCGTTGAGAGTTGAGCGTTAAGCTGATCGTTGCGCGCCAGAACCCGTACGGAATTGTCAGCGGGAGCCTGGCCGCAGACAAGAAGCCCGGCAAGAGACCGGAGAACGCAACGGCGGCTGCTGCTCACTTGCCTTGGAATCGGGGCTTTCGTTTTTCATGAAAGGCCGCGATGCCTTCCTTCACGTCCTCGGTATAGTTGGCTATAAGCGTCGCCATCGCGGCATCTTCCAGCGCATTGTCCAGTGTCATCGACAGCTGTTTGTACATCATGCGCTTGGCGATCCGGATCGCGATGGGCGGGCCCTCGGCCAGGCGGCCGGCCCAGCTACGAGCGGTAGGCATGAGTTCAGCGTCCGCCACCACTTCGGTGACCAGGCCCAGCGCGGCTGCTTCGCGCGCCGTGTACACCTCCGAGAACAGCGACATTTTCAAAGCGCGATCGAGCGGCAGAAAGCGTGGGAAAAAATACGCGCCCCCTTCATCGGGCAAAAGGCCAAAGCGCAGCGATGTATCGCCGAGTTTGGCGCTCTCGGCCGCGATGCGAAAGTCGCAGCTCAGCGCCAGAGCAAGGCCGCCGGCCACCGCCGGTCCATTGATTGCGGCGATCACCGGTTTATCGAATCTCTGCAAAAACTTCACCAGCTCATGCATGTTCTCGCGCATCTCGAGCATGGATTCGAGCCGGTGCCCGCGATAGCGCGCCGGATACTGAAAATCGCGGCCAATATCGCCGCCCGAGCAGAAACCCCGGCCGGCGCCGGTCACGATGACGGCGCGAATAGCATCGTCATCGCGAGTATCGGCCAGCGCGCTCAGAATTTCGTGTACCATCGCTTCGGAGTAGGCGTTCAGCTTTGCCGGGCGGTTCAGAGTAATGCTCGCAACGTGGCCGTCCTTTTCGTACAGGATCTCGCGAAAATCCATACGTCACCGTCCGCGGAACTTCGGCGCGCGCTTTTCGAGGAACGCGGCAACGCCTTCGCGATGATCGTCCGTCTGGCCGCAGCGCAGATGGGTCTCGGGCTCGCGGTCCAGCATAGCGCGGAAATCCAGCGTCGTTGCCAGATTGACGTTCGCTTTCATATAGCGATAGCTGACCAGCGGCCCTGCCGCCAAGCGCGACGCGAAGGCCTGAGTTTCCGCTGCAAGAGATTCAGCCGGTACGACGCGATTCAACAGACCCAGCCGCAGCGCCTCGGCGGCATCGAATGTGTCGGCGGTAAACAAGAGTTCCTTGGCTTTCGGTGCACCGGCGTAGCGCGTCAGCAGCCAGGTAACTCCAAAATCGCCGCCGAAGCCCACTTTGGCGTAAGCTGTTCCGAACTTGGCTTGATCGGACGCGATGCGCAAATCGCACGCCAGGCAAACCCCCAGACCGGCGCCCATGGCGAAGCCGTTCACGCTGGCGATGGTTATTTTCGGCATATTGTGGAGACGCCAGGAAATCTGCTGGCCGCGGCGGAGCCAGTCGATCCGCTCTTCGAGCGGCCGTGGCGCGGCGTTCTCCTGCGCCATGCCGCTGATGTCTCCGCCGGCACAAAAAGCTCGTCCGGCGCCCGTTACCACCACGACGGCTATGTTGGGGTCTTCTTCCCAGCGGGTCAGCGTATCGACGGACTTTGCGAGCAAGTCTGGGCTTAGCGCGTTGAGCCGGTCGGGGCGGTTGAACGTTAGCGTGGCAACGCGGTTGTCAACGGAAGTGAGGATCACGTCTTCGGGCATGGTTCTTCAGGATATCGCGGCCAGCGCCCGGCCTGTAGACCAAACTTGCGCAGGTGGGCCGGATGACCCGCGCCCCTGCAACAGTGCCGGACGCTCAGGCCGCAAGCAGCGGTTTACCGGCATACGCTGCCCGTCGCCTGTCAGGGCACACAAAAAAAAAAGCGCCCGGCTTTTACACCAGGCGCTTTATACTTCGTAATGACGTGCGGTTCAAGCGGCGGAGGCCCGCCACGCGGCTAGCTCTTAGAACGGGCTCTTGGCCGACTTCGGCCACAGCACGCCTTGATCTTCCTTCGAGACCGGGCCAACACCTTTGTACACGAACTTCTGAATGCGCTGGCCGCGATAGGTCTCGGTGGTGAAGATGTTGCCCTTCGAGTCCGTCGCGATGCTGTGCACTGCGTAGAATTCGCCAGGCTGCCTTCCGCCGTCGCCGAAGCTGGTCAGAACGTCCAGGGTGTCGCGATCCAGGATGTGGACCTTCTCGTTCGAGCCGTCCGCCAGATAGATATACTTCTGCTGCGGATCCTTCGAGAATGCGATGTCCCACACCGCGCCGTCACCCAGCGTGTTCTTGTACAGGATTTTCTCCTTCACGAACGTGCCGTCGGCCTTGAAGACCTGGATGCGGTCGTTCACGCGGTCGCAAACATACAGGAGGCCATCGTTGGAGAGATCCGCGCAATGCACCGGGTTCCGGAACTGCTGGGCAACCGGTGCGTCCGGGTCGTAGGGGCCGGCATTGGTATCGTCGGGCTTATGGCCGTAGGCGCCCCAGTACCGCTTGAACTTCCCGGTGTCGCCGTCGAACACGATCACGCGCTTGTTGCCATATCCGTCCGATACATAGACTTCGTTGGTCTTGGCATCGACGAAAATCTTGGCGGGCAAGCCGAGATTGTCGGTGTCGTTGGAGCCATGGCTCTGGCCCTCATGCCCGATCTTCATCAGGAACTTTCCGTCCTGGGTGAATTTCAGGATCATGCTGTCGTGATACAGCGGCGGCCCACCGGGTCCGCGGCCGCGCGCCGCGCCGGATTGGCCTTCAGGCGGCGCCTGGCCGGGAACTGCCGCGCCACGCCCGCGCCCTGCTCCGGGAGCGTTCTGGTCCGTCTTGGTGCGGCCATTGCCGCCGATCCAAACGTTGCCTTTGTAATCTACGGTGATGCCATGGTTAGAAGCCGGCCATACGTATCCGTTGCCGTCCTCTCCGCCCCAGCTTGCCAGAAGATTGCCGGCTTCATCGAATTCCAACACGGGCGGCGCCGGTTGGCAGCATTCCGATTCGACTTTGCCGCGCTGGCGTTTTGCGCCGGGCGGGTTGGCGACAGCATAATCTTCCATCGCTTCCAACGAACCTTGGCGATGAATAATCCAAATGTGATCCTTGGAGTCCACTGACACGCCAATGACGTTGCCCATCAGCCAATGATTCGGCAACGGCTTCGGCCACATCGGGTCCACTTCAAATCTTGGCGCTTGGGCTCCGCCAGCAGCTTGCACCACCGCTCTCTTGTGCATTACATGAGAGCCAACCGCGAGCACACCGAGGGCCGCGAGAAACATCGCTCCAACATAGAGGTGACGCTTCATGAGTTCACTCCTCCTTTCCGTCAATGGTAGGCTATTATACACGATTCAACGGCGCCGCAAGTACAAAATCTGAGAGACATGTACAACCGGGCCAATGCAGTACCACAATGCCGACTACACGCAAGCCGATTTTTTCCACCACAGCTTTCATCGCCATTTTCGCTGCCGCGTTCGCAACGTGCGCCACGGCCCACGAAATTCCAAACGATATCACAATTCAGGCGTTTCTCAAACCCGAGGGGCGGCGCCTGCGCATGCTGGTGCGTATCCCGCTCACCGCGATGCGCGATATCAATTTCCCGGAGAAGACCAGCGGCCCCTATCTTGACATTGCGCAAACGTCAGCGCTGCTGCCCGATGCTGCCACGCTCTGGATATCCGACTTCGTCAGTGTCTATGAAGGCGACACAAAGCTGCCCAAGCCTGCCGTTACGGCGACCCGGCTATCGCTTCTCGCCGACCGCTCCTTTTCGTCATACAACGAGGCGCTCGCCCACATCAGCAGCCCTGCGCTTTCGGAAGATACCAACGTGGTCTGGAATCAGACCATGCTGGACGTGATTTTCGATTACCGCATCCAGTCCGATCAGTCTCGCTTCTCGGTGGACCCAACCGGGTGGTGGCGCTTGGGCCTGCGAGTGCTAACGGTTCTGCGCTTCGTCACGCCAAGCGGCGTTGTGCGCGCGTTCGAATTCACAGATGCTCCCGGATTGGTGCGCCTGGATCCGCGCTGGTATCAGGCCGCGCTCAATTTCGTGCATCTCGGATTCCTGCACATCCTGGGAGGCACCGACCACCTGCTATTCCTGTTCTGCCTGGTGATCCCGTTCCGCAAATTCCGCTCTTTAATCCCAATCGTGACATCGTTTACCGTCGCCCACTCCATCACCCTAATTGCGTCCGCCTACAACTTGGCACCCGATGCGCTTTGGTTTCCGCCGCTGATCGAGACTTTGATCGCGATGTCGATCGTCTACATGGCTCTGGAAAACATCGTGGGCGCGAGCACCGTCCATCGCCGCTGGATGATCACCTTCGGGTTCGGCTTGGTGCACGGTTTCGGCTTCTCGTTTGCGCTGCGCGAGACGCTGCAGTTTGCCGGCTCGCATATGCTTGCGTCGCTGCTCTCGTTCAACTTGGGAGTGGAACTCGGCCAATTGCTGGTGCTGGTGTTGCTCATTCCGGTGTTGGAGGGGCTGTTTCGCTTCGTGGTCGCCGAGCGCATGGGCACGATCATTTTATCGGCGCTAGTCGCCCACACTGCTTGGCATTGGATGATCGACCGTGGGGAGGTTCTGTCACGGTTCCATTTCCAGTGGCCCGTGATGGACGCCGCGTTTTTCGCGAGCCTATTGCGCTGGCTGATGGCGATCGTTGCCATCGCCGGAGCGATCTGGCTGGTCTCGGTGCTGGCCCGCCTACGCGCGACGCGTAGCGCACAAACCGAGGCCGAAGGTACGGACTGACTTGCCCGGCCCGTCGCACGGTCGCGATGGCGAACAGCATCCGTTTGGAGTCATTCGTCTTTGCCCAAGCGCTGCATGGTGGAGATGGTGAACAGCACTCCGCCGCTCAACGCTATCCCGGCGATTAGTAAGAGAAGACATTCCATCCAAGTAACCACCCGCAGAAGGCCGACGATCGACGCCACCGTCGCGGCCAGGATGATTACCATTGCGAACGACGACACGAACCAACTCGGGACGTGATTCGCGCGGGCATTGGATGCACGAACTAAGTCAGGCATGAATTGCCTCCCTCTTTGCATTAATTTCGAAGGCTCACTTATTCTGACTGGGATCGTGCGCCCGCGAACGTAAGATGTGTGTAAAAGATTTGTGAGTGAGCGAGCCGCCGCGTCGATTACTTCTTTTTTCTGCCGCTCAGAAATCCTTTGAGGATGTCGCCGGCGGCCTTGCCCGTGCCGCCCGGCACCAGCTTTTCCAGCCCTTGGCTGGCCACCGCGCTCATGTCCGGCCGGAACTGCGGGTCGGATGCCGTTCCCTCGATCTTGAACGGAATGGGCGCGTTGCCCATTGCTGCCGCAAGGCCCACGGCGCGAACCACGGCCGTCATACGGAAATTCACGGCGTTCTGAGGACTGATCGTTCCCGCGCCAGTCACCTCACCGATGCCGCCTGCAACCAGGCGGATGTTCTGGAGGCTGGCACCCTCGGGCGCGTACCGCACATCCGCGCTGGCAGTCTGAAGGTCGGTATCGGGTCCGGAGCGAACGCCCGCGAGCCGCTCGATGGTTGCCATCTTTCTACCCATGTCGAATCCGCTCAGCCGGGCGTTACTGAGCACGAGCGTGCCGGTCGTCACCAGCCGGTCGGCCGGACCTTCCGCCGAGAAATTCATGCTCATCGAACCGCTTTTGAACGAGGAGCCGGCCGGAAGCACAATGCCGAGAGCAGGCAAAAGGCTTTGTACTTCAGTAATGGGCATGTTCGAACCGGCCAGATTCATTTTGAGCGCCATGGAATCGTCCCGCAGCGCGTACGTTCCCCTCAGGCGAGCCACGGCGCTGCCAACATGAACATCGGCCCGGCTCAGGGCTCCCGAGCGGTCGCCCAGATTGTGTTCAGCCGAAAAATCCAAATCGATCGGTCGAGCCGCAGGCACTCCGTTGGCTGCAAGTTTCAGCTTCTCGACATTCAGTTTGCCGTCGATGTGCAGGCGTTTCCCGTCTGACGCAGCGGTCCCGTCAAAAGAAACGAGACCCGCCAACGATGGCGCCCAATCGTTCACGCCGGAAAGCGCCAGATCGAGCTGTTTGACGGCAAGCGTTGCGTTGAGCGGTGTGGCAGATACGTTGCCCTGCTCCAGCGGCCCGGCGGTCCCAGCCAGCTTGATGGAACCGCCAGTCCCGACCTTGCCAGCCATCGAAAACGGGAACGTCGAGGTCCGCGAAAAATTCTGAAATTGAATCTGCACCTGCTCAAGCATGGCCGGCTTGAAACGGCTGCCGGTCCGGGTGACCGTCAAACGCCCATCCCTGATCTCCACCAGCTTGATGGATAAGTCCAGCGGAGCGTTGCCAGGCGAAGGCTCGTCGCGCTCCGGAGTCTGAGCCGGCCTCCCCAGGCTCGAAAAATTCCAAGTGCCCGTTGGCGACCCTATCAGCGCGATCTCCGGCTGATCGATGGTCAGCCCGGTGATGTTGAGTCTTCGCGAAAAGATCAACGGCCCCAACTCGACCGCGAGCTTCAGTTGCTTGGCCCGAACGAAGGCGCTTTTGCTGAACGCAGGATCGTCGGCGACCGACAAATCATCAGCTGTCACGCCGCCCGAAAACAACGACAGCTTCAGGTCGCCAATGCTTACCTTGCGGCCTAGGGCGGCCGTGAGGGTCGATTCCAGCCGCGGCCGGAACGCATTCGCGTCAATCAGCAGCGGAAGCGCGAGGAGCGCCGCGACCACGACGATGAGTCCGATCCCGGCCCAAATTAAAGTTCGCTTCACGCCTAGTCTCCGCCCGATTCTAGCGCTTACGGCGTCGCGCGAAGGCGTCAGCGGCCCTGGAACTGTCCCGGCCGCCGTTCGTTTACCGCGCGAATCCCTTCTTTGTGGTCTTCAGTGCGCGACAGGCGGGTCTGCTCGCCGAGTTCGTGCTCCAAGGAAGCTTTGACGGCATCGGCAAGCCCGCGCCTCAGCGTGGCCCTGACGGATTCCACCGCCAGCGGCGCGCCTTCGGCGATCTCGCCCGCCAGCTTGCGTGCCCGTTCCCGGAGCAGTTCCGCGCTGGTCAATACGTCCGCCAGCCCCCACTCCACCGCCTGTTCTCCGCTAATACGGCGCCCCGTATAAAACATAAGCGTCGCGCGCTGCGTGCCGATCAATCGCGGTAGCGTGTGCGTAAGTCCGAATCCTGGGTGCAAACCGAGCTTGGCAAAATTCGCCGAAAACCGCGCTTCCTTCGTTACCACGCGGAAATCGGCCGTGAGCGCGAGCCCCAGACCGCCCCCCACGGCCGCGCCCTGGACGGCGGCCACCACTGGCTTGCGCGTCGAAAACAGTCGAATGGCTTGCTCGTAAAGCCGTCCCGCTCGCACCGATTCCAGTTCGCCGCCCTCGCTTCCGGACGGACTAAAATCCGCACCCGCACAAAACGACTTGCCTTCCGAAGCCAGCACCAGCGCACGGCATCGGGGCTCGCGATCCAGCCCCTCCAGTGCATCCGCCAAATTCCCGATGAGTTCCCGATCGAAAAAATTGTGCGGCGGCCGGTGCAGCTCGACCAAAGCCACATGGCCGTCCAGATCCACCGAGACATCGCCGTAACGCATGGCCTTCACCTGCGCAGCCGCAACAGCTTTCTCGCTACCACCCATCGATGCACCTCCGAAGGCCCCTCGTAGATTCGCATATTTCGAACCGTCGCGGCCATGAGTTGCAGCGGCACCTCTTTGGTCATTCCCATGGCGCCGAACGTCTGCATCGCTTTGTCGAGCGTGTCCCAAGCCAGCTCGGTGGCAAAAACTTTCAACATGGAAATTTCGGTTCTGGCGTCACGGCCTTGGTCAACCTTCCACGCCGCGTCGTACGCCATCAGCCGCGCGGCATGGATCTTGGTGGCCGCATCCGCCACCCACCACTGAATTGTCTGGCGCTCGGCCAGCGGCGCGCCGAAAGTGATCCGCTGCGGCGCATAGTCGCACATCATGTCCAGCGCGCGTTGTGCCATCCCGATGCACACGCACGACATCTCCAACCGCCGAGTCGAGAGCCGGATCTGCATGGGCGCAAAGCCCTGGCCTTCCTGGCCCAGCAGTTTTGACCCGGGAACCCGGCAGTCCTCCAGCGCGATTTCGTAGGTGAAATGGCCGCCGATCATCGGGATTCTCCGCAAGATATTGAAGCCCGCCGTGCCCTTGTCCACCAGAAAGGCCGAGATGCCGCCGCGCGCGCCTTTGGATTTGTCGGTGACCGCCATCAGAATCGTGAAGTCCGCGTCGGCCGCGCGGCTGATCCAGATTTTCCGGCCATTGATCACCCAGTCATCGCCATCCCGGACGGCGGTGGTCACCATGGCCGCCGGATCGCCGCCCGCACCCGGCTCGGAAATGCCGATCGCGGAGATCGTCTCTCCCTGCGCGTATGGCGCCAGGTACTGTGCCCGCTGTTCGGGGTTGGCAGTTACCATCAGCATGCGGAGGTTGGGCGAATCGGGCGGAAGCACGTAGGGCGTGACCGTTTTTCCAAGTTCTTCGTTGACACCGACCAGCGCGATCTGAGTCATATCCGAACCGCCGACATCCTCCGGAGCGTCCAGGCCCCACAAACCGAGTTCGCGCGATTGTTTATCTAGCGGCGCTCGCTCTTCCGGCGTGAGAAAAACACCTTGCCCGGCGGCTTCCCGTTCCAGCACCGCGTTTTCGAGCGGCATCAACTCCTCGCGTACAAAGCGCGCTACCAGATCCTTAAGCATCCGGTGCTCGTCGCTGAGCGCAAAATCCATGCGTCCTCCGGCTGAAAAGGAAACTATAACAGCCTGGCAACTGCGCAACGGTAGACCAGCCGGCGAATCGCGCGTTAACGATATTCCAGTCGCAGGTCCCGATCTGCGCCCGCATGCATGAGCCGAGATATAACGAAAACACGCGCCATCGATACCTCCTGCCAGCCAATTACGCGGCAGAAGGAACGTGGCGCGTGCGAAATTTCAGGTCTTGAATGTGTCAGATCTTACCAGCGGCGCCAGCCGCGGCCAAACCCGAAATAGAAGCTCGGTCCCCAATACGGATAGGGATAAGGAGCGTACACCACCGGAGGCGGCGGATAGTATCCGTACGGCGAAGGCGGCGGGCCGTATGCGCGCCGTGGTGCCTGACGCTGTTGCAAGCTCGGGCCGTAATCCTGTTGGCTCGCCGGCCGAAACGCGTCGTAATTTGCGGGCACCGTCACTGCGCTCTCTAACCGGAAGGTCAGCGGAGTTTCCGGATACACCACCGTGGGTCGCCCACGAGTCAACAGTACCCCGATGGTTCCTGCCACTACACCGGCCGCCGCGCCAACTCCCGCGCCGACTCCGCCATTAACGCCTGCGCCAATTGCGGCTCCCGTTCCCACTGCGGCGCCGATACCGACGGCGTCCCTTCCGTACGAAGTGTCTCCGCGCCGCTCTAGCATCGCGCTCCTGACCTGTACGTGGTTGCCATCAGCCAACCCGATCTCGGTCACTTCCAAGCCCAGCCGGGAAAGACCGCTGGCATGTCCAGCTTTCTTTGCTTCCGTGACTCGGCCCGTAATCGTCTGGCCCCGGTGCGCGACCACCAACCCGTTCACCACGATCGGCTGCGCAAGAGTGCCCACGAAAGCGTTGCCGGCTTGGTTATGGTCGCTGGACAACGGCTCGTTCACTCGGACCGTGATCCACGTACCCGCAGGGATCGTGATCGCGCTTGGAGCAGGCGCCGCCGGAACGGGCGCCGTCGCCTGAGGCGGAGCTTGATTGGGATCGAATGCGCCGCCGTTGTCGGCCGGGCCATTGGACTGAAACCGTTTCCAGCCGCCTGAAGGTGACGGACCCGCAGAACTCGGATCCTGAGCAAAACCGGGCACCCCGGTCATCGATAGCGCCAGAATGGATGTCAGAAGCCATGTTGCAGGTAACTTCATAAGTCTTTCGCCCCTCTCAAGGACGTCTTTAATGCAGCTTTGGTTCCAGCTGCAAGTACCTGTAATCACAAGACATCGCTCGCTCCCATTGGCCGAGTAAAACCAGGCGTGGTGGTTTTCGGCCACAACCAAAGGCGAAACCGCGGCTAAAGATTCAACGTTCTGGTCACTTCATACCACGCTGTGCCGTCGGAGACGAACTGAATGGTGGCACTCTTACCGGCCGTCCCAGCCAGCAGTCCGGCGCTGCGGAAATGCTCGCCGAACGCGATGGTCTTGCCGCTCACCTGGTCGTTGGTGACAATGATCCACATGTGCTGACCCTCCAACCCCGCCGTGGCGGCATTGATGGTAGCGGTGGGTGACGAGTTGGTGGTCCTCAGTTTGTGCAGATCGCCGGCCGTGACATCCAAAGCGATGCTGCTGCCATAGGTCATGGTATCCATCGCACCGATTAACCGGCGCGCCCTGACATCCCCACGGCTGTCGGTAGCCGTCGCTTCCACGCCGGGGGAAGGCGCCCCGCCGGCGGCTACCAAACGGAACACCTTGCCATCGTAAAAAATCCACTGCGGCTGGCCCGCCGCAATCATACCGGCCGGATCGGTGAGTCCATCCGATTTTTTCAAACTAACCACGCCGGCACCGTCCACGTTCAAGCTGCATGACGTGGCGCATGGCGCATCCACCGTTAAGAGAAAAGTCATGCCTGCGCGATAGCTGCCCAGACGCTTGAAAGGCAGAGCGCAGGTGTAACCGCTTGTGCCATTCGTCGAATTGCAATAGTTTTCGTTCTCGTGCACCGTGTCGTGGGTCGCGATAAAGGCAGAGTTGTAGGTGCTGGAACAATTGATGCGGGTCCTGTCCTCCGAGCAGGTTTGAACGATTCCGCTGACCGAGGCCCCCGCGGCATTTGTGAAGTTCAAGACATTGCGCGGCGATCCTACGGGTTGGCCGCCTACCTGAATCGTGACTTGCGCCGAAGCGCAGGCTGCGATCAAGAACAACAGAACCGGCTTACGTGCCATGGATACGATCTCTCCTTCGTTGACTTTACAATGCGCCGCGCGCGTGCAATTCGCTTTCGATCTGTTCAGCGGATTGGAACTGAACTGCTTGTATGCCGAGTTGCCGCGCCGCGTCCACATACATCTCAATATCGTCTGTATAAAAGCATTCCCCGGCATCGCACCCAGCTCGCCGGATAGCTTCCCGATAAATTTCGGGCGATGGCTTGGCCGCGCCGACTTCGTGAGAAAGCACCGCGTGATCAAAATACCGGAACAACGGATAATTCGAACGCAGCATGGCCATATGAATCGAATTGGTATTCGACAGCAGCAACATGGGATATCGCTTGGCCAGCAAACTTAATAGCGTTTCAGGAATCAGCGGACGGGACAAAAAGATGCAGCTCCATAAGTCGCAAAATTGCTCGAAGCTGAAGTTGAAATCGAGAGCCTTCGAGAATTCCTGAACAAACCGCCGCTCGTCCATCTGCCCGGTCTCGAAGCGCTGGACAATGCCTGTCGCCCTCAGTCTGGACCGGATTTCCACGGTCGGCAGCCCGCACAGCGGCTCCAGCCGTGCGTACGCCCGCTTGAAATCGAAAGGAACCAGCACGTTCCCGATGTCGAAGATGATCGCCTTCAGCACAAAGTGGGTAGCTGCCTAGTCATTGCGAGTGTGCCCGCGCCATTCCAATGCGCCAAATCGTTACACAAGTGTCGTATTCCTCTAAGACGCTCGCCCGCTGGGCGGCACCAGCTCAAGTCCCTCTCGTTCCGCCGCCATTCTGAGCCGCTGATCGAAACACGCAAACGAAGGATGTCCTACGCACAGGGCGGAACACAAATGAATCGCGTCGAAGCCGCGCAGTGAATGCCGGCCGATCAGAGCGTCGGCGCTTTGCAGCGTCTCGTCGGTGACCTCGATTTTGCTGAGTCCGTTCCAATCGGCCAGAAAGATTTTCTTTTGCGCTCTGTAAGCCGAGGCGGATATTCGCCCCCCTATGAAACAGCGGTTTAGTCCCGAAAGCACCTCTGCGTAGGCGATCCTGCTCGTGACCAGCAAGGGAACATTGGCGCGGACCGATTCTTCCATCCCCGCACTCCCGGGCTCGGAAACGTAGAGCTTCATCAGGGCGGAGGAGTCGAGATAAAGCATGGACTAGCGGCGGCCCTCCGCTATGATTTTGGCCGTTGAAGGTCCCCTCTTAAGACGCGCGCGGTGTCCATGCGGCTGCAAACGCCCTGTTCCCAGCGTCAGCGTGCCTGCCGCCGAAAGCCGGTAGAGCGCTTCCAACTCGGCGGCTTCGGCTGTCCCCTCCAGCGGCAGAATGCATCCGATCGGCCGCCCTCGATCGGTAATTCGCACCGCCTCTCCTTTCCGAACTAACTGCAGATAGCGCCCCAGCCGATTCTTCAGCTCCTTGCTTGCAACGGTGACCATAGTAGCTACAATTCTACCAGTTGTAGCTACCAGACAGAACTGGCCGCAGAGCGCGCTCGCGCAATCCACACCGCGCTACCATGTTGTCTTCCATGGGTATCGATTGGTTCCCCCTATGGCTCAGCCTGCGCGTAGCCGGCATCTCGACTGCGCTGGCACTCGTCATCGGGCTGTGGCTGGCCTGGATATTGGCGAACCGTTCGTTCCGCGGCAAGGAACTCTTGGATGCCGCGGTGACGTTGCCGCTGGTCCTTCCGCCAACCGTGCTGGGCTATTATTTGCTTGTTTTGCTCGGCCGCAACACCCTCATAGGACACATTTACGAAAAGTTGTTCGGCGGGCCATTGGTTTTCACATGGCAGGCAGCGGTGGTGGCGGCGCTGTTCCACTCGACGCCCCTGCTGGTAAAATCGGCCCGCGCGGCCTTTGAAACCATCGACCGCTCTTATGAGCGCGCCGCTCGCAGCCTGGGCGCGTCGGAATCACGTTTATTCTGGCGGGTATCTCTGCCGCTGGCACGACGATCGATCCTCGCAGGCGGTGCACTGGCGTTCGCGCGCTCGCTCGGGGATTTCGGAATTACCATCATGATCGCGGGCAATATTCCGGGCCGCACCCAGACCGTCGCCGTCGCCATTTACGATGCCGCCGAATCCGATAACGGCGCCGTCGCTCGCACCCTGTCGCTGGTTATTTCGGCCGTGGCTCTGGCCGTTCTGCTGGTCGCGAACCGCTTCACCCCGAATCCGTTCGGTCCCCGCCAGGCAGCTCCATGATCCAGGCACGAGTCCGGAAGCTGTTCCCGCCGGGGCCTGAGTCCGCAGGCTTTTCGTTCGACCTCGAATTTCAAGCTTCGCGCGGCTTCACGGTGTTGTTTGGCCCAAGTGGCGCCGGTAAAACGCTCACATTAGATTCGATTGCAGGATTCGTCCACCCCGACGAGGGGCGGATCTTGCTGGACGATCAAATTCTGTTCGATGGCGAAGCGCACGTCCACCTGCCGCCGCGCGCGCGCCGCTGCGGTTACGTTTTCCAGAACTATGCCCTATTTCCGCACATGACTCTGCGCCAGAACCTCGAGTTCGCCGCCGAGCGCATCCCCCGGCTGGAGCGGCATCGAAAGATCAACGAAATGCTGGAGAAGTTCCATCTCACGGAAGTCTCCGGCCGTCGCCCTTATGAGCTGTCCGGGGGACAAAAGCAGCGCTGTTCCATCGCTCGGGCTTTGATCGGGGCGCCGCGCGTGCTGCTGCTCGACGAGCCGGCCCGAGGGTTGGACGCTTCGCTGCTGGCCGACCTTTACTCGGTCCTGCGCCAGGTGCGCCAGGAGTTCGGCATTCCAATCCTGCTGGTCACGCACGATTTTGAAGAATGCCTCGAACTGGGCGACGAAATGATCGTGGTGCGCGACGGCCATGTAGTGCAAACCGGGCCGCCACGAAACATCTTGGAGCAGCCAGCCAATATCGATGTCGCGCGCCTGCTGGGCGTGTTCAATCTGCTGCCGGTCGAAATTCGCGCGCTCGATCCCGGCCGAAATGCAAGCCGGCTCCGGTATCAGGAATTTGAGCTCAACGGGCCGTACTTTCCCGGCCGCCTGATCGGAGATCAAGTGTGGCTGTGTGTCCGTCCTGACCTGCTGTCAGCCGTGCCGCGCAACGGGCGTCCTGGAATGAATCAGATCCCAGCCGCTCTGCTCCGAACGGTCGAAAAACCGGACCGCGTCCGGCTGGAGTTCTCCGGCGGTATCGCCGTGGAAGCCGACCGCGCGATCCTCGAAAAGTGCGCCGGGGTAAAAGAGTGGGCCGTCGAATTTCCTCAATCCGGCCTGCGTGTTTTGTGAACCGCTACTGCATTACTGACTCGCTGGATGTCGTGCTGCGCGCGGCTCAGCGCGGCGCCACCATGCTTCAGATTCGCGCCAAGGACATTTCCGCTCGCGCACTTGCCGACCTGGTTCGCGCTGCTGTTGCCAGCGCCTCCTGCCCGGTTCTGGTCAATACCCGGACGGATGTCGCTCTCGCGTGCGGCGCTCAAGGCGTCCATCTCCCATCCCGTTCCATCGCACCGCGCACGATCCGCCGCATCGCGCCGCCCGGATTCTTAATCGGCGTTTCGTGCCACACTGCCGCTGAACTGCGCCAGGCGGAAAATGAAGGTGCGGATCTCGCCGTATTCGGTCCCATTTTCCCCAGCAGCTCCAAGCCGGTGACCCCGCTCGGGACCGAGGCTCTTCGCGAAGCCATCTCAACCGTGCGTCTTCCAGTCTACGCGCTCGGCGGCATTACCCGGGACAACGAGCGCCTCTGTATCGAGGCCGGTGCAGCGGGAATTGCCGGCATATCCTTCTTCAGCTGAGAGCTAATCGCTTTGGGACAGCCGATCGCCGTTGCGATGAACTGTATCCACCAGCGGCGCCCAGTTCCCGAGCCCTCCCTTCCCTGCTCCTGCTGGGTGCCATGGCGGCGATCGCCGGCTGGAGACGAATGATTCAGGCAGGACTGAGCAGCGTGTTACGCTTGACCGCTTCTTCGCGTACCATGAGGATTGCTTCCGTCAAGCCCGGCCGAAACGAATAAATATCTGGGCGTTCTGCTGCGTGTTGGCGTGTTTGCATTCATCGCACTCGCCGGTTATTTTCTCTTTCCGATTATCTTGCTGTTCTTCCTGGGCGACAACGTCCCGCTTGTAATTGCAACGCTGACAAGCTTTGCCGCGGCGTCGGTCGCAAACGTAATCGCACTTCGTATTTATGAACGCGGGCAATTGGCCGATATTGGACTCGGCTGGACCGCGCCATCGCGCCGCAATCTGCTCATCGGCGCAGCGGGTGGCGCCGGCGCCGGTCTCCTAGTATTAGCCGGCCCCGTCCTGGTTCGCGCGGCCGACCTGGCCCCGATTCCCGACGAAGCGTTCCACTGGCCGAACCTTCTTTTCGTTACCCTGATTCTCCTGTTCGGGGCGGTGGGCGAGGAGATGCTGTTCCGTGGATACGCATTTCAGATTCTGGTTCGCGCGATCGGTCCGTTTGCCACCATTCTCCCGATGGCGGTACTCTTCGGCCTTGCCCATAGCCCGAACGCGAACTTCACCTGGATCGCCTTGATCAATACATTTCTGTGGGGGGTGATCTTCGGCTACGCATTCATCCGCAGCGGCGATCTATGGCTCCCGATCGGGCTGCACTTCGGGTGGAATTTCGCGCTGCCGCTGTTTGGCGCTAACCTGAGCGGGTTTACAATGGGAGTTACGGGCTACTCCGTGCGGTGGAAAATCGGAGACCTGTGGAGTGGAGGCGCTTATGGTCCCGAAGGTGGTGTGCTTGCAACCGCCACCGTCGTGGCGCTGTTTTTTTTCCTGCAACGAGCCCCCATCGAGCATCAGGATGCTTTTCTGCTGCGAGAGACGTCATCATGAGTAAACGCTTTCTTCCTGCCGTTTGTTGCTTGCTGGGCTCTGGCGTGTGGCTCCTCAGTCCGGCACAGGCATCCGACAAAAAGCTTACCGATGACGACCGCGTCGAGATCCTGCGCGGGTTGTTGTCCGAGTACGCGACTGTAAAAACATACTTGCCTCGCTCGCCCAAACCGCTGCCGTTTGAGAGCACCGGCACCTGGGACAAACAAGCCTGGACCCAAGCCGGACAGAAGTACGGCGCGGCCGCGCGCGTCGGCGACGCAGTTCAAATTACTAAAGTCACCATCCAGGACGACAAAATCTTATTCGAAATAAATCATGGGATGAAAGGACGGCGCGGCGGTTGGCGCGATCACGTGCAGATCGGTATGGCCGGCCCGATCGGCGGCGGCGTAAGCCAAGTGGATCCCAACCAAAGCACCAGCGCCCCCAGCGGCACCAACATCGCCTTGTTGTTCGACAAGGCGATTCCTCCCCTCAAGGCCGATGACATCAAGAAAATCCTCGCGCCGGTCCTGTCTTTCGAGAAAGAGACCGCAACGGAAAACCTCGTGGAGACGCTGCCCGAGCCCGTCAAGCAGGCCATTAAGGCCAACAAAGCCATTGAGGGAATGGATCGCGACGAGGTGATCCTGGCGCTCGGAAAGCCTCGCCATAAAGAGCGCAACGTGACCCCGGACGGCACCGAAACCGAAGACTGGATCTACGGCGAGCCTCCCGGAAAAATCACGTTCGTGACGTTTTCCAACTCCAAGGTGATCCGCATTAAGGAAGCATACGCCGATATCGGCGGGAGCACGGCCTCACCCACGCCGGTTCGATAAGCCACCACCGAATTATCTTGAGAGACCGGTCGTACTCCTCGCAAGTTGATGCGAGACAAAGCGCAACGTTTGGTCACTACAAGAATCGATACACTGGAGACATATGGCGATTAAAGTGGGGATTAACGGCTTCGGCCGTATCGGGCGGAACATCGTTCGCGCGGCGCTAGACCGCCCGAATATCGAGTTCGTGGCTGCTAACGATCTGACCGATACCAAGACACTGGCCCATCTTCTGAAGTACGACTCTATTCTGGGTCCACTGCATACCGAAGTTAAAGTGGAGGGCGACACCATCGTCGTCTGTGGCCGCCGGATCAAGATTTTCGCAATTAAGGATCCGGCGGAAATCGACTGGACGTCTCTCGGCACTCAGATCGTGATCGAGTCCACCGGCAAGTTCACCGAAGCCAAGGACGCCGCAAAGCATCTGCGCGGCACCGTCAAGAAAGTCATTATCTCAGCGCCTGCAAAAAACGAGGACATCACCGTCGTTTTGGGGGTCAACGACGACATGTACAATCCAGCCAAGCACAATATCATCTCGAACGCGTCCTGCACTACAAATTGCTTAGCCCCCGTGGTCAAAGTGCTGCACGAAAAATTCGGCATCGCCAAGGGCTCGATGACCACCATCCACAGCTACACCAACGACCAAAATGTGCTCGATTTTCCGCATAAGGATTTGCGGCGTGCACGGGCCGCCGCGTTGAATATGATTCCAACCACCACCGGCGCGGCGAAGGCCATCGGATTGGTCATGCCGGAACTGAAAGGCAAACTGGACGGCTATTCGATGCGCGTCCCGACTCCGGACGTTTCCGCTGTCGACCTCGTCGCCCTGCTATCCAAGAGCGCGACCACGGAAGAAGTAAACCGTGCGCTGGAAGACGCAGCCAACGGGCCCATGAAAGGGATCCTGGCTTACACAGAAGACCCCGTTGTGTCCACCGACATGCTTCATAACCCGGCCAGTTCCATCGTCGATGCGCAGATGACCAAGGTGCTGGACGGCAATTTGGTCAAAGTACTGGCCTGGTATGACAACGAGTGGGGTTACTCGATGCGCGTCGTTGACCTGATCGAGTTCGTCGCTAAGCAGGGCCTGTAGCGCAGGGAACACCTGCACTCCGGCGTTTGTGCTCCTGCGAACGCCGTCCCGAAGCGAGGCGCGCCGACTTACTCGGCTACGCGGGTTCCAACTATACACTGGACGGGCCCCGCTGTCAATCGCGGGGTTCAACGAGTACGCTTCCCTTAGTAACTTCTCTTTAACCGGCTCAGTTTTTCTTGACAACATTTACCGTCTCTTACAGAATGGACTAATCAGCTGAGCCACGATCGAGTAGGGTCGATCGCCTCACGATAGATTGCTTTAAGACAGGGGGCAGTCGTGAAAAGAACATCTGCGTTGATGTTATGTGTTCTGTTGTTCGCATTGACTCTGGCAGTCTTTGCGCAGGCACCTACCGGCGTCATTAGCGGCACATTGACCGATCAATCCGGTGCCGCGATTCCAAGCGCTACGGTCACCATCACTGAAAAATCGACGGGAACAGTCCGCACCGTAACCACGAACAATGCGGGGCTGTACAGCGCGCCGGCATTGCTGGCCGGTGAATACGAGATTCGCGCTGAGGCGCCGGGCTTCCGGACCATGGTGCGTACCGCAACCGTAGCCGCCGGTACCACGACCACGGTCGACATGCAAATGGCTCTCGGTCAGGCGAGCGAAGTTGTGACCGTGGAAGGCCAGGCCGCGCAGATGAATTTCGAAAGCCAGCAGATCGCCGGCACGGTTGCGCGCAATACCATTCAGGAACTGCCCACCAACGGCCGCAGCTTTCTAATCCTTGCATCGCTTGAACCCGGTGTGACCTATACCACTGGCGTTCCAGCGCAGTTCAACTCACTCATCAATGTCCAGACCCTCGGGAACGCCCAGGCTTACACCCGCATCACCGTCGATGGCGGCATCATTAACGACGAGTGGGAAGGCGCCGGCTCAACCAGCATGAACGTGTCTCAGGAAGTGGTCCAGGAATTCCAGATGACCACCGTGAATTTCGACGTGTCTAGCGGCATCGGAGCGGCCGGCCAGATCAACATCGTCACCCGGAGCGGCTCCAACGATTTTCACGGCAGCGGCTTCTACTTTTTCCGCGATCACAATATGGCCGCCTACCCGGGCCTGAAGCGAGCCACCGATCCCACTTCTTTCAACCCGAATTGCGGCACGCCAACCAACATCAATAATTCGCCAACGTGCAAAGCAGCCGAGAACCCCTTCTTCGCACGCCGCAATCCGGGCGGTGGAGTCGGAGGGCCGATCATTAAGGACAAGCTGTTCTTCTATTTCAACTACGAATACTCAAACCAAGTACAGGCGTATGCTCTCCAGCAGGATCTGCCTTCTCTAGCCGGCCTGTCGACCGTTTCCGATAGCCCATACATCGCCCATTACCTCACGACGCGCTTCGATTACAACCTCTCGCCCAAGAACACCCTCTTCCTCCGTTACACGCACGACGGCAACGTCGGCTTCGGACCGTATGGCGGTATTGCGCCGCTGCAGGCAAACTGGTCCAGCAACAACAACTGGTCCGATCAATACGCGCTGGGTGTGACGACGCTGGTGACTCCCAATGTAGTCAACACCGTGCGAGGATTCTATCACTGGTGGCGTAGTCTGGTAGAGGTTGCCTCGCCATCGCAATGCCCGGCGCCCTGTATCACCGGCGGCCTGCCATCTCTGGTCACTGGCGGCAGCGGCTCTGGCATGGTCGGCTCGAGCACTTTTTATGGCGGCGTAAGCGACAATTCACCCCAGCCGCGCCAGGAGCGCTCGTACGAGATTCAAGATAACCTGAGTTGGCAGAAAGGTGCGCACCGTCTCACGTTCGGCTTCGACTACGAACACATCCATACCAATAACGATTGGGAGTTCTGCACTTTAAGCTGTGTGGGCGTATACTCGCCGGAGTCCATCCTAAGCCCTGCAACTGCCAATCAGGCGCTCGTCGCTCAATACCTGCCGAACCTGCCGCGAACGATTTCCTCCACTGCGGACATTCTGGCTCTTCCGGCCTACTTCAACAGCCCTTCCATTTACAGCGGTATTGACGTTGGGCGAGGCCAATTCCCGGGTCCCTATAACTTCGACAAATATAATCACAACGATCGGCCCCGCTGGTACGTATCTGACGTTTGGAAAGCCACACCGAACTTGACTGTGAACGTTGCACTCAACTACCAGTTTGAGACCGGCCTCTGGTACGACTTGCCATACCCGTCTCTGCTTTCGCCGATTGTGGCGCCTCTCAACGGGGGCAAATTGAACGCACCTCCGAACAGTTACACGCACTTTGCTCCGCAGTTTGGTTTCGCCTACGCGTTGGGCAAGGACAAGAAGACCGTAATCCGCGGTGGCGCTGGTTTGTTCTGGGATAGCGAACCGCTGTGGCATCACTTCCGCGCTGGCGCTCAACTCGGTCCTTTGGGCAATGGCAGAACCACTTTGGACGCCGGGTCCTTGACGAACATATTCCCCGGAATCGTTTACCTCGGCGGACCGAATGCGGGAAAGCCGCTTGCCGTCGGAGCGCCGCTGCCCCTGAGTACTCCCACGAATTTGACGCTGGCCCAGTACATTCAGATCTACAACCAGCAACTCCCGGCGCTCGCCAATACATTTGCGCCGACTCCTCCTACAAGCGGATCGTTTAGCGTGGCGGGCATCGATGTCGCTAAGACCGGCGTCGAACTTCACGCGCCGAACTTCGCGATTATGCGCAGCTATCAGACGTCCATCGGTATGCAGCGCGATATGGGGCACGACATGATTCTCCAGGTCGACTGGGCGCGCCGGCAATTCGAAAACGTCGACCTCGGCGAACTCGATCTAAACCGATCTCTGCGTCCGGCCGCCCAGGGCGGCCCGGTGATTCCTTTCTGTAATCCCAGGCCTGATTTCAATCCGAACGACAAATGTTCGAACGGAGGCATAACGTTCTGGGTCCCACAGGGGCGCACCATTTACGAAGGCTTGCTGGTGAAACTGCAGAAGCGATTATCGAACCGCTTCCAGACCACCGTTTCGTACGCCTTCCAGAATCAGAACACCGTTCTTGCTCCTACACTCGACCTCAACAATTACTACGCAACCTACGGTCCGAGCCTGGCTCGTCACAACTTGCACGTCTCGGGCTTGGTCCAATTGCCTTGGGGCTTCGAACTGACCATCAATCAGGCCATTATTTCCCGAACGCCCATCTATCCACAACTCGTCGCCGGACTCGGAACGCCGCAGAATCAGTTCGGATCCAGCGTCCTGGTTCCGCTTCAGTTGGATGTGCCCGGAACCACCTTCGGCAGCTTCGGCCTGACCAGCGGCAAATCAGATCTTCAGAATCTGGTCAGCAAGTACAACGCGACCTACAACCAGAACCTGGTGCTGCCGTCGCACTATCAGTTCGGCGATCCGTTCTACGACACCGATTTCCGGCTAAGCAAGATCTTCCGCTATAAGGAGCGGTATCAGCTGCAAATCGGCGGCGAAGTTTTCAATGCATTCAACATCGCGAACCTGCAGGGATATAGCTTCATCCTCGGACCGACGTTTGGGCAAGCGAACTCCCGCGTCGTGCAGACCTTCGGTTCAGGCGGACCCCGCGCGTTCCAAGTCCTCGGCCGCTTCAGCTTCTAGCAGGCCTGAACTTGAATCGCTATCCCGGCCGCACTGCCAGCCAGTGCGGCCGTTTTATTTCAGCGGCGCTAATTCCGGCTTCGCATTCTCCGGCAGCGGATAACCATCGATGTTCAACATCGCTGACACGAATCCGTAGTACGTGACCAATCCCGTAAGATCCACAACGCCCTTCTCACCCAGCTTGTCCACCGCACTCTTGAACACCGGATCGCTCACCTGCCTGGTCTTCAGCAACTCATTGACGAAGTTATAGACGGGCATTTCGTCGGGTCCGAGCGACATAGGCCGTTTACCGGCTGCGATCGCGGCCACGGCATCCTTAGGGATACCCGCCTGCAGTGCAAGGCGGCTGTGGGCATACCACTCGTATTGGGCGGTCCAGTCCCGGGCTGTAAGAATGATCGCCAACTCTCGCTGTTTTGCACTCAGCGCTGAATGGAAGCGAAGCTGAGCCCCGAGCTTTTGAGCCAAGTCGCCCATTTCAGGACTGCGGAGCGTCACATTGAACGGCCCATTCGTTCCGCCGCGCTCTCCCGCATAAAGATGTTCGACCATGGTTTTCTGCTCCGGTGTGAGTTCGTCATACGTGAGCGGTTTGAATCGATTACCGCGGAGCTTTAGATCTTTCGGAACCGGAGCCTGGGCGCTCGCCACGCTAAAGGCTACGAAAACAACAACGGAAAAAATTCGGAGGCGCATAGCGATCCTTTCTTTTTCGTTCTATGCTACCGAATTTCCGGGGTGATTTCGGACAGATACGCCCGCATCATCCGCAAGGCCTGCGAGCGATGGCTCACCTCCATCTTTCCATCCAGCGGAGCCTCGCCGAACGTACACCCAAACGGCGCGTAAAAAAACAGCGGATCGTATCCGAACCCGTTGGACCCCCGAGGCTCATCCGTGAGCGTACCCTCGACGGCCGCGCGAAATGTCCGCAGCAGCCGCCCGCGCTCGGCGATTGCCACCACGCACACGAATCGCGCTGACCTGTTTTCGATACCCCGCATGCGCTGCAGCAATAGCTGGTTGTTCTCCTCATCGGTTGCACTCGGGCCAGAGTACCGCGCCGAGTATACGCCGGGATCGCCGTCGAGCGCATCCACCTCTAGCCCCGAGTCATCCACGAACAGGAGTCCCTCGCAGTGTTTGGAATAGTACAGGGCCTTTTGAATTGCGTTTTCTTCAAAGGTGGCGCCCGTTTCCTCGCAAACCGGAATCGACTGGAGACCGGGCAGGGGCTCCACATCGAACGAGTCTTGCAATGCGAGCCGGAATTCGCGCAGCTTGCCGGGATTTGTCGTTGCGCAGTAGAGCCGCAATTCAGGCTCCTAGAGCCTGCTCCTGGGCCGCGAACAGTTCGGCAATGCCCTTCCGCGCGGCATCCAGCAGTTGCACGAGCTGGGCATCGTCGAACGGGATCTTTTCGGCCGTAGCCTGCAATTCGACGAAACGCCCCGTCCCGGTCATGACGACATTCATATCGACATCCGCGCGCGAATCTTCGTCGTAGCAAAGATCCAATACGGTCTCGCCGCTTACGATCCCGACGCTGGTGGCAGCCACAGCCGTCGTGACGGGCATCGACTTGAGCGCCTTAAATTCCACCAGCTGACGCAGCGCGAGCACCAGCGCAACATATGCGCCCGTGATTGCCGCCGTGCGCGTCCCACCGTCAGCCTGCAAAACGTCGCAATCGACGATGACCGTTCGCTCTCCGAGCGCAGCCATATTCACGATCGAGCGCAGCGAACGGCCGATTAACCTTTGGATTTCGTGCGTGCGCCCCGACGGATGCCCGCGATTTACTTCGCGCGGTGTCCGTGTCGCGGTGGCGCGGGGCAGCATGGCGTATTCGGCGGTCACCCATCCGCGCCCGCTGCCGCGAAGAAACGATGGCACCCCATCGTCCACCGAAGCTGCGCACAACACGCGCGTATTGCCGACCTCAATCAGCGCCGACCCTTCCGCGGTCAGTAGGTAATTGGTCGTGATTCGCACCGGACGCATCTGGCCGGCGCCTCGTTGATCGATTCTCATGAAGCGTTGGATTGCAGCGAATAATAGAACAGCAAACACATGATTACAATGCCCAGCAGTACCAGAAGGAGACACGGGATCGCGCTACGAGCCGACTTGGCCGGCGACGCTTTTCTGCTGCCGGCCGACTTGAATTTTGCCATGAGCCTGGGCTGAAACCGCCTTCGAACAGAATGACTGTCTCTTCCAGTGTAGCCCGCAAAGCGATGGAAGGCGCTCTCAATTCAGCGCAGCGTGCCTCCGCGCGCGTTCCGTTTCGCGGGCTATTAGGTAAGTCGAATTGCAAGGCGTATCGGCGTCGGTTACTGCGCACCTCGCGATAGAAGCATCACCTTGGCAGTGTGAAACATGATGATCGCATCCAGCGCCGGCGCCAGGTTCTTGATGTAGTACAGGTCGTATTCCAGCTTTCGGACCGCATCTTCCACCGAATCGCCGTATTTGTGGTTGATCTGTGCCCAGCCGGTGATTCCCGGCCTGACACAATGGCGCTGGCGATAGTAGGGAATGCGCTGGTCCAGCTCACGAACGAATTCGGGCCGTTCCGGACGCGGCCCCACAATCGACATATCTCCCTTCAGCACGTTCAACAATTGCGGCAGTTCGTCCAACCGAAGCTGGCGCAACCACCGTCCGAATCTGGTGACGCGTGGATCGCCGTTCTTTGCCCACACCGCGCCTCCCGGGCGCTCGGCGTCCTGGATCATCGATCGAAATTTATATAGCGTGAACGGCACGTCGTGTTTTCCGACGCGCTGCTGCCGGAACAGCACCGGCCCGCGTGAGCTCAGCTTAATACCAATCGCGATCAGCGCCATCAGCGGCGCTGTAACGATCGCGATTGCCGCCGCCATCACGGTCCCATACACCGACTGCAGCAGAACCCGCTTCCGATTTGGCCCGAGCTCCGCCGTAAAGATTAGCTGTGCCGGGCGGAGTTCACACGTTGAGATCCGGCCGAACGTCGCTTCGTAGGTAGCCGCCACATCTTCAACGTGAATGCCGGCCAGGCGCAGCTCCAGAAGTTGGCTCACCGGCAGCCGGTTCCGGCGTTCCTGCATTCCAACCACGATGCGATCCGGCCGAAGACGCTGTACGGCTGCATTCAAATCTGCGATTCCGCCCAGACAGCGGACCCCTTCTATCGCGCCTTGGCTGCCGCCATCGCACAAGCAACCCACGGCGGTCCGGCCGATTTCCGGATGTTCGCTCCAATATGCACAGATTTCCCGAACTAAGTCGGAAACGCCCAGAAATATCACCTGCTGCGATCCCAGGGCGCGAACCGCGACGGATCCATAGACCACTCGCCACGCCGGTATCGCGCACAGGGCAATCGCGCTCCCTTCGACCATCACCCAGGTGGCTAAAAACAGGTCCTGCGAATCGAAATACATCAGCGAGGCCTGCACAAGAAACGCCAGGCCCAGGCTGACAACCACCTGTTGAACTAGGAGAGCCTTAGAGCGAACACGGACGTCTGTATACAGGTCGTGAAAATATAAGCCACACATTACGGAGCCAGCCGTAATTGCGATACGTGTCCAACCGTTGTCGTACCGCAGGAAGACAAACGGGTCGACGTCCAATGCGAGTAAGACTGCAATGACGTAGCAGGTGTAGAGCAGAATCGCGTCGGAGACCAGCAACACAAGCACGCTGCCGGGGACGAAAATTCGAAAGATGCGGACCATCGTTGCTACCGCGGATTGCTAGGATGCAGGCCCGCAGCACGTGGCAACTGCCGCGGTGCTTTCCACCAACCCATTCGCGACGTCCATGAACGGAATACCGCTGCCCCGGATTCTCCGCGAGACGTCTTCCATTTGCTTTTGGGCCAGCACCAGATGATCGGACCAGCTTAGAACCTCTTCCAGACCGCACAACAGCCGTCCAATATGTGGGATGGCCGCCACGACGAAGTTCCTATTTGATCCATAGATCTGGTCCAGCCGGATCTGCGGATCGAATACACGCACCTGGCGGCCCTTACCGATTAACTGTTCGAGCAGAGCCACAACCGGGCTTTCGCGCAAATCGTCCGTGTTCTCCTTGAAGGCCAGGCCGATCACGCCGAGCCTTCGGGCCGGCAGATCGAGCACGGCCTCCACGGCCCGCTTCAAATGCTGCTCATTGCTCGCCATCGTCGATTCAATCAGCGGCAGCTTCAAATCAAGACAGCCCGCCCGGTACGCCAGCGCGCGCAGATCCTTGGGAAGACATGACCCGCCGAACGCGAAGCCCGGCTTCAGGTAGGCAGCCGAGATGTTCAGCCGCGTATCGTGGCACAGCGTGTCCATGACCTCGTGTCCGTCCACACCCAGGCGCTCGCTTAGCGCGCCCATCTCGTTCGCGAACGAAATCTTCACCGCGTGAAACGCGTTCGATGCGTATTTGATCATTTCTGCCGCGCGCAGCGGCATGAGACGCGGAGGAACGCCCAGCGGCGCGTAGAGATCCGCCACTTTTCTCGCCGCGCACGCATCTGATGCGCCCACCACGATCAGCGAAGGCTCGATGAAGTCCCGCACCGCGCATCCTTCCCGCAAAAACTCCGGATTCGATACCACGCGCACCTCAGGATGATCCCCGAATGTGGGCGCCACCACGTCCTCGCAGGTTCCGGGAAAAACCGTGCTGCGGATCGCCACGATCAGAGGCTTGGAACGGGCAGGAACTTGCGCCGCAAGCTCGTCAATCGCGCGGCGCAGCTGCCCCAGACCGAGGTTTCCGTTCTTTTCCGACGGCGTGCCTACGCAGATTAGCGCGATATCGGCGTCCACAATTCCCTCGGCGGAAGAGGAAACGCAAAGCAGCCCGCTCCTCAGCCCGTCTTGGATCAATTCCTCAAGGCCGGGCTCGAAAAAAGGAGCGCGCCCCTTGCGGATCTCATCCGCCTTGTAGGCGTCCCGATCGATTCCGAGCACGCGATGTCCCAGGCTGGCCAGGCAGGCGGCCGTCACACAGCCGACGTAACCCAAGCCCAGCACCGCAACTTGATTCGGAACCGCGTTTGGCAAGGCTGAATTTCCCACATTTGAAGTGCGGCGAACAGCTTCAACGTCTCACCCGGATGCGTGGCGTAGAATGAACCCGCTCCGTGCGCGCCTGAACGGAGTTGCGCGCTTGGGGGAAAACGTGCCCATCGCTAAGCCCGAAGACGCCGCCATCCGATATCCTGAAGAGACGAGATGTTCCTAACAGATAGGAGAGTGTACCTTTGAAACTAAGAGCTTCGATTAGCATGGCCGCGATAGCATGCGCGGCACTCTGGGGCGCTGAAAATTTCAACGTAAGGCCGGGCCAGTGGGAAACCACTTCGACCACGCAGACCACCGGGTTGCCGCCGATTCCACAGGAAGTACTGGATCGAATGACACCGCAGCAGCGGCAGATGATGGAAGAGCGGATGAAAGGCAATCAGACTCCCCGCACCACCACCACGAAATCCTGCGTAACCAAGGAAGATATCGAAAAAGGATTCGGCTTCCGAAACGAAGACGACAAAGCGTGCACCCGGACGGTGATCTCGTCCAACTCGTCCAAGCAAGAGATCAAAATCGAGTGCAACCGCGAAAACAGCAAACAGACCGGCACAGTTAAGATTGAAGCGTCGAGCTCGGATAGCGTTAAAGGCTCGGGGCAATTCACAATGTCGTCGGGCGGCCGGACGATGACCATAACCTCGAATTTTAGTTCCAAGTGGCTGGGCCCGGCCTGCGAAAAAGAGAAGTAGCGCATGCTCGTTCCTGGGGCGTTCAACACACGTGTGAACGCCATGAATCAGGTTTTGCAGTTCGTATAATTTTGCGCATGGCATACCCGACCTATGACGCTGTCCTGCTCCTCTCGTTCGGCGGCCCCGAAAAGCCGGAGGATGTACTCCCGTTTCTCGAAAACGTGCTGCGCGGCCGCAACGTCCCGCGTGAACGCATGCTCGAGGTGGCCGAGCACTACTACCATTTCGGCGGCAAAAGCCCGATCAATGATCAAAATCGGGCATTGATTGCGAGCCTCCAAAAGGAGCTCGCGCAGAACGGTCCGAACCTTCCGGTCTACTGGGGCAATCGGAACTGGAATCCGTTCCTGGCCGACACTCTGCGCCAGATGCAGAACGAGGGAGTGAAGCGGGCGATCGCGTTTGCCACTTCTGTCTTCAGCTCCTATTCGGGATGCCGGCAGTACATGGAAGATATCGAGCGCGCCCGCGCAGAGATTGGCCCGGATGCGCCCCCGGTGGACAAGCTCCGCTCGTTTTACAACCATCCGCTGTTCATCGAAGCGCAATCGGATGAAGTGCGCGCTGCCTTACAGCAAATACCCGCCGAGCGCCGCCAGGCGGCCGAGGTTTTATTCAGCGCTCACAGTGTGCCGGTATCCATGGCGGAATCGAGCGATTATGAGAAGCAGCTGATGGAGTCCTGCCGCCTGGTGGCGGAGCGCCTCAACATTGGCCGCTGGCGTTTGGTTTATCAAAGCCGCAGCGGCCCGCCGAACCAGCCCTGGCTGGGCCCCGACATTACGGAAGTGCTGGCCGAACTGGCCGCTGGCACGGATGTGGTTGTGGTCCCGATCGGGTTTATCTCCGATCACATGGAAGTGCTCTACGACCTGGACACCGAGGCTCGCCAGCTCTCGGAGGCGCGCGGAGTTCGAATGCTGCGGGCTCCCACCGTGGGCGTCCACCCGTCGTTCATCCAAATGATCCGGGAGCTGATCTGCGAGCGCATGGGCCAGTGCCCGGCGCGCGCCATCGGCCAATATGGTCCGAATCACAACGAGTGCGAGGAGGGCTGTTGTCCGGCTCCCGCGCGGCGTGCCACCTCCGCCCGCAACGATTCCTCGCCGCGCGCCATCGCCCAGCGGTGATTGGCCGAAAAAACCGGCTTTAGCAAAAAGGAAAAATAACGCAGGAGCGGCTTCTCCGCGCGGATGCGCCAGTCGTAGGTGATATTCACCGCGCCGCCATCCTGCGTGAACGTCCATATACCACGCCCTTCAAAGTCGCCCCAAGCCTCCAACGAAAACCCGTAAGGGCGCCGCGATTCCGTAATACGGAAGAACCAGTGCAGGGTGTAAGGAAGCCACCCTTTGGTGTGTAATTCGACTACGCGTCCGACCCCGCCCGGCCCGCCCGGCTCCAGTTCTTTGACCGCAAGGTAGACCGACGGCCACCAGCGCGTCAGATCGACGGCATTGCCCAGAACCTCCGCTACCTCTTCCACCGTGCTCTCGACGCGCCAATGTGTAACGAAGTGGTACTCGTTAGCGCTCATTCAATTGTTTATAGACCTCGCGCTTGGAAAGACCGCGCTGCCGCGCGACAGTTTTGAGCGCCTCCATCCGGGGGATTCCGCTCGCTATCAACTCTGCGACCGCGTCTTCGAGCGGCTCCTGATTCTGCTCGATCGCGGCAGATTTGGCGACCAGGAGCGTGATCTCGCCTTTCAAAGGCGGCCGTTCAGCCAGAGCTTGAAGAATTTCCGCCGGCGTGCCTCGCAGAAATTCCTCATGTACCTTCGTCAGTTCTCGTGCCAAGACGGTCTCGCGCCCGCCCAGTACGTCGGCGATATCCTGAAGCGCCTCCGGCGCGCGATGCGGCGCCTCGTAAAAGATCAGCGTCGCCGGCGCGCCTTTCCATCTCTCCAGAACCTTCCGGCGCTGATTTCGTTTCGGCGGAAGGAAGCCCAGATAGAGGAACGTATCTGTCGGCAGGCCGGATGCGCTGAGAGCGGCTAGAAAGGCGCCCGGCCCCGGGATGGGTGAAACGGCAATCCCGAGCCTGCGCGCCGCCGCCACCAGCCGGTATCCCGGATCGGATATCAGCGGAGTGCCGGCGTCCGAGACCAGCGCGATATTCTTGCCTCGTTGCAGTTCTTGAATCAGTTCCTCGGAACGGCTGGCTTCGTTGTGCTCGTGATAGCTGATCAGAGGCCTGGCGATAGAGTAGCGCTCCAACAGCTTTCGAGTCTGCCGGGTGTCTTCGCAGGCGATCACATCGGCCTCACGCAAAACTCGGACCGCCCGGAACGTGATGTCTTCCAGGTTGCCGATCGGCGTCGCCACAATGTAGAGAGTGCCGCTCAATTCCGCCAGCCTAACACGCCGGTGCTAGCGCCCGGTCCTCGCGCAGGATCAGTTTGTCGCGCCGGGCATTCAGTTCCGCCCGGACATGCGCGCCGGGGTTGACCTCGCCGGCCGCCACCAGGGCCGCGAGTGGATGAATCAATTCCCGCTGCAGCACCCGTTTCAACTCGCGGGCGCCGTACTCATCGCTGGTGCCGCGCTTGAGCAGAAAACGGCGAGCCGCGGCTGAAACGTCAATCTGAAAGGCTTCCACACCCAGGCGCTTATCGACGTGATCCTGTAAGTCGCAGAGCGCCAGATCCAGGATCGCCCTGAGTGCGTCGCGATTCAGCGGCTGAAAGGTCACCACCTCGTCGATACGATTGATAAATTCCGGCGGGAAACTTCTCTTCAGCGCGTTGGCTCCGATGGCTTTCAATCTGGCCGCTCTTTGTTCGTGTGGCACCAGCGACTCAAAGCCAAAATTCGGGCGCAACTGCTTGCTCATCTGGCGCGCGCCCAGGTTGCTGGTCAGGAAAACGATGGTTTTTTCGAAGTGGACTGCCGTCCCGTCGCCCAGCCGCAGCGTCCCTTTGTCCAGAATGCCCAACAGAAGCCGCGCCATGGACGGCGCCGCTTTTTCGATCTCGTCGAACAGTACGATGGACAAATCGCAGCCTTCGCTAGCCGCTGCATTCAATTTAAGCTGCGTTAGAACGGGCTGAGTTTCGCGATGGCCCAGGTATCCGGGAGGCGCGCCGATGAGTTTGGCCACCTCATGCTCCATCTGAAACTCTCCGCAATCGATGCGCAGCAGCTTCTTGGCACTGCCGTGGAGCACTTCGGCCAGCGCTTCCACGGTCCTGGTCTTTCCCGTGCCGGTGGGACCCAAAAGTAAAAATATTCCCACCGGACGGCCTTCCGGAGCCAGGCGCGAACGGTACATCTGGATGCAAGGAACGATCACATCGATCGCGGCCGGCTGTCCCAGAAGTTTGCGCGACAATAGGCACGCCACATCGTTGAACGATTTGACGGACGGCAATTCGGAATCCTGAGGATGATATCGCATAAAAAAATGAAAATAAGAAAGAAAAACGGTTCGATTCAAGTATGGCCTCTCAATTGCTTACGATCGCGATTTCCGCAGCCCATAGGCGCTGAATTCCGAGATGTTTTGTTCAGGAGTTTTGGCTTAAGAATGAATGAATTGCTTCCGCAATCCGGGGACTTGCCTTCCCATCGCCGTAAGGATTGTGAACGCGCGCAATCTCCTGATACGCTTGCTGGTCCTCGATCAGGCGTACCGCCTCGCCGACGATGGTGGCTTCGTCCGTTCCCACGAGCTTGACTGTGCCTGCCAAGACCGCTTCCGGGCGCTCCGTTTTCTCGCGCAGCACCAGGATGGGCTTGCCCAGCGACGGCCCCTCTTCCTGAATGCCGCCCGAATCGGTGATGAGCAAGTAGGCGCGATTCATAAGATCCACGAACGGCACGTAACTCATCGGCTCAACCAGCCGGACGTTTGGCTGGTGACCGAGATACCGCTGCACCGGGTCCTGCACATTGGGATTGGGGTGCACCGGGTACACGAGTTGAACGTCATCGCGGTTTGCGAGCGCCGCCAGCGCGCGGCAGATCCGCTCGAATCCGGAGCCAAAGCTCTCGCGCCGGTGCGCGGTCACAACAATGAGCTTCTTGGTGGCATCCAGTTCAGGCCGGCGACCGGGTTCCAGCCGGCCCTGTTCCAAGGCGTCGCGGACGTACAATACCGCGTCGATCCCCGTATTTCCAGTGACGCGGATGGAGCAAGGATTTACTCCCTCCCGCCGGAGGTTCTCGGCGGCTTTTTCAGTGGCGGCGAAATGGAGGGCGCCCAAGCGCGAGGTGAGGACGCGGTTCATCTCTTCGGGGAAAGGCTGCCTCAAGTCGCCGGTCCGGAGTCCGGCCTCGACGTGCGCCACGGGCACATGTAGATAAAAAGAAGCCAGCGCGCCGCAAAAGGTGGTCGTGGTATCGCCTTGCACGATCGCCATGTCAGGGCGCTCCGCCGTCAGCACGCCCTCGAGGCCCGCCAATATCCTCGACGTCGATTGGAAAAGCGTTTGCCCGGGCAGCATCAAGTCCAAATCGTAGTCTGGACGCACGTCGAATGCTTGCAGTACCTGGTCCAGCATCTGGCGGTGCTGGGCCGTTACGCAGACTCTGACTTGGAATTTGGAATGCTCTTCGCGCAGGCTGCGAATCACCGGGCAGAGCTTGATCGCCTCCGGCCGCGTTCCGAAGATCAGAAGGATCTTTCGCATGCTGGATCAAAGCCCCGGCGGCCGGGACATGGAAGGATGGTTACTTGTGCCGGTACGTGATGCGTCCCTTAGTCAAATCGTAGGGGGAAAGTTCGAGCGTAACGCGGTCGCCGGCCAACACTCGGATACGGTTGCGCCGCAACTTGCCGGCCAGATGTGCGAGCACCGTGCGGTCCTGGTCCAGTTGCACACTGAATAAGCCACTCGGAAATTTTTCTACCACCGTCCCAGTGACCTCAATACTATCTTCTTTGCTCATCAGCCTCCTTGAAGGGATTTTCTGCCATCCGTATCTTAGCAAAAGCCGTGCCGGAATCGACTGAACGGGAAACACGTCCGTTTCCTCCAGTAGGCCCAGCCCCGCTGCGGTGACTCGCACGACCGATCGGCCGTCGCTGTTTTCGGTCCTTACCAGGCCCCGATCGTTTGCGTCTTCCCAAACCGGAAGCCTCGGACAGGAAGTTCGCCACGCCTCCATCGTTTCCTCGTAGCTGCGCTCGCGCCGCGCGAGCCACTCGATCAGGTCGAGTATCAAAGCTTCGGGAGCGTCGGTTCTCACTTCTTCTTGTCGGCTTCCGTTTTGCGGGCGCCTCCGAGGATATCGGTCATGGCGTAGTTGCCTTCGTGGCAGGCGTATTCATACACCGGGCCGGGCGCGGCAACGAACGGATACTCCATGGTCCATGGCCGGGTGAAGGTGGAAGGATCGTCGATGGTGACCTTGTAAAGGATAGTGTTGGCGTTTACGCGCTGGAAGCGCTCAACGACGTGCAAGTCCGGCGATGCGCCCTCGAATAGCGTTTTCTCGTTGAAATTCGTGGTGTCCACCACCAGCGTGTCGCCCTCCCAATGCCCAATGGAATCGCCTAACCATTCCCGCACGCTGGCGGGCGGGTGCGTTCCGTTCATTCGAACCACGCGCACATCGTGCACCATTTCGACCAGGATCATAACTGCGTCTTCGGTCTGAACGATTTGATAATTGTTGTTGTAAAGCACCGGCATCATTGGCGGTCCGGAGGTGGAACCGAAACCGACCAGGCACCGCTCGGAGGCGGGCCGGTCTTTCACGCTGTCATATACCATGTAGCTGCGGATGATAGACGCCATCCGTTTTTGCGAATCTTTTGTGCGCGGCGGAACTTTGCCGTCCGGCGGATCCACGATCAGTGAGGTTCGCTTCACGCCGTCGACGCGAGCCAGTTCCGAGCCCCGATCGATAAAGAGAACGTTGTAACCGCCGGTTCCATTGGATCCCGCCGCAGCCAGCAGCGGGCTCTCGGATTTGCCATCCACATCCGCCAGCTCTTTGGCCGCCTCTTTCTCGTATTCGCGCGCCTCTGCATCCGTCAGCGTCGGCTTATTGGCAAACTTCGCGGGACGCTCCATCGGCGTTACCGTTGCGTTCGTCCAGACACCCTGCAGGTCAGGATGGCCGCTGGGCGTGCGCGGGATCGCTGAGGTCTTAGACTGTGACGTCTGAGCCCGCGTTGAAGTCTGCGCTGCTAAAGGAGCAGCGATGCATGCCGCCAGCGCGGCGCCACAAATGAGCAAGCGGCATTTCATAATTGGGTTCCTACTTCCTTTGCTGCTGCGCTTCCATCTTACGAGCGCCGCCCATGATATCCGTCATCGCATAGTTGCCTTCATGGCACGCGTACTCATAAACCGGGCCCTGCGTCGCGCGGAACGGAAATTCCATGGTCCATTGCTTGGCGTATGTCGAGGGATCGTCCAGCGTGACGCGATAGAGAATCGTCTGCGGGTCGAACCGCCGGAAACGTTCGATCACATGCAGATTTTCCGAAGCGCCGTAGAAGGCTCCTTCCGGGCGGAAATTCGTGGTGTCCACCACCAGCGTGTCACCGTCCCAGTGACCGATGGAGTCCCCCAGCAGCGTGCGCACGTTCGAAGGCCGGTGTGTTCCATTCATCCGGATCACACGGACGTCGTGAACCATCTCGACCAGGATCATGATCGTGTCTTTGGTCTGTACGAACTGGTATGTGTTGTTATAGAGCACCGGCATCATCGGCGGCCCTGCAGTAGAACCAAAGCCGAGAATGCAGCGCTCGCTGAATGGCCGTTCCTTCACGTCATCGAACTTGTTGAAGCTGGTCATCATCTTCGCGAAGCGGGCGCGCGCTTCGGCAGTGAGCGGGGGAACCTTCCCCTCGGGCGGATCGATGATGAGAGAGCTGCGCTTGACTCCGTCCACGCGAATCATTTCGCTGCCGCGATCGATAAACAGCGCGTTGTACCCGCCGGTTCCGGAAGATCCTGCGGCGCGGATGATGGGGCCGTCCGACTTGCCGTCTTCGTCTTTCAGATCCTGCGCCTGTGTCCGTTCGAAGGTCGTCGCTTCCGCATCGGTGATTTGCAGCTTGCTGAATTGGGCTGGCCGCTCCATGGGCGTGACGGTCGCGTTGGTCCAGATTCCCGACAGATCGGGATGCCCGTCCGCGGCGGCCGGAACGGTACTGCTCTTGGATCTCGATTGCTGTGCGGCCAGAGGCGCGATCGTCAATCCCGCCAGTGCCGCAAAGGATACGAGAAAACGGTAGCTCATCTCATGGCTCCTTTACTTTTGCTTCTGCTCCGATTCCATTTTGCGCGCGCCGCCCATGATATCGGTCATGGCGTAGTTGCCTTCATGGCAGGCGTACTCGTAGATGGGACCGGCAGTCGCCCTAAACGGAAATTCCATAGTCCATTGCTTGGTGTAGGTGCTGGGATCGTCGATCGTGGCGCGATACAGGATCTGGTCGGGGCCGATTCGCTGGAACCGCTCGATCACGTGCAGGTTTTCCGAAGAGCCGCGAAAACTGGTTTGGTTCGTGAAATTGGTGGTGTCCACAACCAGCGTGTCGCCCTCCCAGTGACCTATGGAATCGCCCAACAGGAGACGCACGTTTGACGGCACGTGCGTGCCGTTCATGCGGATCACGCGAACATCGTGAACCATTTCCACCAGAATCATGATCTTATCTTTGGTCTGCACGATCTGGTAGGTGTTGTTGTATAAAACCGGCATCATGGGCGGCCCGGCGGTGGAACCGAACCCGATAATGCAGCGCTCGCTCAGCGGACGTTCCTTCACATCGTCGTATTTATTGAAATTCCGCATCGCGGACGCATTTCGTTTCCGCGCCTCATCGGTGATGGGGGGTACGCGCCCGTCCGGCGGGTCGATGATTAAAGAACTTCGTTTGACCCCGTCGACTCGAATCATCTCCGTCCCGCGGTCGACGAACAGCACGTTATAGCCGCCGGTTCCGGAAGAACCTGCCGCGCGGATGATCTTGCCGTCCGACTGGCCGTCTTCCGATTGCAAATCCTGAGCCTGATCCTTCTCGTACGCGGCAGCTTCGGCGTCTGTGATGTTGAGCTTGCCGGCGAATTGAGGCGGCCTTTCCATGGGTGTAACGGTGGCATTGGTCCAGATACCTTGCAAGTCGGGGTGACCATCAGCGGCACGCGGAATCGCTTTGGTTTTCGCCGGCGAGGCGCCCTTCGCGGTTGCGTTGGGAGTTTGGGCCGGCAGAAAGGCTGCGCAGAGCAAGGCCGTGCTCAGGCAGGTGAAAATTCGAAAAGTCACGAAGGCTCCTTTAGATGGACCGATGTTTCTTATTGTATCGCGGCCA
>Ga0070738_10000907_pt1 | contig 71594 bp, 64 predicted proteins | sample Coa_R2_2_FD_66446 | JGI IMG/M metagenome (GOLD analysis project Ga0070738, IMG submission 66446) | Surface soil microbial communities from Centralia Pennsylvania, which are recovering from an underground coalmine fire - Coalmine... | ecosystem: Environmental > Terrestrial > Soil > Unclassified ...
GGTTCTTTCAGTCGAATCACGAGGGAGACCTGATCGATAAGCTTCACGAAGAACGCAAGTGGTTGGATGGCATTATTATGAATCCGGGAGCGCTCACGCATTATTCTATTGCCCTGCGAGACGCCGTCTCAGCAGTGGGAAAGCCCATGGTGGAAGTGCATCTCTCCGACCTCACAAAGCGGGAGGAATTTCGGCGGCATACCGTGTTTGAAGGCCTCGAGAACGTCCGCCGTATTATGGGACGAGGGCCACAAGGATATTTGAGTGCCTTGCGGTTGCTTGCCGATGCGGATACATCCATAGCCGAATGAAGAAGTTTTTCTCCTTCGTAAAAATCGAGCATACTTTGTTTTCGCTGCCCATGATCTATGCCGGTATGGCGATCGGGCTGCATGCGAATAAGCAGGCCGGAGTCGATCTTCCAACGTCAGAGATCGTCAAGAATCTTCTTCTAATTCTTGCCGCTGCTACCGGTGCTCGAACGGTCGGATTCTCGATGAATCGGATCATTGACCGGCATATCGACGCCAAAAACCCACGGACGGCCTCCCGCGAGCTTCCAAGCGGGAAGATGAAGCTTAGTCAGGCATATACGGTTTTAGGCGTTGCATTAGTGGTCTATTTCGCTTCGGCTGCAGCGCTTAACTCCTTATGTTTCATGCTTTCGCCAATCCCACTAATAGTGTTTGGCGGATATCCGTTTATGAAGCGGTTTACCTCGCTGGCCCATTTCGGATTGGGGGCTTCTTTGGCTCTTGGGCCATTGGGGGCCTATTTCGCAGTCCGGCCAACTACGGAGGGTGCGCTACCGGCCTTTTTGCTTGCTCTTTTTACCTGGCTTTGGGCCTCCGGTTTTGATATAATTTATTCGACGGCGGACGAAGCCTTCGATAAGAAGGAAGGTCTGTTTTCGTTACCTGCTCGCGTAGGTTCAAAGCGGGCTCTGCAATGGTCTGCATACATCCATTTTGCCTCCTTCTTCGTGCTTGTCGCGGTGTACCTCGTGGCATTCCGAGGTAGCTTGTTAGCGGGGGCGCTGCTACTCATCGCTGGAATTCTGCTGTATCTCGAGCAGAAGAAATCGACGGACATTGAGCTTGCGTTTTTTAAGATCAACGCGGTACTCGGTTTTGTGGTCTTACTTTTTGTGATCGTAGGTACTTCGCTTACATGACCGCACCAAATACGCAACCCAGAAAGCGCATCGCGGTTGGAATTACCGGCTCCAGCGGTTCGATCTATGCGATGGATTTTCTCAAGCGCTGCCCGCACGATAAATTCGTGGTGATGTCGAAGTGGGGGAAAGCGGTCATGAAGGACGAGCTGAAGCTCGATGATCCCTCTGCTGCAGTTGCACCGTATTGTAAGAAGTTGTTCGCCGATTCTGACCTCACGGCCCCGTTAGCTTCTGGCACTAACGATATTGACGCGTTTGTCATCATTCCCGCCTCGACGAGCACTATTGGCAAGATCGCTTCGGGAATTGGTGATACGCTTATTACTCGGACCGCGGCCGTGTGCCTCAAGGAGCGGCGTAAGATCATCCTTTGCGTTCGCGAAACTCCGCTTTCGACGATAACACTTAGGCAATGTGCCGATCTTTCCAGCGAAGGTGTGGTCGTAATGCCGATCTCTCCGCCACTGTATTTTGTACCTACGACGGTGGAAGAGTATGTACAAGGATTTGTCAACAGAGTTCTTCATCATGTTGGTGTTAACGTGGGAAGCGGTTGGCGCTCGGAAGAATTAGAATAATGGCATCCACGGAACGCGGATTCGACACGCTATCGCAGTTTATTGCGCGCCTCGAACGTTTGGGTGAGCTTCACCGCATCACTGCCGAGGTCGATCCCTATTTAGAAGCTCCACAGATCGCGATACGAGCACTACTCGAAGGACGTAAGGCGCTTTTGTTCGAGCGCGTCAAAGGATCGCAATTTCCACTTGCGATGAATTTGCTCGCGAGCAATCGTCGCGTCGAAATAGCACTCGGCGAAGACCCGGGCCGATTGGGTCATTCACTGGTTCACCTCGCGGAGCAGATATTTCCCCCCAGGCCACGTGTGGTATGGAATGCTGCCAAGCCACTCCTGCCACGATTAATGTCAGCACGAATTCGGCGGACAAGCCCTGAAGAACCGAGACACACCCTCGACAAGCCCGATCTGGGAGCGTTACCAATACTTCAGACATGGCCCGAAGATGCTGGTAAATTTATTACTCTTCCGCAGGTCTTTACATACGATCCTCATACTGGTAAGCGTAATCTTGGAATGTACCGGATGCAAGTATTTGGTCCTTCTGAGACCGGCATGCACTGGCAAATTCAAAAGGGAGGAGGATTCCATTACCACGAGGCCGAAGCGATGGGGAGACCATTGGAAGTTGCCGTCGCTATTGGTACCGATCCGGCATTGCTGCTATCGACCGTCGCACCGTTACCCGAAGGAATTGATGAAGTGGTATTTGCGGGATTCTTGCGTGGCCGTCCGACTGCGATGCGCAAGGGAATGTCCATCTCGATCGACGTACCGACCAATGCCGAATTTATTTTGGAAGGCGTCGTGCCTCCGCAAGAGCGGCGTCTGGAAGGGCCTTTCGGGGATCACTTCGGTCATTATTCGCATGCGGGTATGTTTCCCGTCTTTCACATACGTGCGATTACGCATCTTTCTCGAGCGGTGTTCGCGGCAACGGTTGTTGGTAAGCCGCCAATGGAGGACAAATGGCTGGGTGATGTCAACCAGTTGATCCTTGGGCCGCTCGTACGTCTAATGCACCCGGAGGTGTTCGATGTCTGGGCATTCTATGAAGCAGGCTTCCACAATTTGCTTGGTGTTCGAACAAAACAGCGTTATGGGAAAGAGGCTGTTAAAGCAACCCTCGGGGTCGTTTCGGACGGTCAGTTGTCGTTAACGAAATGTGCGATCGCTGTAAGTGAAAAGGTCGATAACCGAGATTTCCGTGCGCTCTTAAGAGCCATCCGAGATAATTTCGATCCTCACTACGATTTCACCTTGCTTACCAATACGGCGATGGATACGCTCGATTTTACGAGCTATTCGATGAACTTGGGAAGCAAGATGATTGTCGATGCCACTGAAAAGCCTGATGTTACCGCAAGCGGGGGTAAATATCCGGCACGCCAGCCAAGCCCGTTCTACGCTCGAACGGGTCAATATTCAAGCAATATCAACGACATCGACTCGCGCATTCGGGAGTCGAGAGTATTCGAAGAGACTCTGCTCGTCGTCAAAGTTGATTCGGCAATAGGAAAAATCTCAGGACAAGATTCTCAAAAAACTACCGGACGAGAGATCGTCGAGCGGTTAGTGGCGGAATCGAATCTCGAAAAACTTCCGAAAGGAATAAAGATCGTTGCTGCTGTTAGTGAAGATGTCGACCTTGCAAGCGATATGGAAGTCATCTGGGGCCTATTCACTCGCTTCGATGCTGCACGAGATGTCTGCTTCACTCGTACGACGCTCGTTGGAAGTGCACCGGTTTACGAAGGAATTATGGGCATCGACGCAACCTGGAAACCGGGATATCCAAACCCGTGTGTTATGCCAGAAGAGATCGTGAAGCGAGTGGATTCGCGGTGGAGTGAATTCGGCTTCCGATAGGACGATCGGCTCGTATTTTTGCAGTATGTGGATTCGCCTGAAGAATATTCAAGTTTACGCTTACCACGGTGCTCACGCTCACGAACGAGAGCATGGGGCTCGGTTCGAGATCGATGTCGAGTTGGAAGCCGAGCTCGATAGGGCTGTGGAAAGCGATTCCCTGGAAAATACGATCGATTATGTAAAGGTCCAGAAAGCAGTATTGGGAGTAAGTGGTGCTAAGCCATTTCACCTTATTGAGTCGCTTGCAAATGCTATTGCAGTGAAAATGCTGGACGAATTTCCGGTGCGTGAAACGATCGTACGGGTAAGGAAACCGGGCGTTTCTGCAGGTGCTGTCCTTGATACCGTAGAGGTTGAATGCCGAAAGACGAAGAGTTAAAACAACCAACGGCCAGCGAGATCGTAGCTGAATATGCTCGCACGTTCATCGGTCTGGGATCGAACCTCGAACCAAGACTCGAATACTTGCAAGCGGCTATTGCTGCGCTTAAGAATTTTGGGGAAGTGGTACGTCTTAGTTCTGTCTATGAAACCGAGCCTGTCGGCGGGATTCCGCAGCCGCCGTATCTCAATGCTGTAGTGGAATTCCAAACGCTGCTCGGTCCGATCGATCTCGGAAATCACCTGAAAGCGTTGGAACGAACGCTGGGACGTAAGGAGCGGCCACGCTGGCATGAACGGGAAATTGATCTCGATCTGCTATTTTATGAGGACCTGATCCTGGAAAGCCCGGACTTAACACTACCGCACCCTGAATTGCACCGCCGAGCCTTTGTGCTTGTTCCATTATGCGAAGTGGCGCCGGACTTCGAACATCCCGTCTTACATCGATCGATCTCCGAATTAACGAAAACTGTCAGTACTCAAGGTGTTCGCAAGACCGACCTTAAACTGTAAGGAGCGCTTATAACGTGAGCTACATTGCAATTGAGGGTCCTATCGGGGCAGGGAAGACCACGTTAGCTGAGTTGCTGGCAGAGAGACTCGGGGGCAAACTCGTCCTTGAAGAATTTGAGGAGAATCCTTTTCTCCCTCAGTTCTATCAGGACCAGCAACGTAACGCGTTTCAAACGCAGCTTTTTTTTCTGCTGTCACGATTTCGACAGCAGCTCGACCTCGAACAGCGAGACCTCTTTTACGAGAATGTGGTAAGTGATTATCTTTTTATAAAAGACCGGATCTTTGCTTCCATTACGCTAAACGATGAAGAGCTTGCTTTATACGAAGAAGTAGAGCGAAGCCTGGTCCGGCGAGTCCCGGAACCGGACGTTGTGATCTATCTGCAGGCAAGCATACCCGTGCTGATGGCAAATATTCAAAAGCGCGGAAGGCCGTACGAGGTAAACCTAAAAGAAGAATATCTTGCGGCGGTTGCCGATGCGTACAATGATTACTTTTTCCATTATCGGCAATCACGGCTCATTGTGGTCGATGCTAACCGATTGGATTATTTAACACAGCCGGAAGAGATCGATCGGTTACTGCTAGCCATCTATCGCGATCCGGCTCCGCCGGTGGAATATCTTGCTTCGCCGGTTCCGATATTCAATCCGGAAGGGGATTGACGATTTTCATTCGAAGGGTGTTCGACCAATATGGCACGCCTCTTCGAGCTGTTTCTTATCGCACTGATCGTGTATCTTGCCTTGCGGCGACTAACGCTGCCCATCCGGCGTGGTTATAACGAACGCGAGCGCGAACGACAGCAGGAACGACAAGCTTTTCGTGGGTGGACTTCGAAACGGCCAGAACAGATCGACCGTACTAATGCCAAGGATGCCGAATTTAAAGATCTCTCTTAACCGAACTTCCAGCAACGACCCGATGGCGCTTCGGCAAATCCCAAGTTGGTTTTGCCTTCTTGCGCTATTGTTACTATCTTCCTCGGTACGTGCTCAGCACATCCAGTGGGCGAACCAGGTGTTGGACGTTTCCTCGGAAAAGCAAGTACCTGGGCATCCCCATGAATACCGAGCGGAGCAGGCACTCGGTAAACCGAATAAATGTCCGGCGACCGGTGATAGCCCGTGCGCATGGCTTTCGGCGAGTGACCCGGACGTTGGTACCCATGAAGAATGGATCAAGGTCGGTTATGCTCATCCGATGAAGATCCAACAGGTCGCTATCGCTCAGAACTTCTATCCGGGTGCGATCGAAAAAGTGATATTGTTCGACGATCGTGACCATCAGCGAGATGAATTCGATTATAAACCTGCCCCGGATGGCTTGGAAGCGAAGATCAAACACGTCACCTTCTTCAAAACGCAGTATAATGTTGGCGCCGTTAAGGTCGTCTTACAGCCGGGGCTGGTGCCCGGCCTCAATGAGATCGATGCCATCGGTATCTCGGACGATATGCAGCCCATCGAGGCAGAGATCAATACTGCGCCGGACGTCAATGTAGGGCCCCGCGAAAATTTAGGGACGGCGATCAATTCCATTGCCGATGAAGTATTGCCCGTCATTTCGCCCGATGGCAAAACGCTCTATGTCGATCGAAAAACCGATCCGAAAAATCGGCCGTCCAATTTTGGGAATGACGATATCTGGTATTCGACCCAGGATGCAAAAGGAAATTGGCAGCAACTGAAGAATATTGGTCCGCCGCTTAATACGGATTACGGTTCGTTCGTCGCCAGCGTAACGCCGGATGGTAATACGCTGCTGTTAGGTGGCAGCTTTATGCCTAAAGGAGTCCGTGACTTGAACGCGATCCATTTTGGATTGTGGCTCACTCATCGTACGGCAGAGGGATGGTCCTATCCAGAAGAGGTCAATGTAAAAGACTATTACACTCGCGATAAGTTTGTCGAATTTTGCTTATCGAGTGACGGTCGTACGATCGTCCTTAGTTTGGACCGGGCCGATTCCTATGGCAGAAAAGATCTCTATGTGAGTTTTTTACAACCGGATGGTAGCTGGTCCGAGCCGAAAAATTTAGGCGGAACGGTAAACTCCGCTGCCGACGAAGCGACACCGTTTCTCGCTGCCGACGGTAAGACCCTTTACTTCGCTTCCGAGGGCTTTGCCGGTTATGGTGACATGGATATGTTCATCACTCGGCGTCTGGATTCCACGTGGCAGCGCTGGACCGAGCCACAAAATCTTGGTCCAAAGCTCAACACACCTGGTTGGGATGCCTATTATACCGTGCCGGCATCGGGTGAGTACGCTTACTTTGTAAGTACGGAAAATTCCTTAGGACTCGGTGATATCTTTCGTGTAAAACTACCGCAGGCGTTGAGGCCGGAAGCGGTCGTTCTGGTAAGCGGTAAAGTGCTCGATGCAAAGACGGGCAAGCCGGTCAATGCGGTGATCAAGTATGAAGATCTCGAGACCGGAAAGGAGATCGGTAGTGCACGCACGAGTCCGGGGACGGGTGCATACAAGATCACGCTCCCTTCTGGAGAGAACTACGGTTACCGTGCAGAAGCACCAGGCTATGTGCCGATCAGCGAGAACCTCGATCTTACGAAGGCCGAACAATATAAAGAGATCGAACGCAATCTGACACTCGTACCGATGGAGAAAGGGCAGACCATCCGCCTCAACAATATCTTTTTCGAGACAGCGAAAGCGGAGCTTCGTCCGGAGTCCTTTGCCGAACTCGACAGAGTGGTCGAGTTACTTAAGGATAAGCCGACCATGGAGATCGAGATAGCGGGGCACACCGATAACGTCGGTACGGGTGCGCTTAATAAGCAACTTTCGGAAGCGCGCGCAAAGGCCGTTGAAAGCTATCTAAAGTCGAAAGGTATCGCCGCAAAACGCATGATAACAAAAGGTTACGGCGATTCAAAACCCGTCGCTTCCAATGATACCGAAGAAGGGAAGCAGCAAAACCGGCGGGTCGAATTCACCATTTTGAAGCAATAGGGACGTTATGGGTCGCCTTCCTGTTTAACGAGCGATGCTACTTGAACTTCCTATCGCCGACGCTCCTGTAGAAGCTCCAGCGCCGCGCCAGCCACGACCAGAGTGGCTAAAGGTCAAAATACCTTCCGGAGAGACGTTCTCCAATCTTAAGCGCTTGATCGATAGTAAGAGCCTGCATACGGTCTGTGAAGAGGCTCGCTGTCCGAATATGGCGGAATGTTGGAATGCCGGCACCGCCACGTTTATGATCCTGGGCGATACTTGCACGCGTTCCTGCGGCTTTTGTGCCGTAAAAACCGGACGGCCCTCTGCTTTGGATACAGAAGAGCCGTTACATGTTGCCGAGGCCGTTCGCGCCATGCGTGTAAAGCATGCGGTCATTACCAGTGTAAATCGCGATGAATTAAAAGATGGCGGCTCGGTCATCTTCGCGGAGACTATCCGCGAAGTGCGGCGCCTGAACCCGAATACGACGATCGAAGTACTCATCCCGGACTTCAAAGGCAAAGACGATTGCCTCGATCGTATTCTGGAAGCGGGCCCGGATATCTTAAATCACAACACGGAAACGGTGCCAAGCATGTATCGCATGGTGCGGCCGCAAGCCAAATATCATTGGTCGCTCAAAGTGCTTCGCCGTGCTAAAGAAGCGGGCTTTGTCACGAAGACGGGCATTATGCTCGGCCTTGGCGAAGGACGAGAAGAATTGCTTCAGGTCATGACGGACCTTGCTGAACTCAAACTTGATATTCTAACACTCGGGCAGTATCTTCAGCCAACGAAGGACCACCTGCCAGTACATCGCTTCGTTCCACCGTCTGAATTCCAGGAGTTGCATGATATTGGAGTTCAGATGGGTATTCGCATCGTCGAGGCAGGGCCGCTGGTGAGAAGCTCGTATCACGCCGAGAAGCACGTCTAAAAACGATTGAAGATCGAGAGTAAAAAGAGGACTCTCCTGAAGGCTTCTCTCTACTAACCGTTATAGTGCTTACGCTGTACAATCTGTTTTTACCTATACTCCAACTTGGGGTCAAGGTGGCTGCACTATTTTCGAGCAAGATACGGCGAGGACTGGAGGGACGGCGAGGTCTGCTCTCGGAGATACAAAAACATTACTCCACTATTGCTTCTTCTCGGCTTCGCATTCTCGTTCACTCTGCTTCGTATGGCGAGCTCGAGCAGGCTAAGCCGATTATTACGGCATTGCGAAAGAAATACCCTTCGGCTCATATCCATTTGACGTTCTTTTCTCCGAGTGGGTACGAGAATACGAGAAAACTCGACGGGGTCGATTTTATTTCGTATTCACCGGTCGATACTCGAGGTAATGTTTCTCGCTTTCTCGACCTCGTAAAGCCCTCGATCTCATTATTTACGAGATATGATGTATGGCCCAACATGGCCAATGAGCTACACAAACGGGGGATACCGTCGGTGCTGTTTGCCGCGACCGCTGCAGAGTCGTCGCGCCGCATGTTGCCGCTTTCAAAAGCCTTGCATACAAGTGTATATAAGAACCTCAGCAAAATCCTTACAATAGGAGAACAGGACGAGCACCGCTTTAACGCAATGGGAGTCACCCCAAAACAGCTCGTTGTAGCAGGGGATACACGGTTCGATCAGGTTATTGCTCGCCAACGGGATGTCGTAGCGCAGGGAGCGCCGATCATTCCTGATCCTATTTGGGAGCAGATACAGAGCAAAGGCTCACTCGTCTTTATTATCGGTAGTTCGTGGCCGGCGGATGAAGCGATCGTAAAGGCTACGATCGCTCAGTCCGTTGAGAGAAGCGATAATATCGTTACCATTATTGTCCCGCATGAGCCTTCGGAAGAACGCCTTCGCTCACTGCTTGCTCTCTTCCCATCAAAGGCTATACGCTTATCACAAATAGGAGAGTATGCAGGGGAGCCGGTGATCATCGTCGATTCGATCGGCAAGCTCTTCGGTCTATATCGATATGCCGATGTTGCTATGATTGGTGGCGGATTTGGGCAGGGACTTCATAACGTGCTTGAGGCTGCAGTATGGGGTATTCCAGCGATCGTTGGCCCGCGTCACAAAAAATCGCAGGAGGTGCAGCTCCTTATCGACCAACTGGCGGCGTTCGAAGTTACTTCTGCCAGCGAATTTGACTTTGTCTTTTGGCAGTTGGCGAAGGACGATGATTTACGAGCGACAGCAGGGAAGAAGGAGAAAGCTTTTGTAGAAGAGAATCAGGGAGCGACGGAGCGCATCATGACAGAGATAGAGACTCTGCTTCAGGACCGTTCGTAGATAGCTTTATATTTCTTGATCGCGTTCAGTATTCCTCTCGCATAATTTGATTGTCCGGATTCGCTCTTGAGGAGTGTCTCTTCTTTGGGATTGCTAATGAACCCCGTCTCGATAAGAACGTTTGGCATTGAAGCGCCGACAAGTACGAAAAAGCCTGCCTGGGAAACACCGTTATCAGCGATCGATATTTTCTTGCCGAGTTCTTGCTGTACTAAAGCTGCAAATTTCTCACTAAACTTCACATCCTGATTGCGAGACATGGAAGTGAGGATGAAATCAACATCGGATAAGTGAGCGTATCGGGTTTTGTCCGGCTCATATTTGATAACGGCATTCTCGCGTGCCGCAACATGAATAGCAGCATCTGTTTTGCCGGGGCGGAGAATATACGTTGTGAAGCCGGTCGCTTTCGATGGCTTCTGAGGTGTTGAATTACAGTGAACGCTGATAAAAAGCTTGCCTTTTGCCTGGTTTGCGATCTCTCCTCGCCGATAAAGCTCGATGAACCGGTCATCTTTACGCGTATAAACGACTTTGACCCCCGGCATTTCTTTCTCGATCAGGTTGCCCAGCTTGCGGATAATACCGAGGGTCGCCTGCTTCTCCATATAGCCGTTCGTGCCGATGGCTCCCGCATCCTTGCCGCCGTGACCGGCGTCGAGGACGATGACGTCGAGATGGGGGCGTGCGGGACTAACCGGCGCGGCCGAAACTGTGAATATCGAAAGCCAGAGCGAAAGAGGCCCGAGTATGGTCGGGAAGATCAACGGTAATTCGTAAACTGTATTGGAAAATCAAAACTCTGTGCCTTTAGTGTGGCAATGGCCTGCTGCAGGTCATCCTTGCTTTTGCCGGTTATGCGTACGGCATCACCTTGGATCTGAGCTTGTACCTTCATTTTAAGATCCTTGACTAACTTCGTGATCTGCTTCGCCTGCTCGGACTCGAGGCCATGCTTGATCTTGATCGTCTGCCGCAAGGTCATTCCACCGGCCTCTTCAGGCTTTTGATAATCCAGGGCTTTGAGCGAGATGCCACGCTTGATCATTTTGCCGTTCACAATTTCGGTCAGCGCGCGGAGCTTCATGTCGTCCGACGTATGGAGGACGATCGTCTTTTCCTTGGGATTCCAATCGATGACGGTGTTCGACCCCTTGAAATCGTAGCGCTGCTCGACTTCCTTGCGCGCCTGGTTGATCGCGTTATCTACTTCCTGCTGGTCGACTTCCGAAACGACATCAAACGAAAATTGCTGGGCCATTCTATGCTTAAAGTTAGTGGTTTGGGTAATGACGAAGATTTAATCTCGGGCGCTACAACGCTCTGTTACATTTGCCGGGTTCATGTGTCTTATAATTAGAGCCTTGAAGGAGAGATTAATCATGCGTCGCTCGGGCCAAAACTGTCGGGGCGTTATGGCAGGCGTTTCATGTAAATGGCAGCCTCAAGTACCAAAATTGGCGCTTAAACCTCAATTTTCGGTCTTGGCACAAAAATGCGAGAAGAGTAGGTAAGCGTATGAAAACGCGACCTGGAAACTAAGGCTGGTGTCGAGCTTTCAAAGCCAGCCTCGAAGCTCCAGGACTAAATTGAAACATAGAACGAATTTATATCGAATACTCTATTCGAGCAACTCCTGAAAGGAGACTATTATGAAGCAGGTTGAAGACACAGGTTGGAGCGATGCATCATCGTCGGACGACGCGGCGGCGCTCAAAGAGCGAGCGCAGGAATTTCTGCAACGCGCCTACCGGCTTCAGATGTCTGGTCACCTCAATGAGGCCATCGAGAATTATAAAAAGTCGATCGAGGTGCTTCCGACGAGCGAAGCTCATACCTTTCTCGGCTGGGCTTTTAGCTTCCTGGGCGATTACGAATCAGCCATCGTAGAATGCCGCAAGGCGATCGAACTCGATCCGGATTTTGGTAATCCGTACAATGATATCGGGGCATACCTTATCCAGCAAGGGGAGTTCGACGAGGCGATACCATACTTAGAGCTTGCTATGAAAGCCAAACGTTATGCGACGCCACATTTCCCGCACTATAACTATGGCCGTATTCTGGAACGGCGCGGCCTGTGGTTCGAAGCGTTAGGTGAATACAAGGCCTCGCTAGACCTTGAACCGAATTATACATTAGCGAAAGATGCCTTTTATAGGCTTCAGGCGCTTCTCAATTAATCTGAATAGTATCTAAAACGCACGAGCCTCGGAGCGATGATCGCCCGAGGCTCGTTAATTTTTGTCCCGTTGTAGCAGAAGCGAGCTGCGGCCAATGACCACTGCCATTAGGACCACTGCCATGCAGCCTCGGTTTTATCCAAAGCTGCTACTTTCTACGGCTTAGCGAACGCGCTTCTTATGACGGTTCTTGCGAAGACGTTTCTTCCGCTTGTGGGTCGCCATTTTATGGCGTTTGCGCTTTTTTCCGCTTGGCATCTGGAGAAAGTATATTATGAATTTGTAAACTGTGAATTCGTGCGCCCATGAAACAGCCACGAGGCGAGAGAGTTTCCTATAGGTGGTAGTTTACCGTCACTTCATCGGGAGTCGTTCGCCCGTCTTATCAATCGCTTGAATGAGCGTATCGATTCGCAGTGCCATTTTCGGATTGGTCTTCTCCGCCACTGCTTTGGCACGCTCGAAGTACTCTTTCGACTTTGCTAAGGCCTGCGCATGGTTGGAATCGCTAACGGTCTGAGCGGTCAGAATGCCGGCATTAACGAGTGCGTTCAGATGGTCCGGCTGGTATATAAGCGCCGTATCGATCTCGGAGATCGCCAAATGTAAATTATTCGTTTGCTGGGCGATAGCGAATGCGTAATCGACCCGCGCATCGGGGTCGCGTGGCTTTGCCGCTAAATAGGTTTGGAATTCCTTTACGCTGCCGTTCCAGTCGGCAACGTCATAAAGGGCGTCGGCAAGCGAGAGGTGAAGACTGTCGTTTTGCGGATTGGCTGCAATCGCCGAGCGTAATGAATCTACGATATGCTGATAAAACATCCGCTTTTGGAGCAACATCGAGGAATCGACCTCTGAGTTGGCGGCATATTTATCGGGCTTAGCCGTCCATCGATAAATGCCATAGGTCGCGCCCAGGATCACTACAAGAATGATAACGAATGTTTTCCAGGCAAGCGGCTTTTGCGGCGGCTTATCGGTCTTTAGCCGCTCTAAAAGAATTTCTTCCGTCGAAAGCCTTCGGGCTGCAGGGGTTTGAGCCGGCTTGTCATTTTGGATGACCGACGTTTCAGCCGATTGATTGGGGTTGGCGATAAATTCCGTACCGCAAATAGGGCATTTGATCAATGCACCCGGAGTAACAGGTTCTTCGATTCGTGCGGCGCAGCTAGGGCAAAAAATGCCATGCTGAGGTTCTTGAGATTGCTGGTCCAAAATTAGAAAAGGGAGGAGAGTGTATTCTTACTTATGCGACGGCGTCGCTTTTATGCTTGCCTTTCTGCCGGTCGTCAATGATCTGTCGCAGTTCGCGCGATGCCTTGAAGGTCGGCACAAAATGTTCGTCCAGTGCCACCGCTTCGCCGGTGCGAGGATTGCGAGCCATGCGCGGCATACGCTTCTTCGTTTTGAACGTCCCAAAACCACGGATCTCGATATGATCGCCATTAGCGAGAGCATCCGTAATGGTCTTGAAAAAACCGTCGACAAGGATCTCGGTTTCGAGTTTAGTTACACCGGTTGCGTTCGCAATACGATTTACGATGTCGGCTTTGGTCATGGGTCGCGCCGATTAGGGTTCGAACAAATGGATAGCGGATTACTACGCAGCCACGAAGACACCTCCCCGTGAGCATGGCTGCTATGGAGCATCGGTTGACATAGCGGCAGGGGACGTAACATCTTCGAGTAGAGAGAGCGTTCGCCTGACACACGACTCCCATGAGAACTTTTTTGCTCGTTCTTTACCATGCGAGATGAGCTCGCTGCGAAGCACGGGATCGGTCAGTAAGCGACGCGTTGCAGCAACGATATCCTGGACATTCTCCGGATCGAAGAGAAGCCCCGCTTGGTCAACGATCTCCGGGAAAGAATGCACGTTCGCCGTCGCCACCGGGATACCGCTTGCCCATGCTTCAAAGATCGGATTTCCGAAGCTCTCGTAGATCGAGGGAAAAATAAATGCACTGGCGTGTGCATAGAGATATCGAAGATCGCGTTGGGGAAGACCACCAGTAAATACGACCAGATGATCGGTCCCAAGCTGTTTCGGGAGTGCGTGAAGCTCGTCGATGTATGATCGATCGATACCGGTACCCATTCCGGCGAGGACCAGTTTTAAAGTTGGGAAGCCATTCTTCGCTAATTCGGCATGAGCTCGTATCAACTGGTCCTGTTTTTTATAGCGCCACAATGCCGAAACATAGAGTAAATATGAGCCGCTAACAAGTCCATTGCGTTCCAGCAGAGTGCGGCCTTCGGGTGCCAGACGGTTCGTTTCGCCATTGAATAAAGAAGTATCTACGCCATGCGGTATTACATGGATCTTATCAGCATCGATCTTCGCAAACTGGATAACGTCGCGTTTAATGCTTTCACTTGGCGTTATGATAGCCTTCGCTTTGCGGGCAGAGGGCTTCATGAGCAATCGCCGCATCCAGCGGCGTGAACCTCGGATGCCATATTCCGGTCCATAAAAATGTGCGGACGACCGAATATTGACCACCGCCGGTACATCCGAACGCAGGCAAATAAAATTGCCCGGATAATACATCAGGTCGATCTTCTCACGCTTAAGATATTTCGGTAGCCGTATCTGCTCCGCTAGGACCTTATGAATAGGTGTTCGTTTGGAGTTCGGGATCGTCAGAATTTTGAGAGTTGAGCTTTCCTGGAGGTTAAGAGCCTCAGCTTCTGACTCACTGACAAAAAGCACAAACTCATGCGGAGGATTTAGGCGCACGAGTTCGGCGAGGAAATGTATGATGTAATTCTTCCCGCCCGTATCTTCGGAAAGTCTTCCGATGGCTGCGATGCCTATTCTCATACAGTGTGTGCAGTATGGGTCGTTTTCGCGCTCGCGAGTTTTGTAAGTTTGCTATACCATCCCTCAAGAGCAAGGATACTCCAGGGCTTGAGATAATGCGTGCGCCCGGCAACAAAGTCGGAATGGACACGCCTCACCGCATCTTCGCTTAAGTAGCCATCCTGAACGATTTGAAGTTGTCCATCAACTAATTGATCCAGTACTGGCCGAAGAGAGCCATCGCGCAGCCATTCTGCCATCGGCAGTTCAAATCCGGTTTTCGGCTTATCGATCAACTCTTGTGGTAGGATATCTTTGACCGCATCGATCAGCAATTGCTTCGAATCTCCCTGCAGCTTCATAGAGAGCGGAAGCTGCCAGCAGAATTCCATCAGTTCTTTATCCAACAGAGGTGCTCGTGCCTCAAGGCTTTGCGACATCGTCATCGAGTCGAGATCGCGCAATAGCATATCGGGCAAATAATGTTCAATGTCCGATCGCAGCAGTGACAGCATTGGGTCGGAGTCGATTGCACCGGTCATCGCATAAGAATTAATCTCATATCCAGTTAACGCACTGATCTCATTCCTGCTAAAAAGTAGACGCGAACTGATCGGATCGAGTATACTCCTGATCGCCGACTTGAAGGGTGAATGCGCTCCGGCACTTAAGGATTCAGCGAGCGACGTTCGAAGACTCTGTGGCAACCCATCTATCGCATTGATAAGCCACGCTCGTTTTGCAAGCCAGCGATATTTTTTATATCCCAGAAACGACTCATCACCGCCAACACCCGTGAGCACTACTTTTAACGAGCTATTTGCTTCGTGAGCGCTCCGAGCTACAAGGTAGCTATTTAGGCCATCGCCAGTAGGGGAATCTATGGCGTGAAAAAAATCTGGCAGCCAGCCAGCAACATTTTGCTCTGTTATAATTCTCTCGTGATGTCGTGTCCCAAATGCCTCTGCTCCGATCCGTGCCCAGGTGGTTTCACTTGCAATATTGGCGGAGTTAAATCCTATAGTGAAAGTCTCGATGGGATTTGTGCTTTCACGGCTTGCCAATCCTACGATCGCATTCGAATCGAGGCCGCCGGAAAGGAAAGCACCGACCGGTACATCACTGACAAGACGATCTTTGATCGATCGCTCCAGTAATCGGCGGATCTCTCTGGTTGCATCATCATACGAAATAGAAAGCGGGTTGTGTTTGGGGAGTCGATACCATCGCTCAACCGTTGGCTTTTCTCCAACTTGCAATCTCAGAATGCTGCCAGGTGCCAGCATTCTAACGCCCTCGACTATCGAGCTTTCGTGTGGTACTTCATAGTAGCGCAAATAATTAGCGACTCCTTCTTCTGAAAGCTTCGGCTCTATGAAACCACTGGCGATCAATGAGCGGAGTTCCGATGCAAAGATGAAGAGTCCACTCATCTCTGCATAGTATAGCGGCTTCTTGCCGATCGCATCGCGAGCGATGGTTAGCTCTTGGGAGCGTTCATTCCAAAGCGCGAATGTATAGAATCCGCGAAGTTCAGGAAGAATGGAAATTCCTCGTTGCTCTAGCAATGCAAGCAGCACGGCAGTGTCCGACGGCGGGACTCGGAGGTCATATTTTATTCTTAGCTCCTCATAATTATAGATCTCGCCGTTGAAGATAATGGCCGTACCATTCCCGAGCATCGGCTGATGACCTTCCGGTGTAGGATCGATAATCGCCAGGCGTCGATGAGCGAGTGCGGAGTGGTGTGTTGGATCGGTGTAAAGTCCGCCATCATCGGGACCGCGGTGCAGCATGGCGTCGCTCATCGCATTCAGCCGAGCGATGGCTTCGTTGTGTATTGGGGAGCCGTTTAAAGAAACAAGGCCGGCAATGCCGCACATGCAGTCAACAGGTATTACTCGAGGGCAAGCGTTTCCGTCACTTCCTGGATCACATCGTACCACTCGCCCGGCTTCTTCTGCCAAAAGAGTGACATAGAAGGATACCACTTCGTTCGCTCATCGCCAATGACCCAGCGCCAATCGGGGGTATAAAAGAGTAACGTCCAGACTCGTTTGCCGAGCGCACCGGCCAAATGAACGAGCGATGTATCGACAGAGATCACGAGATCGAGATTGGTAACGATCGCAGCGGTAATGGCAAAGTCCGTCAGGGAATCGCCGAGATCAATAATATCGGGATCTTCCGGTTTTCCACCTGGCTGTAAACTGAAGAACTGGAATCGGTCCTTATTTTCAGTAATGAGAGGAGAGAATGCCTCCCAGAACATCGAGCGATTGCGGTCACCAGGATGTGACGGATTGCCATACCACGCAATTCCTATCCGTTTCTTTCTTCTGTTCTCCGGAAGTGTCAGCGTTTTAAGCTTTCCTCGCCAATCTTCGATCTCACGTCCTCTGGGCCGAACGTATGGTTTTATTGCCGGCATCGATTCATAGGTAATGCCTAAAATTCTCGCCAGGCTGATCATTGGAACATGCAGATCGAACGTCGGAGGCGTTGCACCGGCGCGGATAAATTTTACATTCGGTAAACTAAAGGATGCCGTAAGCAGGCGATATAATTGGGGCTGGACCTCGACAACAATTTCACAGTCTTGCTTTGCAAGGTCGTGAATATATCTAACAAACTGGATCGTATCTCCAAGTCCTTGTTCGTGCCATACCAATATCGTTTCACCACGGAGCGTGTTACCTCTCCACAGTGGTCGACCAAAATATTTACGAGGCGGCACCCATTCTGGCGTTTTCCATCGCCACTCATATTCTTCCAGGCCTTCTTTCAATCGCCCTTGACACATCTTGAGGCAGGCCAGGTTATAGCGCACTCCTGCCGTGGAGTCGGGCGCGATCGCTATCGCTTTATTAAACGTATCTTCGGCTTCAGGGAAGCGATGCGAGAAATAAAGAGAAGCCCCCTTATTGGAAATTGTCTCGATATAATCCGGCTTTAACGCTATTGCCCGATCGAATGCGTCGCAAGCTTCTTCATATCGATAAAGTTGGTGCAGGACGAGCCCGAGATTGTTGAACGTATCCGCAGAGTTCGGATCGATCTCTGCCGCCTGGCGAAGCGGTGCTTCGGCTTCAGCGTATCGCTTTTGAACGAGCAACATGCGGCCGAGATTGTAATACGCCTCCCAATTATTTTTGTTTAGTTCGATCGCCCGTTCGAACGAAGAATGCGCTTCATCGAACCGGGCAAGCTCTGCTAACGCCAGTGCACGATTGTTCCACAGCCCAACAACATCGTTATCGATCGCAAGAGCTTTTTCGATCCACACCAGCGCCAGCGATGGGTCGCGCTGTTCGAGTGCGATGACAGACAAACGATGATAGGGAGCGATCTCGTGTGGCCACTGAGCGATAATGCTCGAATAAGAGCGCAACGCATGGTCCATTTTGCCCATGCGTTCGTAGGCCATACCGATTTCGAACAACTCCTGAGCGGTCATTTATATCCGCGAGATTAAGTATTGAGAGCTTGCTATAAAGGGGCAGCCAAATCGCTATGTAATAGCCGAAGAGCTACATCATGAACGCTGAAAAAATTTCAGACCGTTCGGAAATTTTTTCCGCCCGCTGGTCAAAATGACAGGCGCAGCCTGAAGCGATCGTTGAAATTTTGCGGCCTAAAAGGCTGGCACATAAATTAAAAGAAGTTGAGGTGATTACAGACGATCACAGACTCATCAACGGAATTTTGAAAGGAAGGATACTATGTCAATTATCAGATGGGAACCACAGCGAGAACTCGAACGGGTTGGCCGGAGCATGCGGCGCCTCTTCGAGGACTTCGATAATAATTTCCTAACTTCTTCCCCGGTTACCGGCCAACGCTCGTTTGCGCCGATGGTCGATATTAACGAAGATAAGGAGAACCTCTATTTCATTGCCGAGTTACCCGGTATGAAATCAGAGGACGTGAAGGTAACCGTCAGCGAAGGCGTCCTGACGATCCGGGGTGAAAAGAAACGGGAGACAGAACATCAGGACCGCAACTTCTATCGGATGGAGCGCTCGTATGGTCAGTTCGTTCGCCAGTTCTCGCTTCCGGAGGATGTAAAGGACGAGGACATTCAAGCGAACTTCAAGGACGGCCTTCTCGAGATCGTTGTGCCGAAAGCCGAGCCCTCTAAGCCGAAAGAACGGGAAATTACGATAGGCTCGACCAATGGCAACCAAGTGCTCACAAACGGTCATAAGACCAACGGTCAAAAAGCTACAGATGGTCAGCCGATGAATGTGAAAGTCAACGGATAACCGTTCGCCAATTGTATTGTAAAAGGGCAGGAGATCTGCCCTTTTTTATTATCCTTTGCGACTTCGCAATAATGAGAAATTTGAAACCATTTGAGGCGTAGTGTGCTTGTGTGCCGCGCATGGCACGGCTCACGCATACAATCTATCCGCTCGCAACAGGATTTCATGGTCCAATCCGTCCTGAACCGAACAAAGAGTTAGTCTCCAAGTACGGCTACGAGCACTTTACCGCATATAAAAATTCACCTGATAATTCAGACGAAACCCTGCACGAGATCGCGCAGGAAATTCGTCGTGATATTATCCGCGCGCTCGTAGAAGCGAAGAGCGGACACTCCGGTGGCCCCCTTGGCTCTGCCGACATTTTCGCCACGCTCTATTTCGGTGGCGTAATGCGGTACGATGCTAAGAATCCCTGGTCGCCGGATCGCGACCGCTTTGTGCTTTCGGCGGGACATATGTGTCCGGTGCTCTATGCTACGTTGGCGAATGCCGGCTTCTTCCCGAAGGCCGAGCTTCTGACGCTCCGAAAGTTCAACTCGCGTCTTCAGGGGCATCCGGGACGGGACATGGGGCTTCCGGGAATCGAGAGCTCTACCGGTTCACTCGGTCAGGGACTCGGAATTGCCGTAGGTATGGCGCTCTCCGATAAACGTGTCGATAAGAATGATCGCCGTGTTTATGCGCTGACCGGTGATGGTGAGATCTCCGAAGGCGAGATCTGGGAGGCTGCTCTCATTGCTGCTCACTGGGATCTCGATAATCTGACGGTTATCGTCGACCGCAATAACTGCCAGATCGATGGCCGGACGGAAGACGTGATGAAGCTGAATCCGGTTGGCGATAAATTCCGCGCGTTCAACTTTCACGTGATCGAGTGCAATGGCAATAATATCAGTGAATTACGGGCTGCATTTAAGGAAGCGCAGAGCATCAAGGGCCGCCCGACCTGCATCGTTGCAGAAACATTCATGGGTCACGGAGTGAGCTTCATGGAAGATGACTACCGCTGGCACGGCAAACCTCCGACATCCGAACAAGCCGAACAAGCACTCTCTGAATTGGTAGGATAAGATTTTAAGAAACATGGCTGTAGCAGAAGTCCTCAATCGATCGATTAGTCAAACATTGTCTACCAACGGCTCCGCACCACGCTTCGAAATGAATGGCAAAAAGGCCACTCGTTTCGGCTTTGGTGAAGGCCTTGTCGTGCTCGGTGAGAAGTACGATAACGTCGTCGTGCTCGGCGGCGATATCACTGGCTCGGTGATGACCTCCTACTTCAAGGACAAATTTCCGGAGCGCTTCTTTTCGATGGGTATTACCGAAGCGACTGCCACGCTGGTTGCTTCCGGACTCGCACTCAGCGGCATGATCCCGTTCTTTGCCACCTACGGAGCATTCGCATCCTGCCGTAATACGGACATGATCCGTATCTCACTGGCATACAACGACGCGAACGTGAAGATCGGTGGGGGACACGCCGGTATTTCGGTCGGTGAGGATGGTGCCACGCACCAGGCATTGGAAGAGATGGCGATCATTCGCGTGATGCCGAACATGACGCTCGTCGTACCGTGCGATTTCCTCGAAGCCAAGAAGGCAACTATCGCTATTGGCGAGCACTACGGTCCGTGCTACATTCGCTTTGGCCGCTCCGATGTACCCAGCTTTACCCGCGAGGACACTCCGTTCGAGATCGGTAAGGCGCAGACCTTCAAAGATGGTAACGATGTCGCGATCATCGCCTGCGGGCCGATGGTATGGGAAGCGCTCGTTGCCGCGTATGAACTCGAAGCCGAAGGCGTGAGCGCGCGTGTCATCAATATGGCCACCATTAAGCCGATCGACCGCCTTGCTATCGTACGTGCGGCGGGTGAGTGCAAAGCCATCGTCACGGCCGAAGAGCACCAGGTCACTGCCGGATTAGGCGGCGCCGTCTCCGAAGTCCTTGCCCAGGAATTGCCGACGCCGATTGAGTTTGTCGGCGTAAAAGATACGTTCGGCGGCTCCGGCAAGCCCGACGAGCTGATGAAATATTTCGGCCTTACAAGCGCCGATATAAAGTCAGCGGTTCAGAAGGTCCTCAAGCGGAAGCAGTAACACTCCAAAGTGCCGGAGGCACAAAAGGAATTAGCCCCGGTCGCAAGACCGGGGAAAGGGGTGGAGCGAAAGCGCAACCCCTGGAATGGGTTTGTTTATTTTTCCCAAAGCCCGAACGGGTGACACAATACAACACGCTCCTACGGAGCGATATATTTGTAGCCGCCGGTTAGTTGATAATTTCCTCCAAACCCCGGCTCCGTAGGAGCCCAATCGTTGTAGCCCCCGAATTTATTCGGGGTAGAAAATCGAGAAATCATCGAGCTCTGTAGGAGCAGTATATTTGTAGCCGCCGGTTTCAACCGGCGGTTAGTTGATAATTTCCTCCAAACCCTCGGCTCCGTAGGAGCCCAATAGTTGTAGCCCCCGATTTCAATCGGGGGTTGAGGAGATGATCGATTTTTTCGCGCTCCGTTAGGAGCGCAACATGATTCGAATTATCGAACAACCCGGATAATATGCCACTCCTACGGAGCGCTGTTCTCGCCAACTGCGCTACCAGCAGCAGCGGGGCAGAGGCGCCGCCGAGGGTGAGGGCGGCCCTCCGCGGGACTACTACAGACCTACTCTAAAAATTGCCCGAACTCCCGAATTTGCCGCGCGGTTTGCAAAGTGTGTTCGTTCAATAATGAGCAATCCGTGGTTGCTCATTTCACTCTTCGACCCTGAGATCGAGTTCGTCCCACGAAACTTGACACTCTCCGCCGAATACATTTTTGAGGTGCAGGATGAAGATAAAGTCTCTCGAAATAGCAAACTTCCGCTCGATAAAGGAGCTTTATCTTGAGCCTTCTGGCTTATGCGCCCTCATCGGGCCTAACGGTTCTGGTAAAACGAATATTCTCAAGGCAATTGATCTTGTTATTGGCGAGGGCTGGACTACGAAGGCGAAGGTTGCAAGAGAGCTATTCAACGACCCTGAAAAGCCGATTAAGATAGAGATCAAGTTTGACGAAGCCGTCGAATATCCGAACCCGAATGGATTTCCTGATCGGGTAACTTCTGTGGAGCTGGAGATGCGCCTTCGGCCTGAACTATCGGTAACAACTACTAGGAATGGTGGCGAGAAATTTTTCTATCAAGACCATTTCAAGAAACGGTGCCATTTTGTTTTTATTCCTTCAGACCGGCAGTTGAGCGATGAGTTGCGAGTGAGCCAGTGGACTATGCTTGGTAAGCTAATGAAAACAGTTTACGAGAGCTATGTTTCGAGTTATAACGAAGACGAGGAGCGGCTTCGGAGTGATTTTAAGCAGAAGATGGCACCAGCCAAGCAGTTTCTTGAGCAGGACTTTTCCCAGCAAAGGGGCCATGTTACGTTTCAGAAGTTCATTCTCGCTTTTAAAAAGTATTGTAAGCTAAACAGCGCCGGCTTCGCCAATGACTTTGAGCCTATACTCGACATCTATAACCTTAACTGGTTTTATAAGACACTCCAAATTACGGTCCAAGAAGAGGGTTCAGAGATCCACTTTGATAGTGAAGAGGTAGGGGCCGGCATGCAGAACCTGCTTGTTCTCTCAATATTCCAAACATATTCTGAGCTAATGGGTGGCAATGTCATACTCGGAATTGAGGAACCGGAAATATATCTTTACCCCCAAGCACAACGTTCTTTGTACAAAAATTTCATCTCAATCGCGAGCGCAGGGACTCAGCTATTTTACACCACGCATAATCCAAACTTTGTGGACGCCCTAAGGCCGGACGACATTGCCCTCATACGAAAGACTCGCGATAGCGGTACTGAAGTCCTCGAGAAGAATCCTTATTTTAACGCCGCAACCGCAGAGAAAGAGAGACATCGGATATACACGCAGTTTAATCCCGATAGGAATGAACTCTTCTTTTCTAAAAGGGTCCTCTTCGTAGAGGGGGCATCCGACAAACTTCTATTTTCAACGTTGTGTGAACAGAAGTGGGGTATCGACCTTGATTCGTGTGGATTCTCTATCATTTCGTGCGGTGGCAAGGGAGGGGTTAATTACTTCGTTGGTGTAGCAAGATTGATCGGTCTTGAAGATTTTTTTGCTGTTTGGGATGAAGACAACCCAGAAGGGTATAATCCTTCGAAAGACTTCTTGCCCGACACGTTGAAGCATGGCAAGGGTCTTCAACTTGCGGGAAACCTAGAGATCTTTCTTGGAATCACCGGAAGCGACAAGGTCAAAGCTGCCTTTGAGTGGGCAAAGGGAGTTGACGTGAATAGAATTCCGGCTGATTTTGAGCAGATCAGAAAATTTTTTAGTCCATCGCAACCTATACTAATAGAAGAAGCTGCAGATGTGTCTGATGACGATTTACCATTTTAGCAACCGATTTAGGTGTGAAGGACGAGCGTCTTCGTTCGACTCTCTTCGCGGCAAGTGGAGGCACAACCTCGAATTGCGAGATGCTCTGCATTACCCACAATCGCGCTAAAGACAATCCGTGAGAACGTTCAAATGTGCCACAGTCAAGACATAGCCAGAGAAGATGGGAGATCCTTATGAAGAAAAGAATCATATGGTTTTTTCAATTCATAGCAGCTTTAGGAATTCTGGCAATACTGGGTTGGGCCAGCTACGTTATTCTGGGTAAAGTCTGGGCGGGTTTTTCAACCCTTCCGTCTGGTGCGAAAATCGCGGCAGTCGGGGGGCTTATTACCTTAGCGTCTGTCTTGGTTACTCGATACTACGAGAGGCGTAAAGATATCGAAGCGAAGCTGCGCGAAAGGAAATTGGAAGCCTACAGTTCGTTTCTGGAAGCGTATTTCCAACAACTATTTGAAGAAGAGCGGAAGCCGGACTTTAACTTCATAGCCGAATTACGACGATTTGTAAGGGGTATAATCCTTTGGGGTAACCCCGGGGTTATTAAGGCCCTAGTGTCAGTCCGACTTCAAATTTCGACCGCTACAACGCTGAAGAGCTTAGAATTGTATGAAGCTTTACTCAAAGAAATTCGGAAAGATTTGGGCAATAGCAATTGGCAATTAAAGCAGTATGACCTTTCGCGCCTCTTTATAAACGATATAGATCAGCTGAAGGCGGAGAATACCTCATCAAATCCCTCGATCAAAGAAGTAACGCATAAATAACCTTACGATAGTGCTCCCGATCATTGAGGCGTTGCTGGCTGCCATAGGTAGCATAATTATAGGTGGAGTTGCTCCAGTCATTGAGGCCATCGCAACCGCTCTGGGAGCCCCCAGTCTTAAATCTAAGCCTAGTTCTCAAACGTATTCCGCGCGGCTGCGGCAGCTAACTTCGCTTTTGGAAAAGTCTTCCGCCGAGGTTGATAAGATCCTGCGCGAACTAGCGAGCGTTACTTCGGAACGCGCAGAGTCGATCGAGAAACTTGAAAGCGAATTAGCTAGACTGGAGAATAAGGAACAATCTATAAGAGCACATATTGCCACTCTTGAAAGAACTCCCGTGGCTGTTGCTGAACATTTTGCCGAACTCCTGGAGCCCATAGAGCGTGCGAGCCGGCGTCGAGATTTTAAGCTTTTCGTTGCCGGCGTTGTTGTAACCACCATAATCTCAATTGTGATTAAATTCTTACTTCCTTGAGCGCGTAGCTGCTAGGCTTCCGCTACACTTCGCCTGTTGTGGTTTTTATAGCCCCAACAAAGGATCATAGAAGTATAGTGGTACATACAAGGTCGCGCGTCCCGCTCGACACTTCTGTTGGCGGCAACCGGCTGTCGGGCGGGGACGTCCGACCAACGCGATTAAAACGAATCGCTAACCAGGGGCTTACGCCATCCGGCTACTAATATGCCGTGCCATCGGCACTGAATGCAAGTCGCGGAGGGACGGACGTGCAGGCAATCTCTGATCACATGTCCGGCGATGAAATATCGTATGTTTGCACCGGCGAGAAACGAGAGCTCGCCGATCTGCCCTTCGCACCTCTCATCTCGGAGAGCAGTATGAACAAGAGCTAAGGCCCCCGTTGACCTTTCAGGGGGCCTCTACGGCCGCTGGCATGGGGACTTGCCAGCGGCTTTTTTTTGCATTTGAGTGAAAATTGTAGTATGTTTGCGATGACCATATGAGTCTTTTCCGCTCACAAATTGTAACCTTGCGGATCAGGACATTTTCCCGCCGGTCTCAATATCCGGCGGTTCATATCTAACCGTCGGTCTTTCGCGAGATCGGCGGTTAATTTTTTTATTATTCTCCATCCCCATAAGCGTGTAGGTCGAAGGGATGCGCCGACCCTTCGGCAAGCTCAGGGCAGGCTCTACGCGTATCGCCATTTCCAGCCAACATATGCCCATCCGGAGTAAGTATATATTTGTAAATAATACATATAATTGGGAACTTTTTGGCCTTATTGTTTTGTTCTAATAATTGGTTGCTCGGTATGTTTGCTTGAGAAAGCTGTTGGACCGAGACAACTAAGCGGTCCCGATCCTACCTGGTAAACACGCCTCTGCCCGTACTGGCATCTAGCGATTAGACTTCGTGCGTGATCCCTGCCGTATAGAAGATAGATCGTCGCTTCAAACCTTGTTCGTTGACAATTGAGCAGGTTCCTCCGCGAGTACGCCCGGTTGAACCTAAGCGGTTAAACCTAACCCAGTATTTGCTTTTGCGAACCAAAACCCTGATTTCGCACGTTGCTTCCGGGCTGTTTTCAGCGTGCTGCTTGCAGCCGTTGCAGCCTGCGGCCTGTTCGTCTTCGCTGACGCTTTGGGCAATCCTCAACGTTCTCGTTATCTGTAATTTTTATCTGAGAAATACCGACGCATGTATAGTAATTGGCTTAAACAGTCACTCGGACTATCACTCGTACTCTGTTTTGTCCTGTTAGGGGTTCATCCGACTGCGCATGCCCAGAAGGCAAAGAGCAAAAAGAAAGAGGCTGCGACCCAGTCAAAAACCGATGCGAATTCCCCGTGGCTTATCAAGTGGGAAGGTGGCAGCGTAAGCCTTCCGGAGTTCGAAGCGGCATTTCTTCGGATGAACGGCAGGGAAGCGTATTCCACGACTCTGGACTCGCTTAAAGATTTCCTAAGCGTCTATGCCGATTATCGCCTGAAATTACAGCAGGCCAAAGAAGAGGGACTCGACCACGATCCCTCGGTGATGAAGGAGATCGCGGGATACCGGAAAATGCTCGCCGGTCCCTACATCCTCGATAAAGAGTTGACCGATCCGGCGATCAAAGCGCTGTATGCGCGGCGCCAATGGGATATGCATGCGGGTCACTTCCTCGCGGCGGTACGGGATTGGTCCAAGCCGGCAGATACAGTCCGGGCGTATCAGAAGGCGATGCGTGCGATCAGAATGCTGGATGAAGGATATCCGCTCTCCTATATCTGCATGTCACCAGCGACGCGCGCCTTGTGGTATCACGGCGATCTTAGCGTGCTGCAGCGCACGAAGCTCGATACTTCGAATATGGAGAATTGGGAAGGCTCCGACGACAAAGCCAGCGCAAAAGCCGGTGGCGATCTTGGGTTCTTCATGGCGGGCATGACGGTCAAACCGTTCGAAGATGCGGTCTTTAAGCTCGAACCGGGTGAGTATACGAAAGTACCGGTCAAGAGCCGTTACGGTTACCATGTGATCCAGCTTTTCGAGAAGGTGCCTCATATTGGCGGTGTGCATGTCAAGCACATTCTCGTATCAGTACCAAAGGTCGGCGGCGTCGATACGGCTTCGTTCTATCATCGGGCCGATAGCCTGCTGCAAGCCATACGGAATGGTGCGAGCTTCGAAGATGTGGCGCGCGAGTCGTCGGACGACAAATACACTGCGGCTCGTGGCGGCGATATGGATACGATCAATCGCGAAGATCGCCGTGCCGAGGTAACGTTCGATAAGGCGGCGTATGGCTTAAAAGATGGCGAGATCTCCGGTATCGTTCGTACGAGCTTTGGCTATCATATTATCAAACGGGTCAATAGTGTTCGCGCTAAAACATTCGACGAGTCCAAAGAGCAGTTAAAGCAATTTTACAAGCGGTATTTCTTCGAAGACGATAAAGAAGCGTATCTTGCGAAACTGAAGAAAGAGCAGAATTTGCATGTCGATTCTACCGTGCTTGGGTATTTTGTATCGCATGTGGATTCGACTCGTACCTCAGCCGATACCAATTGGGCCGCGAAATTAACGGACAAGAACCGCACGATCTTTCACATCGGTGATATCAATTGGACGGTCGCATCGCTTATCGATACCTTGAATGCTCAACCGGGTTCGCCACTCGCTCGAAACGCGTTGCGCGATCTTATCAATAAGAATATTGATGATGCTTCCATTTCCATCGAGGCCCGCAATACCGCGACCAAATATCCGGAGTTCGAGAAGATCATGGAGGACTACAAGAATGGCATCATCCTTTTCGATCTCGAGAATAAACGAGTGTGGTCGAAGGTCGTACCGGATAGCTTGAGCGAGCGTAAATATTACGAGGCGCATAAAGCAAAATACATGTGGCCGGAGCGCGTTGATATTTCGGAGATCTTTGTAACGAGTGATTCGCTGGCGAAACAGCTTTATAAGCGTGCGATCGCCGGTGAAAATTTCGATACGTTGGCGAAAAAGTATACCGAGCGTCCCGGCTTTAAGCAGAAAGCCGGACATTGGGGTCTCCTCCTGAAGGACGAAAACGAACTTGCGCGCCGGGCCTTCAACTTTATCGTCGATGAGGTGAAAGAGCCGTTTACCTTCCAGGGCGGGTTCTCGATCGTAAAATTGAACCGCCGCGATCCGATACACCAGAAGACATTCGAAGAGGCCCGACAAGAGGTCGCGAGCCAGTACCAGGACGACCGGGCCAGCCAGTTGCGGACCGAGTGGGTCGAGGAACTGCGCTCCAAGTATGGTCGAGATATTAATGAGCCGTTGATCGTTGCCGAATGGAATAAGCACCATGTCGGCGGGGAGCAGAGTTCATTGACCAAGTAATTTTCGAAGGAAAATGGAACAAACGCGGGGCATTGGTGTAAACCTCTGCCCCGTTTGGTTGTTGTAAAAATGGTTAAGATTTTTAGATGAACGGAGCGGCTCGCTTTTGACTTCTTTCCAAATATGAAACTCACCGCAGCCATATTGCTCATTAGTGCCACGTTCTTTAGCCTGCCGGCAGTTGCCCAGGTTAAAGATGGCAGTTCGGTCGATGCTGTTATTGCCGTTGTCGGAAAGCATCCGATCTTTAAGTCGTCGATCGACGCTCAGACGCAGCTATTCGCCATGCAGCGGGGCGGTAACATTCCCGCCGATACAATGATGATGCTCCGTAGGCAAATTTTGCAGACCGAGATCGATCAAAAGCTTTTGTTAGCGAAGGCAGATCAAGATTCCATTACCGTGACCGATCAGCAGGTCGACGACCAACTGGACCAGCTTATTAAGGGCTATGTTGCCCGGCTGGGAAGCGAAGCGGCCGTAGAGCGAGCGATGGGCCGCAGTATAGCCGAAATGAAGGCTTCTCCCGATCTTCGCGAGCGCACCCGTGAAAACCTGATCGTTCAGCAGGAGCGCTATAAAGTGGTGCCGCCCGTGCAGACCATCTCACGTCAGGACGTAGCTACATTTTACAATCTGTATAAAGACTCGCTTCCGGCTGTCGGACCGGAAGTCCAGTTGGCGACGATCGTTAAGATCGTAAAACCGCTGCCAGATCAGAAGGAGCGTTCGAGGGCCTTCGCGGAGTCATTACTCGATTCGTTAAAGAACGGAGCCGATTTCGCAACGCTCGCGAAGCGATACTCTCAGCATCCAACCGCATCGAGTGGGGGCGATCTGGGAGCATTCTACCCGCGCGGAACATTCCTTCCGGCATTTGAGGAAGCAGCATTCAAGCTTAAACCGGGTGAAGTTTCGCCTGTGGTTGAAACCGAGCAGGGATTTCACATCATCAAAATGCTCGACCGCCGTGGCGAAGAAGTTCATCTCGCGCAAATACTAATTAAGCCGACCGTCAATTCAATGGATGAAGCGGCCGTGCGGGATTCGCTGATGCAACTGCGCGCGCTGGCATTAAAAGGAGAGGACTTTGCCAAATTAGCAGAAGAACATTCCGACGATCCGGAAACGAGATCGCTGGGCGGCGACTTGGGCAAGATTCGATTGGAAGACCTCGCACCCGAGCAGCGCGCTGTGGTAGATTCACTGCCGGAGGGCGGAGTTTCGGAGCCAATCCATATTGGTTATTCCAATAACCGCACCGGATTTCAGATAGTGAAAGTTATTCGAAAGATACCACAGCATCAGCTCTCACTCGATCAGGATTATCATGACCTTGAAGCAGCGGCCTTGCAATGGAAACAGTCCCAGGATCTTAGCCGCTGGCTGGCCCACGCACGTTCGACAATCTATGTTAATGTGCGCGATCTTTCTGCTTACTATTAATAGCTAAAATAGCTACCAATAAGAGCGCATGGCTCCATCAAAAACTGATAGTAAATACGCGATCCGATTCACGGAGTACGATCTCGATAATGGGATGCACGTGATACTTGCTCCAAGCCATCATGTGCCGCTTATCGTAACCAATTTATGGTATCACGTCGGTTCTAAAGATGATCCCCCAGCGCGCACGGGGTTCGCACATCTTTTCGAACACATGATGTTCCAAGGCTCGAAGCATGTTGGCAAGACGGAGCATTTCAAGTATATCCAGCAAGTTGGTGGCTCTCTGAATGCTACAACAAGTGTAGACCGCACTAATTATTTTCAGACGTTACCGGCGGGTGAATTAGAACTCGCTTTGTGGCTCGAGAGCGATCGCATGCTTGCGCTCGATGTAACAGAAGAGAATTTCGAAAATCAGCGGGCCGTTGTAAAAGAAGAGCGACGCCAGCGGTATGAGAACAAGCCGTATGGGCTCGTTTGGGAGAATATCGTTCATCATCTGTTCCCGACCAGTGGATATCATTGGACGACCATCGGTTCGATGGAACATCTCGATCAGGCTACGATCGATGACGTTCGCGAATTTCATGCTGAGTATTATAAGCCGAATAATTGCTCGTTAGCACTTACTGGCAGTTTTGATGAAGCAGAAGTTCGTACACAGATCGAACGGTATTTTGGAAATATACCCATCCGCGAGGCTGTAAAGCGCCAATGGGAGCCGATCAAGCCGGTTAATGGTCAGATCAGATTGTCGTTGGAAGATAGTGCTAAGCTTCCGGCGGTCAATATTGCATTCCAAGTACCTTCGGCTTTCCAGACATCCGAATACGCATTCGACCTCTTAGGGTATGCTCTCGGGGGCGGGCGTTCGAGCCGTTTATATCGCGAGCTGGTCTATAAGCGTAAGATCGCACGCGATATTGAAGCATATAATTATGCATTGGAAAAAGGGGGCGCGTTTGTATTGGAAGCACGCGTTCAGTCCAGCAGTTCTGTAGAAGAAGTTGAAGAAGCGTTATGGAATGAGATCAAAAAGGTCCAACAGGAATTACTTTCTTCTGAGGAACTGGAAAAAGTGAAGAATCGGGCAGAAATGCGACACATCGCTTCACTGTGCGAGTTGGGACCGCGAGCCGATCGCTTACAGCGTGCCTGGACATTTACACGTGATACCAGCCGTGTAAATACCGAACTCGATCGTTATCGCTCGATCACATCAGAAGACATTCGAACCTTGGCAAACCAATACCTACAACGGGACCATTCCGTTGTAGCTCACATTCTACCCCGTACCATCTAATTTGGATTCCACGGTAGTCACTCATTCGGCGCAAAGTATCATTTCGTTCGAAGAACACTTTCTCTCGAATGGGTTACGCGTTATTCTTCATGAGGACCGCTCGGCGTCCGTGGTGTGCCTTAATATAGCGTATCACGTCGGTAGTAAGAATGAAAGCATTCAGCGACGTGGCTTTGCGCATTTGTTCGAACATCTCCTATTCGATGGCTCGAAGAATGTGCCCCGAGGAGCGTTCGATCGTTATATCACCGAAGCGGGTGGACAGGACAACGCTTATACGACGGAAGACCTAACAAACTATTACGAAGTTTTGCCATCTCACCAATTAGAGCTTGCCCTGTGGTTGGAAAGCGACCGCATGCTCGAGTTTGGAGTTTCTGATATCAGCTTGGAAACGCAGAAGCAAGTCGTGAAGGAAGAGAAGCGAGAACGATATGACAATTCTCCTTATGGTTCGGTCAGTATTCGGATGAACCGGCTTGCGTATCGCGATTTCCCTTATTGGTGGGCGGTGATCGGAGACATGGAAACGATCGATGCCGCTACACTGCAGGACGTTCGTGATTTCTTCGAGACCTTCTATGTGCCCGAAAATGCGGCATTGGTGTTAGCGGGAGATTTTAAGAAAGAGCAGGCCCTCGATCGGATAAGATATTATTTCGAATCAATTCCCAAAGGAAAGTCTCCGATCATTCATCCCATATTCGATGAAGCGGAATCCCAAGCAGAGTTGCGACAGATTGTCGACGCTGAACCGGTGCCGCTTCCAGCTGTATTTTACGGTTATCGCATCCCGGCGGAGGGTAGTCGCGATTATTTAGCGCTCGATCTTTTAACGAACATACTTTCGAGTGGCGATAGCTCGCGATTATATCAAAAGCTGGTGTATCAGCAGCAGGTCGCTTCTGAAGTTGCCGCCTATTTGGATGGACGGGAAATGCCCGGGCTGCTGTATATTCATGCGCTTCATCGCGATGAAAGCGGCACAGTGGAAGAAATGGAAAGAGCGATCGAGGAAGTGATCGACACGGTCGCTGAAAAAGGGGTGACCGAGCAGGAATTGCAAAAAGCAAAGAATAGAATGGAAGCGCGTACTATTGCCGGACGAGTGACGGTGCAGGGAAAAGCCGACCAACTTGCACATGCCGCACTTTTTTATGATAATCCGGCTCGGGTGAATACCATTTTGAACGAGTACGCGGCTATTACGACAGAAGATATTCGCACGGTGGCCAAGCGGTATCTGCGAAGACAAAATCGGTGTACGATCGTTTATTTAACGAGCACCACTCACCAGAACGAAGAAGTTTAACTCAACGGATATGAACACACACGCAACGCCACTGGACCGATCGAAAGCGCCTCAACCGGGACCGTTTCCGAAAATATCGTTTCCAAAATTCGAGCGCTCTACGCTGACCAACGGTCTCGATGTTTGGACGGTGCAGAATCACGAACAGCCGATCGTATCGTTGTCGCTTTACGTGAGGAGCGGTTCCGAATCCGATCCTCGTCATCGAGAGGGGCTTGCTTCCATTGCGGCGGACCTAATGACCAAAGGCACGACGAATCGCTCTGCAACGGCGATCGCGGAAACCATTGACTTCGTCGGCGGTTCACTGTCGGCGGCGGCATCCTGGGATGCGCTTACCGTGAATGTTACGGTGCTCACTAAGTATCTGGATGTCGCGATCGATCTTTTAAGTGATATTTTGCTGAACGCGACCTATCCTGAGGAAGAACTGGAGCGTGTTCGCATTCAACGGCTTGCCGGACTTCGTCAAGCCAAAGCAGATGCCGGATTCCTTGCGGACCTCGTATTCGCGAAGCTTGTATTTGAAGGTCATCCATACTCCCAGCAACCGTTGGGTACCGAGCGCTCGGTGCTGGCCATGACCCGTGAGGATGTTATCCACTTCGCGCAACATCATCTTACGCCTCGTAACTCTTTCCTCGTTGCTGCGGGAGATATTTACCCGGATGAACTAGTCAAGGCATTGGATAATGCGTTGCTCGGCTGGCCGGAGCGAACGCTGGAATTGGCATCGCTCAGCAATGTTGCAATTCGAGGCGGAAGGCAAGTGGGGTTGATCAATCGTGAGGGCGCTGTGCAATCGGCTCTCCGAGTCGGACATGTCGGTATTCCTCGAAATACACCGGACTTTATTCCACTTTCAGCGATCAATATGATGCTGGGCGGCTATTTCAATTCTCGCATCAATATGAATTTACGCGAGAAGCACGGCTATACGTACGGAGCTCGCAGTTATTTCGATACGCGCTTATCTGCTGGGCCGTTTCTCGTTTCGACCGAGGTGCGTACGGAAGTGACCACACGAGCTATCGAAGAGATCATTAGCGAGATAACGCGCTTTTCGGTAGAGCCCGTCAGTGAAGAAGAGTTGGCGATGGCGAAGAACTACATGATCGGCAGTTTCCCGCTTCAGATCGAGACACCTCAACAGGTTGCCGCGCGCGTGGCTATGCTCGTCCTTTATGGTCTGGAATTGGATTATTGGGACACATACCGTGAGAAACTTTCGGCACTAACGTCCGTCGGTCTCTACACGGTCGCTCATGAGTATTTGCATCCTGCCGATCTTACGATCGTTGCAAGCGGGGATGTCCCTGCGTTGGAAGCAGGCATGGGCGAATTCGGCGAAATGCGCGTATTCGATGACGAGGGAACGCTTATCGATACGCCGGTTTCTATATAATTCATTATTGTCGGCTTAGTCACGAATGGCAAATTTGGTAGGGGAAGCTGCTCCACGTTCTCAGGTCGGTACGAATGGTCGCGAACTCGAAGCGGCTTCCGAACTCGTTCGAAAATTTCAGGCGCTGAAACAGGAAGTGGGTAAGGTGATCGTTGGACAGGAAGCGATCATCGACCAACTCATGATCGCGTTGCTTGCTCGCGGTCACTGTTTGCTCGTCGGGGTACCGGGGCTTGCAAAAACGCTTCTTATTCGCACGCTGAGCGATGTACTCCATCTCTCATTCAGTCGCATTCAATTTACGCCGGACCTCATGCCGACGGACATTACCGGTACGGAGATCCTCGAGCAAAACGTCTCGACCGGCGGTAAAGAATTTCGATTCATTCGAGGTCCCGTGTTCGCTAATATTATTTTGGCGGACGAAATTAACCGCACACCACCTAAAACGCAGGCGGCGCTGCTTGAAGCAATGCAGGAGCATCGAGTTACGGCAGCCAATATGACCTATACGCTTGCCGAGCCGTTCTTCGTGCTTGCTACGCAGAATCCGATCGAACAGGAAGGTACCTATCCGCTCCCTGAGGCCCAGCTCGATCGCTTCATGTTCAATTTGTGGCTCGATTATCCCACGGAGCAGGAAGAGATCAATATCGTCCGTTCGACGACCAGTGAATATGCGGCGAAGCTTCAGAAAGTAATGGATGCAAAAGAGATCTGTGATTTTCAGGATCTCGTCCGCACAGTACCGGTGGCCGATAACGTGATCTCCTACGCCGTCAGGCTGGTGGGGAAGACGCGTCCGAAGCGGGAAGGCACTCCTGATTATGTCACTAAATATGTGAGTTACGGCGCAGGACCACGAGCTTCCCAATACTTGGTATTGGGTGCTAAGGTTCGTGCGATCTTACAGGGCCGTTACACCCCATCTATCGACGATATTAAAGCGATCGCCTTACCTGTTCTTCGCCATCGTATTATCACGAATTTCAATGCCGAAGCAGAAGGCCTATCCAGCGTTGATATCGTTGCTCGGCTTGTAAAAGAATAAGTTTGGAATGAAGCGCATTATCGCGTGCCTGTTCGCGCTTACAATTGTTGTCATCTCATCGGTTGGCGTTTCTGGTATAGCGGTTGCGCAGTCCAGATATTGGATCGAATTTCGCGATAAGGGCACTCCCCCAGAATGCTTCATTCCAGGAAGCACTGAGTTCGAATCGGCCCGTGCCTCGCTATCACAGCAATGCCTTGAGCGTCGCTCCCACGCGCAGGGTAAGCCAGAGCTCGATTGTATATCGCTAAAAGACGCGCCGGTTTTCACTCGTTACCTTGATTCGCTTCGAACGCTGGGTATTATTGGTGAGGTGCGATCGAAGTGGGCTAATGCAGTAAGTGCCTCTCTTACCAAGGCCCAATGTAAGCTGGTCGCTTCGTTATCTTTTGTAAAAGCGATCGTTCCAGTTGGTTCGGGAGTGCAGCTTTCTACTCAGCCAATACAGTGTACGCCGTTTGCGCTTCCAGCTAAACGTAATTCTTCGGTGTCGGATAGTGTATGCGGATATGACTCGATCATTTATCATTACGGCTTAGCCCAATTTCAACTCGACCGCATCAATGTTTGGCCGCTCCACGCGATGGGATTTGACGGCAGTGGCGTCCGGCTTGGCTTTCTCGATTGTGGATTTCGGTGGCGGGAAAATACAGCGTTCCAGCATCTCAAGGTGCTCAGCGAGTACGATTATATCTTTCACGATAGTGTGACCGAGAACCAGCCGGGCCAGGATTCGACCGACCAAGATGGCCATGGCACGGAAACGCTCTCCTGTGTGGCCGCTTATCTTCCCGATACCCTTATAGGGCCTGCTTTGGGTGCGACATTTATGCTCGCCAAAACAGAATGGGTCCCAACGGAGCATCATATCGAAGAAGACAACTATGCTGCCGCCCTTGAGGATATGGAAGCAAAAGGTGTCGATATTACATCGAGCTCGCTCGGATATTTCGCTTTTGATGCCCCGGATACGAGCTACACCTATCGCGACATGAATGGCCATACCACGATCGTAGCACAAGCAGTGGAGCGCGCTACGAAACTGGGCGTGCTCGTCGTCACTGCCGCCGGAAATAGCGGCCGATCGTCGGTACCCTATATTGAATCGCCGGCAGATGCGGATAGCATTTTAGCTGTCGGGGCGCTTAATGTTGATGATACGATCGCCGATTTTTCTTCACGAGGACCGACCAGCGATGGGCGAATAAAGCCGGATGTTTGCGCGCCTGGTGTTTCGGTGTGGACGCAAACGCGTGATGGTGGTTTCGCTCAGGCTAATGGTACAAGTTTCGCGACGCCTCTTACTGCTGGCGCTTGTTGCCTTATTAAACAAGCACATCCATTAGCGACCGCTCAACAGATTCGGCGAGCAATGATGATAACCGGTGCAAATGCCAATCATCCGGATACTGCGTATGGTTGGGGAAAGATCAATGCGTATGCGGCAGCACTCGAATTGGGGACGATCGTTCATATTATGCATGCATCCGTCGACTCTGAGGTCCATCTTTGTGTGGGTGCAGCGGCAAAGCGTGGTGTAAAGACAGTCGAACTCCGATATTTTGGTGATAGCGATCTTAATCCTCATACTGCTCTCTTTCATCTCGAGGCTGATTCGCTCATCTATTCCCTTACCATGCCGATCACTACGGTTGGTTCACGGTTCTTTTACCAAGTAAACGTGGTCGATAGCAATAATAAAGGGACGACCGAGCCTCCGTCACGGTGGGATACGCTGAAACTGCCTCCAAGGTCAGGAGTGAATAGATCGCAGAATATCGCGGAATTAAAGATTTCGGTTTTCCCGAATCCGTCGACAGAGCAATTTCACATACTGTCCAATAAAGCTGGCCGGTATAGCTTGACGGATCCATTGGGAAGAGAAATACTATTTGCTCCTGCGAGTGCGAATGTTGAGGCTTCTATCTCGACCGTAACACTTCCCAATGGAGCATATTACCTCAAGTTCATGGCGCTAGATGGAACGTCTGAGACGATTCCATTGCTGGTTAGCCATTAAGGCTCGATGACGTTTCTCAATCCTTTTTTCTTATTTGGTTTAGCGGCGGCCAGTTTGCCGGTACTATTCCATTTGTTCGCTCGTCGCAGATCGCGCCGAGTAGAGTTCAGCTCGCTCCGCTTTCTACAGAAGCTAGAAAAGACCTCGATGCGAGCGGTGAAATTGCGGCAGATCCTTCTCCTTATCATTCGCACACTGCTGATCGCGTGTCTGGTCCTGGCGTTTGCGCGGCCTGCTCTTAAAGGATATCTTGGCAGTTTTTTTGGCTCCTCCCATGCGAATACTTCCATGGTATTCCTTATCGATAACTCGGCGAGCATGTCCCGATCGGATGAATCCGGGGAATTACTTAAACAATCGAAAGACGGGGCTGCATCTATTGCTTCACTACTCACGGATGGCGATGATGCCACGGTTATCCCGATTGCCTCTATTGGGCGCGGAGCAACCTTTAGCCCGATGCATAAAAAAGGGGAAGTGCTTGCCGCGATAAACGATGTTCGTATCGTCGATCGTCCCGCAACCTTAGCCGATGGGTTGAGGATGGCTTCCAGCGTACTGGCATCATCGCAAAATGTCAATAAGGAAGTCTATATTTTATCGGATAATCAGGCTCGTAACCTTAGTGAAAGTGAAGAAGGAAGAGCCGTTAATGCAACCGATTCTAATCATGTCAGTAAGCTCTTTGATCCTGCGACCAAGGTATTTACAATGGCCGTGGGACATGGTGAGAAGCTGACCGGTAGGAACCTCGCGCTTGACTCTTTGCGACCGGTGACCACGATCTTTGAACCGGGGCGTCCAGTTCAGTTCGAGGCTTGGGTACGGAATACGACAAATGAATCCGCGCAAAACGCGATCATCTCACTCTTCTATAACGATGAACGTGTAGCGCAAAAGACGATCCCTGCGATCGCAGGAATGGAATCGCAGCATATTGTGATCGACGGTCCGGCTCGTGGTTCGGGTGTGATCGGTATACATGCCCAGCTTGAGCAAGATGCACTGCCATTCGATAACGATCGCTATACCGTAATCACAATACCTCTTTCACGGCGTATCGGCATCTTTATGGAGAACCCCGCCGATGCAACATTTCTTACACTTGCACTCGAGCAGACGCTTACCCAAACACAAGGTGCACTACCATTTATCATTGAAATAAAACCGGCCGATGAGCTCCGAAGTTTGCCGGCACTGGCGTCACATTACGATGCGGTGGTGCTTGGCCTTGGACCCCATACGCTCGACCCTAGTGATCTATCCGGTCTTAAAGAATATCTCTCGGGCGGACATGGTGCATCTATCTTCCTTATGCCAGGGCTGGACATCACAGCGACAAATCGTGAACTGGGAAGCCTGGGGCTGCCATGGATCGCGCAGAAGCAGGGAGCGCCTAATGAAACGACTCACTACCTCAGTTTTGCACAGTTAGAATTTTCCCATCCTTTCTTTTCTGGAATGTTCGAGCAGACTCCCTCGAACGGTAGTCTTCGAGGCATTCAATCGCCGAAAATATTCGAGTCGTACGATCTTGCAAGCGGTGTTGGAATTCCGTTGATCAAGCTCTCGAATGGCTCTCCATTTTTGGTCGAGACGAAAATAGGAAAGGGCGATGCATTGCTCTTTGCCGTTCCTCCCACAATGGCGTACAGCGATCTTCCACGTAAAAGTATCTTTTTGCCGCTTATTCGTCGCGCCGCTGCTTACACCAGTTCGGTTCGTACGACGAGTGATGAAAGCCTCAATGCTCATTATGTTACGACAGAGCCTCTCGACATTCCTTTGCCTGAATCGGTGGGAGAGCAGCCAGGATCGACCGTGCTGGTAAAAGCGCCCGATGGCAGCAGTTCGAGGGCACAGATCGTCGCAGGGGCGGATGATAAACCCCATTTACATGTTGACGAGGCTAAGGTTGCCGGAAATTATTGGGTTTACAAAGACGCCGAGGCTCAAGAACCGTTAACTGCCTTCGCCGTTAATATTCAAAGCGATGAATCAGATCTTCGGGCTGCCTCAAGCGCGGAAATGAAAAAATATTTATCTGCACGGATGAGCGGCCCGAAACCATCGATCATTTCGCTTGCGAATAATGACCGTGAACTTGCCAAAACGGTAGAGCAATCTCGTTACGGCGTAGAACTGTGGCAGTCGTTTCTTTGGGCGGCGCTCGTTTTAGCGATTTTGGAGCTAATTATCGCCCGGGAAGGGGTGCAAGCCGGAAATCTTGCAACTTCTGCTGCGGCCAGTTAAACCTTATGGGTATACCCCGAATCTAATCGGTACATCATATTCGGGGTAAACACGGTCCTACCCTTTAAGGCCTGCTTTCGGAAACGGAGCGGGCTTTCTTTTTGCAGCTATGTTGGCGTTATGTTAGTATGTCCTTTGGTGTTCCATTGTTAACATGCCGATCCTTCGAGTCTTTTTTCTAGTTGCGTTATTGCCACTATCCCTTTACGGACAATCACTTCCACTGTTGGAGCAGGCTGCACCAACTGAAGTTGGGGTACCGAGATATATTCAGCTCTTCGAAGCACGCTATAGACTACTTTTTGGCTTTGGTGGAAATGCTGGGGTAGGCGCGCTTACCCCAAGGTCGTTTATAGGTCTGGCGGAATATCAAACCAGCAGTAGTGTCCTTGGTGCAGGTTTTATTTCTAGCAGTAGTACCGGATTCGGATTTCCGCGCCGGTCGTATTCAGAGTTCGATGCTCTATACAGTATTGCTTACGACGACCTTCTCACACACTACGAACTTCCATCACAGCATTTCCATGCTTCCTTTGGAGCGGGACTGAGCTTGGCGGCTTATTCCACCGTGTGGCACCGGTTCCGAAGAGGAGCGATAGTACCCGATTCGAGCCTTGTGTTGCTGCAGCCCAATACAACAGAGATAGCTCTCGGTCTTCCGATCCAGGCGCAGGCGATCTATGAGCCGTTTCGTTACGCGGGTATTGGAGCCATTGCGTTTGCAAATTTTAGTAAGCTTCAGCCGAGTTTTGGAGGGGCGATAATATTAGAGACGCGGTATTAAAACACAAAGCGAGGTACTAAGACCTCGCTTTGTAAACTGCTTCTCTATAAAGCTTTATCACGCTCAATAAGCAAGTATGCGAATCGCTACCAGAACATGATTATCGATATCATTCTGATGTGTAGCGTCGTTCGGATCGAACACCGTTCCAGTGATACCTCCTAAGAGATGAAAGATGACCCGAGGATCTAACTGAAAGTTGAGCGTCATTGACCCGTTGGATACAAACTGCACGTTATCTCGATCGGTAAAATCGTGATCCTGGAATCGGAACATACCATTACGCGATGCACTCGAATGGACCATAAAAGCGGTGCGAAGTCCAGCTCTTACCGTATAGCCATAAATGTAGACCGAATAGGTCTGATTGCCTACTTGAAGTTGTGGATAAGAGGCAAGCACCGCAGCATCGTCAGTATTATTTTTATCCGGCTTGTGAATCTCGAACTTCACACGATCATAAGTACCGGAAGGGATTGTTGCCGTGGTAACGACGTGCGTACCAGATGAATCGAAGACGATAACGAACGGGCCTGTTTTGACCGTTGCATCATGATCGTCCTTGGTGGTGTCGTCTACATCGGAATGTAGCTTGACATCTTTGACAAAAACCAGTGCTTGCGTTACGACGAGCGAATCGAATAGGACGCCTGATGGTGTGGCTCCTTTCACGGTCGCCATACGGCTAACATCGGATGTTGTCAGTTGCGATTGCATGGTTACCGTAGTTTGCCCGTTATTGGTCGAAGTGGAGGTACTGCTGGAGCAACCCGCTGCAACAAGCAAAAGAGCGACAACAAGATAGTGCGATAAGGGAATTTGGGGATAACTCATACCAGAATTTATTAGGTGAATACAAAAGGGATGCTGGGGAAAAGCATCCACGAATCCTATGCCAAAGCTGAGCTATTTCGGTGCTGCACGATCCTCATCCGTCGAGGGAACGGCGATATTATAGGTTCCGGAGGGAATACTTCGGCCAATCAGCCAGGGATTCAACACTTTTATATCTTTATATAAATATCCCTGGGAATAAGCCCAATCGGCGATGGAGGCAATGGGACCTCGAACGGCAACATATCGAACTTGCGGCATTCGATAGGGTGTAAGTTTCGAAAGATTGAGGCCGTAGCGGTCGGCGTGAGTGATCAGTTCTTTGATCGCCGCAATTCGAAAGACATAACGCATGGTCTCATCATTGACAAAGAGATCCCAATACGATCCTGCATGCTGCCATTGAAGGGCCTGGGCGACATTATCTTCTCCCATATTATATCCAGCCGCAACCAACGTCCAGGAGGGAAGGAGCGAACGCATATACTTAAGATAGGCAACTGCCGCTCGTGTAGATTTTACAGGATCGAGTCGCTCATCAATAAGATCATCTACACGCAGTCCAAATCGCTGGGCGGTCTGTGGAATAAATTGCCAAAAGCCATTCGCGTTGGCCGGTGATTTAACGTTTGCTAAACCACTTTCTGCAATAGCAAGATATTCAAGATCGGTTGGAAGTCCGGCATCGCGAAGCATTTTTTCGATACCGGCGAAATATCGTCCCGAACGCTGCCACCAGATCACGATCTGGCTGGCGTTGTTCCAGTTGTAGTAAAATTCGCGCTCGAATCGTTCGCGGATGTCCCAGTTGTCGAGCGGCATTGGTTCGCCAAAGATGGTCAGTTCTTTCGGCAGTTCAATATCGGTGATGCCCTTGGTTGTAAGGATCGGGGTGGAGGGGACAGTGCTGTGTGTGGTTGCCAGTTGATATTGGCTGGCATTGAAACGATCGATAACGACCACGAGTACGATAAGGGCAACGGCTATCAAGAAGCCAATGCCCAGCCATTGAAATTTGCTTTTGGTGAGAGCTTCCGGCATAGTCGTTTAGTTAACAAATTACTTGCCCAGACTCTTGTAGCACTTAGTATCTGCCTTTTGTCTACCAACCGGCCGCTTTTAACTCGGCTTTTACGCGAAGCGTATTTACCAGTTCTGTTACTTCGGCGATCTTTTGCTGCTGGAGGTATTTCTCCAATCCCGCCGCCACTCTGACCCCGGCATCGGGATAGACAAAATTTGCGGTGCCGACCTGTACCATTGTTGCCCCCGCAATAAAAAACTCGATCGCATCTTCGGCGCTGACAATGCCGCCGATACCTATGATCGGAAGCGAACATGCTTTCCGCGCCTGATAGACCTGCGCTAATGCGATCGGCTTTATAGCCGGACCCGAAAGACCGCCTGTAACGGTGTTTAATCGGGGCTCGTGCGTATAGATATCGATCGACATACCGACCAATGTATTGATCAGGCTGATCGCATCGGCTCCGGCGCGCTCGCAGGCCTGCGCGAATGGAGCAACGCTCGTTACGTTGGGGGTGAGCTTAATTATTAGAAGGCGGTCCGTTGAAGCGCGGAGGAGGGTCGTAAGTTCTTCCGTACGCTCGACATTCGTGCCGAAGGAGAGACCGCCATCTTTTACATTCGGACAACTGATATTGATCTCGTATCCTGCAAGATTAGGTACAGCATTCGCCTCGATCTTTTCCAACACATCGCGGTATTCTTCCATCGAGGAAGCCGCTATATTCGCGATGATCTTTGTATCGAATTTGGCGAGGTAGGGAAGTTTCTCCTTCACAAACGTATCGACGCCGACATTCGCAAGCCCGATCGAGTTGAGCATGCCGCTGGCCGTCTCGACAATGCGTCGCGGCGAGTTACCCATCCTTGGCTTCCAACTTACCGATTTAGTAACGACGCCGCCAAGCCCCTCAATATCGCAGAACTGCTTTGCTTCCGCACCATAACCAAACGTGCCGCTCGCGACAAGCACCGGATTTTTAAACTCGACGTTGCCAAGCTTTACGTGCAGGTTTGGCTTTACCTCGCCATTTGTATTCAGAGTCGTATTCACAGTACGATCTCCTCCGCTTTGAAAGATGGACCATCGGTGCAGGCAAGTCGATAGCGCCTGCCGGTCACTGCAAAAACCGATTCTTCAGTTCTAACCGGACACCCTTGACAAATTCCTATTCCGCACGCCATTTCTGTTTCTAAACTTACTTCACAAGGAATGCTGAATTCCGCAGCGAGCGATTGAGCCGCGCGCATCATGCCCGTTGGACCGCACGCGAATATTTTCGGTGATTCCAATTTACCCGATTCAAGATACGAGCGCAGTAACATTACGTTCGAACCGTGAAAGCCCTCTGAACCATCATCGGTCGCAATGTGCACATTTGCTAAATGATCTCGTGCAATAAGGCTGCTAGTCCGCGCGCCGTAAAAGGTGTGAAGCGGTACTTCATCGAGTTCGAATTTTCGCGTGAGCAATGGCATGGAGGCTACCCCGACGCCGCCAATCAGCAGCACGGCGGTCATATAGTCGGCGGAGTCGAACATCCACGGGCGGCCTAATGGCCCCAAAACATCCAGTATTTCGCCTTCTCGTGTATTCGCGAGAATACCGGTGCCACGCCCGTGCTCCTGGATGATGATCTCTGCCTCATCGCCTTGGGTCCAATAAACGGAAAATGGTCGCCGCAGCATCGGGTCGGAAAATCCTGCTTTTGGCAGGATGTTCACGAATTGTCCTGCTATTGTATTATGAGCAACATTTGGATTCCGAAATCGGAGTGTAACCAGGCCCGGTGCGAGTATGCGGCGCTGCGTTACTACAGAAGGTACAGAAGATGATGTCATTAACGAACGTGTGAAGGGGGATCTCCCGGCTTAACGGGTGGCTGTGGTGGTGGCATGTTGCCCGGTTGGAAATGCCCGCGCACGGGCGGACGTCCCGGTTGCTGTGGAACAGCTTGGGGGCTTGCGCCCGGCTGAATATTCTGTGGTGTTGATGGTACAACACCAGGTGGTATCGTGGTCGGATCGATCGGTGGCGGTGAAGCATGCGGCAACCCTGGCGGTGTTGCATCAGCTAATCGCGGACGCAGTGCCAGTGCATACGAGGAGTATGGATATTCCTTTTGTACCCGACGATAATACGCCACAGCACTATCATACTTCGATAGTTCTTCATAGCTTTCGCCGACGGCGTAAAGCGCCCGAGGAGCAACATCTTCCTGGCTGTAACTTTCCGCTACTTGCAAGAGTGGCAGCTTTGCTTTATCTAAACCGTAGGCTCGCAATAGACCGTACGCATCGCGATAAGCAACTTCTCCCGGAGAATTCTGGTCAGTCACCATGAATAACGCTCGAGCTTGTTCTGCGTAAATGGTCTGTCCATAATGAGTCATGAGTTCATGGAGCAGCGAATCGCGCATTGGGCGGTTATTCTCATGCTGTTCGAGATTTAGCCAGGCGTAGATGGTTTGTGCGCGCAGGGCAGTCTTGGCCGTATCGATCGTCCCAAGATCCAAGTTAGCAGCAGTGCGGTATTCATTCCGTGCTTCCGAAACTTCTCCAAAGGTCTCATAGGCACGCCCGAGCTGATAATGGGCCATCGCTTTGCGGAGGTTAAGGCTATCCATAAAGCGGGAAGTATCTGCACCGGGGATCGACACATTGCGCGCCGATCGCAAACGTGTTTCGAGCTGAGCAATACGAATAGAATCTTCTTTCGTTATTTGTACCGGTTGTTGTGGTTGCCAACGGTTGCCTAATATTTCTTGCATCGCCTGCAAGTGGATCTCGGCCGATTCATTGCGGACTTGACCTCCCGCCTTCGTTCTTACCGGTTGTTCAGAAAGTTTATGCTCGGTAGAATCGATCTTGTCCAATTCGGCGCGCCACTTTGCAAAGCTGGCGAGTGAATTTGCCTGCTGCGATACATACTCATTCATCGCGGAAGAACCGAAGTCCTTGGTACCAATGAGGCTTGCGGCCATTCGTGCTGCCGAATCGTAGAGTCCCATCTCGCGGTACATTTCTGCTTGCCGAAATTTTGACCGCGATGTTATGACTGCACTCGAATTTTTGTACATGGTATCGAGCACATAATATTCGGCTCTGAGAGGGCCGTGATAGGTCGAGCGAAATTCTGGAGAACGCAGATCAGCATGTACGGCATGACGAGCCGCAAGCTCGTCCGTATAAGCTAATTCATAGCGTGCCGCCGGTTGAGAGGGGCCGTATTTCGCTTTACTAACGACGGATTTCAATTCTGCACGAGCATCATCGAACTGGTCTTGTTCGCGTAGTGCCAGGGCATGAGCAATATGCGCCTCACCGATCAGCCAATCGTCTTTCGCATTATTATAGGAAACTTCAAATGCTTGCTTCGCCGAAGTCCAATTGCCGGCAAGGAAATCGACAGCTCCTTCTTCGTAGGCCAGTCGGCCGAGTTCTTCTCCGCTTAGTCCATCCTCTGCTTTATGAAGTTCTTCGGCAATACCGGAAAGCGAATCTGGATTTTTCGCATAAATAAGTTCAGCAAAGGCGCGGTGTGCCGCTGAAAGAGCGGCTTTATCGTTTGACTCTGCGGTCATTGTCATTCCACGATTAAGCACCATTGCGGCGGTATCGAAATGTTTGTTCACAAGCGTCGCTCGTGCAAGAAATACTTCGATCTCCGCAGCGTAATGGGTCTCGGGAAATTTATATAGAAGTTCTAAGAACTTTCGCTCTGCTCCATTAAAGTCATTCTTGTAAAACTGGGCTTTACCGACAATATAGAGAGCATCCTCAATAAACTTGTTGCCTTTTTTATCGGCCAGTACTTTCGAGCCGAGAATAATAGCAGAATCAAGATGAACGTTGTTAACCTCCTTCGTTGCCGCAAGCGATTGGGAAAAGGAGGGAGTAATAGGAAGTACGCGGCCATCGCGCAGAGCTATCTGCCGCATCTTGTATTCTTCATCTAACCAGCGATGGTTTAGCACCGCGATCGCTCCATTGGAATTGGGCGGCGTTATCGCCTTCTGCGAATACTCATACGCTTCCAGATGCGTGCGGGCAAGATAGATGGTATTGAAATACGTGGATACATTGTGCCACCATGCGCAACCCGATACAACGGTAAGCACTGTGGCGAACCACCATAGTTGAACGGAAGTCTTTTTGATCTTCATAGAACGTGAGGAGCGTAGCACATAACGAACGGGAGGCTGAGCAGGCGATGGAAGAGGCTCCGGTTGATACATGCTGTCGCGATTAACGCCCTCAAAAATCACTTCGTTCAAAGCGAACCAGTCACTATTAATGCCCTAATCTGCTTCTATGTCTTAATCTGCTTCAGAAACATCTGTAGCGGGATCTTTGACCCATAGGCCATCGCCGACGAGAAGTGTTATCTTTTCTTCATTGAGACGTTCATGGGCCGAAACGATCGCCTGTTCCAGGTCGAGCATATCACATTGAATAGATACCGGCTCACCTTTTACCTCACACGGACCAAAAGCCTGCACATTCTGCCCGGTACTGCGCTTGGCGAGCAAGCTAAAACGCTCGCCATTCGCCTCGGTCTCTAATTGCAGGGTCGTATCGACCACGTTAAACTGCGTTTTAAACGCTTCGATGGTCGCCAGAAAACTCTTTTTATGAAAGGTGATCTCCGTCATAAGGCTAATTCTGCTGATTTTGGCAAATCAACACGCGTGTTGAAGAATCAATCCAAAGATAATATACCGGTAACCGAAAAAAAGGTGCGGCCCGTGTTGTCTTTATTGCAGGACCCTATGTGTCCTTAAAAACAGGAATCGCAAGTATATTATGCAACAGGCTTATTATAGTTATGGAGAGGCGGTCAATCGAGCGGCGAGTAACGTGCTTAACGATCGTACAGTGGCCCGGCAACGTCAGATAGAGGAATTGGAAGAGCTGTTATACAGCCTTGGTAATTCGATCCCCGAATCATGGGAGACGCAAACACGAACGTTACTTACGGGACGCGAGCGCTCGATCGACCGCCTCGTTCGTGTTCTTACGATGGAGATGCATCTCGATCCGAAGCACCCGCGTTACAGCGTGCTGAGTTCTGTTCTCTTGCTTGCCTTCACGATCAAGCAGGCGGCCGCTCAGGTCTGCTAAGCTTTCTGAGCAGCTTTCTTTCTCAAGAGGACCGGCTGTCGGAGAATGGTCCTTAGATTCGCTGGTTTGGTTCGGCGCGGATCTCCCATATAGATCTCATGGTGTTTGCCAGTCAGTTCATATCCATGATCGGTCGCAAAGTGATGTAACTTCTCGATCGTCGTTCCCTCCGTAGCATAAGGGCCCACATGCATGATCTGTACTGCTGCGCCTTCCTTCAGGGGTGCAAGGCGTACGGATTCAATAGGAGCTTCGACCCCTTTATCGAGGGCCTGTTCTACTGCCAAGTTAAGGTCTCGTTGCGTTATGAAGCTTGGTTGTGCGATCATCAGTGTCCATTTCCAGGCTGATCGATCGCCATTCGGCATAAACGCGTTCATATCGTCGGCCCACCATTGCCCTTCAAGCGGGGTGATCTTATAATCCGAGGGTTCTCCTCGTTTCTTACGTCCGAATTTGATGCCATAGGCGAGAGAATACAGCGCCTGAACGGCAGCCTGGAATTCAGGAGAATTATTCGGATCGCCGGTACCGTCGATCATAAGATATTTTATTGATGGAATCCGTAACAGCTTCGGTTCTTTGGGTGAAGCTTTAAAAAACTCTTTAAGCTGATCGTCGTTGAGTGCCATAGGTCAAGAGAAATCGGTGAATAGCCCCGGTCGTACAATTATATGGCCATGCAAGACAATTGCCTAAAATGCCTTAGATTAAGGCATCAAGATGCGTAAGATTTATCTGAGAATTTTGAGAGGAGAAGAAATTTTTACGTTATTCTAATCACTGCCTATAAGGGCAAAGAGCGAACACAAGAAGGTCCCTAAAAGCGCAATAGCTCGAACGGCATTCCATGCCGAGAAACGCTTTAAAATGGAATAGATACTTTCTTCCGAAAGAGAACTGTTTTTTAGTTTTAGTCCGTTGGGCGCTGCATTCGCAGTAGCAATAATATGAAGGAGTGCGAAAAAGGCTGCTGCAAGCAAGAGGAGGGAGGCGACTCCTCGTACGAAAGCCATCATTGTGCTGGCAATTGTTAGGAGTGGACCTCCAAGTCCAAAAACGGGGTACCAAAATCGTCCCGGTCCAAGATCCGTTGCTCGGAAGTAATTGGCGAAGGCGTGCACACCGATCTTTCTTCGGGCGGGAAGCCCAATGACCGCTTTATCCAGTGCCGCTCCGGCTATGAGAGCGTTTAGGATGGTGGCAATGGTGAGAAGTGTTTGCATTCCTTTGTCCAAAAGCAATATAAATGCCTTCAGCTGAACGTTAGGTACTTATTTGTGACCTTTTTTTCCTGTTACCAATGGCGACATCGCGGTTCTTCCTGATGTTCAGTACTGCGAGTTGCCAAAAGACCTGCAAGTGTTGAACGTGGATAAAAATAGTCTCTTACGAAACGAAGAATATCAATTGAACGCAGAAGGTACGGTTGCTTCAACGTTTGTACCCCCGGCCGGAAGACATTACTTTGAAGGTGCTTTATACGTGAATGGGGCCAAGCGCTGGCTGGATGTTACGCTATCTTTAATACTTATCGTGATGTTGCTCCCCGTCTTCCTGATCGTTGCAATCGCTGTCGCGATCACGAGCCGCGGTAAAGTGCTGCTGGCCCAGCCGCGAGTCGGGTGGAAAGGAGAGGTGTTCGGATGCTATAAATTCCGAACGATGTATTCTCATATTCACGATGAGAATCTGATTGAACAAGCTACCGTACTGGCGCAGCAAGGCATTCTTTTGAAATTGGAGGAAGACCCCCGTATCACACCGGTCGGAAAATTTTTGCGCCGGTCATCACTGGATGAGTTACCTCAATTATTTAATGTATTAAAAGGCGATATGAGCCTTATCGGGCCTCGACCACTCGTACAACTGATGGCCAATCCGTACCCGGTCGAGGTGCAGATTCGTGGCGTTATCCGTCCAGGTATTACGGGATTGTGGCAGACTCGATCACGGGACGACGGTACGTCGATCTATCTCATGATGCCACATGATGTCGAGTATATCCAAACAGTCTCGCTCAAGAACGACCTTAAAATATTGGCAGCGACGATTCCTGCTGTACTGTTAGCGAAAGGAGCAAAGTAGCAGAATGCTGTAATAAATCGGTCACATAAATTTCTTTTATAACCTGGTCTTAAAAATCACTCTCGTATCACACACCCTTGGGTTGTGCGCCAGCCCATACGTGTGGAGTATGCCTTCACGTTTATTGTATGACTCGTGTAAATCCTCATCTCATTCTCGGTGCCGGGGTCGCCGGACTCAGTGCAGCATTTCATTTGCGTGAACCTTATCGGATATTCGAAGCCACCGATGAATATGGAGGAGTGGCAGGTTCCCTCAAGATCGGCGGTTTTCTCTTCGATCATGCGATCCACGTTCTGTACACACGCGATCCCTATGCAGAAAAGCTAATTCGGTATCTTTTACACGATAATTTTCAAAAGCACACCCGCAGTTCATGGGTCTATTCGTGTGGCCGCTATATTCAATATCCCTATCAAGCTCACATGTATGGTCTTCCGGACGCGGTTATTAAGGATAACTTGGAGGGACTAGCTGTAGCTATAGAAGGAAAGAACAAAGTCCCGCCGGCAAATTTCGAAGAATGGATCGTTTCTACATTCGGACCTGGAATTGCGCGGAATTTTATGATCCCATTCAATGAAAAAGTATGGGCTTCCGATCTGCGAACCATGGGCTTCGATTGGATCGCCGATCGTGTGACCGTGCCAGATTTTAATGACGTGCTCGAAGGGTCTCGTACACCGTCTACAACTCAGTACGGGCCGAACGCAGAGTTCTGGTATCCTCGCAGCGGTGGTATGAGCGCGCTTACAACAGCACTTGCAAAACAAGTAAGACCGGTTGAGACAGGAATGCGCTGTGTCATGATCGATCTAAAACATCGCCAGGCATATTTCGAAAAGGGGGAATGCTATGGGTATTCAACATTGATCAGTACGTTGCCATTGCCTCGCCTCATAAGCCTTCTCGGGGAAGGCGTCCCGGACGAAATACGGGATCGAGCGGCTGCACTGCGTTCTAATCGCGTTATCACTGTCAATATTGGGGTTGCCCGGCCAAACATATCGAATATGCATTGGGTCTATCTTCCGGATCGTGATGTAGAATTTCATCGAATCAGCTTCCCGACCAATTTTTCAGATTCGGTTGCACCACCCAATACCAGTTCCATTTTAGTCGAATACTCTGAATCCGATACTCGAACAATTTCTCGAAAAGATCTTATCGAACGAACGATCGCCACACTTATAAAACTCAATATTTTAGAGCCGGAAGATCTAGTTCTGTGCAGTAACAGCTTTGTGATCGATCCGGCATACGTCATTCCAAATCTCGATCATAAAGAAGCGGTAAAAGAGATCCTTTCCTGGCTTCGATCAGTCGGCATCTATTCCTGCGGTCGCTTTGGAACTTGGGAATACCTTAATATGGACCACTCACTGCTCAGCGGCAAAGAAGCTGCCGAAATGGCGACACATGCTAACGCTGTGGCAGTTGAATTTTAATGCTTTCAATGTATGAGTAGCAGCAAGATTATCATGGACTCAACTATATTGCACACCCAAGCATCAACCGAGAGTACCATGTTTGAAGGTACTTCTTACATCAACGGATTAAAACGATGGATCGATGTTGTATTATCAAGCTTCCTTATAATCTTATTTCTGCCACTCATCGTCGTCATATCTCTTGCTATTGCGCTTACGAGTCGCGGACCAATCATATTGGTCCAGCCACGAGTGGGATGGGGTGGCGGACTTTTCAGGTGTTATAAATTTCGAACGATGTATTCAGCAAAGCGAAACGAGGAAATCGAGAAGGAGGCGCGCCGTTTGGCAGCGCAGGGTATTCTCTATAAACCGGAGCGCGATCCACGCATTACCCCAGTAGGGCATTGGTTACGACGAGCATCTTTAGATGAGCTTCCTCAACTGTTTAACGTTCTCAAAGGTGATATGAGTATGGTTGGACCCCGGCCCCTCGTGGAGTTGATGCTACAGCATCATATAGCCGAGCGGCAATTGCGCTCTGTACTTCGTCCCGGTATTACGGGGTTATGGCAAGTACGTGCGAGGCAGCATTCTACCTCTGTTCTTCAAATGATGCCACATGATGTCGAGTATATCCAAACGGTCTCGCTCAAGAATGACCTGAAGATCCTTGCCTCGACTATCCCGGCGGTTCTTCTGGCCAAAGGTGCAAAGTAGCGGCTCGTCCCGCTTGAGCCTCTAAAAAGGCATTTCAGCAAATTCCGCCGTTTGTAATTCCAAGAGTCAACCGGTGTCTATTCTCTAAAGTAGCGCGGAGAGTGCATAGCTCTGCTGCGCCTTTTCTGCCTTACCTAAACAGGAGAATCGTGTATGAAATTAAAACTCGTATCAAGTCCTTTTGCCCTATTAATTGGTGCGATTGGAATACTGGCGGCCGGTTGCAAAAGCGATAGTACCAGCAGTACTGATCCACCGAACTCATCGTATCAGGAGACGGTCCTTGTCTCGGACACCGCTGGATTTGGTGCTTCCCGGATCGATCCGAATTTGTTGAATGCCTGGGGGCTTGCACTCAATCCAGATGGCAGCTTTTGGATCGCCACAAACCATAGTAGTATGGCCGTTAACTACGATCGTATGGGAATGCAAGGGAATGCACCGATCATCATTCCGGCGCGTGACTCTAACGCCGGTGGTGCGCCCAGCGGGGCCGTTTATAATACGACGAATGACTTCAATGGAGCCAAAGTATTATTCTCGACAGAAGATGGAATTATCGCAGCATGGAATTCGGGTGGAAGTGCCCGGCAAATGGCAAAAAGTGCTTCCGAGGATGCGGTTTATAAAGGCATTGCGATCGCAAATGATGGAGGACAAAATTTTATCTATGTGACGAACTTCAAGCAATCGAAGATTGACGTCTATGATAAGAATTTCAATCCGATATCTGGAAAGATGTTTATGGATCCAACGACTAACCCAGCTATACCCGCAGATTATGGTCCGTTTGGGATCCAGAATATTGGCGGTAAGCTATATGTAACCTACGCTGAGCATAAAGCACCCGATAACCAGGATGATCAAGCAGGACCTGGCCACGGATTCGTCGATGTATTCAATCCGGATGGTTCATTCGTAAAGCGATTGGCTTCTCAAGGTACGCTTAATTCTCCGTGGGGTATTGCGATGGCGGGTAATGGCTTTGGTAAATTCGCCAATGATATTATCATTGGCAATTTTGGTGATGGCGCGATCAATGCCTTCGATCAAAATGGAAATTTTATGGGACAGATCAGTGACAAGAATGGTACTGTCATCAAGACGGATGGCTTATGGGGCATCTCCTTTAATCCTAACGCGGGCGACCCGAACCTCCTATACTTTACCGCGGGACCGAATGAAGAAAATCACGGGACTTTCGGATATATTCAATTGAAGTAATTATGGGGCCTGGATAAAAAATGGGCCTGGAAAAAAGCCGAAGGATATTACCTTCGGCTTTTTATATTCTTACTATCGGTTAAATTACGTCCCTCCGTTAGATCACGTCCGGAGCAAGATCGGGCACCGGGCCTTCGTTATTTATCGGCTGTTGTTCACTGGTTGGCCATGGTACTTCTTCAGCTTTCTGAGCGATCATTCGATCGATATAGTACATCATTACGGTCATAACAACCATGAGTCCAATCACGACATACCCGAGCAGATCATAGTGTTCGATCTTGCCGTCCGGTGCTGATACAACGATGAGTCCTGCAATGACCGATGCAACACCACCAGATATTTGCATGACCGCGGAATTGATGCTCATAAACGAGCCGCGATCTTCGGGCGCAGGGATCGCCGTCATGATCGTAGATGCGGGGATCATGCGTGCCGTGAGAGCCACGAACAGCACGATACTAACGACGCAGGCAAGCCAGAACGGAGTAATGCCCATGTTAGTGTATATTACCAAGATGATCATCGACGCGATCGTGCCAATGGTGAACATTTTGAATTTGCCGATCTTGTCGCTGAACTTTCCAGCCAGTGGCCCGGCAACAACCGAGAAAATACCGGTAACAAGATAAAGCGTCGGTAACTGCTCCATGGTAAGACCGATATTGTGTATACCGAAAGCGCTACCAAATGGCATCAACATGAAACCACCGACGGCGGCCAACGACATGGTGGCAAAGCCAAACAAATATTGTGGCTTCGATACAGTGGCGACAAGATGGTGCAGTGGGTGTCTGTCGATCTTGTATTTCAGATGCTCATCCACCGGCTTCATGTATATAAGCATAATAATGCCGGCAGCGAGCCCGAGGCCCGCGATCATCCAAAAGCAGGAATGCCAGCCATAAGAATTCGCGAGCATAAGACCGATCGGAATCCCAAGCACCTGGCTTGCTGAGAACGACATCTGTACAAAACCCATAACGCGTCCTCGGACCTGCATGGCAAAAAGATCGGTGATAATAGCAAATCCGATCGAGCCGATGACGCCGCCGAAGATGCCAGTTACGACACGAGCAACGAGCAGGAACTCGAAAGTAGGCGCAATAGCACAAAGGGTGGTGCCAAGCAAAAATCCGCCGTAGAAGAACATCAACAGTTTTTTGCGGTCGAATTTGTCAGCAAATCCAGCCGCGAGCAGACCAGATGCTCCAGCACTAAAGGCGTAGGCCGAGACGGCAAGGCTAAATTTGCTCGGTGAAATGGAAAGTGTCTTCATCAGGATCACACCTAACGGCGAGATCACCATAAAATCCAGTATCACCGAGAACTGCAGAAATGCGAGGATCGCGATAATAAATATCTGATAACCGGTAAAGAGCTTTTGTTTTGGAGACGACATAGACGGCACAAGCAAAATATAGACGGACGTATATCAAAATTCATGACGAAGCGTTCCAATTATTATTGTACAGCGAACGTCCCGTTGCCTATTTTACAATAATTTGAACGAGAAACAGGAAAAGGAGGTGATTAAAAGCGATAGATCACTCATTTTTCCGCTCTTCAAATGCAGAACGAGTGATCTGATAAACAAAATGTGGGCGTCCATTTTCATCGTTGGTGGACTTAATCTGAACACCACTGATCTTTTCCATCGCGCCCTGCGACCGAATATTCCCTACACCTACAAAGAATACAACGGAGTCAACAAACTGAAATGCGTGCTCGAGCATCAACCGCTTCATTTCGCCGTTGTATTTACCACCCCAATAGGAGCGAGCAAGAAACGACCAGCCAATTTCGATTTGACTTTCCGCCTCATTATAATAAGCAAAGCGCGATGAACCAATAGCCTCTCCGCTCTTTGTATCGCGGACGAGGAATGCTCCGCAGCTTTCCATCGCTTGCCGAAAGAACTCACGAAATACTTCTTCTTTGTAGCGGTCCGAGCTTGGGTGCTGCTCCCAGATCAGCGGGTCGCATGCAACAGCATATAGTGCTTCAAAATCCTCTTTTTGAGAGGATGAAGCTCGACCAGATTTCCTTTGAGTGTTGGTTGAAGAATAAAGGACATTTAAAAATGTCACCGTGATAGCACTAGCGACAACACATCGGTGTGGTTATTCATCCGTACCACGCACTTATATACGCCTGTAGCGCATGCTTTAGCTTGCGCATCCCAGATGAAGCTATGCTAGCATCCAACGCAGCAACGCGGTAATGTAGAACAGCCTTCCGAGGCTGTCGCAGGACTTTTAGCCCGACGTGCTAAAAGCACGCAGACAGGCTGAAAGCCTGTTCTACACATACCGCTTATCGTTGTAACATTATTGGTAGGTTCTCAACGTGACCCTTCATCCGTACCACGCACTCGTACACACCAGTAGCACAGACATTCTTGTCTGCGACCCACGTGAAGCTATGCTCGCCAGCATCCAGCTCACCGGAGAAAAGATGCGTGACTTCGTGGCCGAGAAGATTTATGATGGAGATGTCGGCGTGACCGATTGCAGTCGCCGTGAAGAAGATTTTATCGCCTGCGCTTGAAGAGACCAATAATACGTTTTACATCTACACCTAATCCTCCGAAATTTGGTTGAAGAATTAAAGCGTCAACGAGAGCCCCCTCTTTACCTTTTTTCAATTCTTTAGCCACTTCGAAATCTTGAATGCCTTTTTTGTCTGCGATGTCTTTGAATAATTTTTCAATCAGGGAAACCACCTCCAAAGAGTTCTTACATGTCTTTTTCAGCGGAATTAACAAGAGTTCGTCCGATGACGGAGTGAACTCGCCGTCCATCATCTTGAAATGCTGTGGATGAATGGTCGTAATCAAAATTGCAGGATGTATTTCCTCTGAAGGTTGGCCGTTAACATGGTGCCAAGATAACACCTCATCGGCAAAATGAGACCCGACAATTCCTCGTATCACCACGGCCTTACGACGCGACGCAAGGTCAGACATCTTGTCGAAATTCTTATATACGGCTTCTGCTAATGGTTCATGCCAACCATAGTCTAGAAGATAGACGTAGTACGCTCGTTTTGCTTCCAGTGGAAGCTCGCCAAGAGAGTGAACCATTAAGCCCATAGAAATAAAATAATTATGTTTAGCTTAATAACCAAGTGTATAAAGCCAAAAGCAGCGCTCGGCCGGAAAGTGCCGCCCGCCAAACCCACGCTCAGCCAGCTCACCCGAAAAGATGAGCGACTTCCGAGTCCGAACTAGCCCTCCAATAACATATCATGTGGCAATGATTGAAGAAAGAATTGAGTTTTATTTTGTATGAGTCAAATCCCAATCCCTGTCATTGCTGTGACTGCCAAAGCACTGGCTGATTATTACACCCACACTGGATTAGAGACCCTCGCACAACGATTAGACCTATTCGTTTCGGGTATGTTCTCCAATAAGGTTGAAAAGGCAAAAGCCTATTTGTTCGAATGCAATAATCGTCTTAATCCTCTTGGCGAGTATCAAAAATTGATAGAAGAGTTAATGGATACGCCCGACTCCGACAGGGATTTTCGCAAACAGCGTTCTGATATTGAAGCAATTCTAAATCAGTATGGGCTTTCCTATTCATCAGTGGCAGATGAAATACAACAATCAAGCGGCTCGATAGTAGCAGGGGAATCGATAAGTGCTGGTGGATCCATTAGCGCGGCTGGATCCGTAACAGCAGGAATAAAGAATAGACGTCAGTTCACGCAACTGACTGATCAAAAAAAATCTTCCACCGAGAAGTCATTAGCCCAAGTCTTTATAAATCATGCAAGTGAGGATGCCATGCTAATTGAAGCATTTGGACGCGACTTGCTTCCTGCGCTTGGTCTTAATCTTCACTCTGATGTTTTTTGTACTTCTCTAAATGGTCTGGGAATACCGCACGGTGAGAATTGGCGTGATGATATTCGGAAGCACATGACTGCCTGCAAAGTTGTGATACCCGTAATTTCTCAGGCGTACAAAAAGAGTGAGGTGTGCCTCAATGAACTCGGTGCAGCGTGGATGGTCAACAAGCCAATGTTACCGCTGATTGTTCCTCCGTTACAAAAGGGGGAGGTGGGTGTCTTGGTCGACGTACTTCAGCAACGGCTAATAAACGACGATGCCGAACTTGATGAGTTCGAAACTGCATTGCGGCAGCATTTAGGAACCTCGGTCAATATTCCTGTCTGGAATAAAGGAAAGCAAAACTTTCTTGATTCGGTCAAAATGCTTTTGTCTACCCATGAAGCGAATAGTAAGGTATTTAGCAAAAGAACGAAGACACACAGTTCTCTACTTCCGCCTTCTAGCCCGACTCAAGATACCGTCGCGACTGTCAATTCGCAGTTGGGAATGGAGTTTAATAATCAGCTAAAACGTTTAAACACGCTTCAAACGCTCACTGCGGCATACGTACTGTCCATTCTTCCAATTAAGACTTATAGAACAACGGATTTTATTAACCTTCTAAGCAAATTTTCAGAGGTTATTGCCGGAATGGGGAAAAAGGGGAAGGCTAATGCGGTAACGGCAATGTGGAATCCAGGGAAGGGTGGGAGAACCGATGATAAAAGCAGATGCATTGCTATTCCGACGTTGAGAGGCTTTTTTCGATGGAATGAGATTTACGATCGTGAGACTGCTTCGAATGAAATTCGAGAATACATGATGAAGAAAGCATTGACGGTGCCTAATGACGCTCTTGTCCGTCAACTTGCAGAAGTGATTTTGAAATAAGCTATACCTAGTCTCACTGCCCCTCGGTGCTTGCTCCTCCAATCGCAACTGGGCGTAGATGGGGTGAAGCGCTTGTCTCCTCTATTTGCGTCTTCGAAAATCTTCAAAAAACCTGATAGGCACTCTTCGACAAGCTCAGGGCAGGCTCTTGCGCCAGCCCATTCGAATGTCTACATTTCTGCTACAACCATCTTCTCACCATCCACAAGATCAAACTCAGAACGATCGACACAAGGATCATCGAAGTGATCGGTATAAACACGCGTACATTATCCGACGAGTAGCGAATATCGCCGGGCAGTTTGCCGAACCACGAGAGTAAATTTGTTTGTAGTGCGAGTCCTACCGCAATGGCAACAGCGCCGCCGATAATGAGAAATAATCCGAGCGTTCGGTGCATGGAAGTCTAACACATAATTATCGTTATCTCTCCACATTGAAGCCTGTGTGTGCCGCTATTGCTAATGCTGAGTTGATGGGACGTCGAGCAGAACGCCGTGACCTAAAGGACACGACTACAACTTGCGCGCATTCGGTCACGAAGGATCTCATCTTTATAGCCGGCGGTGAATCCGTGATGGTAGAAGGTGCGAGAACCAGTGTCAGACACTGGCCCGTTACGTATGGTGTGTCCAGCGCAAAATACAGTACCGATGGAGAAAGATCGATGTTGAGCAAGCTAAATTAAATGAAGAGTGTCGTTGTAATAGTCCTCGTTGTTCTTCCAGTAATGCTTCGAGCGCAGGATACACCATATTCCGCACCCGAACTAACGTTATTCGAGCGTGCCGGTTATGTTGCGGGGACATCGCTCGTATTCTCGTTCGCCGATTATGTTGGTTACAATGCAGTCCGCGTAAACAATCAAGCTCCGTTGTGGTATAGGATATCTCAGATCGGATTGCAGGCGGGTTTATCCTACCTGTTGTACCGGATCTGTGGACTTTCTTCAGCGATCGCATTTAATGTGATCTGGTGGACATGGGGGGACGATATTGCGTATTACGGATGGGCTGATCTCATTAATCCAGCACGCGGCCCTGGAAGCGAGTGGGAAAATCGTGAGCATAATGGCTTGCGGGATAACCAAATAACATGGGCATACTGGACTCCCATCGGTCTTTTACGACCGATGGGGTCTCGAATCCCAAGAGACGTGCTGATACCGCAAGCGATAGTAGGATTGTCTGTTTCAATGGCAATTCTTTGGTAAGAATGAAATGAAGTTCTTGCAATATGCCTTTTCGTTTGTTTGCGCCAATAACAAAGGCGCAAGCTAAAGTGGCAGTTGCCAGTTGCATACAGACTTAATTACTCCCGCTAAACATAAACGCTATCGCTTAAGCCCTGGATAGAATGTCCTGCCGTCGAAAAGATGACATCCGTGTAATTGCATAGTCTCATGAGATATTAGTGCCACTTACAACCATCTCCTCACCACCAAATCAAACTTACCACGATCGAGATGAGGAGCATCGAGGTGATTGGAATAAACACGCGCACGTTATCCGACGAGTAACGAATGTCGCCTGGAAGTTTGCCGAACCAGGAGAGCAGATTCGTTTGCCAGCGCGAGTCCGATGAGGATGGCGGCCGCACCGAAGAGAATGAAGAGAAATCCGACCGTACGATGCACGCAGCTATAGCCGATTCACGCATGGCGTCATGCTGCCGTATCCCACGTGCATGAAATTTTGAGAAATGTTTGATGGGCACCTTGCGCTGGAGATTCCAAAGTATTATGTTGCTCCTGTGATGATGGGCACCACTTGCCGAGATGAAGGATGAAAGATGAAAAGAGGCCACTATTGCCAGGCTTACTTTTCAAGAAAATGGTGCTTTTATGAAAACAAAACTCAATTCTCTGTAGCAGCTATGGTTGCGAAGAATGGCGTTGAAAAAGAAATCTTCAAAAAATCTTCATTTTCTCGGAATTCGGAGAACTTCGGATGGGGGAGTTGAGTTATACGGCCCGCCAATCGAAACGGGACATCAATCACCGATGACCCGCCTGCCGGAAAGGTGTCGAAGGACAAACCACCCGCGAAGGAAAAAATCTTAAAAATCTCTAAAAATCGAACGGAAGTGAGAACTTCCGGTGAGGGACCGTGGTTATACCCGCCCCTCGCATGAGGGATTTTTTCTGCCACTTTCGAGCGGCGATTTCGATGAGCGATCATCGAAGGAAAAGAAGGAAAAAACAGAGTGTTCATTGAAATAGAAGGGCTATTCACCATGACCGGTGAATAGTATATAGTCAGCATGATGAGCCGGCGCAGTGATGCGTCGGGGTGCTTGCCGATAGGGAGACATCCTTATCAGGTGCACGGTCCTCTTATGAGGATCTCATCAGCAGCAAGCAACCGTGAATTAACTCGACTTTCGAGTCGAGCGTGAGATTCACACACTTGCAATCTGGAACAACAAAAGCATATAACTATGCCACGTTGTTCTGAGATTTCAGTATCAAACCTGAAATAGTACAGCGCTTTGTAGACGTATGCTTTAGCTTACGTCGAACGAAGCTGATCGCAACCAGTAAGCGTGACCTAAAGGTCACGGCTACAATAGGGCGACCAAGTGAAAAAATGTACTACGGAGAGTTTGATCCTGGCTCAGGACGAACGCTGGCGGCGTGCCTAACACATGCAAGTCAAGGCGGTAGCAATACCGACTGGCGCACGGGTGCGGAACACGTAGGTAATCTGCCCTTTAGGGGAGAACAACCAGCCGAAAGGTTGGCTAAATCTCCGTAATATAAAGAGTCGGCATCGATTTTTTATCAAGCTTTCTAAAGGATGAGCCTGCGTCTGATTAGCTAGTTGGTAGTGTAACGGACTACCAAGGCTACGATCAGTAGCTGGTCTGAGAGGATGATCAGCCACATTGGGACTGAGACACGGCCCAGACTCCTACGGGAGGCAGCAGTGAGGAATATTGCTCAATGGACGAAAGTCTGAAGCAGCAACGCCGCGTGAGGGATGAAGGTGCTCTGCATTGTAAACCTCTGTAGTAGGGGACAAACGGCGGGTTACTACCCGCGTGATGGTACCCTAAAAGTAAGGATCGGCTAACTACGTGCCAGCAGCCGCGGTAATACGTAGGATCCAAGCGTTGTCCGGATTTACTGGGTGTAAAGGGTGCGCAGGCGGACTCGTTAGTCAGGAGTGAAATCTCGCCGCTTAACGGCGAAACGTCTTTTGATACTGCGGGTCTTGAATAAGCGAGAGACGTGTGGAATTCCGAGTGTAGCAGTGAAATGTGTAGATATTCGGAAGAACACCAGTGGCGAAGGCAGCACGTTGGCGCTTTATTGACGCTCAGGCACGAAAGCATGGGGATCAAACAGGATTAGATACCCTGGTAGTCCATGCCCTAAACGATGATCACTTGGTGTCGGCCGCAAGGTCGGTGCCGGAGCTAACGCGTTAAGTGATCCACCTGGGGAGTACGCTCGCAAGGGTGAAACTCAAAGGAATTGACGGGGGCCCGCACAAGCAGTGGAGCATGTGGTTCAATTCGATGCTACGCGAAGAACCTTACCTAGGCTTGAAAGGCCGTCTAAACCCATGAAAGTGGGCTACCCGCAAGGGGGGCGGTACAGGTGCTGCATGGCTGTCGTCAGCTCGTGCCGTGAGGTGTTTGGTTAAGTCCAGCAACGAGCGCAACCCCTGGGTCTAGTTGCCAGCGAGTAATGTCGGGAACTCTAGACCAACTGCCTACGCAAGTAGTGAGGAAGGTGGGGACGACGTCAAGTCATCATGGCCCTTACGCCTAGGGCAACACACGTGCTACAATGGCATCTACAACGCGCTGCAATACCGTGAGGTGGAGCGAATCGCTAAAAAGATGTCTCAGTTCAGATCGGAGTCTGCAACTCGACTCCGTGAAGTTGGAATTGCTAGTAATCGGGGGTCAGCACACCCCGGTGAATACGTTCCCGGGCCTTGTACACACCGCCCGTCACGCCATGAAAGCCGGGAGTACCCGAAGCCGCCTTATAAGCGTCTAAGGTAAGACCGGTGATTGGGGCGAAGTCGTAACAAGGTAGCCGTACCGGAAGGTGCGGCTGGATCACCTCCTTTCTAAGGTGCACTTGGGTTAGCAGTAACCCAGATTGATCCTCTTATGAGAATCAATTTGCATTGATAACATCAGGGTCTTCACGGGCCTGTTATCAACGCAGCACAAAAAATCGTGATCTCACTAACCGAATGCGTTTCGATCATTCGAACGCACATCATGCTGATCCTTCTGTTTCTTTGGCTTTTGAAACCAGCGATGGTTTCCGCCTTAACCCTTGTCGCTTTGCGATAAGGGTTTTTTATTTTCTGCTGTAACTTCGAGGCTTTGGCCGGGTTCTAACCCTGGTAGTTCATTTCTAATGAAACACGGCCATGATTAAGTGTCTTAGTCTTTCGGTTGCTTTCGTCTTCTTTATCTCCACGCTCTCAACGGCTCAACCACTTTGGCAGCGGACCAACGGTCCGTCGGGAGCTGGCATCAGCGAAATTGCCTTTGATAGTTCGGGTGGTGCCTTCGTTATTGCAAATGCGGCGTTCCGAACGGTGGACGGTGGTGCGACCTGGCACGAACTGGCCATCACGCCCACTGATATTCACACCCTGCACAATGGGCACATTGTCGCTATTCTGAACGGTCAGATCGCGATTTCCACAGATGTCGGAGCAACGTGGAGTTCCGTTCTTGCACAAACGGGACCTATTGCCATTACACTAACCGGCGAAATTTTCGTTGCTACCCAAAGCGCCGTTTACCGGTCGACCAATGAAGGGATTTCGTGGGATACACTCGCGGCACCGCCAACCACAGCCAGATTTTATTGCTTCTATACATCGACTCTGTTTCTTTTAACGAGTGACCGAGGTGGCGGTAGCCTTTATCGCTCGACGAACAACGGTTCCAATTGGTCGAGAGTCGTTAACGGTCTGTCGCTCGATAATTTTTACGGTGACGACATTGCGGGCAATCCGGCTGGCGCGATGGTATACGCCTGTCGCGACGGTCGCTACTTATCAACCGACGATGGGAGAACATGGAAGTCTTTCAGCTCGAATAATGATGTCGGCATCAAGGTTGCGGTGGATCACTCAGGACACTTTGCTATAGGTACGGGCGGTATCGAGTATTTCGATTCGCTTCCCGGGCCTTCGAAGAATTACTACGGCGATGATGGCCGCTCTATTTCATCTTTCAATGGTTCTCAAGTTCTTGTTGGCGCTCCGGATGGCGGATTCTGGAGCGCAGGCGGTTCCAATATCGGAGTAGTGAATGCCGCCCTCACTTCGACCCACATCGTAGGTCCGCCGACTGGTCAGATTACAAGCATGGCTCCGCTTGCATCGGGCAGCATTCTCGCTAATTCGAACGGAACGCTGTATCGTACGACGAATGCCGGCGATACCTGGGCTTCCATAACAGGCGATATTAAACTGCTCGCCTTCGATTCTGCACACGATATTCTCGCTGCATATGGCGGAGCCATCAAGCGGACCTCGGATGGCGGAAACAATTGGTCGCAACTGGGCTACACGTTAACGAGCACCGGCATTACTTCGGCCATCGTCGATCCCACAGGTATGATCTACGTGGGAAGCGGGGAAGGCGTCTTCCGATCGAGTGATAATGGAGCGACATGGGATCAGCTCAACGCGGGTCTCGGAAATTTGCAGGTTGCTTCGCTTGCAGTTAATGCCAAGGGTGATGTATTCGCTGGTACCAGTACCAGGATTTACGAATCCACAGACCATGCCTTGACGTGGTCAGCACTGGCGTTCGCACCAAGCACCGATACTGTATTGTATGATAGCATTACGCGGTCCGTCAGTCATGGGTTTAGTGCTCTCACGTTCAATACTGCTGGCGACTTGATTGCGGTCGTTCCAAACTTGGGTGTCTTCTGGTCGCACGATAATGGCGCAACGTGGGATTCGATTGGCACTGGGCTTAGCGGCGAAGTTAAAGCACTCCTGAGTACGCCCAGCGGACATGTCTTTGCGGGTACCGATCACGGCGTATTCTATTTAGCGGCTGGAGGTGCTACTTGGGTCGACGCGAATTCTGGTCTTGATGGTGTTCCGGTTCTCAGCATCACGCGCGATGCCGCAGGCACCGTCTATCTTGGTACGAACGGAAAAGGAGTGTATCGCTCAACGCTGACATATAATCGAGCAGCACCCCCAAATGCGGTTAATAGCTCGACTGCCGAGACAGGGGACATCAAAGTTTACCCCAATCCGATGAGTGCCAGAGGACAAATTGAATTCAATCGAATGGGAGGCTCGAATATTCGAATTACGATCTTAAATTCACTCGGTGAAGAGGTTGCGGCAATGACCCCGCTGGCGTCACAAACAGGTTCCATAACCTTCTCCTTCGATGCCAGCACCCTCGCCTCCGGCGTATACACCGTTCGAATTTCGGATGGGCTAAGCTATTCGACGCGACACTTTCTTGTATCACGATAGAAATCCAATTCTTTTTCTAGCGAGATTTGGGCCCCGATTCCTATGAGTTCGGGGCCTTAGTTTTTTGCTTGGCTAAGACCTTCTCACGATCCGCTTTACAATTTTCTTTAGCAACCTCGCCCCATCAGCGGAAATACTTTGTTTTAAATAAATGCTATCGAGCGCTGCACGAGATTGGGTGGAAGTTTCTCCCTTCTTCTCGGCCCAACCCCAGCGGCCTTCCCGCCGGAAATTGTGAAAGTTCGAATGCTGCGTGACGAGCAGCGACCAGACGCGCTCGATATGCGCAGTAGTCTTGTAATCCACAGGCATGGCGCGAACGAACTCACTACCACGCAAGCCGGGGCTCGATGCATAGGTCCAATCGAGATCATCGAAGAGAATCCAACCACCGGGCTTGAGCAATTTCTCGACAAGAAAGAAGGCGAAGCCATCCGGCTCCCAAGCGTGGGCGCCATCGATAAAGCAGAAATCAAATATCGGCTGCGTCATGCCATCTGCTTGGTGCTGCTCGAGGAGTGCTCTCAGCTCCCACGAGTATGATGTTTGCGAGTAAATCGGCGTGACATAGGAAGAAAGACCTGTGGCTTCGAGCAGCGACTCGATCTCTGGCTCGCGCTCTTTGGCAGAATCGTTATCGATGGTGATAAGATGACCTGTTCCTTGTTCGTGAAGGGCTGCGCCCATGTAACAAGAAGAGGTGCCGTGAGCAAAGCCCAATTCTAAAATTTGCTGAGACTTCGTTGATATAATGAAGTCATAGAGTATCCGCCCTTCTTCGGGGGACATGAGCGGCACCTTACCCACGATGCGGGCAACTTCTTCAAATTTCATGCAGGACTTTCGGACGATTCACAGATGCACTCAATGTTGCTTCGGCAACTTGGGGTTCCCCAGGCGGGCCCTGGTATTGTTGCTCACGAGGCTCGTCCGCGCAGATTCTTGTCGACGATGCCAAGTATGATCAACACAAACGCGGTCAGACGAATAAGAAAGAGTGCCGGAAGCGATTCCGTATCCGCATCGAGAACGATAAGCAACAATTGCTGAATGGCGAGCAGAACGAATGCGATCCCGAACAATAGGAACAACCGATCGCGGGTCTCTCGCCAGAAGCGGAAGAAGAACAGTCCGCCAGTGGCAAAGCCCATAATGATAATGCCGGTTAGTAATTGCTTCATAATCGTGATTGTTCATCCCAGATGAATCCGAACAGGAGAAGTGCGAGCCCGATTACGGTAGGGATCGCACGAACCGTCGAAAGATCGATGTTTGGCAAAAACGTTAGGTCGAGAACAAGCAGAATATTATTCAGCGCAAAAAATGAGAAGCAGAGTCCACTCCAAAAAAGAAGTCTGCGACGGGAAGTTCGATAACCTCGTAATAACAAGACCGCACAGGTGATGCTTGTTAAGGCGCATAAAATGTAAACAATATCGGCCATACTCACTCTTTCTTTTTACCGATAATAAATGCATCGGCGAATGATTGAAGCGTGGAAATAGGATTGGAATAGATCTCATTGATAACGGAGACTCTGCGCTCACGATAACTTGTAGCCAGGTTTCCTATCTGCTTAGCGATGGGCGCTTCCTTATTTGCGATATAATACGACTTCCCATCATTGGCAGAATTAATGATGTGCTTTTCGCTGTAATGCGTTAGTTGTCGAGCAGTTGATTCGGCTGAAAGATACAATGCGCTTGAGATCGCTTCCGATGTTTCCGCTTTCGGCGAAATATAATATAAATGGATTAGAATTTCAAGCTGCTCAATCGATGTAATGTTTTGGCGAATGAACTGTCGAACCTCGTCTGGTAACCCACCATTTGACATGTGGCGCTTAAATGTTTCAAATTCCACGCCACTGTGAATGAAGTTCAATCAAAGAAATAATGACAAAGCATATAATTGAGTTTTTTCGCGAAACGAGTGTTAACGCGTCTCATCTTTATGTGCAAAATAAGGAGTCGCATTTGAATACTATTAAACCCCGAGATCCATATCGCTTATTCTTCCCACTGGGAATATTGCTTGGGCTGGCAGGCGTGATCGTTTGGCCACTTCTTTATTGGGGAGTCATACAAGGTTATTGGGGACTATCACACGCCTACCTTCAGGCTGATGGATTTTTATTTTGTTTCATCGCTGGATTTTTGTTAACGGCTGTGCCACGATTCACCGGTACATCAGTGCCGGAAATTTCGGTGCAATGGGTCCTTGCCATTACGGTAATTGCCGGTGCTATCTTAATGGAATTGCAAGCCTATGAAGCAGGGCAGACGGCATTTTTCATAGCATATTTGATCTTGGCATCGCTTGCAATCCAGCGGCTGCTTCGAAGAGAAGGCGCTTTGCCTGCAACGTTTTCACTTGTGGGCCTTGGCATTATTACAGGACTGATCGCAAGCGCGATTAGTGCGGCAAGTGCGTTCGGTTTACTTGGCGGGGGATGGCCTCTGGCAGGGAAGCGAATGCTTACCGAAGGTATGACACTCATGCTGGTTCTGGGTGTCGGTGGATTCCTCGGACCACGATTATTAGGCCTCGATCGTCCTCCAATCGTGCAAATTGAAGGGACTGAGCCGTCCAAGCGATTAATGGATCGTGCTCCCAGTTATGTCTACCTTATTGCAGCGCTCATTATCTTCATATCCCTTCTCCAGCAATATGTTGCTGGAATCGAGTGGATGAGTTTTGTTCGCGCCCTGATTGCAAGCATTATTCTCGGCGTCACCGTTGAGCCCTGGAAATTTCCGAAAGTACGTACGACCTTATCATGGTGTGTATGGACTTCAAACCTACTTCTGTTTGTAAGCCTCTGGATGATCGCTTTATTTCCAAAGTATAGCGTCGATTTCCTGCACATTATGTTCATTGGCAGCTTTACGCTGCTAATTTTGGCGGTCGGGATGCGTGTCTCATTGTCGCATGGCGGGCATGGTCTTTCGACCGAGAAGAAGAATTGGCCACTACGTATCGCACTTATTGCCGGATGTATTGCAATGTTAGCAAGAGTAGGGGCACCATTCTCACCGCAATCGTATGCTGCGCATTTGATGTATGCTGCTTTGTTATGGCTGATCGGATTAGGAATTTGGGGCTGGCGGTTAATAAAATTGATCAGGACGAGTAAATAGTAGTGACGGGTAAGTAAAAGATGAAGGTTAGGAATATTGTATTTGATCTCGGTAACGTTCTTAATATTTGCGATCTTGATTTTGCTTTGAAAGGTCTTTCCGCAGGATCGAATGCTTCGATCGAGGAAGTAAGAGCATTTTTATTCGACACTGATTTTGTAGATCGTTTAGATAGTGGCTTCATATCGAATGAGGAATTTCATACCGCGGTCCAATCAGGCCTTGGCTGGCGGGAAGATTTAGAGGCGCTTCGAAAATTGTGGGAAGATATGCTCTCGACGGACCATGAAATGGTCGAGCTTATGGTGAGATTGAAGTCGGAGGGATACAGAATATATGTATTATCGAATATCAATCCGATTCATCTGGACCTTGCCAATCGATCGTTCGATTTTCTTCAACATACGGACGGAGCGATTTATAGTTGTGAGTGCGGAATGATAAAGCCGGATGAATCGATCTTCCAGCATCTTCTCAATACGTTTGGATTGAATGCCGCAGAGACGATTTTTATCGACGACCGTCAAGTGAATGTGGATGCCGCGGGTAAATTAGGTATTACTTCGATCGTTCATCGTTCGTATATAGAGACGAGAGAGAAATTAAGTGAATGGATTCCGACGCTACGTTAATACTCCAGCCGATAGGGTATATCGAGACTCCGTTTCGATCGAAAGCGGATGCGCCGCACCAACCTGATGGTAACACTGGTGTGGAAGGAGTGATCCATTTATATGAAGGCCGTAATTTCGAGCAGGCTCTGGAAGATTTGGAAGGTATCGAGAAAATATGGCTAATCTATTGGTTCGATCGCAATCCTAATTGGAAGCCTAAAGTGCTTGTACCTCGCGGTAGGCGGCAGAAGCGCGGGGTTTTTGCGACTCGGTCGCCACATCGGCCAAATCCAATTGGTTTGACCCTCGCCGATATTGTTAGTATTGAAGGCCTGAATATTAAAGTGCGGAATATCGATCTTCTGGATGGAACACCCATTCTCGACATTAAGCCATACCTGCCTGCAGTCGAAGCTCATCCTAATGCAAGTGCCGGCTGGATCGATGAAGTCGAATATGCCTCGTTAGGTTATTCAGTTAGCTTCTCATCTCTTGCGCAAGCGCAACTCCAGTTTTTGGAAGATTATGATGTGAGATTAAGAGATCGTATTTTACGAGTACTTTCTAACGATCCGAGCCCTCATCCTTACAAGAGAATCGAGCAAGCAAATGAAGGATTTGTTCAGGCGATACGAGGATGGAGAATTATATTCGAAGTAACCGATGATGGGGTTCTTATTAGAGAGATTGAGAGTGCTTATTCACGTGAAATGCTCATGAGCGCAGAGCCTTTGTCCGACGATACAGCTCAACGGGCATTTTACGAAAAGTTTAAGGTTGATATGTAAAGGAAGTTTCATACTCTTCTCTGACGTATTGATTCACATATGTTGTTAAGCCCTTTCCAGAGAGGGCCAGTTCTTTCATCCGTTCTACCTTATTTCTGCCTGGACGGTTATACGTATACACGTAAATCTGGTAGCTATCCTTGAATTGAAGTTGAATACCATTTTCGATAAACTCGTAGGAAAGGACACCTCCACGGCCAGAAGAATTTGCATATACATGTTCTAGGATGGGCTTAACCATTCTTATTGGAGAGCAACTTCAATTCCAATTATCACTGGGCTATTGGGATGCTCTGTAATTTTGAACCTCTGCTGGTGTCCTTATTATTGAATCTCTAGAATAAGGATATGAGGGAAAAGATAGATATGAAAAAGTTTGCCATTCTTGCTGCCGGGATGCTCGTTGTGGGTGTTATCGGCTGTTCCGATAACTTGAATTCGCTACTTAACGGATCCCCTGGTTTTACGGCCACTCTCGATAGTATTATTCGTGGCATTAAAACAGATTCGTTGCTTCATTCTGGTCGAGATTCTACCGACCATCGTGGGAAGGATTCAATAGCTGTTCGTCACGGGCAGGATTCAACCGACTTACATCATGATGGGCGCGATTCTACCGACATTCGTCACAATGACGGTGGTATTGGCGATACCACGGAAAATCATCACGGCGATGTAGATACCACTCATGTTGAGCATCATGGTGATGGCGGAGGAATAGATAGTCTCCGCTCACCTCACGGAGGAGAACAAGATACGACCGGACACGGCGGCGGTCATAACGGTGATGGAAGAAAACGACATCGCTAAATATGAATTAAAAACCCCGGAAAATTCCGGGGTTTTCGTTTACACTTACAGATCTAAAGTAAGATCATCCATAATGTTGGCCGGCTTAAGGTCCAGGTCGCATAGCTTATTGATGCGTTCTATAAAGTGATTAGCCTGATATGGAGTTAGATACTTTTTAGGGGTGTGCATAAAAAAATAGAGCGTTTTTAACCCGGCTTCGATCCATTCTTTTACACGGAGTGCCCATTCGTCGAGGCGGACATAATCGGTTCGGTCGAGGTCCTGACCATCGAAGCGGATGAAGGCCGACGGCGTAGTCAGGCACATATGTAGGGCATCGCGTCGCCCGGCAGTATCCGTTATTACTGTGCCGATCTTTCGCTTTCGCATTTCTTCAAATAACTGATTAAGAGTTTCCTCATTCGAAAACCAATCTTCATGTCGCACTTCGACAAAGAGAGGAATGCTCTCATCCCAAAGATCTAATAGGTTAATAAGTTGATCGTAACGCTGAGAAGAAAAGGAGGGAGGCAGTTGCAAGAATGCAGTGCCAAGGTGTTCTTCGAATGCAGTGATATTTTCGCAAAATTGCTTGAGTGCCGCTTTATCCTTGGCAAGTGGATTAACGTGGCTGATGGGACGCGATACCTTCGGGCAAAATTTAAAGCCTCGCGGTGCTACGCCTTTCCACCCCTCGACGGTCTTTTTGTTCGGGATCTGGTATCCTGTGGCGTTCAGTTCAATGGCGTTAAATTGTGTTGCGTATACCTTTAAGAAATCTTTTTTAGGAGTACCCTTAGGATAGATCTTCCCTAAAAACCCTTCTTCGCCCCACTCAGGGCAACCGACATAAACTTCCGGTTTTTTCGACGTTTTTTTTAGCACTTTCTGGGTCATCGGGTGGTCCGGCGGCAGCGAAAACTCGATGTCCTTTATATCTTTGAGATGGCCAAATTTCATAGAATATGAAAAACTAACAGGCGACTGAAAATGGTGCTATCTTTGATACCTAAATGATGGGCACCTCCATGCAACGTATTGTATGTCATTTGGATATGGATGCGTTCTTTGCCTCGGTCGAGGAAAAGAACGATCCGAGCCTTGAGGGCAAGCCAGTGCTGGTAGCGGCGGGGCCGGTTGGCCGTGGGGCTGTCGCTTCCTGTAATTACATTGCGCGCAAATTAGGGGTAAAAACTGGCATGAGCACGCAGGAAGCAGTGCGGCTTTATCCCCACGCTGTCGTTGTCCGAGCCAATTACGATCTCTACCAAGAGGCTTCGGAAAAGATACTTCGTATTATTTATCGATTTACTCCCGATGTTGAGCCGCTAAGTCTTGACGAGTCCTTTTTCGAGCTAACGCATTCGCCCCGCTGGCGCAGTGATCCTAAAAGCGCCGCTGAGGTCATTCAGGCTGCAATCGATAGTGAATTACAACTCGGCGCTTCTATTGGAGTCTCATCGGGAAAAGTGTTTGCCAAGATAGGAAGTGATTTTAAAAAGCCACATGGAATAACGTTGGTCCCTTTTGGCGGCGAAGCGGAATGGATCGCACCGCTGCCAATTAAAGTGGTACCAGGAATCGGGTATGCGACCGAAAGGAAACTTACCGAGATGGGAGTCCAAACCTGTGGTGACATACTTCGGCTAACTATCGGCCAGTTGCACAATACCTTCGGGCAGGTCCATGGTGATTTTCTCTGGAATATGGTTCGGGGCCGGGATGATCGCCCATTGACCAAACGTGGTGCGGCAAAGTCGATTTCACATCAAAGTACGCTGCAAAAAACTACATCAGATAAGGAATATATTGAATCGCTCTTGCTCTATATTGCAGAGCGTTGCTTATGGCGGTTGCGTGCAAGCGGTATGAAAGCTCGAGGGGCATCGATATATATGCGGTTTGCAGATGGACGTTCGGATGGTCGAGCTATCCATCTTAAGCATGCGGTACAATCCGAGCAACTTCTCCTGCCGATCGTTTCCGATAAGATCCGGGAAGTGTGGCGAGTTCATTCTCGTCCCCGAGTCACCTTTGTGGGAGTGAGCCTTTTTGATTTTCAGCCTGCGACCGACCAGGAAGAGCTCTTTATGGATGAGGCCGAAAAGAAAGAGGCCATATCAAGAACCCTTAGTAATATTCGAGAGAAGTTTGGGAGCCGTATCATCTCTACGGCTCGGACTTTCGATTTGCACCATAGCTACCGACTTTCACAGGCGGGGCTTTCATTTTCGACGGCGAGCATCGAAAAAACACACAAACCCGAGCAAAAAGGCCGCAATTCCAAGCTGAAATCTTCCTCTTCGTGAGGGTGTTGCTTACCCGAACCATACGCCCGCTTCCGGCAGCATGACGGCTCCTTCAAGCCAGTTCATCTAAGGGAGTCGGGCTTTTTATTTGGATATTACGAATTAATAATGGCGATTGAGGGCCGGATTCCGCAAATAAGGAATTTGCGGACGTTTTCCGTGTTAGGAGCGGCGGCTCGGAAGTCGTAGAGTAGGAAGAAGAGAGACTGTGAACCCATTAATCGTTGAATCATTCGCGGATATGGTCCGCGAGAAAGGAATCGACCGGGACATCCTGATGTCCGTGATCGAGGAGACCTTTGCCATGATGATCCGTAAAAAATACGGCATGGATGCAAAGTTCGACCTCGTCATGAATATGGATAAGGGCGATATCGAGATCTATCTCGAAAAGACGGTAGTTGGGGAAGTCCAGAATCCTGCCACAGAGATAAGCCCTCAGGAAGCACTCGAACGCTCCGGGGAAGAGCTTGAAGTTGGTGACGAGTACGTTGAGATCATCAACATGGGTAAAGATTTTGGTCGCCGGCTCATTGTAACGGCCAAACAAAATCTCAACCAGCGAATCCGCGAGATCGAAAAAGATAATGTTTATAACGAGTATAATCAACTCGTTGGAGAGATCATCGTCGGTGAGGTATACCAGATTCGTCACGGTGATCTC